>WBZO01000773.1_pt1 | contig 60065 bp, 55 predicted proteins | sample 5204261 | NCBI WGS metagenome assembly WBZO01 (sample SAMN12412400, study PRJNA552823) | activated sludge metagenome | isolation source: activated sludge from anammox sidestream of wastewater treatment plant... | place: USA: North Carolina | collected 2017-09
ACACCGCCTGTCCGATGGTCTCCGGCTCGTTCGAGCCGTGGATGCGATACAGCGTCGATCCCAGATACATGGCGCGCGCGCCCAGCGGATTGTCCGGCCCGCCGGGCATGTAGCGCGGCAAATCGGGGCGGCGGCGCAGCATCTGTTCGGGGGGCGTCCAGTCCGGCCATTCGCGCTTTGCGGTGACCGTCTTCACGCCGCTCCAGGTGAAGCCGTCGCGCCCGACCCCGATCCCGTAGCGCAGCGCGCGCCCTTCGCCGAGCAGGAGATAGAGCCGCCGCTCGCGCGTATTGATGATGACCGTGCCGGGTTTTTCGGGGCTCGAATAGCTGACGGTGGTGCGTGGCACCGGCGATCCGCCGAACAGGCTGAAGAGCCTGTTGCGCGGCGCGCCGCCGGTATAGCGCTCTTCCGGGTCGTTCTGGAAATAGGGGAAGGGCTGCTGCGCGGAGGTCTGCGCCAGCGCGGAGGTGCCGGCGCCGCAAATCGTTGCGGCCAACAGAAACGCGAACAAAGCAAGCGCTTGCATATTCAATCCTTCAGGTGCCGTGGATGATGGAGGCCGGACGGGATCGCAGGCAGTGTACCTACGGGCTTTCCCGTGAGAAGAGAACATCTTGCCGGGGTGAATCAACATTTGGCGATGTCGCAGCCGGCCCTGGGCGCCTCGAGGGAACGGGGCCGGTCCCACAGGTTCGCCGATACCGGCCGGAAAGGCGCAAAAGGCATGAAGACCTACAGGATCGCGGCCATCCCCGGCGACGGAATCGGAACCGAGGTCGTCGCCGCGGGGATCGAGGTGCTGCAGGCGGTGGCAAGGCGCGAGGCGGCCTTCGCGCTCGAGGTCGAGCGTTTCGACTGGGGCGGGGAATACTACAAGCAGCACGGCCGCATGATGCCGGAGAACGGCCGCGACCTGATCAGGAACCATGACGCGATCCTGTTCGGCTCGGCGGGGCATCCCGACATTCCGGACCATGTCACGCTCTGGGGCTTGCGGCTCGCGATCTGCCAGCCGTTCGACCAGTACGCGAACGTGCGGCCGACCCGCATCCTGCCCGGCATCGTGTCGCCGCTGCGCGGCGTGACCGACAGGGAGCTCGACTGGGTCATCGTCCGGGAGAATTCGGAAGGCGAATATGCCGGCGTCGGCGGGCGGGCGCATCGGGGCTCGCCGCTCGAGGTTGCGACCGACGTCGCCATGTTCACGCGTGCGGGCGTCGAGCGCATCATGCGCTATGCGTTCGGTCTGGCGCGGTCGCGGCCGCGCAAGCTTCTGACCGTGGTCACGAAGTCGAATGCGCAGCGCCACGCCATGGTGATGTGGGACGAGATCGCGGCCGCGGTCGGAGCCGAATTTCCCGACGTCACCTGGGACCGGATGCTCGTCGATGCGATGACCGTGCGCATGGTGATGCGGCCGCGGACGCTCGACACCATCGTGGCGACCAACCTGCACGCCGACATCCTCTCCGATCTGGCGGCAGCCCTGGCCGGCTCGCTCGGCATCGCGCCGACCGCCAACATCAATCCGGAGCGGACGTTTCCCTCGATGTTCGAGCCGATCCACGGTTCGGCCTTCGACATCGTGGGGAAGGGGATCGCCAATCCGGTCGGTACGTTCTGGTCGTCTGTCATGATGCTGGAGCATCTCGGCGAGCGGGGTGCGGCGGCCCGCCTCATGAAGGCGGTCGAGCGGGTGACCGCCGATCCGCGCCTGCACACGCCCGATCTCGGCGGCAGCGCGCGCACGCGCGATGTCACTGCCGGCGTGATTGCGGCCATTGAGGGAGCGAACGACTGAGCGATCCACGCACGCCGGCAATGGTGGTGCGCAGCCGTCAGAATCGTTTGGAAAAAGCCGAGCAGATTCAATGCGGGAAATGGTGGGCGCTGTAGGGATTGAACCTACGACCTCTCCCGTGTGAAGGGAACGCTCTCCCGCTGAGCTAAGCGCCCGTTGCGCGACCGAGGTTTACGGAAGCCCTGCTTGAGGGTCAAGCGATGTGGTCGCGGACAGGCCGTTTAGTAAGCCGCATGCCGGAAATCCGGCCGGTCAGCCAGGCTTGGTTCAGCGAACCTGGCCCGGCGCGGCCGGCGGGGGCGGCCATGCGGTCGAGCCGGACGGCGGGGGGGCCGCGGCCGGAGGCGGCATTGCCGGCTGCGCGGGAGCGGTTTCGGCCGCTGGCGCCCGGGCCGGACGTGCGGGGCGCGCCGGAGCGGTGCGCCGCGGGGCAGGCGCCGCTTCAAGCTCGGCGACAACCGGGCTCGGATTGAAACGCGGAGACGGAGTGGTCGTGCCCGCTTCGCCGTCGGCGCGAAGATCGTCCGGCGGAACGAGCTTCACCGGTACGGTCTGCGGCTTGTACCCCTTGAGCGTATAGGTTGCGACCAGATCGGCCGCCGGCACGGCGAGCGCACACGGCGTCTTGCAGGTCTGGCCGCCGGAGGTCTTGACCTCGGCGCCGGCCGGCTCGGATTCGAATTGCAGGGTGAGCGTAGGGGTCGCCGACTTCAGTGCATCGGAGCCGGAGGCGCAGCCCGCCACCGCCAAACCGCAAGCCAAGATCGCAAGAACCCGTCCCATGTCGCTTCCTTCGGCTTGCGTCGCGGGACCGCCGCGCCCAAGCGCCGTCGAAAACATACGAGGCTGCTCGTACGCATGCAACTTAATGAAATAATAGGGTTAACGCGGCTTTTTTCAGGCCCGCAGGCTGCGGCCTAGAGGCGGTAGGCACAGCGGAATGCACCCCAATGCTGCCCCAGAACCCGGATCGGGACGGCAATCTCGCGCATCATGACCGTGACGCCGCCGCCCATGTCGCGCGGATAGTTCTGGATGAGGTACGGGCGTACGTTGCGGGCCGAGCACAGGCCGGCGCGGTCGTCGAAAATGCGGCGGTTGCGGCAATTGGCGGTGTTCCAGGTTACGTCGTCCGGTCGCTGCGGATGCGAGTAGATCTTATTGTGCACCGGCAGGTAGCCGTTGCGGTCGACGGCCGCGCAGAAAAACATCTGCTTGTCGGACTGAAGCAGCGGTTCCTGGATCAGGGGCAGGATGCGCTCCAGCGCGTCGAGGAAGCGCGTGCGGAACTGCTGCGGATTGGTCCCCTCGATCGGCACATACTGATTGTCGAACAGGTCGCTGCGCGCAAGGACGCGGTCCGACACCGCCTTCTCCATGGCTTCGGCGATGCGTGAGGCCGCACTGGCCGCACGGTCGATATATTCGCGGTTCTCCTCGCGGATCGATTGCAGCTTGGCGTGCAGCGCCGAGCGGACCTCGGCGCTCATCTCGCTTGCCTTCAGATGCAGCCCGAGAGACGAGCGGCCAACGAGGCGCACGCGCGCCTGTCCGATCGACTGGATGTCGGCGGTCATGTCGCTGCCGACCGGGATCTGTTCGGCGCCGCCGGCGCGGACCAGAAGGCCGCCTTCCGACAGGTCGAGCGTCTGGCCGGCGGTCGTGGCCGCGCCGTGTCGCAGCGTCACCTTCAACTCGCACGGCAGGCGGTCGTGCAGGCGGCGATCGCCGAATTCGGTCTGCCGCAGCAGCATGACGAAGCGCGTGCGCAGCTTTTCGGCGGTGTCGGCGGCTTCCTTGCCGGAACGGTCGACCGCCTCGCTATGGCTCGTGGCGTCGACGGCGGTGGCGGCGATGTCCTTGGCGCCGTCGGCGACGCTGGCGATGAATTGCGAGGTCTCTCCCGCCGTGCGCGCAAGCTCGTTGGTGGTGGCCTGCTGCTGGTCGACGGAGGCCGCCACCGCAGTGAAAACCGGGCGGATGGCGTCGATGGCGGTCGCGACATTGGCGAGCGCGTCGATCGACTGGGCGGCATTGTGCTGCAATAGCTCGATCTTGCGGGTGATCTCGTCGGTCGCCTTCTGGGTCTGGCCGGACAGCGCCTTGACCTCGTTGGCGACCACGGCAAAGCCGCGGCCGGCCTCGCCGGCGCGGGCAGCCTCGATCGTGGCGTTGAGCGCGAGCAGGTTGGTCTGCTTGGCGATCGAGGCGATCAGGTTGATGACCTGGCCGATCTCGCCCGACGACGATTTGAGGCCGTCGATGGACAGGCTCGCGGCCTTCGCCGCCTCGGTCGCGCCATTGGTCAGGTCGCCGGCTTCGCGCACCTGGCGCAGGATTTCATTGGCGGAGCTTGCGAACTCTTCTGTCGCGGTGGCGAGCTGCGCCGCGTCTTCCTTGACGTTGACGGTCTTGGTGGCGAGCGCTTCGCTGTGCTCGCGGATCGAAACGAGCGCGGAAGCCGAGGACTGGATGCCGGTGCGGACCGCATCGGAGGTGCGGTGCACGTCGCGGATCATCGCCGACAGGTCGGCTTCCAGAAGGTCGATCGTCTCGCGGATGGCCTTGATGCGGCTGCTGTAGTCGTCGTCGACGGTCGGGACAATGGATGGAGCGGCAGGCGTGCTGTCCGCTAATGCGTCTGCGGCGTTCGCGTTGCCGCTGGCACGGTTGAAAATTCCGAGGCGCATGGCGTACCTACAATCTAGATAGTAATAATGTGGAGCTCCTTTATTTGGGGGCGTTATGGTTAAACCCCTGTTAACGCCCTGACCAATTTTGCGTCATCGCGCGCGTTTGCGCTCGATTTTTTGCACGGCCTCATGCAGCGCGTCGAAATGACTGATCACGAGGTCGGGTCCGAGCTCGGAAACCGGGGTTTCGGTGTAGCCGAAATCGACCGCGATGACGGGAATGCCGGCGGCGCGCGCGGCGCGGATGTCGGTGTCGGAATCGCCGACCATGAGCGCGCGCTCGCAGCTCGCGCCCGCCGCCGCGATGGTCGCATGCAGGACCGCCGGATCGGGCTTCTTGACGCCGAACGTGTCCTGTCCGCAGATCACCGCGAAGCGTTCGCTCAGGCCGAGCGTGTCCAGCAGGCGTCGCGACAGCCATTCGAGCTTGTTGGTGCAGATGGCAAGACGGAATCCGTCCTGCGTCAGCCGGTCGAGCGCATCCGTCAGTCCCGGGAACGGGCGCGAATAATCCGCGATATGGGCCGCGTAGCGATGCATGAAGGCATCGAACATGCGCTCGCGCCGCGCCTGCGGGACGTCGGCGCGCTGCCGTTCCAGGGCGCGCGCGATCATGGCGCGCGCGCCGCCGCCGATCATGACGCGGGCGTCTTCGAGGGTGACCGGCGCGAAGTCTTCGGCGGCCAGCACGATGTTGAGCGTCTCGACGAGGTCGGGCGCGGTGTCGATCAGCGTGCCGTCGAGGTCGAATATCGCAAGCGGGGAGGACATGACTTTGGCTAGCCAAGCCGGCGAGCGCCCGCAAGTGCGAACATACCGGAGCGGCCGGAGCGGGCTTTGCGGCCCGGCCAGGCGGCCCGGCCGCTCGCATGAGCCGGCGGGGGCGTCCCGCCGGGCCTCATCGCCGGGGCTTGCATTGGCGGGCACTTCCCGGGCAGAAGGACGCAAGATCGGCGTCGTTTCGAAAGCCAGCCTTCCAGCCCATGGATTCTGAGACCCTGAAACGTCAGGCGGCCGCGCGCGCGCTCGATTGGGTGCGTTCGGGCATGCGGCTCGGCCTGGGGACCGGCTCGACCGCCCGCCATTTTGTCGATCTTCTCGGCGAAAAGGCGCGGGCCGGGCTCGATGTCGTGTGTGTGCCGACGTCGGAGGCGACCCGGATTCAGGCCGAACAGTGCGGCTTGCGGCTGACCACGCTGGACGAAACGCCGGCGCTCGATCTGACCGTGGACGGTGCCGACGAGATCGATCCCGCGCTCAATCTGATCAAGGGCGGAGGCGGCGCGCTGCTGCGCGAAAAGATCGTCGCCGCGGCCTCCGAACGCATGATCGTGATCGCCGACGATTCGAAATGGGTGCCGCAACTGGGGCGTTTTCCGCTGCCCATAGAAATTGTGCCGTTTGGTCTGGCGGCGACCCGCCTCGGCGTGGCAAAAGCGGCCCGCCTTTCGGCCGATTCGCCGGAATTGGTCCTGCGCAGGGGCAAGGATGGTCATGCTTTCGTCACGGATGGCGGTCACTTCATCATCGATGCCGCACTCCGGCGCATCGACGATCCGCCACAGCTTGCGGGCCGGCTCGCGTCCGTTCCGGGCGTGGTCGAGCACGGCTTGTTTATTGGACTTGCAAATGCCGTCATCCTCGCAAGCCCGCAGGGCGTGCGGGTGATCGAGCGGCGCTGACGCGTACGGTTTACAGGGAGCCTGTCATGAAATTGCGTTGTAAATTCCGGTCCGCGGGCCTGGCTATCGTGGCGATGGCGGTTATGGCGTTCGCGGCGCCTGCATCGGCGCAGCAGCCTTCGGCGAGTGCGGTCGCGACGGCCAAGGAAATTCTCGTCGTCAAGGGCTCGCTCACGATGTTCGAGCCGATCGTGCCGGGCGTCGTCGAGCAGGTGAAGAACGTCCTGCTGCAGCAGAGCCCGAACCTGCAGAAGGAACTGAACGACACCGCGACCGCGTTGCGCACGCAGTTCACGCCAAAATTCGAGGAGCTGCGTGAGGATATCGCGCGGCTCTATGCGTCGCGCTTTGCCGAGCAGGAGCTGAAGGATCTGCTCGCCTTCTTCAAGTCGCCGCTCGGCAAGAAGCTGCTGATCGAGGAAGCCAATTTCGTGGAACAGACCCTCACGCGCGCCCAGGACTGGAGCAACCGTCTGGCCGACGAGGTGATGGTGTCGTTCCGCAGCGAGATGAAGAAGAAGGGTCACAATCTGTGATCCCGGCGGCGCCGCTTCGGCGCCGGGCGTAAGATGACCACGCGCGAGGTCGATCTGTTCGTCATTGGGGCCGGATCCGGCGGCGTCCGCGCCGCGCGGATCGCCGGCAATCATGGCGCGCGCGTCATGGTCGCCGAGGAATACCGGGTCGGCGGAACCTGCGTCATCCGCGGCTGTGTGCCCAAGAAGCTGCTCGTCTATGCCTCACGTTTCGCCGACGAGTTCGAGGACGCCGCCGGCTACGGCTGGACGCTGTCCGAGCCGCATTTCGACTGGCCGACGCTGATCGACAACAAGAACCGCGAGACGGCGCGGCTGGAGGCGGCCTATATCGCCAATCTCGAGCGCTCGAAGGTCGAGATCGTCCGCAGCCGCGCGGTGATCGAAGGCCCGCACGAGGTGCGGCTCGTGGCGACCGGCGAGATCGTGCGCGCACGGCACATCCTGATCGCGACCGGCGCCTGGCCCTCGCTCGGCGCCGACATCGCCGGACGCGAGCATGTCATCACCTCGAACGAGGCGCTCGACCTGAAGGAGTTGCCCGCCCGCATCCTGATTCAGGGCGGCGGCTATATCGCGGTCGAGTTCGCCGGCATCTTCAACGGGCTCGGCTCCGAGGTGACGCTGGTCTATCGCGGCGACAATATTCTGCGCGGCTTCGACGACGACGTGCGCGAGCATCTGCGCGGCGAGATGACGAAGCGCGGGATCCGGATCCTCACGCGCCGCACGGTCGAGGCGATCGAGAAGACCGATCACGGCCTGTGCGCGCAATTCTCCGATCATGAATCGGCGACCTACGACCAGATCATGTTCGCGACCGGCCGGCGGCCCAATGTGGCGGGGCTCGGGCTCGACAAGGCCGGCGTGAAACTGGACGAGCGCGGCGCGATCGCCGTCAACGCCTATTCGCAGACCTCCGTGCCTCACATCTACGCCGTCGGCGACGTGACCGACCGCGTGGCGCTGACCCCGGTCGCGATCCGCGAAGGCCACGCGTTTGCCGACACGGTGTTCGGCGGCAAGAAGATCGCCGTCGATCACGGCGACATCCCGACCGCGGTGTTTTCCGAGCCCGAGGTCGGGGTCATCGGCCTGACCGAGGCCCAGGCGCGCGAGCGCCTCGCTCGGGTGGACATCTACAAGACCATCTTCCGTCCGATGAAGGCGGCGGTTGCTGCGCGCGATACCCGCTCCTTCTTCAAGCTCGTGGTCGATGGCAACAGCGACCGCGTGGTCGGCTGCCATATCGTGGGACCGGACGCCGGCGAGATGATCCAGCTCGTCGGGATCGCCGTGAAGCTCAAGGCGACCAAGGCCGATTTCGACGCGGTCATGGCCGTGCATCCGACCGCCGCCGAGGAACTCGTGACCATGCGCGAAAAGGCGGCAAGCTACGTCCGCGAGGCCGCGGGATAGCCGGCCCGGGGCTGTTTACGCCGCTCGCGCGTGCCGGTGGCCATCGCGGGCAAGGCCCGCTATAACCCCGCCCATTCCGCGCGGCTGCGGCCGCCGGACGCTACAACGAGTTGCTGCAAGGAGAGTGTTGTGCCCGAGCGTTGGACACCCGATAGCTGGCGGGGAAAGCCGGTCGTCCAGGTCCCGGATTATCCGGATAAGGCTGCGCTGGCCGCGGTCGAGAAGCAGCTGTCCACGTTTCCGCCGCTGGTCTTTGCCGGCGAGGCGCGCAACCTGAAAAAGGCGCTGGCGCGCGTGGCCGCCGGGCAGGCTTTCCTGCTCCAGGGCGGCGACTGCGCGGAGAGCTTCGCCGAGCACGGCCCCAACAACATCCGCGACTTCTTCCGCGTCTTCCTGCAGATGGCGGTGGTACTCACCTTTGCCGGCGGCTCGCCGGTGGTGAAGGTCGGCCGCATTGCCGGCCAGTTCGCCAAGCCGCGCTCCTCGCCGACCGAAAAGCGCGACGGCATCGAGCTGCCGAGCTATCGCGGCGACATCGTCAACGGCATCGAATTCACGGCCGAGGCGCGCACGCCCGATCCGCGCCGCATGGTCGAGGCCTATCGGCAGGCGGCGGCGACGCTCAATCTGCTGCGTGCCTTCGCGCACGGCGGCTACGCCAATCTGGCGAGCGTGCATCAATGGATGCTCGGCTTCGTGAAGGATTCGCCGCAGTCGCGCCGCTACATGGAGCTGGCCGACCGCATCTCCGAGACGCTCGTCTTCATGCGCGCGTGCGGGCTCGATCTCGAAAGCCATCCCGAACTGCGCTCGACCGACGTCTATACGAGCCACGAAGCGCTGCTGCTCGGCTTCGAGGAAGCCATGACGCGCATCGATTCCACCTCGGGCGACTGGTATGCGACCTCCGGCCACATGGTCTGGATCGGCGACCGCACCCGCCAGCCCGATCACGCCCATATCGAGTATTGCCGCGGCATCAGGAACCCGATCGGCCTCAAATGCGGGCCCTCGCTCAAGGCCGACGAATTGCTCCGGCTGATCGACATCCTCAATCCCGACAACGAGCCCGGCCGGCTGACCCTGATCGGGCGCTTCGGCAGCGACAAGGTCGGCGAGCATCTCCCGGCGTTCGTGCGCGCGGTCAAGCGCGAGGGCCGCACGGTGGTCTGGTCGTGCGATCCGATGCACGGCAACACGATCACCTCGGCGAGCGGCTACAAGACGCGGCCGTTCGACCGCATCCTGTCGGAGGTGAAGGACTTCTTCGCGATCCATGCCGCCGAAGGCACCTATGCCGGTGGCGTGCATCTGGAGATGACCGGACAGAACGTCACCGAATGCACCGGCGGCGCCCGCGCCATCACCGACGCCGATCTCAACAACCGCTATCACACCTTCTGCGATCCGCGCCTGAACGCCGAACAGTCGATCGATCTGGCCTTCCTGCTCGCGGAACTGCTCAAGAAGGAGCGGGCGGGGCAGGCGGTGCCGCTTCCCGCTGCCGCGGGCCTCTGAGCGCGTCTTCCGCCGTTTGCGTCCCGTTAACGCCGTGCGCTGACGGGACGTTAACGCTGCGTGCGTCCGGCGGTGCGCCGGGCGCGTCCGTGGCAAGGATTCGAAAGCAATTTGAATCAAATTGGACGCGCCTGAGGGCGCGCGGTTTCATTCCGGCTGACCTGGAAAATGCCTGCGCGCCGACGACGAGCGCGGGAGGCAATGGTGAGGCCGACAGGAAATGTCGCGGCCGGGTTTCTGGCGGTGCTCGCCGTCCTCGTCGGTGCGCAGGACGCGCGCGCGGTCGATGTGCGCTGGCCCGGTTTCTCGCGGCCGTCCGCGCCGTTCGCCTATTTCGCGCCGCGCCCGCCGGTATCGGCGGTCGAAGGCGAGTTCGGCGCCCGCTATTGGTTCAGCGTCGGCAAGACCGCCAAGGACCTCTACAACATCGCCGGCAATTCGCTCGTCTCGCGGCTGACCTATGACGGTCTGCACGGCCACACCTTCGAAGGGTTCGGACGTCTCGACCATACCAGCGGGCTCTACCTGAAAGGCTATCTCGGCGGCGGCATCGTTCCGCGCGGAGAGCTGAACGACGAGGATTTCCCGCCGACGATCACCCCCTATTCGAGCACGCTGAGCGACCAGCGCCGCGGCCAGATGCTCTATGGCAGCATCGATGTCGGCTTCAACGTCATCCGCCATCCCGGCTTCCGCCTCGGTGCGTTCGCCGGCTATCATTATTTCGAGGAGCAGGTGAGCGCCTATGGCTGCACGCAGATCGCCGCGAACGGCGGCATCTGTGCCGGCGGCATTCCCGATACGGTGCGCGTCATCACGCAGGACAATATCTTCCACTCGCTGCGTATCGGCGCCGACGCCGACATCAAACTGTCCGACCGGCTGCTGCTGCGCCTGGACGGTGCGTACCTTCCGGTCGTCAGCCTCGACGGTGCCGACAGCCACTGGCTGCGCATCGGCAACGCGACCGGCGACTTCCGCGGCGCCATCCCCGAGGACGGGCGCGGGCATGGCTTCCAGCTCGAAGCCGCGCTGCAATACGCGGTCAGCCAGGACGTGAAGGTCGCCGTCGGCGGCCGCTACTGGCGGATGGAAACCGGCGGCCTGACGCATTTCGAAGGCAATGTGGTGAACACGAATTCCGCCGCCCAGCCGGTCGACTGGACGAGCGAGGTCTATGGCGTGTTCGTGCAGGGCACGTTCCGGTTCGGACCCTATCGCACCGAGCGGGTTTTCTGAGCGAACCGCGGACAAGCGCAAATCAATCGGGCACAGGTCGATCAAGCGCAAGTCAATTGCGATCCGGGTCCGCGCGCGCTAGATCACCCCGCATGACCGCAGCCCCCGCCGATCGCCTTGTCATCGCGATCGCCCAGCTCAATCCTGTCGTCGGCGACGTCGCCGGCAATGCCGAAAAGGTTCGCCGGGCGCGGGCGGAAGCCGGCCGGCAGGGCGCCGATCTCGTCCTGTTCCCGGAATTGTTCATCGCCGGCTATCCGCCCGAGGACCTCGTGCTCAAGCCGGCTTTCCAGGCCGCGTGCCGGCAGGCGGTCGAGACGCTGGCGCGCGAGACGGCGGACGGCGGCCCCGCCGTCATCGTCGGCACGCCCTGGCCCGATCGCGGCAAAGTCTACAATGCGGTGGCGCTGCTCGACGGCGGCCGGATCGTCGCGCTGCGCTACAAGGTCGATCTGCCCAATTACGGCGTCTTCGACGAGAAGCGCGTGTTCTCCCCCGGGCCGCTGCCGGGCCCGATGAATTTCCGCGGCGTGCGTATCGGCGTTCCGATCTGCGAGGACATCTGGGGGCCGGAGCCGGTCGAATGCATCGTGGAGACCGGCGGCGAGATCCTGCTGGTGCCGAACGGCTCGCCGTTCCGGCGCACCGTGGTGGACGAGCGGCTCAGCGTTGCGGTCGCGCGCGTGAAGGAGAGCGGCCTGCCGCTGCTTTACAGCAACCAGGTCGGCGGCCAGGACGAACTGGTTTTCGACGGCGCGTCGTTTGTGCTCAATGCCGATACCTCGCTCGCGGTGCAGTTTCCCTCCTTCGCCGAGCAGCTTGCGCTCACGCACTGGCAGCGCACGCCGGCGGGATGGCGCTGCGCCGCCGGCTCCGTGGCGCGTCTGTATGAGGGTGACCAGGCCATGTACGCGGCCTGCGTTTTCGGGCTGCGCGACTATGTCGCCAAGAACGGGTTCTCGGGCATCGTGCTCGGCCTGTCGGGCGGCGTCGACTCGGCCTTGTGCGCGGCCATGTCGGTCGATGCGCTCGGGGTCGATCGTGTCCGCTGCGTCATGCTCCCCTACAAGTTCACCGCGCAGGCGTCGCTCGACGATGCGGCCGCGGTCGCGCGCGCGCTCGGCGTGCATTACGATGTCCTGCCGATCGCCGATGCGATCGGCGGATTCGAGCGATCGCTTGCGCCGCTCTTTGCCGGCCTGCCGCGCGACGTCACCGAGGAGAACCTGCAGGCGCGCGCGCGCGGCACGATGATCATGGCCATTTCCAACAAGTTCGGGCTGATGGTCGTGACCACCGGCAACAAGTCCGAAATGTCGGTCGGCTACGCCACGCTTTACGGCGACATGAACGGCGGCTTCAATCCGGTGAAGGACCTCTACAAGACGCAGGTCTACCGGCTCGCGCGGCTGCGCAACGGCTGGAAGCCGGATTTCTCGCTCGGGCCGGACGGCCTCATTACGCCGGACAACATCTTCACGCGCCCGCCGACGGCCGAGCTGCGCGAGAACCAGACTGATCAGGATTCGCTGCCGCCCTATGAGGTGCTCGACGCCATTCTCGAACGGCTGGTGGAAGGCGAGGAGCCGGTCGCGCGCATCGTCGAATCCGGGTTCGACCGCGACACGGTCATGAAAATCCAGCGCATGCTCAATGTCGCCGAATACAAGCGCCGGCAGGCGGCGCCCGGCGTTAAGGTGACGCTGCGCAATTTCGGCCGCGACCGCCGCTACCCGATCACCAACCGCTTTCTCGACAGCGGCGAACCGCTGCCGGCGTTCGACGACGTTCAGGTCAGCGGCCGGGCGGCGCGAAGCGACGCGCTCGATTTCTAGAAAGACGCGATTGCCGTCGCCGGCGCGGGTTGCGCTTTCAGCGCACCGGCCCGAGTTGCGGACCGACCGTGCGGATCGCAGGCTTCGGCGCGTCGGGCGCGCCGCCTCCGGCCGGCGTCGGCGTGGGTTGCGCACCCGGCTGGCCTGCGGCGGTTGCCGGCTTGATCGGGCGGCCGCGCGCGTCGCGCGGCGCCGAGAGCGCCTTGGCGCGTTCCTCGGTGACGACGATGTCGCCCTGGTCGAGGGTCGAGCGGTCGTCGAGCCCCTTCAGCGCTTCCGCCCATGACTCGCCCGCCCGCCGGCAACTGCACGCGGGGTTGTACTCCTGGCGATACTTGAAGGCGTTGGGCAGCTCCGTGTAGAGGCGTCCGCCCGCCGAAACCGCCTGCGACACCTCTTCCCCCGGGTTGCGGTAGGAGAACAGGAGCACCTCCGCGGCCGGGCACATCCGGCGGCAGACGCGCTCGTCCTCGTCGAAGCGCGCCGAGGTGGTCGCAAACGAGATCGGATAATAGAAGCCGTCGCAGGTGCGCACGCAGATGGTGCGGTAGGTGTTGCCGGAGGCGTGCTGCTGGAACAGCGGATTGCTGCCGAACAGTGACTCGAACAGCGAGCGGCCCTGCGGGCTCGCCGCGGCCTGGCGATATTGCGGTCCGCAATCGTTGCGCGCGAGCGCTGCAAGAACGGCGCGGCGCTGCCCGTCGCGCTCATAGTCGACGCCGGCGCCCTGGATGCGCTGGAGGTCGCCCGTGATCTTGTCGAGATTGGCCCGCATCTGCGAAATCTGGCGATTGATCGGTCCGCATTGCGCGTTGCCGGCGCCGAACAAGGTGAAGAAGCCAACGCTCTCGCAGCCGAGCCGGCGCGATTGCGCGATGGTGCGGTCGAGCTCGGCCTGCTGGCGGTTGGCGGCGTCCTCGTAGCGGCGGATCTGTTCGTTGCGTGCCGGGTCGCCGCGGTCGAGCGCGTGGAGCTGCTGTTCGAGGCGCTGGCAGATCTGGGCCTGTGCGCTCGGGCCGGACGCGCCGGGTGCGGCCGGCGGAAAGCCCTGGGCGTTCGCTCCCAGGCAGACAGCGGCCAGCATCAGGGCGGACGTGCAGAGCGTGCGGACTGGCATGGAAATCATCGCTTCCGCCGATATTTCCCGGTTTCGTCGCCGCGCCGGCATCAGGCGCCGGACTGGTTAACAAAAGGTGAATGGCCCGCGGTGCGTTCAACCAGCATATCGTGCCGGATGGGTCAATGCGACCGTCCCGCCGCTTCCTCTTCGGCCCGCCGGTGTGCCTTTTTTGCCTCGTCCCGCAGGTTCCAGAGGATGCCGGACAGCATCACCGCGCCGCCGATGAAGACGAACACGTCCAGGCTCTCGTTGAAGAACCACCAGCCCACAAGCGCGATCAGCGGCACCCGCAGAAAGTCGATCGGCATCACGATCGTGGCGTCGCCGGCGCGCAGCGCGTTGGTCAGACAATAATGCGCCGAGAGGCCGGCGACCGCGACGCCGAGAAGGGCGGGAATGTGCTCCGTTCCGAGCTTGCCGAGGAACATCGGGTCGCTCGCGGCGAGGCCCATCGGCGCCTGGATGGCGTTCATCCAGAAGACGATCGCGAAAGTGCCCGCGCTCGCGGTGAGCTTCTTGGTGAGGACGTTGAACAGCGCATAGCCGAAGGCGGCGAGCAGCACGAGCAGCGCGGCCGGCTGAAACGCCTGCAGGCCCGGCCGCAGGATGATCAGCGTACCGATGAAGCCGAGCACGACGACGCCGGCACGGCTGAGCGTCATCCGCTCGCCGAGGATCAGCACCGCCATCATCGCCATCCAGACCGGCATCGTGAATTCGAGCGCGAACACCATCGCCAGCGGCAGTAATGTCAGGCTCAGCGCCCAGCAGAATTGCGCGCCGAAATGCACCGCGCTGCGGGCGACATTGATGAGCATGTGCTGCGGCCGGAAGCCGTGCCGCAGCTCGGGACGAAAGAGCGCGAGCGTCACCAGGATGATGACGGCGCCGGCCGAGCGCACGGTCAGGATTTCGATGATGCTCAGCGCGCCGGCCAGCCCCCGGATCGAGAGCGCCATCGCGGAGAATGACAGGAGGGTGCCGCTCATCCACAGGACGATGCGGCCGATATCGGCGGGTTTCACGGCAGGTCCGTAGCAGGGATCGGCACGGGGAGCTGTGCGTTTCGCACGGGGCCCTTATTCGGCATCGGGCTGGTTTTCCGGCCTTGCCTTCTCGAAAGCCGCAAGCTTGTTGCAGGCGGCCTCGACCGCCGCGATCTTCGCAAAGGCGTCGAGCGGCACCTTGAAGCGGCGGGCATTGTACACCTGCGGGACGAGGCACAGGTCGGCGAGCGACACATGCTGGCCGAAGGCATAGGGCCCCGGCCGGATCAGCTTCTCGATGGCCTCGAAGCCGGCGGTCACCCAGTCCGCGTACCAGGCGTTCACGGTCGCGTCGTCGTGGCCGAGCTTGCGCAGATAGGCGAGGGTGCCCGAATTGTTGAGCGGATGGATGTCGCAGGCGACGATCTGCGCCACGGCGCGCACGTGCGCGCGCTCCGCCGCATCCGTCGGCAACAGCGCGGGATCGGGAAAGGCCTCGTCGAGATATTCGATGATCGCCATCGACTGGATCAGCGTCTCGCCGCTGGACAAAGCAAGCGCGGGCACGCGCATCTGCGGATTGACCGCGCGATATTCGGAGTGCTTGTGACGGCCGCCGTCCTTGACGAGATGGACGAACACCGGCTCGTAAGGGACCTGCTTCAGATTGAGCGCGATGCGCACGCGGTAGGCGGCCGACGAGCGGAAATAACTGTAGAGCTTCACGTCTCCTCCCATCCCCGGTCCGGGCCGTGCATGCGCGGCCGTACCGGCTCGATTTTATAGGTCCGTATTGTCTTTCCGGCCGCCGGCGACCTCGTCGGAGAACGTGGCGGCGGCCTTGGTCAGGCGTTCGATGGCGCGCGCGAAGGCCGGCCGGTCGGCGGGCTCGATCACGTCGATCAGCCGCTGGGCGAAGGCGAGCGCGGTCGGGGCGAATTCCTCGTAGATCGAACGGCCGGCCGGCGTCAGCGACAGGAACGCCTCGCGCAGGTCCTCGCGGTTGATCCGCCGCGTGATGTATTTGCGCTTTTCCAGAAGCGCCACCGCGCGCGAGACCTTGGTCTTGTGCATATGGCTGTGCCGGCCGATGTCCTTGCCGGTCATCACGCCGTACTGGCCGAGCGTCACTAGCACGCGCCATTCCGGAACGCCTATTCCGTATCGCTCCGAATAGATGCGCGACAGCGCCTGCGAGACGAGGTTTGCCGCCACGTTGAGCTGATAGGGCAGGAATTCCTCGAGCTTCAGCGGCGCGGAATGATCCGTGTCCTCCGCCACCTGCCGTCCCTCATTGTCAGCCGCACCGCCTTGCATCCCGGTGGCCCGTCATTGCGCTGCCGCCCCCGCGCGGGGTGCGTCGCGGACCATGACCGAACTTTTCAAGACGCGCAACGGCAAGCCGGCTCGTCAGCCGCGCTCCAGTTTGGTCTGCATCAGGTCCGCGATCTGGCGGTCGGCCTCGCGTTCGGATCGTTCGAGCGCCGCGGCGACCCCGCGCTGGTCGGCCGGCGTCCGGTTCTGGTTGAGCTTGCTCTTGCCCTCGATCGCCTCGACGGCGAAGCTGACGCCGACGATGCCGCGCAACTGGCCTTTGAGATAGTCGGCCGGCGCGTCCGCGACCGACCAGGGCTCGGCAAACGGGCGCTCGAAGCGCTCGGTCAGGGCTTCCACATTCGCCCGCAGCCGCTCCGGTTCGTCGAAGAAGCTCACCCGGCCGCGCAGATAGATCGTGCGATAATTCCAGGTCGGCACCACCTTGCCGTGCTCGGTCTTCGAGGCATACCAGCCGGGCGAGACATAGGCGTCCTCGCCCATGATCATGGCGAGCGCGGGCTTTGCGGTATCGGTGTCGCGCCATTGCCCATTGGCCCGCGACAGATGCCCGGTCAGTGTGCCGAACGATCCGGCCTCCGGGTCATAGGCAAGGGGCAGATGGCTGACGATCGGCCCGTCCGCGCCGACCGTAACCAGCGTGACGAGGCCCGCGTTCGCGATCCGCTCCTTCAGCGCGGCGATGTCGGTCTCCCGAAAGGCCGGCGGAATGAAAAACATCCTTGTCTCCTCGCGCACCCCGGGTGTTCCGGGAGTGGGCGTCGCCCGCGCGAACTGTCCCTTATCCGGCAGCCGAATGCCAGCCGCCTGCCGCGGCCTGTGCGTCGGTTGCGCATAAATCGCTTGCCTGGCGCACCTGCCAGGGCGTTCGATAGCCGCATGACCCTCATGCAGACCTTATCGCCGCCGCGTCCGCGCTTTGAGGCCATGGTCGCCCAGGCCGCCGCCAGCGCATTCGATATCAAGCGGATGCCGCACGATTTCATCGACAATCCATTCCCTTATTACCATGCTTTGCGCGAGCACGACCCGATGCACCGGATGCCGGACGGGGCGTATTTCCTGACGCGCTACGCCGATTGCGAAGCGGTCTACAAGGATGCCCGCACCTTCTCCTCGGACAAGAAGATCGAATTCCGCCCCAAGTTCGGCGACGGCCCGCTGTTCGAGCACCACACGACGAGCCTCGTCTTCAGCGATCCCCCGCTGCACACCCATGTCCGTCGCGCGATTCAGGGCGCGCTCTCGCCGCGCGCGATCGCCGAGATGGAAGGGGGACTGGTCGCGCTGGTCGACCACCTGATCGGGCGCATGGCCGAGAAGGGCGACGTCGATTTGATCGAGGACTTCGCGTCCGCCATCCCGGTGGAGATCATCGGCAACCTCCTGGGAGTGCCGCGGCAGGAGCGGGGACCCTTGCGCGCCTGGTCGCTTGCGATCCTCGGCGCGCTCGAGCCGGTCCTCAGCACCGAGCAGCTTCAGCGCGGCAACGAGGCGGTGCGCGACTTCCTCGTCTATCTGAAAGGGCTCGTGGACGACCGCCGCCGCCGGCCGGGCGATCCCGAGAAGGACGTGTTGACGCGGCTGATCGCCGGCGAGCATGACGGCCGCACCTTGAGCGAGACCGAATTGCTGCAGAACTGCATCTTCATCCTCAATGCCGGGCACGAGACCACGACCAATCTCATCGGCAACGCGCTCCATGCGCTCACCCAATGGCCCAACGAGCGCAGGCGGCTCACGGCCGACCCGTCGCTGATGAAGACCGCGATCGAGGAGGTGCTGCGGTTCGAAAGTCCAAACCAGCTCGGCAACCGCATCGTGACGCAGGATACCGAAATCGGCGGTGTCGCGATGCCGCGCGGCACGCTGATCACGCTGTGCATCGGGGCCGCCAACCGCGACCCGGCGCAGTTTCCCGATCCGGACCGCTTCGACGTCGCGCGCAATCCGAACCGGCATCTCGCCTTTGCCAGCGGTATCCATGTCTGCGCCGGCATGAACCTGGCGCGGCTGGAGGGGCGGATCGCGGTCGAGCGCTTCCTGGCGCGCTTTCCCGATTACGAGCTGGCCGGCGAGCCGGTCCGCTCGCCGCGGGCGCGGTTCCGCGGCCTTCTCGCGTTGCCGACCCGGCTTGGCTGAGCGGGAATTTGGCTTGAGGGAAAATCTAGCGCTTGCGGACGAATGTCTGCCGCCGCGTGGGCGGCGCGCTCAGCGCTTCGCCCTTGTGGCGGAAGCTGATGCGCCCGCGCGTGAGGTCGTAAGGCGACATTTCGACCGTCACGCGGTCGCCGGCACCGGTGCGGATGCGGAACTTGCGCATCTTGCCCGACGTGTAGGCAAGGACTTCGTGCTCGTTGTCGAGCTTGACGCGGAAGTGGCCATCAGGGAGGACCTCGGTGACCGTCCCGTCGAATTCGATCATCTCTTCTTTTGACATAAAAGCCTTTCGATCGCGGTTGCGGCTGTCGGGATCAGGATTGCAGGAAACCGACGCTCGCGATGGTTCCATTATAGGAATTTTTGCGGCCGCGGTCTTGCCGCGCGCGATCCCTTGAAGGGCGATCCTGTGGAGCGCGATCTTGCGGTGCGCGGTCCTGCCGGGCCTTGTGCTTGCCGCCGGACCGGGCGCCGTTCTGGCCTCGCGCCGCGGCGCTGTGGCGTCCTGCGCGGGGCTGTCCCTTCGGACGCTGGGCGGTCGCCTGCGCGAGCCGTTCGCCCCCGGCCGGACCGCCGGTCGCGGGAATGGCAAGGCCGATCAGCCGCTCGATCGCGCGCAGATAGGCCCGCTCCTCGGCATCGCAGAACGAGATCGCGACGCCTTCCGCTCCGGCGCGGGCCGTGCGTCCGATCCGGTGCACGTAGCTCTCCGGGATATTGGGCAGGTCGTAATTGATGACGTGCGTGACGCCCTCGACATCGATGCCGCGCGCGGCGATGTCGGTCGCAACGAGCGTGCGCACCCGCCCGTCGCGGAAGGCGGCAAGCGCGCGTTCGCGCTGGTTCTGCGACTTGTTGCCGTGGATGGCCTCGGCGGCAAGGCCGCTCTTGCCGAGCTGGCGCACGACCTTGTCGGCGCCGTGCTTGGTGCGGGTGAAGACGAGGGCGCGGTCGATCGGCTCGCCGCGTAGGATTTCGGCGAGCAGCGTCGGCTTGCCGGCGCGCTCGACATGCATCACGCGCTGGGCGATGCGCTCGGCGGTGGTGGCGGCCGGCGTCACCGCCACGCGGGCGGGATCGTTCAGCATGTCGCGCGCCAGCGCCTCCACCTCGGGCGCCATGGTGGCGGAGAAGAACAGCGTCTGGCGCTGCTTCGGCAGTTTGGCGACGATCTTGCGGATGTCGCGGATGAAGCCCATGTCGAGCATACGGTCGGCTTCGTCGAGCACGAGGATTTCGATCCGGTCGAGGCGCAAGGCATTGCCCTGGACGAGATCGAGAAGGCGGCCCGGCGTTGCGACCAGGATGTCGACGCCGCCGATGAGGGCGCGCACCTGCCGGCCCATCGGCACGCCGCCGATGGCGAGCGTGACGCTGGTCTTCAGATGGCGGCCATAGGTGCGGAAACTGTCGAGGATCTGGCTCGACAATTCGCGGGTCGGGCTGAGCACGAGGACGCGCGGCGACTTGCGCTCGGGCGTTCTGGGCTGGTTGGCCAGGCGATGCAGGATCGGCAGCGCGAAGGCGGCGGTCTTGCCGGTGCCGGTTTGCGCGATCCCGATCACGTCGCGGTGCGCGAGTGCGTATGGAACGGTCTGGCTCTGGATCGGGGTGGGTTGTTCATAGCGCTCCTCGGAGAGGGCGCGAAGGATCGGCGCTGCGAGGCCGAGGTCGGAAAAGGAATTCAAGTTCTGTTCTTTCCATGCAACGATGCGCCCGCGGCTCCTGAAAGCGCGGCGACGCGATCGCATACCAAACAGACACCCCGCGTGGTCTGGGCTGTCGATGAAGGGATCGGAAGATAAGGCGGGCCGAAAGCCGGTTGGTTTTCGTTCACGCGGCCCGCTCGCGGCGCAAGGCGCCGACTCGGATGCGCGTATATGGCGGTTTTGTGCGGCGCTTTCAAGGCCGATGGCAAAAAGCGGGAATCAGCCCGAATTGACGGTGGTTGCGGACGTAACTAGATTGCCGCCGCGGGCCGGTCAGAAGCCCATCCGGAAGGCCCACGCCAATTCAGGGAGAGCGCGATGACCAGCGATACCCCGCTCATTCACGCCAAGGGCGATAACGCTCAATCCTCGGGTGCTACTTCGCGCTCGGGGCGCAGCGCCGACAAGCCCGAATACATGTCCGGCTTCGGCAACAGCTTCGAGACCGAGGCCTTGCCCGGCGCGCTTCCGATCGGGCGCAATTCGCCGCAAAAGTGCAATTACGGGCTCTATGCCGAGCAACTGTCCGGCTCGCCCTTCACCGCGCCGCAATCGACCAACCAGCGCTCCTGGCTCTATCGCATCCGTCCGACCGTGCGGCACGCCGCGCGTTTCACCAGGATCGATCGCGGCAACATCCGCACCGCGCCCGACCGCGAGGACAGCGACCTGCCGATCGGCCCGATGCGCTGGGGTCCGGCGCCCATTCCGAAGGCGAAGCTGAATTTCCTCACCGGTATGCACACCGTGACGATTGCCGGTGACTCCGAGTCCATGGCCGGGCTCGCCGCGCATCTGCTGTTCGTCACCGAGTCGATGAAGGACGAGCACCTGTTCAACGCCGACGGCGAATATCTGATCGTCGCGCAGGAGAACAGGCTGCGCTTCCGCACCGAGTTCGGCACGATCGACATCGAGCCCGGCGAAATCTGCATCATCCCGCGCGGCGTGATTTTCCGCGTCGAACTGATCGACGGCCCGGCGCGCGCCTATGTCTGCGAGAATTACGGCGGCGGCTTCCGGCTGCCGGACCGCGGGCCGATCGGCGCCAATTGCCTGGCCAATCCGCGCGACTTCCTCGCCCCCGTCGCCGCCTACGAGGACAATGAACGGCCGCATACGCTGTACGTCAAATGGGGCGGCGAATTGTTCAAGACCGAAGTGCCGCATTCGCCGCTCGACGTCGTGGCCTGGCACGGCAACTACTATCCCTACAAATACGACCTGCGACATTTCTCGCCGGTCGGCGCCGTGCTGTTCGACCATCCCGACCCGTCGATCTTCACGGTGATGACCTCGCCGTCGGAAACGCCGGGCACCGCCAATATCGATTTCGTGATCTTCCCCGAGCGCTGGGGGGTCGCGGAAAACACCTTCCGTCCGCCCTGGTATCACCGCAACATCATGTCGGAATTCATGGGGCTCGTTTACGGCGTCTACGACGCCAAGCCGGAAGGTTTCGTGCCGGGCGGCATGAGCCTGCACAACACCATGCTGCCGCATGGCCCCGACACCGAAGCCTTCGAGCACAACAGCAATGTCGAGCTCAAGCCGGTGAAACTGTCCAACACGCTCGCTTTCATGTTCGAGACCCGCTTCCGTCAGCGCGTCACGAAATGGGCGGCCGGGATGGACACGCTGCAGGACGGCTATATCGATTGCTGGGCCGGACTGAAGAAGCACTTCGATCCCAAGAACAAAGAACCGAAATGAAACTTGCCTCGCTGAAGGGCGGCCGCGACGGGCGTCTCGTCGTGGTGTCGCGCGATTTGGCGCATTGTGCCGACGCGTCCGCAATTGCCTTAACCCTGCAGGCCGCTCTCGACAAATGGGACGAGGCCGCGCCACGCCTGGCCGAGATCGCAGATGCGCTCGAAGCCGGCCGCGGCGCCCGCACGCCGTTCGATCCGGCGCAATGCGCCTCGCCTTTGCCGCGCGCCTATCAATGGGCGGACGGCTCGGCCTACGTCAATCATGTCGCGCTCGTGCGCAAGGCGCGCGGCGCGCAGATGCCGGAATCGTTCTGGACCGATCCGCTGATCTATCAGGGCGGCTCCGACATTTTCCTCGGCCCGCGCGATCCCGTTCCGGTCATCGACGAGGAATGGGGGATCGATCTGGAGGCCGAAGTCGTCGTCATCCTCGGCGACGTGCCCATGGGCGCCACGCGCGCGCAGGCCGAGCGGGCGATCCGTCTCGTGATGCTGGTCAATGACGTGACGCTGCGCAATCTCACGCCTGGGGAACTCGCCAAGGGCTTCGGCTTCTACCAGTCGAAGCCGGCCTCGGCCTTCTCGCCGGTCGCGGTCACCCCCGACGAGCTTGGCGCCGCCTGGAACGGCGCCAAGGTCAACCTGCCGCTTTTGAGCTTCGTCAACGGCACGCCGTTCGGCAAGCCGGTTGCCGGCGACGACATGACCTTTGATTTTCCGGCCCTGATCGTGCATGCGGCGCGCACGCGCGCGCTCGCGGCCGGCACCATCCTGGGCGCCGGCACGGTGTCGAACCGCGACGCCGACGGCGGCCCCGGCAAGCCGATCGCGGAGGGCGGCCTCGGCTATTCCTGCATTGCAGAATTGCGTACGGTGGAGACGCTCCGGGACGGAAAGCCCTCGACGCCGTATCTGAAATTCGGCGATCGTATCCGCATCGAGATGCAGGACGGGCAGGGGCGTTCCATCTTCGGCGCGATCGAACAGGACGTCGTCCGCCACAAACCGGGATAGACTGCATGGCAAAGGGCTTCGCCTCGACCGGCGATACTGCGGAAAAGAAAATCGCGTTCGACGAGATCGGGCGCGGGCTTTATGCGTTCACCGCCGAGGGCGATCCCAATTCCGGCATCATCGTCGGCGACGACGGGGTGATGGTGATCGACGCGCAGGCCACGCCCGTGATGGCGCGCGAGGTGATCGAGCGCGTGGCCATGGTCACCGACAAGCCGATCAAGTACGTGCTGCTGTCGCATTATCACGCGGTGCGGGTGCTCGGCGCTTCGGCCTACAAGGACGCGGAAATTCTCGCCTCCAACGCCACCCGTGACCTGATCGTGGAGCGCGGCCGGCAGGACATGGATTCGGAGATCGGACGTTTCCCGCGGCTGTTCCGCGCGGTCGAATCGATCCCCGGCCTGACATGGCCCACCGTCACGTTTCCGCTTCAGGCCTCGGTATGGCTCGGTTCGCGCGAGGTGCACATCATGCATCTGGGTCGCGGGCATACCGCGGGCGACGTCGTCGCCTATGTGCCGGACTCCAACGTGGTGTTTTCCGGCGACCTCGTCGAATATCATTCCGCCTGCTATTGCGGAGACGCGCATTTCCGCGACTGGCCGCGCACGCTCGACCGGCTGGCGCAGTTCGACGCCAACGCCCTGGTTCCCGGGCGCGGGGCGGCGCTTGCGAAGCCGCAGCAGGTGCGCGAGGGTATCGCCATGACGCGCGACTTCTTGGCCACGCTCTTCGTTTCGGTGTCCGATTGCGTCGGGCGCGGCCTGTCGCTGAAGGAAACCTTCGACGAGACCAGGCGGATCATGGATCCGAAATTCTCCGGCTTTGCGATCTACCAGCACTGCATGCCGTTCAATGTGTCGCGCGCCTATGACGAGGCGAAGGGCATCGAGCATCCGGTGATCTGGACCGCCGAGCGCGACCGCGAGATGTGGGCCGCCTTGCAGGGCTGAACGGCACCGGTCATGACGGGCGGGCGCAAAGCCATCTATCATTATGGATACCGCCGCTCGCCCGATCAGGATGCGCGGCAGCCGGTCCGTCATCCGGTGGTTGTCGTGGGAGCGGGACCGGTCGGGCTCACTGCCGCGATCGACCTTGCGCTGCGCGGCGTGCCGGTGGTCCTGCTCGACGACGCCAACCGCATCGGCGAAGGCTCGCGCGGCATCTGCTATGCCAAGCGCACGCTGGAAATTCTCGACCGGCTCGGTGTCGGCAGCGATCTCGTGCGCCAGGGCGTGACCTGGAAGCTCGGCAAGGTCTATCTCGGCGACGATCTCGTCTATGCGTTCGACCTGTTGCCGGAGGACGGCCACAAGATGCCGGCCTTCATCAATCTCCAGCAATATTATCTGGAGAAGGCGCTGGTCGACCGCGCGCTCGAGATCGAGCGGATCGATCTGCGCTGGAGCAACCGCGTATCGGCGCTCGAAAAGCGCAGCGACGGCGTGACGCTCACGGTCGAGACGCCGGACGGACCCTATCGTCTCGCCACGGACTGGGTCGTGGCCGCCGACGGCGCGCGCTCGACCATCCGCGACCTGCTGGGGCTCGGCTTCGAAGGCGTGACGTTCGAGGACAAATTCCTGATCGCCGACGTCAGGATGGCGGCGGATTTTCCGACCGAGCGCCGCTTCTGGTTCGATCCGCCGTTTCATACCGGCCAGTCGGCGCTGATGCACCGCCAGCCCGACAATGTCTGGCGTATCGACCTGCAGCTCGGCCCCGACGCCGATGCGGACGCGGAGCAGAAGCCGGAGCGCGTCATCCCGCGCCTGAAGAAGATGCTCGGCGAGCGTCCGTTCGAGCTGGAATGGGTGTCGATCTATCGCTTCAATTGCCGCAGGCTTGCGCGCTTCGTGCACGGGCGGGTGATTTTCGCCGGCGACAGCGCGCATCAGGTGTCGCCGTTCGGTGCGCGCGGCGCCAATTCGGGCGTGCAGGACGCCGAAAATCTTGCGTGGAAGCTTGCGGCGGTCTTGTCCGGTGATGCCGGGGAAGCGTTGCTTGAGAGTTACGATCTCGAGCGCATCCAGGGCGCCGACGAGAATGTCGGGCACTCCACGCGTTCGACCGACTTCATCGCGCCGCACTCTCCGGCCGAGCGCGCCTTGCGCAATGCCGTGCTCGATCTGGCCCGCCACTGCGATTTTGCGCGCCGCATGGTAAATTCCGGGCGTCTATCGGTTGCAACCGTTTACGATTCACCATTAACGACACCCGACGAGGAAAATTTTGCGGGCAGTGCGCGTCTCGGCGCGCCGGTGCCCGATGCGCCGGTGCGCACGCGGGCCGGGCGCGATGGTTTTCTGGTCGAGCAATTGACGGGTACATTCGAAATATTGCATATAAAACAAGGCGCGCGGCCGCAGGCGCCGCCGGGGGTCAAATTGACCGTAATCGGGGAAGATTTACAGGATTCTGCAGGGCTTCTCGCGAAACGTTTCGACGCATCGCCCGGAGCCACTTACCTTCTGCGCCCTGATCAATATTTGTGCGCACGTTGGCGTACGTTCGACCCGGACAGAATTGCAGCTGCCCATCGGCGGGCTTTAGGACGTTGATCTACGTCAGAACATTACGCGCGGACCGGGCGTAGCAATTTTAAAAACGTAGAGTAACGCGGGTGATCATCTCATGGCCGATCTTGTGACGACGTCGAATTTTCCCAATCCCGATGCCGTCTATGTGACACTGATCGATGCGCGGCGGGGCCTGTCGGAGACCGACGCTGCCGCTCTGGACGCGCGTCTCGTCCTCATTCTCGCTAACCATATTGGCGATCTTGAAGTGTTGCGCCAGGCGATCGGGCTTGCGCGCAAGACCGGAAAGAATAACGGCGCGCAGGGCAAATGACGCTCAAGTGACGCCGGCAAGGGTCCGCCGCTGCGGTGCAGCGCGGCACCCGGTCGCGCAATCATCATTCATAGTGGCAAATCAAGAGGGCGGTCCGGCCCGCTCGGGACCGGTCGGCGCTTCGTCGTCGTCTTCCGCAACGCTTTCGAGCGTTTCGAACATCTGGCGCACCTTGGCGACCAGCAGATCGGGCGTGAACGGCTTGGTCAAAAGTTCGACATCCGCGTCCAGGCGGCCCTGATGGATGATGGCGTTGCGCGTATAGCCGGTTGCATACAGCACCTTGAGATCGGGCCGCCGCCGCAGGGCCTCGTCCGCGAGCTGCCGCCCGTTCATGCCGCCCGGCAGCACGACATCGGTGAACAGGAGCTTCACGCCCGGATTGGCGTCGAGCAGGCGCAGCGCACTCTGGGCGTCGTGGGTTGCGATCACGTTGAAGCCTTCCTCGCGCAACACCTCGGTCGCAAAGCGGTTGACCTCCTCGTCGTCCTCCACCAGCAGGATCGTGTTGGCGAGGCTGCCGGTGTCGGGGCCGTTCGCCACAAGGTCCTCGCTCACCGGCATCCAGGCCGGCAGGTCGCTGCCGTCGGCCAGTCGCGGGAAGTACAGCTTGATCGAGGTGCCTTCGCCCGGCTCGCTGTAGATTTTGATGTGGCCGCCGGACTGTTTCACGAAACCATAGACCATGCTCAGGCCGAGCCCGGTGCCCGCGCCCGTCGGCTTGGTCGTGAAGAACGGTTCGAACGCGCGTTCGATCACCTCGCGCGACATGCCGGTGCCTGAATCGGTGACCGCGACAAGCACATATTGTCCGTGCGCCATCTCGCCGGCATGCTCGATCACATAGGCTTCGTCGAGATAGGCGTTCGCGGTCTCGATGGTGAGGCGTCCGCCTTCGGGCATGGCGTCGCGCGCATTGATCGCAAGATTGAGCAGTGCGTTCTCGAGCTGGTTGGGATCGATGGCCGTCTTCCACAAGCCGCCGCCGAGCACCGTTTCCACCGTCACTGTCTCGCCGATGGTGCGACGGAGCAGTTCCGACATGCCCTGCACAAGCCGGTTGACATCCACCGCCTTCATTTCGAGCGGATGCTGGCGGGAATAGGCGAGCAGGCGTTGCACCAGGGTGGCCGCGCGCTCGGAGGCCTGACGCGCGGAGCCGAGCAGGCGGCGCACGCGTTCCTCGCTTTCCGGCAGCCGCCGCATCGCGAGGTCGACGTTGCCGAGGATGGCGGTGAGCAGGTTGTTGAAGTCGTGGGCGATTCCGCCGGTAAGGCGGCCGACCGCCTCCATCTTCTGCGACTGCCGCAAGGCGCGCTCGGTCAGTTCCCGGCGCGCGACCTCCTGCTGAAGCTGGCCGTGGGCGAGTGCACCGCGCTCCGTCCGCCGCAGCGCCACGAGGCTGAGTGCGAACAACGCCAGCGTCGCCGGTATGCCGAAGAGTAGATGGTTGCCGATATCGCTCAGCCACGCGATGGTGACTTCGGTCTTGTCGATTCCGACCGTGACATAGATCGGATAGGTCGGCAGCCTGCGATAGGCGTAAATGCGCGGCTGACGGTCGAGCGAAGAAACGCCTTCGGTGAGGCCGCTCTCGGGATTTTCATGGATGCCGCGCATGAAGGCGCCGTCCGACGACAGACGGATGTTCGTCATCCCGGTATAGGGATAGCGCGCGATGAGTGCTCCGTCTTCGCGCACGATCGCGGCGATGCCGGGAAGCTTGAGCTGCTGGTAGTAGGAGGTGAAATATTCCGGCCGCACCGAAATCACGCTCACGCCGGCGAACGAGCCGTCGGCATTATTGCGGCGGCGGCTGATCGCGAAGAAGTGCAGGTCTGCGACGCGGGCCTCGATCACGTCGCTGATGAAAAGGCCGCGGCTCGGGTCGTTCTTGTGCACGCTGAAATATTCGCGGTCGGACAGATCGACCCGCGGCATCGGGAACAGGGTTCCCGACACGATGCCGTAACCTTGCTCGTCGACGATCCAGATATCACGAAGCTGTGGCAGGCTCTCGGTCAGCGACTTCAGGCGATCGTGGAACGAGGCCTCATTCGCCCGCATCTCGGCGTTGCTGGCGTTGGAGATGACTTGGGTGACGTAGCGTGCGCTGAGGTCGAAGGTTTCGAACACCTTGAGCGCGTGCTCGTAGAGGCGCGACAGATCGCGTTGAAGCTGGTCGCGCACCGCGAGCTGATGGTGGTCGTAGGACAGCCAGGCCGAGATGACGAACACCATCGCCGGCAGGATGAGCGAAAGCGCCGCCAGCCAGCGCAGCGGCCGCGCGGCGAGATAGGCCCGCTGTTGGGGCGATACGGTCGCAGGGGGCGGAAGTGTCGACACGTTGCAAAAACTATCGGCTGGTTGACACGGTTGGCAATAGCGGCGGGCAGACGCTGCCGGAGGGCGGAAATCGACAACTTGCGATCCGGCCAAAGGTTCCCATCTGTTTCTTCCCATGTGTTTCAATGTGTTTCCATATGTCCCATGTGAATGGCGATTGTCTCCGGACGGCGGCCGGAGCGGGGAGGATGCGATGCGGACGGTGTTTGGGATGCTGTCGGGGCGGATGCGCGCCGGCTTCCTCGCAATTGTTCTGGCCGTGTTTGCCGCCGCCGCCGGTCTGTCGCCCGCGCAGACGGCCGACGAGCCCGATCTCTTGTTCCGCAAATCGACCGTATTCAAATGGCTGACGCCGAACGACAAGATCGCGACCTATGCGCTCGACGATCCCGCAATCGAGGGCGTGGCGTGCCATTTCACGGTGCCGGAGCGCGGCGGCCTCAAAGGCTGGATCGGCATTGCCGAGGAAGTGTCGGACATCTCGCTCGCCTGCCGGCAGGTCGGTCCGATCCGCTTCCGGGAAAAGTTCGAGCAGGGCGACGAGGTGTTCCGCAAGCGCCGCTCGCTCTTCTTCAAGAAGATGCAGATCGTGCGCGGCTGCGACCGCAAGCGCAACGTGCTGGTCTATGTCGTCTATTCGGACAGGCTGATCGAAGGCTCGCCGAAGAATTCGACCTCCTCGGTGCCGATCATGCCGTGGGGCGGTGACGGCGCGCCGCGCTGCGCGGACTGGGTGACGGATTAGAATCCGCCGAATGGAGACGGAATTGTTTCAGCCTTCCAGAGCCGGCCGCGGGTCGGACCGGCGCGCGGTCAGCGCGCGCACTCGATCGCCACGAATTCCGTGCACTGGCCGCCGCGGCAATGGCTGCCGCCGGCCGGTACCGCGCCGGTGATCTCGTCGCGGTCGATCTTGCGGAACGAGGCGGCGCTGGTGAATTGCCTGGATTCGCAATAGGCGGCGGCTGCCGCCGCGCCGCAATTCGACCCCGTCGCCAGGCAGCGGTCGACGCCGTAGGCGTCCGGGCTGTTGGCGATGATGAATATCCGCTTTTCGGCGACGGCGGCCGTCGTGCCGAGAAGCGTGAGGGCGAAAACGAGCAGGGCGCACAGGGATCGCATCGGGGTCACTCGCTGGATTGGGCGAATGGCCTACGATGCCCGACAAAGACTAACGTTTTGTTAACCCTGACTGGCCGCGGCCCGGACCGGCGGCAAGGCCGCGGACGTGCGGGTGTCGCCGTGGCAATAGGCGCGCTCGAGCACGGCCATCACCTCGTGCGCCACCGGATCGCGCAGCCGGTAATGGACCGTCGTGCCGGCGCGGCGTCGCTCGACGACGCCTTCGGACCGCAGCACCGCCAGATGCTGCGAGACGGAGGCCATGCGCAGGCCGGTGAGGGCGGCGATCTCGCCGACTGAACGCTCGCCGCCGGTCAGGTAGCAGAGCACCATCAGACGCGGCCGCGAGGCCAGAACCTTGAGCAGATCAGCCGCCCGCTCGGCATTATATTCAAACTCTTGAATATTCATAAAAATGAATATATAAATCTCCCGAACGTCCTGCAACGGCAAAAGGGAGCGTCTCATGTCCATCCTCTCCGCAAGGAGCTGGTCGCCTTATGCGGCCGGCATCCTGATCGGGCTTCTGCAAATCCCGGCTTTTCTTCTGATCAACACGGCGCTCGGCGCCTCGTCGTCCTTCGTCACGGTGGTCGCTTCGCTCACCGCCGTTTTCGATCCGGCGATCCTCGGCATTCCCTATTTCAAGAGCCACGTCGCCACCGCCAAGGACTGGTGGCAGGTCGCGCTCGTCGCCGGCGTTGCGCTCGGCGCCTTCCTGTCGGTGAAGATGGCGGGCACCGCCCGTCCGGCCATGTCGGAAATGTGGGGCCGCGTGATGGGCATCCGCTCGTTCCCGGTCCGCCTGCTGGTCGCCTTTGCCGGCGGCTTCGTGCTGCTGCTCGGCGCCCGCATCGCCAATGGCTGCACCTCGGGTCACGGCTTGTCCGGTCTCGCCCAGCTTGCGGTGTCGTCGATGATCGCCATGGCAGCGATGTTCGCAAGCGGCATCGCTTTGTCCGCAGTCTTCAAGCGCGTCTGAGGAGGTCGCCATGTCTGTGTTTTCCGCTGTCATCATCGGTCTGGCGATGGGCGTCCTGTTCGGGCTCGCGCTCGAAAAGGCCCGCGTCATGGAGCCCGGCTTCATCATCGGCCAGTTCCAGTTCCGCAACTTCACCATGATCAAGGTCATGCTGAGCGCGATCGCCACCGGCCTTGTCGTGCTCGCCGCGCTCAACGCGCTCGGCATCGTCAGCCTGAGCGTGAAGGCGGCGATGGTCGGCAACATGGTCGTCGGTGGCCTCTTGCTCGGCGTCGGCATCGTGCTGGCGGGCGCCTGTCCGGGCACCGCGCTTGCGCAGATCGGCGCCGGCTATCGCGATGCCTGGGCGATCCTCGCCGGCGGCCTCGCCGGGGCGTTCACCTACGGCTATTTCCAGAAGCCCATCGATACCGCGCTCGACTGGTCGTCGGCCGGCCTCGGCAACTGGGGCAAGGTCACCTTGGTCGATCTGTTGCCGGGCGGCTTCCCGACGCTCGCCTTGATCTTTGCCGCGCTCATCGTCGCGGGGCTCGTGGCGCTGGAACGCTGGCGACCCTGGCGCGAGGAGATGGAGCGCAACGATCCGGTCGCCGATGCCGGCGGCAAGGCGCGGACAGGCCGTTCGGCCTATGCCGCGCCGGCCGAATAGCCGCGCGGTACGCCGCTCCGACAAGGGCCTGCTCCGGTGACCGGGGCGGGCTTTTTCTTTGCGTTATCGGACGTGTATGGACTTTTCCGGCCTTGACGCGGCGGGGGCCTTCGCCCATTCTCCGCCGCCATGATGTTCCGCAACGCATTTTTCGGCATTTGCCGGGAGATTATTAGCTAGCGCTCACGCTGGCTGCGGCCGTCTTTTCTCCATTGAGACAAGAAAACGCCCGGAGCCAGCAGGCGCGGGGAGACCGTTTGTCCATGGAGTTGAAGCTCTACGACACGCTGACGCGCGAGAAGCGCACGTTCGCGCCGCTCGATCCGGCTTGCGTGCGCATGTATGTGTGCGGGCCGACGGTCTACGACTTCGCCCATATCGGCAATGCGCGCCCGGTCATCGTGTTCGACGTGCTCTACCGGCTGCTGCGCCATGTCTACGGCAAGGGGCGCGTCAGATATGTGCGCAACATCACCGACGTGGACGACAAGATCAATGCGCGCGCGGCCGAGCGCGGCATCCCGATCCGCGAACTGACCGAGGAAACCTACCGCAACTTCAAGGAGGACGTGGCCGCGCTCGGCTGCCTGCCGCCGGACGTGGAGCCGCGCGCGACCGAGCATATCGAGGAGATGAAGACGCTCATCGAGAGGCTCGTCGCGCAGGGCCACGCCTATGTCGCCGAGGAGCACGTGCTGTTCTCCGTGCCCTCGATGCCCGATTACGGACGGCTGTCGAAGCGCCCGCTCGACGAGATGATCGCCGGCGCGCGCGTCGATGTCGCCCCCTACAAGCGCGACGCGATGGACTTCGTGCTGTGGAAGCCGTCGAAGGAGAACGAGCCCGGCTGGCCGTCGCCGTGCGGGATCGCGACGCCGGGCCGTCCCGGCTGGCACATCGAATGCTCGGCCATGAGCTGGAAGCATCTCGGCGAGACCTTCGATATCCATGGCGGCGGCATCGATCTCGTCTTCCCGCACCACGAGAACGAGATCGCGCAGTCGCGCTGCGCCTTCCACACGGGCGTGATGGCGAACTTCTGGATGCACAACGGCTTCCTGCAGGTCGAAGGCGAGAAGATGAGCAAGAGCCTCGGCAACTTCGTCACCATCCGCGACGTGCTCAAGGACTGGCCGGGCGAGGTCGCACGCTTCAACATGCTGCGCACGCACTATCGTCAGCCGATCGACTGGACCGTGCGCGGCCTCGAAGAGTCCTGGAAGTCGCTCGATACGATCTATGGCTATGTCGGCGCATACGGCGCGAAAGCCGATGGCGCGGGCGCGGACGAAAGTCCAGTTTTCTCGGCGCTTCTGGACGACCTCAACACGCCGAAGGCGATTGCCGAGATTTTCATTGCCATGGGCGAGGGCCGCAATCCGCAGGAGGTTGCGTGCGGCATGATGATTCTGGGCTTTTCGCTGGACGCCGCCAACATCGCCTCAAAACGCCAGGTCGACAAGCACAAGATCGAAAATCTCGTCGCGGTGCGTCTTGAAGCGCGCAAGGCGAAGAACTTCGCCGAGTCCGACCGCATCCGCGACGAGCTCGCGGCCATGGGCGTGGTGCTCAAAGACACCAGGGACGGCACCACCTGGGAGATCGCGCGATGATGGCGCGCGCCAACCCGACGCTTGCGCTGCGCCCGATGTTGCCGGCGGACGCGCCGCTGCTCGCCGAAATCTTCCGCGCCAGCATCGAGGAACTGACCGCCGACGATTATTCCGACGCGCAGCGCGAGGCGTGGGCCGCGGCGGCCGACGATGTCGCAGCATTCGGCGCGCGCCTTGCCGGCCAGCTCACGCTCGTCGCCACGCTTGACGGCGCGCCGGTCGCCTTCGCCTCGCTGAAGGGCGCCGACGGCATCGACATGCTCTATGTCCACCCGGCCGCTGCCGCGCAGGGCGCGGCCTCCCTCCTACTCGATGCGCTGGAGAAGCTTGCCGCCGCGCGCGGCGCCGCGCGGCTGACTGTCGATGCCAGCGACAGCGCGCAGGATTTCTTCCTGCGCCGCGGCTTTGCGCTCGTGCAGCGCAACACCGTGTCCTGCGGCGGGGAGTGGCTCGCCAACACGACCATGCACAAGACGCTCGCCGCGCCCGCGGCCGGCGGGAAGCAGTGAGGTCCGCGATGCAGCGCCCGGAGACGCCGTTCCCCCGCCACTGGCTCTATTACATCGCGCTCAAGCTCGTGGTAATCGCGGCGGCGGCCGCGATCGTTCTGAAACTCTATGGCTTCTGGTGATCCATGTCCCGCGAACGTCTCTATCTCTTCGACACCACCTTGCGCGACGGCGCGCAGACGAACGGCGTCGATTTCACGCTGGCCGACAAGATCGCGGTCGCCGCGATGCTCGACGAACTCGGCATCGACTATGTCGAGGGCGGCTATCCCGGCGCCAATCCGACCGACACGCAGTTTTTTGCCGAAAGCCGGCCCCTGCGCGGCACGCTGACGGCTTTCGGCATGACGCGCCGGCCCGGCCGTTCGGCCTCCAACGATCCGGGTCTTGCCGCGCTGCTCGATGCGAAAGCCGATGCGATCTGCTTCGTCGCCAAGTCCTGGGACTATCACGTGCGCGTCGCGCTCGAGACCACCGAGGAGGAAAACATCGCCGGCATCCGCGACAGTGTGAAGGCGGCGAAGGACAAGGGCCGCGAGGTGCTGATCGATTGCGAGCATTTCTTCGACGGCTACAAGGCCAATCCGGCCTTTGCACTTGCCTGCGCGAAGGCCGCCTACGAGGCGGGTGCGCGCTGGGTGGTCCTGTGCGACACCAATGGCGGCACACTGCCGCACGAGATCGAGGCGATCGTCGGCGCGGTGGTGAAGCATATCCCCGGCAGCCACGTCGGAATCCATGCCCATAACGACACCGAGCAGGCGGTGGCCAATTCGCTCGCCGCCGTGCGCGCCGGCGCGCGCCAGATCCAGGGCACGCTCAACGGCCTCGGCGAGCGCTGCGGCAACGCCAACCTCACCTCCATCATCCCGACGCTGAAGCTGAAGAAGGAATTTGCCGACCGCTTCGAGATCGGCGTGACCGACGCAAAGCTTTCGACGCTCGCGCACGTCTCGCACCATCTCGACGAGATGCTCAACCGCGCGCCCGACCGCCACGCGCCCTATGTCGGCGAAAGCGCGTTCACCACCAAGGCCGGCATTCACGCCTCCGCGATCCTCAAGGAGCCCGCGACCTACGAGCATGTGACGCCGGAAGCCGTCGGCAACCGCCGCCGCGTGCTCGTCTCCGACCAGGGTGGACGCTCCAACGTCCTGTCCGAGCTTGAACGCATCGGCCTTCGCATCGACAAGGACGATCCGCGCGTGGTGCGCCTGCTCGACGAGGTCAAGGAGCGCGAGGCGCTCGGCTATGCCTATGAAAGCGCGGAAGCCTCCTTCGAGCTGATGGCGCGGCGGGCGCTCGGCACCGTGCCCGATTATTTCGACGTCGAGAAGTTCGACGTCAATGTCGAGCAGCGCATCAACGCGGTCGGCAAGCGGGTCACGGTCTCGATGGCGGTGATCAAGGTCAAGGTCGACGGCGAGGAGCTGATGTCGGCCGGCGAGGGCAGCGGCCCGGTGCATGCGCTCGACGTCGCGCTGCGCAAGGACCTCGGCAAGTACCAGAAATATATCGAGGACCTCGAACTGGTCGATTACCGCGTGCGCATCCTCAATGGCGGCACGGAAGCCGTCACGCGCGTGCTGATCGAAAGCCGGGACGAGAACGGCGAGCGCTGGACGACCGTCGGCGTCTCGCCCAACATCATCGACGCCTCGTTCCAGGCGCTGATGGATTCCATCGTCTACAAGCTCGTCAAGGCCGGCGCGACCGCTTGACGGAGATTTCGGTCATGCCGACGATAAAAGCGGACATGACGAAAAATTGTGTGCGGTCGATATCCGGGTTGCTTTATCCTGTGCCGATGCACGGCTTCTGCCATCGCCGCTTCGTCCTGACGGCGCTTGCGGGCTCGTTCGTGGCCGTGTTCGGTCGCGCGGCGGCGGCACGCGATGCGCTGACGCAATCCTTCATCGACAAGGCGTTCGAGATGAAGCGGCTCGCCGAGCGCGCGGGCGACCAGCCCTATGGCGCGGTCGTCGTGCGCGGCGGGCGGATCGTAGGCTTCGGGCCGAGCCGTGTCGTGGTGAGGGGCGACGGAACCGCGCACGCCGAACGCGAGGCGATGCGGGATGCGCAGGCGCGTCTCGGCCGCAAGGATTTGTCCGGTTGCGTGATGTATTCGACCGCGCGGCCATGTGCCGATTGCGAACGCGCGGCGGCGCAGGCGGGCCTCGCGCGCATGTATTACGGCGCCGATGCGCATGACGCCGGCGCGCCGCGCGGGTCCTGACTTGCCATGATCGACCATGTTTCCGTCGCGGTGCGCGACCTCGAACGGGCGGCCGCCTTCTACGAAGCGGCGCTCGCCCCGCTCGGCTATCGCCGGCTGGAGACGCGGCCGGCGACGGTCGCCTTCGGCAAGCAATATTCCGAGTTCTGGATCAATGCCCGCCCGCTCATGGCCGCGGTTGCGCCCGACAGCGGCTGCCATGTGGCGCTGCGCGCGCGCAGCACGCAGGCGGTCGATGCCTTTCATGCCGCAGCGCTCGCCGCCGGCGGCGCCTGCGACGGCGCACCGGCGCTGCGCGCGCATTTCGGGGAGGGCTATTACGCCGCCTTCATCCGCGATCCCGACGGCAACCGCATCGAGGCGGTGACGTTCGTGACCGGCGCGCCGGCCTAGCGGGCGGCCACTACATCCGTTCCGCGGTTCCCGCTTCCATGAACTTCTCGGCTTCCGCCACCGGGCGGGCGGCGGCGCGCAGCTTGGGCAGGATGTCCTCCACCTTGTCGACCACGAGCAGGTTCACCTGCGCGGCGGTATGGATGAAGGCGAGGCTGTTCATGTGCTCGAGCAGCACGCACAGTGGGTCCCAGAAGCCGGCAATGTTCGCCGCCAGGATCGGCTTGCGGTGGCGGCCGAGCTGCGCCCAGGTCAGCTGCTCGACCAGCTCCTCGAGCGTGCCGATGCCGCCGGGCAGGGCCACGAACGCGTCGGAGCGCTCGAACATGATGCGCTTGCGCTCGTGCATGTCGCGCGTCACGATCAGTTCGGACACATCGCGGTTGGGATGCTCGCGGCTTGCGAGGAATTCCGGGATGACGCCGACCACCTTGCCGCCCTTGGCGATGACCGACGAAGCGATCGCGCCCATGAGCCCGACCGTGCCGCCGCCATAGACCAGACCGACCCCGTGCTTGGCCAGGAGCGCGCCGAACCCCATGGCGGCCTCGACGAAGCGCGGATCGGTGCCCGGACCGGAACCGCAATAGACGCAGACGTTTCGAATCGTGCTCATGGCGTGCGATGTGGCCTTGCAAGGGAATCGGATGAACGGCGGCTGCAAAGGGATTTAGGCGCTCGTGTGTTCTATTCCAAGCATTTCCGCCCGAATTGTGATTGTCCCGCCTGTGCAAGCGCAGGGTGGACCGCCTATATAGCGTCTGCCGGAGCCACATGACCGCCCCCAGATATCATTCCCCGATCAGCACCGACGAGCGGTCCGCGGAAATTTCCGCGGCCGGCGGCGCTTTGACGCGCACGCTGGTCGGCCTGTGGCCCTATATCTGGCCGGCCGATCGGCGCGACCTGAAGGCGCGCGTGATGCTGGCCATGGTCCTGCTGGTCGTGGCCAAGCTTGCCACCGTGGTGGTGCCCTTCACCTTCAAATGGGCGACCGACGCGCTCGCCGGGCAGGGCAGCGCGCCGGCCGGCGACGGCTTGTGGGATTCCTGGCTGACCTGGGTGCTCGCCGCGCCGGTCGCGATGACGCTCGCCTATGGCGGCATGCGCATGCTGATGGTGGGACTGACCCAGCTGCGCGACGGGCTGTTCGCCAAGGTCGCCATGCATGCGGTCCGCCGCCTCGCCATCCTCACCTTCGACCACATGCACCGTCTCTCGCTGCGCTTCCATCTGGAGCGCAGGACCGGCGGCCTCACGCGCGTGCTCGAACGCGGCCGCAACGGCATCGAGATTATCGTGCGCATGGTGATCCTGCAGCTCGCGCCGACCGTCGTCGAGCTTGCGCTGATCGCGGCCGTCCTGTTCTGGCAGTTCGACTGGCGCTACGTCGTGGTCGTGCTCGTCACCGTCGCGCTCTACATGGCGTACACCTATTACGCCACCGAGTGGCGCATCGGCATCCGCCGCCGGATGAACGACAGCGATACCGATGCCAACACCAAGGCGGTCGACTCGCTGCTCAATTACGAGACGGTGAAGTATTTCGTCGCCGAAGGGCGCGAGGGGAAGCGCTACGACCGCTCGATGGCGCGCTACGAGGACGCCAGCGTCAAGGCCTATACCTCGCTCGGCGTGCTCAATGCCGGGCAGACCTTCATCTTCACCGTCGGCCTCACCGCCACCATGGTCATGTGCGCCTACGGCATCCGGGAGGGGCGCAATACGGTCGGCGATTTCGTCATGATCAACGCCATGATGATCCAGCTCTACCAGCCGCTGAATTTCATGGGCATGGTCTATCGCGAGATCAAGCAGGCGGTGACCGACATCGAGACCATGTTCTCGCTGCTGGCGCGCGATCCCGAAATCCGCGACCGGCCGGGCGCGCCGGCGCTGGCGGTGAGTGCGGGCGAGGTGTGCTTCGACAATGTCAGCTTCTCCTACGAGCCCGAGCGGCCGATCCTCAAGGGCATCAGCTTCACGGTGCCGGCCGGCCACACGGTCGCGATCGTCGGCCCCTCGGGCGCCGGCAAGTCGACGATCTCGCGGCTCCTGTTCCGCTTCTACGACGTGACCGGCGGCCGCATCCTGATCGACGGCCAGGACGTCCGCGACGTCGCGCAGGTGTCGCTGCGCGCCGCCATCGGCATGGTCCCGCAGGACACCGTGCTGTTCAACGACACGATCCGCTACAACATCCGCTATGGCCGCTGGGAGGCGAGCGACGCGGAAGTCGAGGAGGCCGCGCGCCTCGCCCAGATCGACGGCTTCATCCGCCAGGCGCCGAAAGGCTACGAGACCGAGGTCGGCGAGCGCGGGCTCAAGCTGTCGGGCGGGGAGAAGCAGCGCGTGGCGATCGCGCGCACCATCCTCAAGAGCCCGCCGATCCTGATCCTCGACGAGGCGACCTCCGCTCTCGACAGCCACACCGAGAAGGAAATCCAGGACGCGCTCGACCGCGTGTCGCGCAACCGCACGACGCTCGTCATCGCGCACCGGCTCTCCACCATCGTCGCCGCCGACGAGATCATCGTGCTCGAGGCCGGCCGCATCGTCGAGCGCGGCACCCATGCCGAGCTGCTCGCCCGCGGCGGCCTCTATGCCAGCATGCGCAACCGCCAGCGCGAGGCCGAAGAGGCGCGCAGGACGCTGGCGCGGGCGAGCGAGGAGGTTGCGGCGCCCAACCGCAATCCGCCGCCGGTCGCGGACGATATCCCGGCGGACCCGGTCCTGCGGCCGGTGGCGCCGATCGATCTTGCCGAATAACGCCGACATGACGGCCGCGCACGCCCGGCAGCGGCGGGCGCGCTGATGTTGCCGCTTGCGATTCAAGCCGAGCGGTGACACAGGAACGGCCCGGTCTCAAGGGATGCCGACCCAGGGATGTCAAACCATGTCCATCGTCTCGTCCATCCGTTCCCAGCTCGCACCCGTCCACCCCGAAGGCTACCCCTTCATCGGGGCGTTCGCGCTCGCAACACTGGTCCTGTTCTGGGTGTGGTCGCCGCTCGGCTGGATCGGGACCATGCTGACGCTCTGGTGCATCTATTTCTTCCGCGATCCGCCGCGCGTGACGCCGGTGCGCGAGGGGCTCGTCATCGCCCCGGCCGACGGGCGCATCAGCCGGGTCACCAATGCCGTGCCGCCGCGCGAACTCGATCTCGGCGAGCGTCCGCTGCCGCGTATTTCGATCTTCATGAGCGTGTTCGACTGCCACGTGAACCGCAGCCCGGTCACCGGCACGATCGAGCGCATCGTCTACCGCGCCGGCAAGTTCATCAATGCCGACCTCGACAAGGCGAGCGAGGACAATGAGCGCAACGCCCTGGTGATCGTCAGCGGCGGGGCGCGCATCGGCGTGGTGCAGATTGCCGGCCTCGTCGCCCGCCGTATCGTTTCCTTCGTCAAGGAGGGCCAGAGCATCGGCGCCGGTGCCCGCTTCGGCCTCATCCGGTTCGGCTCGCGCCTGGACGTCTATCTGCCGGAGAATGTCCGTCCGCTGGTGGCCGAGGGCCAGACGGCGCTGGCGGGCGAAACGATCCTCGCCGACCTGAAATCGAACGACAGCGCGCGCAATTTCCGCATCGGCTGACGTTAACGCTTATCCTCCCCTTCGACCTTTGCGGGCGTGGCGGCCGCGCCCGGGCATTGCTATATAGGGACCATGTTGTTTCCTCCGTTCGACCCTGAACGATCCGAAGCGCGCCGCCGCCGGTTTCGCAGCATCCCGGTGCGGGTCCTTGCGCCCAACGTCATCACGCTCCTGTCGCTGTGCGCGGGGCTCACCGCCATCCGCCTCGCCATCGAGGGGCGGATCGAATGGGCGCTGGGCGCGATCGTCATCGCCGCCATCCTCGACGGGCTTGACGGGCGGATCGCGCGTTTCCTGAAAGGGCAGTCGCGGTTCGGGGCCGAGCTGGACAGCCTCGCTGACTTCGTGAATTTCGGCGTCGTGCCCGGCCTGATCCTCTATTTCTGGGGGCTGAACGAATTGCGCTCGTTCGGCTGGATCGCGGCGTTGGTGTTCGCGATCTGCATGGGGTTGCGGCTCGCCCGCTTCAACGTCATGGCCGACGACCCCAACCGGCCGGCCTGGGCGGCGAACTTCTTCACCGGCGTTCCGGCTCCGGCCGGCGCCATCATCGTGCTGCTGCCGATCTATCTCAACCTGCTCGGGCTGCCGCGGCTGACCTCGCTGTCGCTCGTCTACACGCTGTTCATCTCGTTCCTGCTCGTGTCCACGCTGCCGGTCTTTTCCGGCAAGCGGATCGGTAAGCGCGTGCCCCCGGAAATGGTGCTGCCGATCTTCGTGGTGGTCGTGCTGTTTGTCGCCCTCCTGGTCAGCTATCCCTGGGAGGTGCTCACCGCGGGCTCGCTCGCCTATCTGGCGTCGCTGCCGTTCGGCTGGATCGCATACCGCAAGCATGTGCGGGCGGACGCTGAGGCGCAGCGCGGCCTTGCGCCTTCCGAAGCCGCTCACGGGCAGCCGACAGCGCCCTCGGTCGCGCCGACGCTGTCGGACGATGAGCACGGCGAGCGCCCAAACCGGCTGAACTGAGCCGGCTGAACTGACCCGTCAAGACCGTTCCGTGCCTCGCGGTGCGGGCGCATCGCGCCGCATCGTCGCATTGGCGCGTGCTTGTCGCTCCCCCCGATATCGGTAAGATGATTGCAATTAAAACGGCTGCTCAAAGGCCGAACAGGGGAGGAACTCAATGACCGTCCATCGCCGTCAGTTCCTGAAATTTGCCGGGGCCGCGGTTGCCGCGCCCGCCGTCGCGCGCAGCGTATTCGCACAGGCGCCGCAGGTGACGCTGAAGATGCATCACTTCCTGCCGCCGGTCTCCAACGTGCACTCCAAGCTTCTGGTGCCGTGGGCCAAGAAGATCGAAACCGAATCCGGCGGCCGGCTGAAGATCGACATCTTTCCCTCGATGCAGCTCGGCGGGACCCCGCCGCAGCTCTACGATCAGGCGCGCGACGGCGTCGCCGACATCACCTGGACGCTGCCGGGTTCGACGCCGGGCCGCTTCCCGAAGATCGAGGTGTTCGAGCTTCCCTTCATCGCCGACAAGCGCGGCGTGCCGAACGCCAAGGCGGTGCAGGAATTCTACGAGCTCAACCTGCGCGACGAATTCAAGGAAGTGCATCCGATCTGCGTATGGGCGCACGATGCCGGTCTCGTCCATGCCAGCAGGCAGATCAAGACCATGGACGACCTGAAGGGCCTGAAGCTGCGTTCGCCGACGCGGCTCGCCGGCGACGCGCTCAAGGCGCTCGGCGCCAACGGCATCCCGATGCCGATCCCGCAGGTGCCCGAGGCGCTGGCCCAGAAGGTGATCGACGGCTGCGTGGTGCCGTGGGAAGTGGTGCCCGCCATCAAGGTGCACGAACTGGTCAAGTTCCATACCGACATCGGCGGCTCGCCGACGCTCTACACCGCGACCTTCATCATCGGCATGAACAAGGCGAAATACGACTCGCTGCCGGCCGACCTGAAGAAGGTGCTCGACGCCAATTCCGGCCAGTCCTTCGCCGCCGCCGCCGGCAAGATGTGGGACGATGCCGGCGCCGTGGTCGAGGACATGGTGAAGAAGCGCGGCAACACGATCACGGTGCTGGCCAGGGACGAGGCCGCGCGCTGGGAAAAGGCGACCCAGCCGGTGGTCGAGGCATGGCTGAAGCAGGCCAAGGACAAGGGCCTCAACGGCGAGAAGCTCGTCGCCGACGCCAAGGCCCTGCTTGCCAAGTACGCCAACACCTGAGCCGGTCTGATGGACCAGTCTTCGGGTGAGGGCGGCACGGCGGTCCGCGAGGGACCGCTCGCCGTCCTCGCACGTCCGCTCGCCGTCGCCGGCGGCCTCGTCGTCCTTGCGGTTGCCGCGATGATCACGGTCAGCGTGTTCATGCGCTGGCTGATCAACTGGTCGGTGCCCGGCGACATCGAGCTCGTGCAGATCGGCACCGCGCTCGCGGTGTTCGCGTTCCTGCCGCTGTGCCAGTCGCGCCACGGCAACATCATGGTCGACACCTTCACGCTGCGGCTGCCGCGGCGCGTGCAGGATGCGCTCGATGCGCTCTGGGATCTTGCTTATGCCGGTATCGCCTTGGTCATCGCCTGGCGGCTCGGCGTCGGCGCCTGGGACACGATCCGCAGCAACACCGTCTCGATGATGCTCGGTTTGCCGACCGGCTGGGCGATCGCCGCGGGCGCGGCGATGGTCGGCTTTCTCGCGCTCGTTGCGGTCGCGACCGCGGTGCGGATGCTGCGGAGCGGCCGATGACCCCGATCGCGATCGCGGGCCTCGGCTTTGCCGCCATGCTCGTGCTCATTGCACTGCGCATGCCGGTCGGGCTGTCGATGCTGCTCGTCGGCAGCGCCGGCTATATCCATTTCGCCGGCCTGAACGTGTTCCTGAGCTACATGAATTCGACGCCGTTCTACCTGTTCTCCAATTACACGCTCTCGGTCATCCCGCTTTTCATCCTTATGGGCGCGCTCGCCGAACGCTCGGGCCTGTCCACCAAATTGTTCAACGCCGCGGCAAACGTCGTCGGCCACCGGCGCGGCGGCATGGGCATGGCGCTGATCGGCGCCTGCACCGGCTTCGGGGCGATCTGCGGCTCCTCGGTCGCCACCACCGCGACCTTTGCGCGCGCGACGCTGCCGGAATTCGCCCGCAACGGCTATGCCTCGTCCTTTGCCGCCGGGACCGTCGCCGTCGGCGGCACGCTCGGCATTCTCATCCCGCCCTCGATCATCCTCGTCGTCTACGCGATCACGACCGAGCAGAATATCGCCAAGCTGTTCATGGCCGCGTTGATTCCCGGCCTGCTGGCCGCATTCTTCTACTGCATCGTGATCGCGATCATCGCCCGCCTCAATCCGGCCGCCGCGCCGCCGCACGGCCGAGTGCCGGTGCGCGAGCGCGTGCGGGCGCTGATCTCGGTCTGGCCGGTGATCCTCGTCGCCATCGTCGTGGTCGGCGGCATCTATGGCGGGGTGTTCACCCCGACCGAGGCCGCCGGCGTCGGCGCCGTCGCCATGCTTGCGATCACGCTGCTGCAGGGCAGCCTCGGCTGGCAGGAATTCAAGGACAGCCTGCTGCAGACCGCCGACACCTCGGCCATGATCTTCGCCATCATCCTCGGCTCGGAGGTGTTCGACGCCTTTCTCGCGCTCTCGCAATTGCCCGCGCACGCCGCCGAGCTGGTTGGCTCGCTCGGCCTGCCGGCCTTCGGCGTGATGGCGACGCTGCTCGTCTTCTACATCCTGCTCGGCGCGGTCATGGACGAGCTGGCCATGATCCTTCTCACCTTGCCGGTCTTCTTCCCGGTCGTGATGGCGCTCGATTTCGGCCTGTCGCCGGAGGAGACCGCGATCTGGTTCGGCATCCTGGTGCTGATCGTGGTCGGCATCGGGCTGACCTGTCCGCCGATCGGGCTCAATGTGTTCGTGGTCTCCTCGATCGCGCGCGAGGTGCCGATCACCGCGATCTATCGCGGCGTGCTGCCGTTCGTTCTCGCCGACATCGTGCGGCTCTCGCTCGTGACTGCGTTCCCGGTGCTGGCGCTGCTGCTGGTGCGGCTGCTGGATTGAATGGCTGCCATTCGCCGGCGGCCTCGACCCTCGCCGCCGGATCGGACAGACTTGCCGCGCTGCCCGACAGGAGGAGTGCGATGAGCCTGATGATCGAACGCGACGGCCCGGTGACCACCTTCATCCGCGACCGGCGCGAAGCGCGCAATGCCATGGATCCGGAAAGCGCGGACGCGCTGACGCAGGCGTTTCTCGATTTCGACGCCGACCCCGGACAATCCGTTGCCGTGCTCTATGGCGCGGGCGGGGCGTTCTGCGCGGGCTTCGACCTCAAATACGCCGCCGGCCTGCTCGGCAGGCCGGACCCGCTCGGCGATCTGGCGTTTCCCGAAGGCGAGGACGCCGTGCCGCGCGGGCCGATGGGGCCGACGCGGCTGCAATTATCCAAGCCGGTGATAGCGGCGATTGCCGGGCCTGCCGTCGCCGGCGGCATGGAGCTTGCGCTGTGGTGCGACCTGCGCGTGATGGAAGAGAGTGCCTTCATGGGCGTCTATTGCCGGCGCTGGGGCGTGCCGCTGATCGACGGCGGCACCGTGCGGCTGCCGCGCATCGTGGGGCGCGGGCGCGCGCTCGATATCGTCATGACCGGGCGCAAGGTGCCGGCCGAGGAATGCCATCGCATCGGCCTGTGCGAGCGGCTCGCGCCAGACGGCAAGGCGCGCGCAGCCGCCGAAGCGCTCGCGCACGAGATCGCGCGCTTCCCGCAGGAATGCATGCGTGCCGACCGGCGCTCCTGCTACCGCCAGGAGGGGCTCGACGAGCAGGCGGCGCTGCGCATGGAATGGGCGAACTCGGTGGCGATGGTCGAGGTGTCGGGGGCGGCCGGCGCGCGGCGCTTCGCCGAGGGCAAGGGCCGCGGCGGCGACTTCGCCGACATCTGATTTTTCCGCACGGTTGCGGCATGAATCGGCCCTGGCGGATTGACGGCAGGCCGATCTGCGTCAAGAAACGCTTCCAGCCGTTCACAGCAAGGATTGCGACATGATTTCGATGCTCGATCCCAAAACCCTGACCGTGTTCGTCACCGGTGCGACCGCCGGTTTCGGCGAGGCCGTCTGCCGGCGCTTTGCCGGCGCCGGCGCGCGTGTGATCGCGACCGGCCGGCGCATCGAGCGGCTGCAGACCTTGCAGAAATCGCTCGGCGAGCGCTGCCATATCGTGCCGCTCGACGTGCGCGACCGCGCCGCGGTCGAGGCTGCGGTCGCGGGCCTGCCGGCGGATTTCCGCAACGTCAATGTCGCGGTCGCCAATGCCGGGCTCGCGCTCGGGCTCGAGTCCGCCCAGGAGGCCAACATGCAGGACTGGGAGGACATGATCGACACCAACATCAAGGGCCTGCTCTATACCGTGCGCGCGCTCCTGCCCGGCATGGCCGCGCGCGACGAGGGGCACGTCATCCTGCTCGGCTCGGTGGCGGGCGACTATCCCTATCCCGGCGGCAATGTATACGGCGCGAGCAAGGCGTTCGTGAAGCAGCTTGCGCTCAATCTGCGCGCCGACCTCATCGGCAAGAACGTGCGCGTGACCTGCATCGAGCCGGGCATGGCGGAGACCGAGTTCTCGCTCGTGCGCTTCAAGGGCGACGAGAGCAAGGCCGCCGTTCCCTACAAGGGCCTGCATCCGATGTCGGCCGACGACATCGCCGAGACGATCTTCTGGAGTTGCACGCTGCCGCGCCATCTCAACATCAACCGCATGCAGATGATGCCGGTGATGCAGGCGTTCGGCAATTTCGCGGTGCACCGGAAGTGACAGTCGTCATCCCGGCCGAGGGCCGCAGGCCCACGCGCCGGGATCGTCCTCCGGATACGAATCGTCGGGTTGCGAATTTGTGGCGAACGGTCCCAGCTCTCGCTTCGCGAAAGGCCGGGATGACGGCGCTCACTGACCCGGCATCAGGTCATAGGGGTGCGGCTGGTCGAGAAGCTCAGCGGCTGAGCGTGATCGGCTCGCCGGTCAGCGCGCGTCCGTCGAAGCGCGCGCCGCCGGCATGGGACAATTGCCCAAGCGGCTGGCCGTTATGGTCGCGCAACACCAGCGCGCCGCCCTCGAACGCCCAGTGCCGGCTCATGTAGAAATTGCCGGGACAGCCGCCTTCCGGTGCGAGCGGTCCGCCCGCCATGCCGGGCGCGCTGCCGACCATGACGTAGCATTGTCCGCGGCCCGGCGAGGCCAGCACCCAGCGTCCGGCCAGCTCGACCGGCGGGCGGATGCTGCCGGTAAAAGCCGGCTCGGACGCAGAGAAAAACGAACGCTCGCCGCCGCTGCTGCAGGCGGCGAGGGCGAGACTGGTAATCACCCCGAGCCAGGCGGGGCGGCACGAGAGAATCCTCATGCCGCCGGTTTACCCGCCAAGTATTACCGCATCGTTTGTCAGCGCATCGTCGGTATGACGAACTCCGCGCCTTCCTTGGTGCCCGAGGGCCAGCGCGCGGTGACGGTCTTGGTCTTGGTATAGAAGCGGATCGAGTCCGGCCCGTGCTGGTTGAGGTCGCCGAAGCCCGAGCGCTTCCAGCCGCCGAAGGTGTGATAGGCAAGCGGCACGGGGATCGCGAAGTTCACCCCCACCATGCCGACATTCACGCGTGCGGTGAAATCGCGCGCGGTGTCGCCGTCGCGGGTGAAGATCGAGACGCCGTTGCCGTATTCGTGCTCGGAGGGCAGGCGCACCGCCTCCTCGTAATCCTTGGCGCGCACGACCGACAGCACCGGACCGAAAATCTCTTCCTTGTAGATTTTCATGTTGGGCGTCACCTCGTCGAACAGGCAGCCGCCCATGAAGTTGCCGTTCTCGTAGCCCTGCAGCTTGAAATTGCGGCCGTCCACTTTCAGCTTGGCGCCTTCCTTGACGCCGAGATCGACATAGCCCTTCACCTTTTCGAGATGGGCGTGGGTGACCATCGGGCCGTAATCGGCCTGCGGATCGGTGGACAGGCCGATTTTCAGGCTTTCCACGCGCGGGATCAGCTTCTCGACCAGAATGTCGGCGGTCTTCTTGCCGACGGGCACGGCGACCGAGATCGCCATGCAGCGCTCGCCGGCCGAGCCGTAGCCGGCTCCGATCAGCGCATCGACCGCCTGGTCGATGTCGGCGTCCGGCATCACGATCATGTGGTTCTTGGCGCCGCCGAAGCATTGCACGCGCTTGCCGTGCGCGCAGCCTGTCGCATAGATGTATTCGGCGATCGGTGTCGAGCCGACGAAGCCGATGGCCTTGACCCGCGGATCGATGAGCAGCGTGTCGACGCTTTCCTTGTCGCCGTTGACGACATTGAGCACGCCTTCCGGCAGGCCGGCTTCCACCATCAGTTCGGCAAGCCGCATCGGCACGCTCGGGTCGCGCTCCGACGGCTTGAGGATGAAGGCGTTGCCGCAGGCGATGGCCGGCGCGAACTTCCACATCGGGATCATGGCCGGGAAGTTGAACGGCGTGATGCCGGCGACCACCCCGAGCGGCTGGCGCATGGAATAGATGTCGATGTTCGGACCCGCGCCTTCGGTATATTCGCCCTTCATCAGGTGCGGGATGCCGCAGGCGAATTCCACCACCTCGACGCCGCGCTGGATGTCGCCCTTGGCGTCGGGCAGCGTCTTGCCGTGCTCGGAGGACAGTACCTTGGCGAGCGGCTCGATCTCCTTCTGGATCAGTTCGAGAAACTTGAACATCACGCGGGCGCGGCGCTGCGGATTGGTGGCCGCCCAGGCGCCCTGCGCCTTCTCGGCATTGGCGATGGCGTCTTCGACCTCGGCGCGGCTGGCGAGCGCCACCTTGGCCTGCACCTCGCCGGTATTGGGGTCGAAAACGTCGCCGAACCGGCCCGACTTGCCCTTGACCGTCTTGCCGCCGATGAAATGACCGATCTCACGCATGGACATCCTCCGCTGGATTTTTCGCAGCCGACAGCGGCCGGCGCGCTTGCTTCAAGGTTCAAATAGCGCACCGCCCATTGGAGCGCAAAGGATCCGCCCGGCACCGCCGGAAAGGCGAGGCGGCCGCGCCTGACGGATTGCGGCGGATTTGCCATGCCGGCGGGGCGGCTGGTATTCTTGTTTTTGCACACCGCATGTGTCGAATTCTGCACAGAACCGGCAATGCCGGCGCGACAGACATCCGGGCGGTGATCGGTCCAAAGGAGCGATCCGCGGCGCGCTCTTAAGGGTTCGGCATGAGGGGCGACCGGTTCGATTGGGATGATCTTCGCTATTTCCTCGCGGTCGCGCGCGCGGGGCGGCTGACGGCGGCCGCCGTCCGGCTGCAGCAGAACCACACGACGGTGAGCCGGCGCATCGAGGCGCTGGAAAAGGCGCTCGCCGCGCCGCTCTTCGATCGCGGGCCGCAAGGGTATCGGCTCACCGAATTCGGCCAGCGCCTGCTCGCGACCGCCGAGATGGTTGAGAGCGCGACGCTTGCCGCGCCGACGAACATACGCGGATCGAAGCCTCCCGTGTCGGGCAGCGTCCGGATTGGCGCGCCCGACGGCTTTGGCACGTTCTTCCTCGCGCCGCGCCTGGGCCAGCTCTGCCGCGACTTCCCGCAGCTCGACCCCGAGCTTGTGACCATGCCGCGCCTGTTCAGCCTGTCCAAGCGGGAAGCCGACATTGCCATCAGCCTCAATCGTCCCGTCGAGGGGCGCCTGTTTGCGCGCAAGATCACCGATTACGAGCTCGGCCTGTACGCGACCAAGAGCTATCTGAGCGGCAAGCCGGCCATTCGCGGCGTCGCCGATCTGCACGGCCACCGGCTCATCGGCTATGTCGACGATTATATCTTCACGCCGGAGCTGAACTATCTGCCGCTCATCCTGCCCGGGCTGACCGCGCAGATCCGCAGCTCCAACCTCGTCGCGCAATATAACGCGACGCTCGCCGGAGCGGGCGTCTGCGTGCTGCCGCTGTTCATGGCCGGGCGCGAGCCGCGCCTCGTCCCGGTGCTGGCGGACAAGGTCCGGCTGGTGCGGACATTCTGGCTCGTCACCCATGCCGACCTGCACAGCCTTCCGCAGATCCGCGCCATCAGCGATTTCATCGCCCGCGAGGTGAAGGCGGCGCGGGCGCTCTTCCTCGATGACGGAAATCGATCGGCGCGCCGCGAGCGATGAAACCTCGCGCGGGATTGCGTCCTGCGGCCCGGAGTCACATGCTGATTTTCGCACAACGACTGTGCGGAGCTTCTTCTATGGCGGCAAGGCCGGAGAAACTAGCGTTTCGACAAGGTCCCGCGAACGAGGGCCTGCTGCATAACCGTTCTTAATCCTCATCCTCGCTCTAGGGAGGCATACATGCGACTTGCGTATCTCGCCGCGTTCTGCGGCCTCGTCGTGGCATCCGCGGCGCAGGCGCAAAGCACCGACGTCGTCAGGATCGGCATCCTCAACGATCAGTCGGGCCTTTATGCCGACTTCGGCGGCAAGACGTCGGCGGACGCCGCGCGCATGGCGGTCGAGGATTTCGGCGGCACGGTGCTCGGCAAGCGCATCGAGATCGTCAGCGCCGACCATCAGAACAAGCCCGACGTCGCCGCCACCATCGCGCGCAAATGGTTTGACGTGGATGGCGTCAGCGCCATCGCCGACCTCACGAATTCCGCTGTCGCGCTCGCCGTCCAGCAGATCGCGCGGGAAAAAGGAAAGGTCACGCTGGCGGTCGGGCCGGCGACGACAAGGCTGACCAACGAGGATTGCTCGGCGACCGGATTCCATTGGGCGTTCGATACCTATTCGCAGGCTGTCGGCACCGCGCGCGCGGTCGTCGCCGCCGGCGGCAAGTCCTGGTTCATTCTCGCGGCAGACTATGCCTTCGGCCACCAGATGGCCGCCGATCTCGACCGCGTGGTCAAGGAGAGCGGGGGCACGGTGCTCGGTCAGGTGAGGCATCCCACCGGCACGATGGACTTCTCGTCGTTCCTGCTGCAGGCCCAGGCTTCGAAAGCGCAGGTGATCGGGCTTGCCAATGCCGGCGCCGACACGGTGAACGCGCTGAAGCAGGCGGGCGAGTTCGGCGTCGCCGCCGCCGGCCAGAAGCTGGCCGGGCTCGTCGTCGTCATCAGCGACATCCATGCCTTGGGACTCAAGGTCGCCAACGGCCTATTGTTCACCACCGCCTTCTATTGGGATCGCGACGATGCTTCCCGCGCCTGGTCGAAGAAATTCTTCGACCGGACCGGCCGCATGCCGGGCATGGTTCAGGCCGGGACCTATTCGGCGGTGCTGCATTATCTGAAGGCGATGCAGGCCGCCGGAAGCGCCGACGGCAAGGCCGTCGCGGACAAGATGCGGCAATTGCCGATCGCGGACTTCTTCGCCAAGGGGCAGCTGCGCTCGGACGGTCGCATGATGCACGACATGTATCTCGTGGAGGTCAAGAGCCCAGCTGAATCGAAAGGGGCGTGGGATTATTACAAGGTGCTGCGTACCATCCCGGCCCAGGATGCGGCTCAGCCGCTGAGCGCCAGCAAGTGTCCGCTCGCGAAATAGCGGGTCGCCCAAGGCAGGTTATCGCGGCTCGCTAGCAAGGCTCGCTGTCAAGGCCCGGCATCATGCCGGGCCTTGATGGTTTTGGAGGACCGGAGACGGCGTGCCGGACCCCGGGACGACGAGCGGCACGCGCGGCTGCGCAGGCCGTCGACTTTCCGCGCGTCAGGCGCTCTTGAGGTGCGAGAGGAAGGCATTCGCCTCGCGCGCCAGCGTCTGCGCTTCCTCCACGAGTTCCTCGGCGGAAGTGACGACGCGGGAGGCGGAATGGCCGGTCGAGACGGCGGCCTCGCGCAGCAGCGAAAGGCTTTCGTTCATCCTCTCGGTCAGACCGGAAGCGTCCAGGATCGCGACCGAGATGTCTTTGGCGTCGACCGCCTGGCCATCGACCGCGGTCGCCACCTGTCTGGTGATCGACGCGATCTGGTCGATCGTGCGGGCGATCCCCGAAATGGCGCCGGCGGCGCGCGTCGTCTCGGTCTGCGCCGCCGAGATTTCGGCCGTGATGCTCTCGGTAGCGTCGGCCGTCCGCCCGGCGAGCATCTTGACCTCGTTGGCGACCACCGCGAAGCCGCGCCCGGCGTCGCCCGCGCGCGCCGCCTCGATCGTGGCGTTGAGCGCGAGCAGGTTGGTGCGCGCGGTGATGTCGCGGATCAGCTTGACGACGGTGCCGATCTGTTCGGCGGTCGCGGCGAGGTTGCGCACGATGACGTCGGTCTCCTTCGCCTCGTCGACCGCGCGCCCGGCCATGTCGAGCGACGAGGACGCCTCGCCTGAGACTGCGGACGCCGTGCTCGCGAGCCTTTCGGTCACCGATGCGGCGGTGGCGACGCGCTGGCGCGTCTCATCGGCGAGCGTCGCGGCGCCGCGCGCATCCTTCTCGGCGCCGTGCGCGATCGCGGACAGGTCGTTGGCCGTCGCCACCATCGTCTCCGCGGAATCCTTCACGCGGGCGGCGAGCGCATTGACGCTGTCCTCGAATTCGATCGCGAACCGCTTGAGCATGTCGCGGCGCGCCGCTTCGGCGGCGAATTTCGCCTCGGCGTCGCGCTCGGCCTCGGCGCTGACCTGCGCCTTCAGCCGCTGGCGGAAGGCGACGACGGTGCGCGCGATGTCGCCGATCTCGTCGCTGCGCGTCTCGCCCTTGACGTCGGCCTCAAGATCGCCTTCCGCGAGCTGGCGCAGCGAGCCGGTCAGGGCCTTGAGCGGCCGCGACAGGCCGCGGCCGAGCGAGAGCGAGAGGCCGAGGAAGATCAGCCCGATCGGTCCGCAGGCCGCGGTCAGTTTCGCGACGATGCCGAAAACGAGTTCGTTGATGTCCTGGATGTCGACGCTGAAGCCGATCAGCCATTGCCATTGCGGCACGGCGGCGACATAGGCGATCCGCGTCGCGGCATTTTCGTCGCCGGATTTCGCCCACGGATAGTCGTGGAAGCCGCTCGCGGCGGTCGTCGCGATGCGGATGAGGGCTGCGACATAGCGCCCGCCGACGGCGTCGACATCGTCGAGGCGATCGTGCCCTTCGCGGTCGGGCCGCTCGGGATCGAGCAGGCTCGTGCCGTCGAAGCCGATGACGAAGATCGCCCCGCCGTCCGCATAGCGCATGGCCCGCAGCGTCGCGAGCGTCTCGCGCTGCGCGTCTGCCGGATCCTGTTCGCCGCGCGCGACGCGCTCGGCCTGGCGCGCGGCGAGGGTGTGGGCGGCTTCCACGAACTGGCGGATATTGCTGCGCTTGGCCTCGATCAGCGCGTCGCGGAAGGAGAGGACGGCATAGCCGGTGCCGCCCAGCATGATCATCCCGGCGATCGCGACGAGGACGAAGAATCGCCGCCTGATCGTCAGGGCCATGAGGGAGCGGTTGGCCGACATGACGAATGGGGCCAGAGTCCAACGACGCATCGATGATGTCCCTTCAGGCCGCACGGTTGTGCGGCCGCATTGCGGGACAAAGCGTATCGACGCACGATTCCCGCGCCGCGCTTTTATGTTGCGATTGCCGCACGCGCGAATTGATCCGGGTCAATGCCGTTTCGATCGAGTCTTCGGCGTCCCGGCGGCGAATCGTCGGCGCGCCGCTGCGGCAAAGGCGGGGCCGCGTCCGCCGTCGCCGGAGGCCCGGTCGCGGGCGAAGTGCTGCGGACGGGCGGCCCGTTAGGCTTAACGCTCCTTTAATCGCGCCCGGACTAAGGTCCATGCAGGCGGCGGCAGAAGCCTCCGCAGGTGTTGCGTCGGCGTTGGGGTGCGTTTCAATGGATATTGCAACCGGCTTGGGCCTCATTTCGGGCGCCGTGGTTCTCGTCACGCTCATTCTCATGGGCGGCGAGCTTGGAATGTTCCTCGACTATCATGCCGCCATCGTGATTTTCGGCGGCTCGTTCGCAGCCACCCTGATCCGCTTCCCGCTGACCTCGATCTTCCACGGCGTACCGATGGGGATGAAGTACGCCTTCACATTGCGCCGCATCACGCAGCGCGAGCTGGTCGAGGAGATCGCCGGCCTCGCCGAGATCGCCCGCAAGAACGGGCCGATCGGTCTCGAGCGGGTGGAGATCGACGATCCCTTCCTCGCCAAGGGCGTGCGCTACGTCGCCGACGGCTACGACGCCGATTTCATCCGCGACAATCTCGAGCGCGACCGCGACAACTTCCTCACCCATCTCGACGAGGGCCAGAAAATCTATCGCGCCATCGGCGATTGCGCGCCGGCTTTCGGCATGGTCGGCACCCTGATCGGCATGGTGCAGATGTTCGCCAACATGACCGACCCCTCCAAGCTCGGCCCCTATATGGCGGTTGCGCTGCTCGCCACCTTCTACGGCGCGGCCGTCGCCAACCTGTTCTGCCTGCCGATCGCCGACAAATTGCACGTGAAGCTTCTCGATGAAGAGATCAATCGCACCCTGATCATCGACGGCGTCCTGATGATGCGCGATTCCAAGAGCCCGGCCCTCGTGCGGGAAATGCTACTGGCCTACCTGCCGGAGAAGCACCGTCATGAGGACCCTGAACTGGCGCCGGCATAGCCGCGAGCGGATCGAAAGCATGGCCAAGAAACGAGGCGCCGCGCACGGCGGCGGTCACGGCTGGTTCGTCACCTTCGCCGACCTGATGGGACTTCTGGTCGCATTCTTCGTGATGCTGGTCGCGTTCTCGACCCAGGATCAGGCGAAGCTGCAGATCGTGGCCGGCTCCATGCGCGAAGCCTTCGGCGTGCAGCAGAATATCCGCTATTCCGGGATCATCGAGGTCGACGGCCTGCCGACGCGCCCGCGCATCAAGAACGCCGCGCGCATCAATCCCGACGAAGCCTCGCCGACGCCGAGTCCCGACGAGAAGGACTTCAGCAACCAGTACGGCGTGCGGCTGAAGGAGGACAAGGGCTTCGCGCTCGCCTCCGCCTCGCTGCGCCAGGCGCTGCAGGACATGCCCGACATCACCGAGGTCTCCAAGAACATCATGATCGAGGAGACCAAGGACGGCCTCAATATCGAGATCATCGACCAGGACGGGCGCGCGATGTTCGCCGACGGCGCGCGCGAGCCCAACGAGCGCACGCGCCGCGTCGTGCGCAAGCTCGCCGGCCAGTTCAAGGCCATGCCCTACCGCATCTCGATCACCGGGCATACCTCGGCGAGCCGCGTGCCGCCGCGCCCGGGTTACGGCCCCTGGGACCTGTCGGCCGACCGCGCTAATGCCATCCGCCAGATCCTGCAGGGCGAGGGCGTACCGGAGGCGCATTTTTACCAGGTGGCCGGCCGCGCCGACACCCAGCCCTTGTTCCCGGACGATCCCTACGTCGCCTCCAACCGCCGGGTGACCGTCACCCTGATGCGCGAGGCGCCCCCGATTCCGGCCAATTTCAAGCCCTGATCGGCGGGGTCGGCGATAGCCCGGCCGGCGGGCGGGCATATTTTACGCGGCGGCGGGCGGTGCTATAAGGCGCCGACTTTGCGCATGGCGTAAGCGACATACACCTCCATGACACAGACATCAGGGCGCCCGGCGCCGGAGGCAATCGCCCCCGGTCCAGGGTCGAGCCCGGCCCGGCACCCGAAATTCCTGGCCCTTGCGCTCGGCAGCGTCGGCGTCGTCTATGGCGACATCGGGACGAGCCCGCTTTATGCGTTCCGCGAAGCGGTGGTCGCCGCTCAGGGCAGCGGGCCGCTGACGCGCGACCTCGTGCTCGGCGTGCTGTCGCTCATCGTCTGGTCGCTGATCGTCGTCGTCACGCTCAAATACGTCCTCATCCTGCTGCGCGCCGACAATAACGGGGAGGGCGGCACGCTCTCGCTCACCGCGCTTGCCACGCGCGCGCTCGGCCGGCGCACGACGCTCATCTTCATGCTCGGCATGGTCGGCGCCGCCATGTTTCTGGGCGATTCCTTCATCACGCCGGCGATCTCGGTGCTGTCGGCGGTCGAGGGCCTCAAGCTCGCGACGCCGGCGTTCGAGCATTACGTCATTCCGATCACCGTCGTGATCCTGGTCGCGCTGTTTTCGGTGCAAAGCCGCGGCACCGCGCGCGTCGCCGCCTTTTTCGGCCCGATCATGGTGATCTGGTTCGCCTCGATCGCGGTCGCGGGTCTCATGCATATCCATGACGATCCGCGGGTGCTTTACGCGATCAACCCGTATTACGCGATCGCGTTCATCCTCGATCACGGCAGGATCGCGCTGGTCGCGCTCGGCCTCATCTTCCTGGTGGTGACCGGCGGCGAGGCGCTTTATGCCGATCTCGGGCATTTCGGGCGCCGTCCGATCCAGACGGCGTGGCTGTGCCTCGTGCTGCCGGCGCTGTTGTTCAATTATTTCGGGCAGGGGGCGCTGGTCCTGTCCGATCCGACGGCGATCGAGAGCCCGTTCTACCGGCTGGTGCCCGAGATGGCGCTCGTGCCGATGATCGTGCTGGCCACTATGGCCACGGTGATTGCGAGCCAGGCGGTGATCACCGGCGCCTATTCGCTGGTGCAGCAGGCAATCCAGCTCGGCTTCCTGCCGCGCCTTGCGATCATCCACACCTCGGAAGAGCAATACGGGCAGATTTACATGCCGCGCGTGAACGCCGCGCTGCTGGTCGGCGTCGTGCTGCTCGTGCTGCTGTTCCGCTCCTCAAGCGCGCTCGCCTCCGCCTACGGCATCGCCGTTTCCACCACGATGATCGTGGACGGCGTGCTCGGCTTCCTCGTGATCTGGAAATTGTGGAACTGGCGCTGGTGGCAGGCGGGCCTTTTGATCATCCCGTTCGTCCTTGTCGACGTTGCGTTCCTGACCGCCAATCTTCTGAAATTCTTCGAAGGCGCCTGGGTGCCGATGCTGTTCGCCGCAGCCATGGTGCTGCTGATCGCCACATGGCGGCGCGGCACGCAAATTCTTGCGGCCAAGACCCGCCGCAGCGAGGTGCCGCTCGAAACGCTTCTGCGCAGCCTGGAAAAGAAGCCGCCGCATACCGTGCCGGGCACCGCGGTCTTCCTGACCAGCGATCCGGCCTTTGCGCCGACCGCGCTGATGCACAATCTCAAGCACAACAAGATCCTGCACGAGCACAATGTCATTCTGACCATCGTCACCGCCGACACCCCGCGCGTGAGCGACGAGGAACGCGTCGCCATCGTTCCGGTGACGCCGCATTTCTCGCGCGTGACGCTGAAGTTCGGCTACATGGAGCAGCCGAACGTGCCGAAGGCGCTCGCGATCGCGCGCAAGCATGGCTGGACCTTCGACATCATGGCGACCTCGTTCTTCCTGTCGCGGCGCGCGCTCAAGCCGTCCGCCCATTCGGGGATGCCGGTCTGGCAGGACCGTCTGTTCATCGGCCTCGCGCGCAGCGCCAACGACGCCACCGACTTCTTCCAGATTCCAACCGGGCGGGTGGTGGAGGTCGGCACCCAGGTTACGATCTAGCCGGCCGGGCCGCGAACGCCCCGGTTGTCCCCCTTGTCAAAACTATCGCGATAAATCAGGCACTTGTGCCTGCGGACGACGGCCGTAGCCGCGCTTCGTGCATGGCTAAACCCCGTTTTTGGTGCGCAGGCCCCACGACAGCGGCATCCAACAGGCGTATGAGCGCGCCGTCCTGCGCGCATATTGCAGCGCAATAATCTTCGGGAGAACTCCGTCATGGTTTCCTCAACAGCCGCCGGCGAGACCGGCGGCAACCCGCACGCCGGCCAATCGCAGCCGCATGCGGGATTCTGGGCGCTCACGCTCGGCAGCATCGGCGTCGTCTATGGCGACATCGGAACAAGCCCGCTTTACGCCGTTCGGGAATCTGTGCTTGCCGCCGTGGGTCACGGAAACCCGGCGACCCACGAAGCCGTGCTCGGCATTCTCTCGCTCATCATCTGGGCGCTCATTCTCATCGTTACCGTCAAATACGTCTTCATATTGCTGCGCGCCGACAATAACGGTGAGGGCGGCACGCTCGCCTTGATGGCGCTGGCGCATCGCGCGCTCGAACGCGGCGGCGGCATCGTGATTCTGCTCGGAATTGTCAGTGCGGCGCTGTTTTACGGTGACGCGCTGATTACGCCGGCGCTGTCGGTGCTTTCGGCGATCGAGGGCCTGAAAATCGTAACGCCGGCCTTCGAGCCCTATGTCGTTTCGCTCGCCGTGGTCATTCTGCTTGCCCTGTTTGCGGTGCAGTCGCACGGGACCGCCAGCGTGGCGCGCTATTTCGGTCCTGTTACGCTGGTCTGGTTTGTCGCATTGGCTGCCGCCGGCTGCTGGCATATCGCGCAAAATCCGGGCGTGCTGCGGGCGTTCGATCCCGTCTACGGCGTCCGGTTCGTCATCGATCACGGGCTGATCGGGTTGTTGACGCTGGGTGCCGTCTTCCTGGTCGTGACCGGCTCGGAAGCGCTCTATGCCGACCTCGGTCATTTCGGCAAGAAGCCGATCCGCACCGCCTGGCTGACGGTGGTCCTGCCTGCGCTCACGATCAATTATCTCGGGCAGGGCGCGCTCGTTCTCGCCGATCCCAAGGCGATCGAGAATCCGTTTTTCCTCTTGTATCCGGAATGGGCGATCCTGCCGATGGTCGGGCTCGCCACGGCAGCCACCGTCATAGCCAGCCAGGCCGTCATCACCGGCGCCTATTCGATCACCAGCCAGGCGATCCAGCTTGGCCTGTTGCCGCGGCTTGAAATTCGTCATACGTCCGAGGCGCAGTACGGCCAGATTTTCATGCCGCGCGCAAACACACTGCTTCTGGTCGGCGTTCTGGTACTCGTGCTGTTCTTCAAGTCGTCGAGTGCGCTGGCTTCTGCCTACGGCATTGCGGTAACGGGCACCATGGTGGTGACCGCGCTGATGGCATTTGTGGTGGTGTGGAAAGTCTGGCGCTGGGGGCCTGTCGCCGCTGCGATGCTGATCGCACCGTTTCTGCTGATCGATCTGACCTTCCTGTCGGCCAACATGCTCAAGGTGTTCGAGGGCGGCTGGGTGCCGCTCGTGCTCGGCGCCGCCATCATGCTGCTGATGTACACTTGGCGGCGCGGCAGCCGCCTCCTGTTCCAGAAGACGCGCAAGCTGGAAATGCCGCTCGCCACGCTCGTCTCCTCGCTGGAGAAGAAGCCGCCGCAGCGCGTGCCGGGCAGTGCGGTGTTTCTGACCGGCGACATCGAAAGTGCACCGACCGCGCTCCTGCACAGTCTCAAGCATTACAAGGTGCTGCACGAGCACAACGTCGTCCTGACGGTGGAATATGCCGCGACCCCGCGCGTGGACGACGCGGAGCGGGTGAAGATAGAGTCCCTGAGCCCGTCCTTCATGCGGGTCGTCCTGCGCTTCGGATTTATGGAGCGGCCGCATGTGCCGCGGGCGCTCGCGATCGCGCGCAGGCACGGCTGGACCTTCGACATCATGTCAACCTCGTTCTTCCTGTCGCGGCGCACGCTCAAGCCGTCGGTGCAGTCGGGGATGCCGGTCTGGCAGGACCGGCTGTTCATTGCGCTGGCGCGTAGCGCCAACGACGCCACCGACTTCTTCCAGATCCCGACCGGCCGGGTGGTGGAGGTCGGCACCCAGGTGACGATCTAGCCGGCGTCCGGCGCGCGGACGTCGCCGGCTATTTCCGGATTCCGGCCGGCCGGCGGTGGAAGTCGGTGCCGCGGTCACCATCTAGGATGGACGCCGGCTGCGGCGTCAGGCGGATTGACGGAACGGGACGCCAATGGTCCTGTTCCGCCGAACATTGGCCGCACAGGAGCAAGCGATGGGATGGTTCAGCCGCAAACCCAAGGTCCAGGACCTCTCGGTCGAGGAGGTGGCGCGCGGCCTGAAAGAGGGCCGCATGCTGCTCGTCGACGTGCGCGAGCCGAACGAGATTGCGGCCGAGAGCTATCCCGATGCGGTCGTGATGCCGCTGTCGCAATTCGATCCGGCGGCGCTGCCCGACCCGGCCGGCAAGGACGTCGTCTTTGCCTGCCGCTCCGGCCGCCGCTCGGTCACCGCCTCGCTCGCGGCCCAGGAACACGGGCTGCCCTACGACAAGCACCTCGCCGGCGGCATCCTCGCCTGGAAAGCCGCCGGGCAGCCCACCAAGACCTGATCAAGACCTGACAAGAGGACCATGATGCGTCGTGCATTGCCTGCCTGGCCTGCCTGCCTGCTCGCCGTCCTGTCGTTCGTTCTCCTCGCTCCCGCGCACGCGCAAAGCCGCGGCGAGCGGGTCGTCAATGTCTATAACTGGTCGGATTACATCGACCCGGCGGTGCTGGAGGAATTCACCAAGGAGACCGGCATCAAGGTCCGCTACGACACCTTCGACGCCAACGAGACGCTCGACACCAAGCTCCTGACCGGCAGGTCCGGCTACGACGTCGTCGTGCCGTCTTCCTATTTCCTCGAGCGTCAGATCAAGGCCGGCGTGTTCCAGAAGCTCGACAAGAGCAAGCTGCCGAACCTCGCCAATATCTGGCCCGAAATCGCCGAGCGGCTTGCCGTGCACGATCCCGGCAACCAGTTTGCCGTCAGCTACATGTGGGGCACGACCGGCATCGGCTACAACGTCAAGAAGGTGCGCGAGATCCTCGGCGACTCTAGGATCGATTCCTGGGACATCGTGTTCAGGGAGGGCAGCCTCGCGCGCTTCAAGGACTGCGGGGTGATGATGCTCGATTCGCCGGAGGACATCCTGCCGGCGGCGCTGCACTATCTCGGGCTTGATCCCAACAGCAAGGTGCAGGCGGAGCTGGAGAAGGCCGCGGAGCTTTTGCAGAAAATCCGCCCGGCCGTGCGCAAGTTCCATTCCTCGGAATATCTCAACGCGCTCGCCACCGGCGAAATCTGCCTCGTGGTCGGCTGGTCGGGCGACGTCAAGCAGGCGCAGCGGCGCGCGGCCGAGATCAAGGGCGGCGTCGAGGTAGGCTACGCGATCCCGAAAGAGGGCGCGCAGATGCTGTTCGACAATTTCGCGATCCCCAAGGACGCCCCCAATGTCGCGGAGGCGCACGCCTTCATCGATTTCATGCTGCGGCCGCAGGTCGCCGCCCGCAACACCAACATGGTGGCCTTCGCCAGCGGCAACCTGGCGGCGCAGAAATTCATCGACAAGGCGATCATCGAGGACCGCACCGTCTATCCCGACGCCGAGACGATGAAGAAGCTCTACACCATCAAGCTGCGCGATCCGCAGACCCAGCGCATCGTCAACCGGCTGTGGACGCGCATCAAGACCGGGCGCTGACGCGCTTCACCGCCAGCGGCGGTGCAGCCACAGCCATTGCTCGGGGTGTTCGCGCACCCAGCCCTCGACCACGCCCGTGATGATCTGCATGGTCGCGGTGACGTCCACCTTGCCTTCGGCGTCGCGCGCGGGCGTGATTTCCTCGGTCAGCTCGATGAAGAAGCGGTGGCCGGGCCGGCGCACGACCCGCACGCCGTGGATCGGGCATTCGACCCGCCGGGCGAGGCGGGCGATCAGCGGATTGGCGTTGGTCCGGTGGCCGAAAAATGTGACCGGCACGCCGCGTACATAATACTGGTCGACCAGCATGCCGACATGCAGGCCCTCGGCGAGCGCGTCGGCGGCCTTCACCGGGGCGTCGAGCCCGGTCTTGATCAGGCGGCCCATATTCACCCCGCGCGTGCCGAGCACCATGTCGGCGATCGGCCCGATATTGGGCGCGCGATAGAGCACCGCGCTCGGCAGGCCGTGCGCGGCGCCCGGCAGCGCCGGCATTTCCCAGTTGGCGAGATGGGCCGCGAACACGAGCGCCGGCTTGCCGTCGTCGCGCAGGCGGATGAAGCGCTCCTCGGATTCCGGCGCGAATTCGATGTGGCTCTTGCCGCGATTGTCCGGGTCGTGGTCCCAGATGCGGTCGAGATGGGCGAACTCGATGCCGAGCCGGCCGAGATTGTCCCAGACGCCGGCGAGAATGGTCTCGATCTCGGCGGCGGTCTTTTCCGGGAAGGCGAGCCTGAGATTGGCGCGGCCGATGCGGTGCTCGCGCAGCTTCGGCCCGACCTTGCGCATCACCCAGCCGGCGAAATCCGACATCCTGTGCGGATCGGTGAGGCGGA
>WBZO01000775.1_pt1 | contig 59938 bp, 64 predicted proteins | sample 5204261 | NCBI WGS metagenome assembly WBZO01 (sample SAMN12412400, study PRJNA552823) | activated sludge metagenome | isolation source: activated sludge from anammox sidestream of wastewater treatment plant... | place: USA: North Carolina | collected 2017-09
AATCAAGGGTGGGAGATGTTCCGCGAACTCGTGATCGCCACAGCCGTCTTCGGCGGTGCGCTGGGGGCCGCGCCCTCGGCCGTCGCCGATGGGACGGGTTATCCCGGCGATGTGCCGAATATGGTCTACGACGCACACCTGAGTGCGCCGTGCTATCGGTGGGACCGTTTCATCTTCGGCCGCGGGCCGGGCGGCGAAGCGCTGGCCTGCCATTACCTGGTCGGCCTGTCCTACATCGGGATGGACCGCCCGCCGGAGGGAACCGGCTTCTGGGTGATCTCGCCCAGGCTGTACGGCGTGCAGGAGGTGGGCTCGCCCTGCCCGGGCTCGCAGGCGGCGGCGCAGTCCCCGGACGGTCTGCCGATGCTCTGCCTTGGTGATCGCGGCTGGCAGCCCGGTTTCCTGCGCAACGGCGCCTGGGGCAACGGAAGCCAGTTCGACCCCGTCGGTTAAGCGCCCCGGTCAGACCGCGGCGGCGGCCTCGTTGAGCTCGTTGAGGCGGTTGGTCGCCTCGAGGTACTCCTGCACCCAGCGCTCGATCACCGCTGCGCTCTTCTCGACCTTGGTGAACTGACCGACGACCTGTCCGACGGGATTGAATGCCACGTCCACGGTCTCGTTGGGATACTTGCTGGTCGCGGCGACGGCCATCCCGGACACCATGTACTGCAACGGCATTCCCAACGGCTCGGGGTTGCCCGGCGTCTCCCAGGCCTGCGTCCATTCATTGCGCAGCATGCGGCACGGCTTCCCGGTGAACGAGCGGCTGCGCACGGTGTCGCGGCTGCTGGCCTTGACGTAGGCGGCCTGCTGCACCGGCGTGTTGTGCGCCTCCTCGACCATCAGCCATTGCGAGCCCGACCAGGTGCCCTGGCAGCCCAGGGCCAGAGCCGCGGCGATCTGCTCGCCGCTGCCGATCCCGCCGGCCGCCAGGACCGGCCTCGGCGCCACCGCCTTGACGGCCTGCGGCCACAGGACGATCGAGCCGACGTCGCCGCAGTGGCCGCCGCCCTCGCCGCCCTGGGCGATGATGATGTCGACGTCGGCCTCGGCGTGCTTGATCGCCTGAGCCGGCGAACCGCACAACGCGGCCACCTTGCGGCCCGACTCGTGGATGTGCCGGATCATCTCGACCGGGGGAGTCCCGAGTGCGTTTGCGATCAGGGTGACCTTGGGATGCCGCAGCGCGACCTCCACCTGTGGGGTCGCCGTCGCCTCTGTCCAGCCCAGCAGCTGCAGGGCGTTGGAGTCGGCGTCCGCGGTCGGGACGCCGTGATCGGCGAGGATTTTCTTGGCGAAGTCCAGATGCTGCTGGGGGACCATCTTTTTCAGCATCGCGGCGAGCTCCTCGCCGGACATGTCGCTGTTCATCCCCTCGTACTTGTTGGGGATCACGATGTCGACGCCATAGGGGTGGTCGCCGATGTGCTCGTCGATCCAGGCGCACTCGATCTCGAGCTGCTCGGGGGTGAATCCGACTGCGCCGAGCACCCCGAAGCCCCCCGCCCTGCTGACCGCGACAACCACGTCGCGGCAATGGGTGAAGGCGAAGATCGGGAACTCGATGCCGAGTTCGTCGCAGATGGGTGTATGCATAGCGGGCTCCCTCGGAACAGGAAAACTGGAACGTGTTCTAGTTGACCGCCAGTCTAGCCCCGAACCAGCCAGAGCACGAGGAACGCGGACATGCCGGCCAGGCAGAGCAGGTGGTCGAGGAGGATGGCGCGGGCCAGGCGGCCCTGCTCGGCCGGCGGATCGCTCCGCGCCCCCAGGCGCACGGCGTTGGGCACCGTGCGCAGCAGAGCAAGGGTGATCGGACCGCCCGCCAGCACCGCCGACGCGACGAGCAGCCAGCCGGGAGTCGCCCCGCCCACCGCTTCGACGCCCAGGGTGACCAGCAATATCGCCATCACCAGCGTGATGAGCCCGCTCATCGGCCGCGAGGTGGTGGCCGCCCGCCGGTAGTAGGCGGCGATCGAGGACAGCTCCGCCTCGCCCGGATCCGTCCCGCGCGCGCCGCGGAGAACCTGGGTGTCGAAGATCAGGTCCATCCAGAGCACCGCCAGCAGGAAACCGGCGCATGCCGTCAGAATGTGAACCCTCATCCGTCCTCACTCGAGGAGTACCGTTGTTAACGGTCCGCTCAACGTAGAGCGTTCTCAACGAGGAGGTGTCAGCTATGGCCACTCTCCGCCACACAGTCTCGGTGATTCTCGGAGCGGGAGCGCTGGCAACGGCGGTTCTCGTCGCAGCACCTGCGGCCAGCGCCGACGTTGGTCAGCAGCCGCTGGCGCCCTGCTACAACGGCATCGCCCCGTTCAATCCGTACATCGACAACTGCGCCATCCCCAACCGGCCGCCTCGCGTGCTGGGCTCCGCGCCGGACCAGACGGCGATTCTGAACTGCAGTGTCGGTGGCGCGGCATGGCGGGCGGTGTGCTTGTCGCAGTTTGTCAACGGCGGACCGTATCCCGGCATCGCCGTGGGTATCGGATAGCCCCTACCGGCGCTGATCGAGCCCGGCCCGCGTGCGGTTGCCCATCAGCATCGAGCCACCGGCCACCACCGCGCCGAGCACCGCCACCGGAATGGTCCAGGCGCGTCGCCCGGAGAGCTTCGACTGGCACTGCGCGACGTAGTCGTTATGCGGCACAACCTGATTGAGGATCGGCACATTCGCGACGCTGTTGTTGTTCGCGTCGCGCGCGGCGGACAGATCCGAGGTCAGGCCGGTTCCGCAGTTGATGCTGCCGCCGTTGCCGTCGGAGGTGGACACCGGGATCAGCAGTCCGATGAAACCGATGAGCAGTGCCACCGCACCCAACACCAGAGCAATTCTTCGTGCGTTCACATCCGGCTTACTACCCGCGCGCGGGGGCGGCGAAACTCACCCCGCGGTGTACAGGGAGACCTTGGAGACCAGGGGGAGGTCCAGGGTGGTGCGAATGCCCGGGGGTGCGTCCACGACGGCGGGAATGGCGTTGACGATCCGCGCCGCCGCACCGGCGATGGCCGCGTGGTTGTGGTCCCCGAGCCGGCTGCTCGGGCAGATGTCGACGGCGTAGGACGGCTCCCCGGTGATCTCCACGCGGTAGGAGCCGCCCGGCTGAGCCGGTTGCGCCCAGTCCGGACGGAGATCCCCCCGCAGGCGGGTGACGTGCTCGACCACGATCGCCGGCCGGCCGTCCACGATGCCGTTGATCTCGAAGCGCACAGCCGCCACCCCACCCTGCGGAATGTGTCCGGCGGCGATGTCGAACGCGGCCGGCGCCGGCTCGCGCTCATAGTTCTCGGTGATGGCGTCCAGGGGGAGGTTCAGCCCCGCGGCCAACTGGCGAAGGGCCGAGCCCCACGCGATCGACAGCACGCCGGGCTGGAACAGGATCGGCACCTCGTCGAGCGGCTTGCCGAAGCCCATGACGTCGAACATCACGATGGCGCCGTCATAGGTGGCGTAGTCGGCGATCTCCATACAGCGCACCTGCTCGATCCGCCGGCAGGTGCTGGCGAAGGCCAGCGGAATCAGGTCGGTGACGAACCCGGGATCCACCCCATTGACGTAAACACTCGAATTGCCCAGGCGCGCAGCATCTTCGATCGGCTTGATGAACTGGTCGGGGATGACCTGCCACGGGAACTGCAGCACCCCGGGTGCCGAGCCGACCACGTTGACCCCGGCGGAGAGGATGCGCCGGACGTCATCCATGGCCTGCGGCATCCGGGTGTCGCCCATGGCGCAATAGACGGCGCACTCGGGTTCGGTGCTCGCGATGAGGGCGTCGAGGTCGTCGGTCGCGGTGACGCCCGTGCTGACCGTCAGCCCGGCCAGCTCGCCGGCGTCCTTGCCGACCTTCTCGGCGGTGGATACGCAGAGACCGACGAGCTCGAACGCGGGGTTCTCGATGAGTTCCGCCAGGGCCAGCCGGCCCACGTTTCCGGTGCCGATATGGACCACGCGTATTGCCATGGGGCCCAAGGTAGCCTGACGCCCCATGGGACGCGTGGATGACAAGGTCGTACTGATCACCGGCGGCGCCGGGGCCAAGGGCATGGGTGCGGCGAGCGCCCGGATGCTGGTCGCCGAGGGTGCCAAGGTGGTGGTCGGCGACATCCTCGACGACCAGGGCGCCGCGCTGGCCGAGGAGCTCGGTGACGCCGCACGTTACGTCCACCTCGACGTCACCAGCGCCGAGGACTGGAAGGCCGCCGTCGAGACCGCGGTCCAGACCTTCGGCAAGCTCAACGTGCTGGTGAACAACGCCGGCATCGTGCAGGCCGCACCGTTGAAGACCGCCGACATCACCCGCTGGCAGAAAGTTCTCGACGTCAACCTGACCGGGGCGATGCGCGGCATCCAGGCCGTCATCGAGCCGATGGTCGCCGCCGGCGGCGGGTCGATCATCAACGTCTCATCCATCGAGGGCATGCGCGGTGCTGTGTGGGCCCACAGCTACGTCGCCTCGAAGTGGGGTCTGCGCGGGCTGACCAAGTCGGCGGCACTGGAACTGGCCCCTGAGAAGATCCGGGTGAACTCGATCCATCCGGGGTTCATCCGCACGCCGATGACCAAGCACCTGCCCGACGACATCGTGACCGCCCCGATGGGCCGCGCTGGGATGCCCGAGGAGGTCGCCACCTTCGTGGTGTTCCTGGCCAGCGACGAGTCGTCGTTCTCCACCGGTTCGGAGTACGTCGTCGACGGCGGTCTGATCTGCGACGTGCCGCACCGTCCGATCTAGCCTGTCTCGCATCGTCGGCTCGACTAAGCCTTGACTGTCTCGCTCCTCCTCCGCCGCGTTCCTGCGGCGGCATCGTCGGCTCGACTAACGGCGGCGTCCCCGCAACGCGAGTGCACCGAATGCCGAACCCAATGCGGCGCGCCCCAGACCCGGCAGGTGTGCCAGCGCATCGGCCGCGCCGGCCTGGTGGCCCGGCACCGACACCCGCAGCACCGGCCAGCCGTGCGCCGCGGCCAGCGCCGCGAGCCCGGGCCGCGGGTTGACCGGCCGGGGATGCCCCACGAGATTCATCAGCGCGGCGTCTTCGTCGCCGTCGGCGTAGAAGTAGCTCTGCCGCAGCTGCACACCGCTTGATTCGCAAAAGCGTTGCGCCGCGGTGGCTTTCTGGTGTCCCCAGACGATCGGCCGGTTGATCCGGCCGGTCAGCAGGCCGTCGTCGAGCTCGAAGGTGTTGCAGATGACATGGGGGATACCCAGCGCGCGGGCGACCGGTTCGGCGTGGATGGTCAGCGCTGAGGAGCTGAGCACCAGGGTATGGCCGCGTTCCCGGTGCGCCTCGACGACCTGACGCATCAGCGGGTAGACCTTCCTCGACAGCTGCTCGGCGTACAACCGCTCACCGATCTCGTCGAGTTCGGTCAGCGACTCGCCGCGCAGATACCCCGCCGCGCGGGTCAGCAGCCGCTCGAACTGCATGCGGCCGAGCTTGTAGCGCACCGAGGCTTCGACCACCCCGAGCACCTCGCCGATGCGGGCCTGTCCGCGCCGGATCCGGTCGCTGGCATGCGCGACGGCCGTGAAACCGGCGACCAGAGTCCCGTCGCAGTCGAAGAACGCCCCGACCGCCGGTCCCGACGGCCCGGCGGCGATCTGACCCAGCGGATCGGGAGAGGGCGTCACGGCACCATCATGGACTGTCAGGACGTCCGGCGTCGCGCGGCGGCCGCCTCCAGTTCCTCTTCGTAGGCGCCTTCGTCGCGGCCGAGGGCGATGGTGGCGGCAGCCATCGCGGCCAGCGCGATGCCCAGGACGACGGCGGTCGGCGGGGTGACCACCAGATGCTCGCCGAGGATCACCTGCCCGAGCAGGACCGCGACCACCGGCTCGAGAACCAGCATCGCCGGCACCGAGGCCCGCAGCGATCCGGCGTGGAACGCCGACTGCTGGATCAGGGTCGCGACCACCCCTACGACGGCCAGCACATAGCCGACCGGTGAGGTCACCAGCCGCGCAGCGTTGCCCTCGGTGACGGTGTTCATCAGGATCTTCGTCAGCACCGACACCACCCCGAACAGCACCCCGACGGCGGTCGCCAGCAGCAGGGCGCGTCGCCAGCCGGCCAGCCGCATCGCCACCGGCAGGGTCGTGGCGGCGGCGACCAGCGCGGCTGCGGCGACCATCACCGCCGGCTTCTCCGAACCCTCGTAGTCGCCGGGCGCGGCGCGGGCCAGGCTCACGAACACCCCCAGGGCCACCGTGAGAACCAGTGCCCAGGCCCACTCCACCCGGGTGACCCGGCGGCCGGCCAGGCGGGCGCTGAGCGGCAGGGCGAACAGCAGCGCCGACACCAGCAGCGGCGCCACCAGCAGCAGTGATCCGAACGCCAGCGCGATGGCCTGGAAGACGTATCCCGTGATGGCGGCGCCGGTTCCGGCCCACCACAGGGGCCGGCGTAGCAACGTGGTGACCATGACGGCGCTGACGCCCTGATCCTCGGGCACGTCCAGGGTGGCGCGCTGGCGCACCACGATCCCGATCGCGATGAACACCGCACTGGCCAGAGCAGCGGCCACCACGAGGGCGTGCTCGAGCAAGATGGGGTCCCTTCAGGGTGTGCGATGTGGTGCCCTTCACCGTAGGCCACCCAGGTGAAGCCGCGCGGCGCGTCCGCGCGCGTGTCAGCCCACCGGCACGACCACGGGGGTGGCGCCGTAACCGGTGACGCGGACCCACTCCGGCGCCGGGCCGGCCGAGTCCCCGAGGCCCGGCGCCCGGCCCCGGATGTGGGCCGTCTCGCCGGGGAACACGGTGACGTAGTTGTCGTCGTACTCGATCGGCAGGATCTCGTCGCCGTCCTTGGTGGTGAGCAGTTCGGCCCGCTCGAAGAACGCGATGTTGGGGCTCGGGTTGCGCAGTGCGATGTCGACGCCGTCGCCGTCGCGGCGCGCGGTCACCTCCGGCCGGGCCTTGGGCATCGTGTTCAGCGCCGTCATGTCCGCGTAGCTGATCTGGGTGTTCTCGAAGGGCGAGTCGTTGACGGGCGGTCCGAGGTCGTCGGGGATATGCGACTGCCAGTAGACGTTGTCCGCCACGGTGGCGCCGTCGCCGTCGAGCAGCTCGCAACGCACGAAGAACACCGGGGAGTCCGGTGGCCCCGGCGGCAGCGTCATGGCGGCGGTCGCGCTGCCGGCGCCGACGTCGATGTCGTCGGTGGATCGGTCGGCGCGCACCTTGCCGGCCAGGTCGTAGGTGCGCACCCGCACCCGCAGCCCGCTGCGGGCCTCCGGGCTCTGGTTGACGACGGTGACCTTGGCCTGGCTGTGGTCGCCGGTGGCGTAGGAGTCGAACACCACCGACAGCGGCCGCAGACCCCTCTTGGCGCCGTAGTACGCCCCGCCGGGCCGCAGGTAATAGTCGAAGATGTTGCCGAAGAACGACGGCCAGTGGCTGTTGAGCATCCAGTAGATGGTCATCTTGTGGCTGTCCCAGCCGCCGGCGGCGAAGGCCTCGAACTGGGCGCGGGTGTTCTCGTAGTGCGCCAGCTGCGCCTTGTCGGCGAACATCTGCGCGCTGGTGGACATCCCGTAGCGCCAGTCGATGATCCGCCGAATACTGGTGAGGCTGGCGTTGCGCGGGTCGGAGCCGGCGTGGAAGTACCAGGTGTCGTTGATCGGCCACAGCTGATCCGGCGGGATGAACCGGCGCAGGCTGGCATACGGCGGGATGTGCTCGTTGTCGCCCTGTTCGGCGCTGGCACCGCGGGCCGCCGGATAGGTGCCGGCGAACCAGTACGACGGCGGACGCCAGCTGTAGGGGCCGGACATCTCGATGCCGTCCCACAGCGGTGCGCCGTCGGCGGCGCGGGTTCGTGAGGAGACGGTGTCGACGACGGCGTTCTGCCAGTGCAGGTCGTCGAGGATGCGATGGTAAGCCGACCGCAACGCATCCGGGGGCCGGCCGTCACTGCCGTTGGCCCAGACGAACACCGAGGCGTGCGAGCCAAGGCCGGCGATCTGAGAGCGCAGGCTGTCGCGGGCCACCCGGTTGTCCTCGTCGTCCCACTGCGGCCACCGCTCCCACTGGTTGCAGCACATCCAGCCGTACATCAGCGGGATGCCCATCTCGTCGGCCATCTCGACCAGCCGGGTGGAGGCGATCTTGGACTCCAGGCGCAGCATGTTCAGCCCGAGATCCTTGGCGTAGCGCAGGATCGCCCGGTCCCGGTCGGGGTCGTAGCGGTAGAGCAGGTCCGGTGTGTAGGTGGCGCCGCGGACCAGGAAGTTGCGGCCGTTGACGGTGAGATAGAAGTTGCCGCCGCCGCCCGGTTCGGCGCTCTCGTCGCTGTCGCGGGCCTGTCCCACGGTGCGGATGCCGAACTTCTGCGTGACGGTGGTGGTGGCGGTGTCGTGCTGGACGAAGTCCAGCCTCAGGTCGTACAGGTCGGGACGGCCCATGGTGTAGGGCCACCACAGATCCGGCTGGTCGACGGTCAGTGCGGCGAAATCATCTGGGCTGAAGGCGATTTCGCGATCCTCCCCGGCTTGCATCGACACCGCCTGGGACACCCGGATCGTTGGTTTGCCCGCTCGGGTGATGGTGGCGCGCAGCAGGCCGCGGACCGGAGCGTCAGCGTGGTTGTGCACGCCGGCGTAGACGGTGAGCCGGGCGCTGTCGGTGTTGGGCAGCGGCAGCTCGGTGTTGACGGTGGCCGGTCCGATTCCCACCGGGCCGAAGGCCTTCAGCCGCACCGGCTTCCAGATGCCGGCGTTGCGGTCCGCCACGAAGGACGGGCCGCCGGTGGCCGTGCCGGACGGGTCGCGGTAGCCCAGGAATCGAGCGTTGATCCAGTCCCACCAGCTGTCGGCCAGTTCGACGCCGTTGACGTCCTGGATCGCGCGCTCGGGAGTCACCTTGACCGCCAGGGTGTTCTGACCGCCCGGGTTGATCCACGTGGTCACATCCAACTGGTGGTCGACGTACATGCCGACGATCTGGCGGCTGTCGGCGATCCGGTGGCCGTTGAGCCAGATGTCGGCGCGGTAGTTGATCCCCGGGAAGTCGAGCTGATAGGTCTGCTGCCCGGCCGGGGCGGTGAAAGTCGTTCGATACCACCAGTCCTGCTTGTACAGGTCCTGGGGGACCTTGGTGAGCAGGTTCATCCCGTAGTAGAGGTTCGGATACACCCCCGCGTCCTGGAGGATCTCCAGCACGGTGCCGGGCATCCGGCGCACAGCAACCCACGCGCTGTCGTCGTAGCCCGCCGCGGAGATCGTCTCGCCCTTGTCGGGTAACCCGCTCGCCGACTTCAGCGTCCAGCCGTCGGCAAGTTCGACGTCCTCGCCGGCCACCGGCGGGTCGGACACGACCGTGCGCAGGTCCGCGACGCACAACACCAGCAGGACGACGGCGAAGATCTTCAGAAAGGTCTTCGCCACGGTCGGGTCGGCTCCTCGGGTCGGGCCTGCGTGGCCGGAAGTCGGCCTTCATCTTGGCAGAGGGACGGGTCGCCGCCAGCGAAGGCGGTTTACGAAACTGCGACTACAGGTACTCGGGGGTGTGCCGATAACTGTCCTCCAGGACGCACGACGGGCTCTCGCCGAGTGGGGGGTCTATGTGATGAACCAGGTCGACCTGTCCCGGTCGCTGCAGATCGTCGGCGATGAGTGGGAGGAGCTGGCGGCACACTGGGACGAGCTGGCGCCCGATCCCTATGCGGCCGAGATGGGCACGACGCGGCTGCGGCGCTACGGCAGGTTCGGACTCACCGGCGATGGGCTGACCCTGGTACTGCCGCACAGTGACTTCGTCCAACCGCTGAACTCCGGTTCCCTGTATGCGGGGCGGCCGCGCTCATTCGAACCGCTGACCGATGGATTCACCGGCGAGCCGCTGCTGGGCCGCCTGATGGGGATGCTCGGCTGGCTGGCAGGCAGCCTGGACAACCCGGATCGTTGGATCGTCAAGGTCCATCCGTTCCGGACGCTGGCCGAGGAGGGCGACGCCCAGCCGACCCCCGAGGGGGTGCACCGAGACGGCGTCACCCTGGTCGCCTCGCTGCTGATCCGCCGCTGCAACGTCGTCGGCGGCGAGAGCACGGTGGTGGACGCCGATGGCCGGCCCATGCTGACCGCGACGTTCGTCGAGCCGGGCACCATGGTCCTCAGCGACGACCGGCGCACGCTGCACGGCGTATCCCCGATCCGGCCGGCCGCGCCGGGCCGGGCGGCGCTGCGGGACGTGCTGTTCGTCACGTTCGCGCCGGGGTGAGGTTCCCCGGCCCGATGGGGCAGCGCGGTCTACGCTTATCCCATGACTGACCAGGACCGTGCCGTTACCCGTCGCGCCATCGCCGATGCCCTGCTTACTGCGCTGGAGCGCCGCCATGAACTCGTCGACGCCATCGTCGACTCCAGCGACCGCACATCCGCCATCGACGCGGTGACCGAGTTGCTCGGCACCTCGCGGATCGGCAGCGAGGCGCTGATGGGCATGCGCCTGGACCAGTTCACCAAGGAATCGCGGCGCCAGATCGCCGCCGAGCTCGATGACCTCAACAGCCAGCTGAGCTTCACCGTGCAGGAGCGGCCCGCCAGCGCCGACGACAGCCTGCGGCTGCGGCCCTTCTCCCACGAACACGACCGCGACATCTTCGCCGCCCGCACCGAGGAGATGGGCGCGGCCGGCGACGGCTCCGGGGCCCCGGCCGGCAGCCTCGACGACGAGCTCCACGCCCTCAGGAAGCGTCTGCACGCCGAGGAGGCGGCCTGGTTCGTCGCCCTCGACGGCGAGGACAAGGTCGGGATGGTGTTCGGCGAACTGGACGGCGGCGAGGTGAACGTGCGGATCTGGATTCACCCCGCGCACCGCCAGAAGGGATACGGCACCGCGGCGCTGCGCCGGTCCCGCTCGGAGTTGGCCGCACAGTTCCCGGCGGTGCCGCTCGTGGTGCGCACCCCGGGGGCCGCACGCTGAACGACCTCGTGTCCGACGGCGTCGCGTTTCCCCACAGCCCCACAGCGTTCCGCTATCCGCAGGCCCGGACCGGCACCGCCCACGCGCGGCTGCGTGACCGGGTGCGCCGGGTCACCGGGGTTGATCTGTTCCCCACCGACCGAGTCGCGGCGGCGTTCAAGGCGGGACTGAACGAGGGCGACCCCATCGCCGAGCGGTTCGTCGCCGAGACCTACCACGGTGAGCTGGGCGCGCCGAAAGCCCGGGCACTGGTCGAGCGGGCCCAGCGCGAGGGTATCGACGCGGTCCCCGAGGCGCCGGAGTCCCTGCGCGCGCTGATCGAGGATTTCGAGCGGCTCCCCGAGTGGGTGGACACCGATCTGGTGGAGCAGGGTGCCGCGGTCTGGCGGCGCTGGGCCTACGCGCTGGGCGCGGTGGGCAATGCCGGGACGATGGATACCTACACCGAAAGCTGGCTGGCACTTCCGCTTTCGCTCTCCGGCGGCTACGCGGGGGACCGGGCCCTGCACCGCTACATGGAGACCTCGCGCTGGTGGCTGGAGGTCAGCAAGCCCGGTGCGGTGCTGCGGCAGGGCTCGACCGCCCGCGCGATCTCGCTGCACGTGCGAATCATGCATGTGAGTGTTCGGGCCCGGGTCAAGGAGCATCCCGAATGGGATGCCGAACGCTACGGACTGCCGATCAGCCAGTCGGCGATGATGTTGACGCTGCTCGGCGGCAGTGTGGCGCCGGCGCTCGGTCTCACGGCCCTGGGCTTCATCACCTCGCCGCAGGAGATGCGCGCGGTGTTGCATTTCAACCGGTACTGCGGGCACCTGGTGGGCGTGCGCTGCGAGGGCTACTTTCCCGAGACGGTCCTGGATGCCTGGCGCATCCTGTTCATGGCGGACTCGGCGCGCAGCTACGATTCCGCAAGCACCGGAACCGAGTTGGTGGAGTCCTTCGTTCCCGCGTTCGCGCCGAAGTCCGGCCAGAGTCGCATCGAGCGCATGCGAGCCGCCTACCACTACCGGGTGCAGGCCGGGTATTCCGGCTTGTTCATGCTGCCGTGGAACCGCCGCCGCTACGACCTGCCGTCCCCGGTGCCGGGCATGGCGCTACTGGTGGCCCGCGCGCCGCTGATCGCAGGAGTCGAAGTCGCCCGCCGGGTGGTCCCCGGTGTGGACCAGTGGTGGCAACGATTCGCCTTCGATCGCTGGGAGCGGTGGTACGAGTGGCAGTCCGGCGGCAAAGCCGCCAAGTTCGAAGCGGCAACTCCGTTGCGGCGCTAGCGAAGTGAGGCACATCTGATGGGCGTTCGGGCGGGGATTCTGGTCACCGGCACCGAGGTGCTGACCGGCCGGGTGGCCGACCGCAACGGCCCGTGGGTGGCCGACCGGCTGCTCGAGTTGGGGGTGGAACTGGCGCACATCACCATCTGCGGTGACCGCGCCGCCGACATCTCCGCCCAGTTGGCGTTCCTGCGCGACGAGGGCGTAGACCTGATCGTCACCACCGGCGGTCTGGGGCCGACGGCCGATGACATGACGGTCGCCACCGTCGCCGGGTTCTGTGGCCGGAAGCTGATTCTGGACACCGCCGTGGAAGCGACGATCGCCGCGATCGTGGCGAAATGGATGGCGCGGTTTCCGGACATGGACCTCGAGGCGGTGCAGGCCGCCAACCGCAAGCAGGCCATGGTCCCCGACGGCGCCACCGTGCTCGACCCCGTCGGAACCGCGCCCGGCGTGGTGGTTCCGGGCCGGCCGACGGTCGTCGTCCTGCCCGGCCCGCCCAAGGAGTTGCAGGCCATGTGGCCCGCCGCAGTGGCCACCCAAGCCGTGCAGGACGCGATCGCCGGGCGCACCGTATACCGCCAGGACACCGTTCGGATGTTCGGGGTTGCCGAGTCGGGCCTGGCCGAGACCCTGCGCGCCGCCGAGTCGCAGGTGCCCGGCTTCGACGGCCTGGAGATCACCACCTGCCTGCGCCGCGGCGAACTGGAGATGGTGACCCGCTACGAGCCCGACGGGGCTGACGCGTACGGGGCGCTGATGGATCTGGTGCGCGACCGGCACGGGGCGGCCGTCTTCTCCGAGGACGGCTCGACGGTCGACGAACAGGTCGCGCGTCTGCTGGCCGGCCGGCGAATCGCCACCGCGGAATCGTGCACCGCCGGCATGCTCGCCGCCAGGCTCACCGACCGCGCCGGTTCCTCGGCGTACGTGGCCGGCGGGGTGGTGGCCTACGCCAACGAGGCCAAGTCCGGCGTGCTCGGCGTCGACCCGGCGCTGATCGCCGAGCACGGCGCGGTGTCGGCTCAGGTCGCCGAGGCGATGGCCGCCGGGGCGCTGCGCCGCCTTGATGCGGACACCGCCGTCGCGATCACCGGGGTGGCCGGCCCGGGCGGGGGCACCGAGGAGAAGCCGGTCGGAACGGTGTGGTTCTGCGTGGCGCTTGCCGACGGCCCGGGGGTGACCCGGTGTGTGCGGGTGCCGGGGGAGCGGGCCGACGTGCGTGAGCGGTCCACCACGGTGGCCATGCACCTACTGCGGCGGGCGCTGATCGAGGCCGGCGCTCAGTCCGGCTAGTCCGCGACCGGAAAGTCGAAATAGGTGTCCGGGTAAGGTTCCTGGCCGGCGGGTTTGAAGGTGAAGTGCCACCATTCCTTGTCATAGTTGACGAATCCCTGGCGCTCGAGGCCCTCGCCCAGCAGTAGGCGGTTCTTGGCCTGGTCCCCGGTGATGCGCGGGTCGTCGGTGTTGGCCAGTGTGTCGAAGCAGTCGAAGCCGGTGCCCATGTCGATCGAGTTGTCCGGGAATCGGATCGGTTGCGGTGCAGCGCAATCCACCAGCGGCTGCCCCGGCAGGTGGGGCGGCGTGGCTGCCGGCGGCAGGGCCACGAGGGTGACGTCCAGTGTGCTGCCCCGGCTGTGGCCGGAGCGCTCGGCGATGTAGCCGTCGTCGAACAGCACCGACTTGTCCACCCGCGGATAAAACTCCGGCTTCATCCGCTGATCGGCCAGATCGGCTGCCCAGGAGACGAATTCGTTGACGGCGCGTTGCGGCCGGTAGCAGTCGTAGACCTTCAGGGTGTAGCCCTGCTCGACGAACTGCTGCTGTGCCCGGGCCAGCGCTTCGGCGGCCGGCCGGGTGAGGATGCAGGTGGGGGCGAGGTAACCGTCGACCGGGGCGCCGGTGAAGTTGTGCGGTGTGGCGTAGCGCATGTCCTGGAGGATCGTGGGATCGACGTCCCGCACTGCGACGAAGTCCGGGGGCATGACGGGATCCGGTGCGGCGCTCGCGGTCGGCGCCGCGGCGAGCGCAACTATGGCCGGAAGCACTGCCGCGCAACGTAATCGGCGGTTCACTGACCATCCTCCTCTATGAGGTAGTCGGCCCGGTTGCCGCCACCACGGCTGGCCCGGTGCATCACCGTGGTGGCCTGTGCGATCGCCGCATCGATGACGTCGTGCGGTGGCGAGCCGGTCTGCAGGCGGAGGGGTTTGCATACCACGCCGATGCTCGCGGTCAGCCCCGGCGGAGCGGCGGCCACTGCGCCGCGGAGGCGTTCGGCCAGCGGGGTCGGATCCGGCTGGGTGAAGGTGTCGGCCACGATGAACTCGGATGCGCCGAAGTGTCCGAGCAGCGCGTTGCGGCGCACCGTCTCGCGTAGTGCCTGGCCCACGGCGACCCGCGCCCGGTCGGTGCCCCGGCCGCCCTGCAGGCTGTGCAGGGCGGCGAAGCCGTCGAGCGCGAGCACCGCGACCACGAGATAGCGGTCGGTGCCGCGGTTGCGGGCGCCGAGCAGGGTGGCGGCCTGTTCCTCGAATCCCTCCCGGGTGAGCAGGCCGGTCAGCGGTTCGACGTCGGTGCGACGGTCTCCGTTGGATGCCACCTCTGCGATGGTGCGGCACCCGACGAGCGTGACGATGTTGAGCATCAACACCGGGGTCACGACTGCCACTGCGGTCGCGAGGCTCGCCATGCCGATCCGGACGGCCAACACCAACACCGTCGTTGCCGACGCGGCAGCGACAAGCAGTTGGAGGCGTGCGCCGTGGAACAGCGCGGCGTAGCCGAGGATGAACACGAATGCGGAGGCAATCAGCAGACCTACCAGGGGATCGGCGGCGAGGCTGCTCCCTGTGGCCATGGCGGTAGTCCCGAGGATGACGATGGCGATGGACTGTGCCCTCGTCGGCCAGCGGTAGCGCAACCACGGCACCGCCAGTGCGATGCTGCCGAACGTGATGGCGCTGAACATCAACGCGCCGTGACCCCACGAGCTCGCACCGCTGTGAACCGCGCCCAGCGCGCCCGGCACCCCGAGCATGAGGCTGCACGCGGCGACGAGTCGCATCGTCGTGCGCTGCTGACCCAGCGCGGCCAGCCGGGAGGTGACCACGTAGTACTGGTCGGGAATCCGGTGGGTGAAGACCCTCACCGGGGCCTGCCATGCACCGACACCGCGTAGTCGCCGCCGTCGAACGGGTCGCGGTCCCAGGTCGCCCAACGGGCCACCGGGCGCAGTCCGGCTGCGGCGGTGACCTCGTCGTAGCGTTCCACGGTCAGCCCGCCGGGTTGCAGGCTGAAGCCGGAGACCATCAGGCCGCCCGGGTTGAGCCGGGTGGCGAGGTTGGCCACCACGCGTTCCTCGGTTCCCGGTTCCAGGAAGATCATCACGTTGCCGGCCAGCAGTACGAGGTCCACCGGTGCCGTGCCGGCCAGTGCATCGGGGTCGGCGATGTCGCCGTGCAGCCAGGTCAATTCGGAGGCCTTGCCTCGTGCGGCGGCGAGCATGTCGGGGTCGGCGTCCACCCCGGTGACCGGAAACCCGCGGCGGTCGAGTTCGATCGCCACCCGGCCCGTGCCGCAACCGGCGTCCAGGACCGTGTCGCCGCCGTATTCGGCCAGCAGCGCCTCGACCACGTCGGCCTCGCCGTGAATGTTCTGTCCGGCCGCGGCCAGCGAAACCCAGCGTGCGTCGTAGTCCGCTCCGCGGGGCGCGTTGGTCTGCTTCCAGCGCGTGTTCACCAGTCCAATGATCCCATCGAGGCCGGTTGCGCTAGGCGGTAACGACGACGGTCAAACGGGTTTCGTCGCGCTCGACGCGCATCCCGGCGCGCCTGGCGACCCTCGCCACTCCGGCGGCGTCAGCGGGTTCGGATCGTCCGGCGGCCAGCGCCCGGGCCAGCCGTCCCTTGTGCGCCTTGTTGAAGTGGCTGACGACGCTGCGCTTCCCGTCGGGCTGCTCGGCGACGACGTCGACTTTCACGGACTGGCTGAGCCGTCCGAGTCCGATGTAGGCGCCGGAGCGCAGGTCCACCACCAGTTCGCGCTCTGCCACCTCCGCCAGCAGGGGCTCCAGCACCGGGCGCCAGCGGACGGCCAGGCCCGGCTGTCCGGGCAGTTTGGAGGTCGCGGACAGTCGGTAGGCCGGAATGGGGTCTTCGGCGCGCACCAGCCCGAACAGCGCAGAGCCGACGGTCAGCCGCGCGTTGGCCCGAACGGCTTCGGCGCCGCGCAGTGATTCGACGTCGAGCGCGTCGTAGAGAACGCCGGTGTAGCGGCGCAGGGCCGGCAGCGTCGGCGCGCGGCGCAGCGCCGCGTTGCGTTCGATCTCGGCGTCCTGGGCCGCGGAGATGCCCAGTGCCTGACGGCAGGACGGCGGGTCGGCGGCGAGCTCCACCAACTCGTCGACCAGTTCTTCGCGCACCGGCCGCAACTCGGGCCAGCTCAGTGCGTCCAGGTTCAGCGGCGGGCCGTCGCCGCCGGCGCGCTTGGTCTCCGACGGGGGAAGCAGCACGATCACGGACGAGAACGCTAGCGCTGCGTCAGGGCGGCCCGAAACCCGCGCTCCGCAGCGCCTGCCGGCCGGCCGGAGCGGTGACCAGGTGCGCGAAACATCAGTACGCCGGCAACTGGCCGTTGCCGGACTGTCCCGCCAGGCCGTTGAGAATGTCGAGGTTGTGCCGGAGTTGGAGCTGCGACAGCCACGGCGGGTTCTGGTTGGGCGGGGGCGCGTCGCTCAGCTGCCAGGGCTGGCAGCCCTTGGTCTTGAAGGCCATGTCCCCGGCGTCGATCTGGACGGTCTGCGGCTGCTTGGAGAGCGCGTTCTCCAGGGTGCTGCCGTCGGGGGCGATACGCCGCCAGTAGCAGCTGTCGCCCGGTAGTGGTCCGGCGGAGGTGTAGACCCCGGGCAGGACGTCTTTCCCGACGACGAAGGTGCCGTCGTGGCTCATCAGGGGCTGTGGCCCCGGACCCGCAGGCCCGGGAGCCGGCGGGGGTTCGCCCGGAGCGGCGTGGTCGGGCGTGGGCCCGGCGTTGGCGGGGGGTGCGGCGGCTTCTGCGGCCAGGTTGGGCGGTGGGGGAGCCGGGGTGCCGGGATCGGCGGACGCCAAGCCCGCGGCCGAGAGAAAACCAGCCGTCATCGCCGCGGCCGCCAGTGCCGCCACTCTGCCACCCACGGCAGCGAGGTTACCCGCGGACGACGGCCGGTTGCTCAGGCCGTACGGCGCAGGAAGGGCAGCAGGCCCCCGCGGCGGCGGCGGATCTCGTCGTCGAAGCGGTGCTCGGCCTCGGCCACCGAGGCGATCACCGGCATCGGCGTGCGCTCGGAACGCAGCCGCCGGGCGACGGCGTCACTCGGCACCAGCGCCCAGTCCACGCCGGCCGCGAGGCAGCGCTCATCGAGCGCGGTGAGCAGAGCGATCGCCTTGGGGGTGAAGGCCTCCACACCGCTGAGGTCGAGCACGAGCCGGGAACCGGTGGCGACGGCGCGCAGCGCGGACTCGGTGATCGGCTCGACGTTGCCGGCATCCACCCGGCCGCTGACGGCCACCACGGTGGCGCCGTGCCGACAATGCGCCCAGACGTGCGCGCCCTTGAAGTCACGTGCCGGATTCCCGTAGCGCGAAGTGAAGCTCGTCATGGTCGGCCCCTGGTGTTGGATTTCGCTGCCGCATCGAGCGGCTGTGAAACTGACACTAAGCCGCAACTCTAAGGCGCCTGAGAGCAGTCTTTAAAACTCTGGTGAGAAAGGGTTTCGGGGGTCGATCCGGCAAACTCATGACGGGTTTCTGACTGTTTGTCCCGGACCGTGGCAACAGCCCAGGCGGCTTTCTAGTCTCGAGGCCATGAAAGCGCATCTGACCCGACTGCTGACGATCGTGCTGACCGTCGCGGCGCTGACCTTAGGATTGTCCTCGCCCGCCACCGCCTCGGCGGCGGACCTGAACTTCACCGGAACCACCCTTAGCGGGGGCACCTTCAACGGCGCGAGCCTGCAGGGCAAGCCGGCGGTGCTGTGGTTCTGGACCCCGTGGTGTCCGTTCTGCAACCAGGAAGCGCCCAGCGTCGCCGCGGTGTCGGCGGCCAACCCGGGGGTGACCTTCGCCGGCATCGCCACCCGGGCCGACAATGACGCATTGCAGAGCTTCGTGTCGAAGTATGGCCTGAATTTCACCAATATCAACGATGCGGACGGGTCCATCTGGGCGAAGTTCAATGTGCCGTGGCAGCCGGCCTACGTGTTCCTGCGTCCGGACGGATCGTCGACGTTCGTCAACAACCCGACTTCGGCCATGTCGCAGCAGGAGCTCAGCGACCGGGTCCGCGCTCTGACTTCCTAGCCCGTGAACGCCGACCTGACCGGATTGGCGTTCGCCGCCGGGATGGTCGCGGCCTTCAACCCCTGCGGGTTCGCGATGCTCCCGGCCTACCTGACGACAGTCGTCCAACGCGACGGGGGCGGCCAGATCGCGGCGCTGAGTCGGGCGCTCGGCGCCACCGCCGTCATGGCGGCCGGCTTCCTGACCGTGTTCGGGCTGTTCGGGTTGCTGACCGTGCCGGTCGCGTCCACCGTCCAGCGCTATCTGCCGTACGCAACGGTCGCGATCGGGATATCCCTTGTCGCTCTTGGTGTTTGGCTTATGTCCGGTCGGGACGTGCCGGGGTTCCCGGTGGGCAGGGACGCGCGGTGGGCGCCGACGGCCCGGCTGGGGTCGATGTTCGGTTACGGCGTCGGCTACGCACTGGCGTCGCTGTCCTGCACCGTCGGGCCGTTCCTGGCCGTCACCGGCAGCAGTCTGCGCAGCGGCTCGGCGATGGGCACGCTGCTGGTCTACGTCGCCTACGCGGGCGGTATCGCGCTAGTGGTCGGGGTGCTGGCCGTCGCCGTGGCACTGGCCAGCGGGGCGGTGATCGACCGGATGCGACGAGTTCTGCCCCACGTCAACCGGCTCAGCGGCGCGATCCTGGTCCCGGTCGGGCTGTATGTCGCCTACTACGGCTGGTACGAACTGCGGCTGTTCGGCGGATCGGCCGCCACGGATCCGGTCGTCGCCGCCGCGGGCCGCATCCAGGGCCAGCTGGCGGGCTGGGTGTACCGGCTGGGCGGCTGGACATGGTTGCTGGTGCTCTCCGCGCTGGTCGCCACCGCTGCGGCCGGTTGGGCCTGGCGGCGCCGTCGGCATCCGCCGGCCCAGGGCACGACGCGGTTAGACTCGGCCGCATGACTATCTCTGTTCGCCGATGGGGGGCCGGTGCTGCGGCTGTGCTGGCGCTGGCCGCTGCCCCCGCCGTCCTGGTGACCATCGCACCCAGTGGCACCGCCAGCGCCGACGTCTGCGCCAGCGTCGGCCGCCGGGTCTCGGTGAGTGGCTGCGCCAACCTCAGTGACGTCATGGCGCCGTACGTCGTCCCGCAGGACGCCTACGCGCCGATCACCCCGAACGCCAGTGCGTGCGTCGGGTGGAACGGCCGCTGGGTGAACGCCAACAGCTGCGTCTGACCTTCCACACACGAGAAACCCCCGCGGAACACTTCAGCATCCGCGGGGGTTTCTCGTTGCAGAGGGACTACCGGTGCAGGTCGAACCGGTCGCTGTCCATCACCTTCACCCAGGCCGCCACGAAGTCGTGGACGAACTTCTCCTTGGCGTCGTCCTCGGCGTAGACCTCGGTCACCGCGCGAAGCTGCGAGTTCGAACCGAACAGCAGATCGACCCGACTGGCCGTGTACTTCTCCGCGCCCGTGACACGGTCCTTGCCGATGTAGGTTCCATCATCAGCCGGCGACGGGGACCACTTGGTGCCCATGTCGAGCAGGTTGACGAAGAAGTCCGTCGTCAAGGCGCCGGGCCGGTCGGTCAGCACGCCCAGGTCGGTCCCGCCGAAGTTGGCGCCCAGCACCCGAAGGCCACCGACGAGCACGGTCATCTCCGGAGCCGACACACCCAGCAGGTTCGCCCGGTCGATGAGGTGGTACTCGGCGGGCAGGTTCAGCCCCTTGCCGGCGTAGTTGCGGAAGCCGTCGGCCTTCGGCTCCAGATAGGAGAACGACTCCACATCGGTCTGATCCTGGGTGGCGTCACCGCGGCCCGAACTGAACGGCACCTCGATGTCGAATCCGGCTGCCTTGGCCGCCTTCTCCACACCGACATTGCCGGCCAGCACCACGATGTCCGCGAAGGATGCGCCGACCCCGGAGGAGGCCTGAATCCCCTCCAGCGTCCGGATCACCTGGGCCAGCTCGTCCGGCTCGTTGAGCTCCCAGCCCAATTGCGGCTGCAACCGGATGCGGCCGCCGTTCGCGCCACCGCGCATATCGCTGCTGCGGTAGGACGATGCGGCCTTCCATGCGGTTGAAACCAGTTGCGACACGGTCAGTCCGGACTCGGCGATCGCGGTCTTGAGCTTTCCGACCTCCTCGGCGGACAGCTTCTTGCCGGCCGGAACCACGTCCTGCCACACCCAAGTCTGCTTGGGCACCAACGGGCCGAGATAACGGGTCACCGGACCCATGTCGCGGTGGAGCAGCTTGAACCAGGCCTTCGCGAATTCCTCGGCGAGTTCCTCCGGATGATCCAGCCAGCGGCGGGTGATCTTCTCGTAGATCGGGTCGAACCGCATCGACAGGTCGGTGGTCAGCATCGACGGGTGGGTCTTGCCGTCGCCCTGCGCCATCGGCACGGAGTTGGCCCAGCCGTTGTCCTTGGGCTTCCACTGGTTGGCGCCCTGGGGGCTCTTGGTCAGCTCCCACTCGTTGCCGTAGAGGATCTCCAAATAGCTGTTGTCCCACTTGGTGGGGGTGTGCGTCCAGATGACCTCGAGACCGCTGCTGACGGTGTCGTTGCCGACCCCGGGGTTGCTCCAGCCCAGGCCCTGCTGCTCCAACGGGGCCGCTTCGGGCTCCACCCCGTTGACGATGTCAGTGGCGCCGTGGGCCTTGCCGAAGGTGTGGCCACCGACGATCAACGCGGCGGTCTCGATGTCGTTCATCGCCATCCGGCCAAAGGTTTCGCGGATGTCGATCGCGGCGGCGATCGGGTCCGGAACCCCTTCGGGGCCTTCGGGATTGACGTAGATCAGACCCATATGGCTGGCGGCCAGCGGGTTCTCCAGCTTGGTGCGGTCACTGCCGGCGTAGCGGTCCTGCGAACCGAGCCACTCGGCCTCCGCACCCCAGTAGATGTCCTCCTCGGGCTCCCAATAGTCCGGGCGGCCGAAGGCGAAGCCTGCGGTGGTGAAGCCCATGTGCTCCATGGCCCGGTTGCCCGCGTAGACGATGAGATCGGACCACGAGATCTTGCTGCCGTACTTCTTCTTGAGCGGCCACAGCAGTCGGCGAGCCTTGTCCAGGCTGACGTTGTCCGGCCAGCTGTTCAGCGGCGCGAAACGCTGCATCCCACGCCCGCCGCCACCGCGGCCATCCTGCACGCGGTAGGTGCCCGCGGCGTGCCACGACATCCGGACGAACAGCGGGCCGTAGTGCCCGAAGTCGGCGGGCCACCAGGCCTGCGAATCCGTCAGCAGGGCGTCGAAATCGCGCTCGAAGGCTTCGAAATCGAGGGTCTTGACGGCCTCGCGGTAGTCGTAGCCCTCATCCATCGGGTCGATGGCGGGGGGATTCTTCTGGAGGATCTTCAGGTTGACGGCGTTGGGCCACCAGTCGCGGTTGCTGCCGCCCTCGACCGGAGGCTTAATGCGCATCGGGCAGCCGCCCGATGCGGAATCCGTCTGAGCCTCGCCGATAGGCGGAGTTTCGTCAGCCACGTGCATTCCTTCCAGATTGGGGTTGTGGTGAAAAAGCCGTGATCACGGTTGTGATCCCGAAGTCTGGGAGGCTGAGCAGTCGGGGCAGCGACCCCAGTAGATGACCTCAGCCTCGTCGAGGATGAACCCGTTGTCATCGGCAGGGGTCAGGCACGGGACCTCCCCGATCGCGCAGTCCACGTCGCCGATGCTTCCACACGAGCGGCACACGATGTGGTGGTGATTGTCGCCGACCCGGGATTCGTAACGGGCGACCGAACCGGACGGCTGGATGCGGCGCACCAGTCCCGCGGCGGTCAGGGCGGCCAGGACGTCGTACACCGCCTGCCGGGATACGTCGGGAAGTGCGGACCGGACCGCTCCGAAGATCGTTTCGGTGTCGGCGTGCGGACGGTCGCGGACCGCCTCGAGAACCGCGACGCGGGGGCGGGTTACCCTCAGATCGACGGCTCGCAACTGCTCGGCGAAATCCGACTGAGATGGCACATGCTCGATCCTTCCGCCGTTTCTGGAATCAGTCAAGTATTGGGCTTCGGTAGGGTGATCCACCGTGCCGCTCCACACGGTCGCACTGGAAATGGTGCCGCCCAACACCGATCGCAGCCCCTCCGAGCAGGTCGAGGAGGCCATCAAGGTTGCGCGGCTGTCGGTCGAGACCGGCATCGCCGAGCAGATCGGCCACGTCATGATTCCGGGCATGATCGACGAGGACGCCGACCGTCCCATCGAGATGAAGCCCAAGCTCGACGTCCTGGACTACTGGCGGATGATCTCCCCGGAACTGCCCGGGATCAAGGGATTGTGCACCCAGGTCACCGCTTTCTCCGACGAGCCGACGCTGCGCTCCCGGCTGACCGACCTGATGGGTTCGGGGATGGAGGGCGTCGCCTTCGTCGGTGTGCCCCGGACCATGGCCGACGGCGAGGGATCAGGGGTGGCGCCCACCGATGCGCTGGCCCTCTATGCCGACCTGGTGCCCAACCGCGGCGCGATCCTGATCCCCACCCGCGCCGAGGAAGCCGGCCGGTTCGGGTTCAAATGCCGGCAGGGCGCCACCTACGGCATGACGCAGCTGCTGTATTCCGACGCCATCGTGGAGTTCCTCCGGCGGTTCGCCCGTGACACCGATGCCCGACCCGAGATCCTGCTGTCGTTCGGTTTCGTGCCCAAGGTGGAAAGCCGTGTGGGACTGATCAATTGGCTGATCCAGGACCCCGGCAACGCCGCCGTCGCCGACGAGCAGGCGTTCGTCAGGGAATTGGCCGCCGCGGATCCCGTCGTCAAGCGGGGGATGATCGTCGACCTCTACAAGCGCGTGGTCGACGGTGTCGCCGGGCTGGGCTTCCCGATCAGCATTCACTTCGAAGCCACCTACGGCTACTCCGCACCGGCGTTCGACACCTTCGCGGAGATGCTGGCCTACTGGTCACCAAGACGGTGAAGACCTGGATCGACTTCGACGCGGCACCGGTCTTCGCCATCCCGCTGATCGACGCGGTCGGTGGCCGGACCGTCTGCGAGGGCATGCTCATCGAAGGCCCACAGGGCTGGGGTGAGTTCAGTCCGCCGCCGGGCTGCGACGCGCGCAGCGCGAGCCGGTACCTGACCGCGGCCATCGAGGTCGGCACCGTCGGCTGGCCCGATCCGCGGCGCGGTCGCGTCCCGGTGGCGGTGAGCGTTCCGGCCGTCGACCCGGAGCGGGCCGCGACGATCGTCGCGGACTCCGGCTGCCGTACGGCGGCGGTCCGGGTGGACGGCCCGCTCTCCGAGGTCCTCGCCCGGCTCGAGGCGGTGCGCGACGCCCTCGGGCCGTCCGGGGCGATCCGTTGTGATGTCAACGGCCAGTGGGACATCGAGACCGCGGTGTCGGCCATCCCGGCGCTGGACCGCGCCGCCGGCGGCGCGGAATTCGTCGAGCAGCCCTGCCGCACCCTCGAAGACGTGGCGGTGGTGCGTCGTCGCGTCGGAGTCCGGATCGCGGTGGACCAGTCCATCGCGGAAGCGGCGGAGCCGTTGCGCCTGCCGCTGGCCGAGTCGGCCGATGTCGCGGTGCTGTCCGTCGCGGCGCTGGGCGGTGTTCGCCGGGCGTTGCGGGTCGCCGACTCCGCCGCAGTGCCGTGCGTGGTGGCGGGGGAGTTGGGAAGCAGCATCGGCATCGCCGGTGGGCTGGCCCTGGCCGGGGTGCTGCCGGACACCGGGTTCGCCGCCACGCTCGGTGGGGCACGCCTGCTGGCCGGCGACGTCGTCAGCGAGGCGCGATCCCTGATCCCGGTTGACGGCTACCTGCCGGTCGCCCCGATGCCGGCCGGGCCCGATCCGGCCCGACTGCGGCAGTTCCCGCCGACCGGCGCCGCGATGGAAGCCCGCTGGCGCGCGCTGCTCACCGCGGCACAGGCCTTCATCTGAAGCCGACGTTTTGCCCGCGACCTCGCGGGTATCCCCGGGCGATGACTACTGACCCCGCCGATCCGTCGACATGGGTCTGGCCGCCGCCGGCCAATCAGTCCCTGTCACCGATCGAGTCCCGTACCACCACGATGCTGGTCTGGTGGTCACTGCTGATCATCGCCACCGCCGTGCTGGTGGTGTGCTGGACGCTGTGGATCTAACCGATTAGCCCCTGCCACGCGGCAGGGCGGCTGACACAGCCTTCATCACCGCGCGCTTGACCGCGGCTCCGGCGCCGGCCGCCGCGGGGGACCGGTCGGGCGGGTCCAGTCGGAGCACATCGCCCTCGGCGATCCGGCCGGGGGTGTGGACGTCGCCGTACACCCCCAGGCACCGGCGCGCATTGGCCGCGACCGTCCTGGTGATGGCGGGGTCACGATCCAGGCCGGGCTGGGGATGTGTCGGCATGACGCACCGGATGGTCGGGATCATCGGGCTGAAGGCGCTCTGCGGTGCGTGCAGCACCCCGCCGCACCAGCCGAGTTCGGGAAGCTCCGCGGTATCGGGGGTCTCGATCAGCAGGCTGGGCCGGAACCGGCGGACGTCGAAGTCCGAACCGGGCGCCAATGCGGACATCGACTCCAGCGACCGCGTGGTCAGCAGGTGGACGGGGTAGGCGTCGACGTAGCTGCCGATCGGGGTGGCGTACCGGCTGATCTCGGCCAGCTTGCGAATCGGGAACATCGAGAGATCGGGAAGTGGGTCGTCGGGGCCCAGGCCGAAGATCGTCCGCATATCCGCCTTGGTGGCCATCGGTGTCCGGTACTGGCCGCGTTCGCTGACGGGCGGCAACGCGCGCAGTTCGACGTCATGGTCGAGATAGGACGACAGCGCGCCGTGGATCGCCGGATCGGCGCTGGAGACCTCGCTGCCGTCGGGGAATCCGATGATCACCTCCGGCGCGTGGCCGGGGCCGGCGTTCCTGGGAGGGGTACCGGCGTATCGGGCGGTGCACATCAGTAGCCCGGGGAGCTTCTTGGCGCTCGTGGTGGCATCCGACGCGCGGTCTCGCACCGCCCAGGTGCGGTCGGCGTGCACTCCGAGCTCGCCGACCTCGACGGCCGAGAGCCTTTCTCCTGCCATGGATTTCACGGGATATCGCCAGATTTCGGTGACGCGGCCGGCCTCGATCATCGTCCCAGCCTAACGTCGGCGCCAGTCGGCGGGCGTTCGTCTGAGCACCCGCGACGCCACCACTAGCGTCGTGACCGCGGCACCGAGCCGGGCCGCGACCGGGTAACCGGACTGCGCGTCAGTCGAGAGCGATGACCGGGGGGCGCACCTTCGCCCCGCCTACGGGGTTGGAGCCCGCCGGGTTGCCCCCCCACAGTGCGTCGTTGCGCCATCCCTGAGGGATCTGCTTGCTGTTGAAGTCGCTGGTCGCGTTGTTCGGAACCGGACGCTCCTTCGGGGCGACCTTATTGGGGCCGCGCTGCGGGCTTTCGGCGGAGGCTACGGAGTCCGTCTTGTCGACGCGATCGGCGGCCGCGGTCGGCGCCAGGGCGATGCCCACCGCCGTGAAAGCGCCGGCGATCAGTGCAGGTGCGAAGAGGGCGGAAAGGGTCATTTCAGTACTGCCTTTCATGAGCCGGATTTCATGATTGTCCGTTACTCCAGAGCTTAGAAATCCGGACGCCGGACCGCACGCACCTCATAGAGAAGACATATTTTTAATTCACGATGCTTCAATCGTGAATCGGCGTTTCCAAGGCAACCAGTTGAGACCACGACCAAGGTCGTGCACTGGAGCCCGCCGGGGCTCTAGTCCGCCGGTGTTTTGGCCGTCGCCGCTGCCGGGTGCCACTATGGGAACGCAACTCAGCGCCGGCGGAAGGCACCAGGCTAGAGCCATGTACGACCAAGTCAACGGATGGGACGCCCATCCGGAAAGCCAGGATGCGGGCTTCCGCATCGACCCCGTGCTGGCCAGAAGCTGGCTGCTGGTCAACGGCGGTCAGTACGACAAGTTCGCTCCGGCCGCCGCGTCGCGGGCCGACATCGTCGTGCTCGACATCGAGGACGCAGTGGCGCCCAAGGGTAAAGCCGCCGCCCGGGACAACGTGGTGCGCTGGCTGGGTGACGGCAATACCGACTGGGTCCGCGTAAACGGGTTCGGCACCCAGTTCTGGTCCGACGACCTCGACATGCTGTCGGGCACCCCGGTGGGTGGAGTGATGCTGGCGATGGTGGAGTCCGTCGACCACGTCACCGAGACCGCCAAGCGCCTGCCCGACATCCCGATCGTCGCCCTGGTCGAGACGGCCCGCGGTCTTGAGCGCATCACCGAGATCGCGGCCGCCAAGGGCACATTCCGGCTTGCGTTCGGCATCGGCGACTTCCGGCGCGATACCGGATTCGGCGAGAACCCGACCACGTTGGCCTACGCGCGGTCCCGTTTCACCATCGCGGCCAAGGCCGCTCATCTGCCCGGTGCGATCGACGGCCCGACCGTCGGTTCCAGCGCGCTGAAACTCAGTGAGGCGACGGCCGTTTCGGCCGAGTTCGGGATGACGGGAAAGATCTGCCTGACCCCCGACCAGTGCCCGACCGTCAATGAGGGTCTCTCACCGTCGCAGGAGGAGATCAGCTGGGCCCAGGAGTTCTTCGCCGAGTACGAGCGTGACGGCGGCGAGATCCGCAATGGATCGGATCTGCCGCGTATCGCCCGCGCGACGAAGATCCTGAATCTCGCACGCTCCTATGGCATTTCGGTCTCCGAGTTCGACGACCAGGCTGTTCACGTCACTGCTCCGTCGGACACCTACCACTACTGAATCGCAGTTCGTTCCTGACCGCAGTCGCACGCGCCGGTGCCGTCGAGATGTTGACCATCGCCTGGTCCATGTGCACGGACTCCCCGGCCACATTTAGATCTTCCGGACCGACTGCCACGTCGACCACGCGGCCGACGTCCCGATACCGCGAAATTGCTCAGCGGCCGGAGGCGATCAGGTCCGCAGCCTTCTCCCCGATGACGACGGCCGGGGCGTGGGTGTGCCCGCGGATGATGGACGGCATCACGGACGCGTCGGCCACCCGCAGGCCGGCTACGCCACGCACCCGCAGCTGCGGATCGACCACGCTGCGATCGTCGCGACCCATCCGGCAGGTGCCAACCGGGTGGTAGAGCGTGTGCGAACAGCTGTCGAGGGCGCGTTCGAGGGTCTCGTCATCGAGGGTGATCGCATGCAACGGACGTACGACGTCGCCGACGATGTCGGCAAGTGCGGGGGAGCGGGCGATCTTCGCGGTCACCCGCAGGCCCTCGATCATGGCGGCGCGGTCGACGCCGTCGGGGTCGGAGAGATAGCGCGGGTCGATCACCGGCTTTGCGGCGGGATCGGCCGAGCGCAGTGTCACGGTTCCGGTGCTGTACGGCTTGAGCAGTACCGGACCGGTGGCGATTCCGTGGCCGAACGCGTCGCCGATGCCCTCGTCGTAGAAGGGGGCCGGTGCCCAGATCAGCTCAAGGTCGGGCCATTCCAGTTCCGGCCGGCTGCGGACGAAGCCGTAGGCCTCCCCGACGTTGGAGGTCAGCATGCCCCGGCGGCGTAGCAGGTAGTTGGCGAGTTCGGCGGGCTTCTCCGCGTCGAAGAGACTGTCGCCCTTGACCGCGAAGCCCAGCGGGGCGATCAGATGGTCGAGCAGGTTCTTGCCGACCTCGGGCGCATGCTGGACGACGTCGATGCCGAACTCGGAAAGCTCTGCGGCGTCGCCGATTCCGGACAACATGAGCAGTTGCGGGGTGTTGACGGCGCCGGCGCTGAGGATGATTTCGCGGGAGGCCCAGACGGTCTGCCGGCGTCCGTCGTCGTCGTCGAACTCCACGCCGACGGCCCGGCCGCCGCCGATGAGCACCTTGCGCACCGTGGCGTTGGTCAGCAGCCGGAGGTTACGCCGGTACAGCACCGGCTTGAGGTAGGCGTCGGCGCAACTCCACCGGGCGCCGCGGCGCTGGGTCACCGCCGTCTCGCAGAACCCGTCGGCGATCGGCTGATCCGGACGGGTGCGCCGGTAGCCGGCCTGCTCGGCGGCCTTGAGCCAGGCCGAGGTGGAGGGGCGCGGGCTGCGCTGCGGTGAGATCACCAGCGAGCCGTTCTCGGCGCGGTCGAAGTACGGCCGCAGGTGCGTGTAGTCCCATTCCTCGCCGGCGTGATCTGCCCATTCGTCGTAGTCGGCGGGAAAGCCCGGAACCCACATCATCGCGTTCATCGACGATGAGCCGCCGAGGACTTTGCCTCGGGGCCAATAGATTTCGCGGCCGCCCACCTCCTTCTGCGGTTCGGTCAGGTAGTCCCAGTCCATCGGGCTGCGGAACAGTTTGGAGAACGCGGCGGGGATGTGGACGAACTTGTCGGTGTCCATCGGCCCGGCTTCCAGGACCACCACCTTGGCGCCGGAGTCGGCACTGAGCCTGTTGGCCAGCACCGATCCGGCCGAACCGGTGCCCACGATGACGTAGTCGCTCTGCATTTCCGGAGTATAGAAATCCCTTCAGCAGGCTTCGACCGTGTCCAGCGCACCGCGTTCCGCGAAGGGCCGAAAGTCTCTACAGACCTACGGTCGGCGTTGCTACGTTCGGCGAATTCCTGCCGGGCTGGACCGGCGGGCCAGCGTCGACGGGGGAGCAACGTGGTCAATAACTCGATCGGGATCAAGGTCGTCGCCGCCGTGATGGCGCTCATCACTGCCGTCGGGCTCCCGGGCTGCGGTTCCAAGAAGCAAGACGAGGCCAACAAGCCCGCGGTCGCCGAGATCAACGGCGCCATCAACGACGGTGCCTTCGGCACCACCGAGACGCTGGACTGCGGCGACGGGAAGGGCCTCAACATCGGCGGCTCGAAGAACACCCTCACCGTCAAGGGCCGCTGCGGATCGGTCGTCGTAGGCGGCGACGACAACAAGATCACCCTCGACAAGGTCGACACCGAACTGATCGTCGCCGGGCTGAACAACACCGTCACCTACCGCGACGGCGCCCCGAACATTCAGGACATGGGCACCGGCAACAGCATCACAAAGGGCTAGGAGCACTGCGGTGACGCAGCTATTGCCCAGGCTCGCAGTGGGCGCCGTGGCCGGCGTCGGGCTGTACTTTGCAACATTGGGCTTGCCACTGCCGACGGCCTGTGCGACACCGTCGCCCTCTTGCGGCGGAGATCTGCGCGAGTGCCTGCGACAGAGCGCCGACATGAGAGAGACCACCTTCGGTGGCAGATACGTCACGGCGGAGGATGTCAGCCGATGCATGGAAGCGTTCAGCGCCTGCATCCACGGCGGCGCCAGTAGCGGCGGAGCGGCGGCCCCCCCGAGTTCCACCACGGCGGGCAGCGACGGAAGGAAGGGCCTGCCGGAACGCTTCGGATTCAACATCCAGGGCATCTCCAGCGACTGCCGCCGCCAGGGCCAGGCAATCGACTGCACAACCAGGTGGGAGTCTCCACCGGACTGGCTGGATTCATACACCGGGACGTTCACCGGAAGCCTGTCGGGGTTGACCGCGACGGGGACGACGACAACGCATCTCGAGGGGCATTCCCCAGCAGACTCCTCCTGCACCTACTTCGAGGACTACTCCGGGCCGGCCACCTTCACCTTCAACCCCGACGGGACGGTGAGCGGACGCGCAGGGCCGAACCAACGGCAAACGACGAACACCGGCAGTTGCCCCGGGTCGAATTCCGGTATGACACCTGGGCCCAACGAGGTGTCCGGTTCCTGGAAGGCCATCGGATGACGAAACCGTTCGCCGCCCTTGCGCTGGCTGCTGCGGCCGCCTTCGGAATAGGTGTCTCGACGCAGGCATTGCCCGTACCCAAGGCATGCGCGGCACCCTCGCCCTCCTGCGGCGGAGATCTGCGCGAGTGCCTCCGAATGAGCGCTGATCTGCGACAGACCACCTTCGGTGGCAGATACGTCACCGCAGAAGACGTCTCCCGATGCATGGAGGCCTTCAACGCGTGTATCCACGGGGGCGCCAGTCGCGCGGGCGGACAGAATCCGGCCACCACCACAAGTGGAGGCGGTAAGGGGCTGCCCACACACTTCGGGATCAGAACGAGCGGTAACGGTGAGGTGAGCTACGACTGCCGTCTCAACGGCACCGCCCTATCCTGCACCGGGAGATTGGTGGCGCCATTCGGCTCGACCGACAGCTCCGAGGAGACGTTCACCGGGACACTGTCCGGGCTGAGCGCCACCGGAACATCGACGGGACACCACACTGGGCATGCTCCCGCCGATCCGAGTTGTCGTTACGAGCAGGATTTCACCGGACCGGCGACGTATGTCTTCGATCTCAACGGATCTGTGTCAATGCGCGGCGGCCCAACCAAGATTCAGGGCAGCTACTCGTGCGGCGGGGCCACGTCCTTCACGGGGGATCCCTGGGAGATCGCCGGCAGATGGTCCGAGCTCCCGTGACGACGGTTTCGAGAGTGGTCCTTGCGACCGTCATGGTCGCAGGGCTCTACGTCCCCGGGTCGGCAGCCGGCCCGTTCGCCGCGTGCCGGGCCACCGCAGCGCCCTCTCCCTCCTGCGGCGGCGATCTGCGCGAGTGCCTGCGACAGAGCGCCGACATGAGAGAGACCACCTTCGGCGGACGGTATGTCACCGCGGAGGATGTCAGCCGATGCATGGAGGCGTTCAACGCCTGCATCCACGGCGGTTCGAGCACGGGCGGGAGTCAGCCGACGCCCACGTCCACCTCGGCCGACAGGGGCAGTAGCAGCCTGCCGCAACGGTTCCGAACGAAGTTTCCCGTGCCCAATACGCCCAGCACGATGGTCGGCGACTGCCAGAGAACCGGTAATGACCTCGCCTGCACCGAGAAACTGGAACCTCAGAACGAAGGGAGCACCTGGACGGGCGAGGTCACGGCTTCCCTCTCCGGGATGACCGCCACGGGGACCAGGACAGCGCGTCTGACCAGTCCGGGTACAGGCGGTTGCACAACGGACTACCGCTACTCCGGACCCATCACGATGTCCTTCGGCGCGGACGGAAGCGCGACGATGCGTTGGGGGCCAAGTCAGGTCGAACTGAATTGGGGCGGAATGTGTTCAGACTCTCGCTCAGAGACGGCGCCGGTGACGGAGTCGACGGGCTCGTGGAAATGACGCGCCCCATTGCGACCATCAGGGCGTCCGTCATCTCCGGTTTGACGGCCACCGTCGCCGCAGGAATCACGGGTTGCGGTGCGACGACCACCGTGGCCGCGAGCACCACCACACCATCTCTGCCGCCGATGGCGCACTTTCGCATCGGCTACCCCCAGGGCCCTGTGCAGGATTGCACGGTCGACGGCGCCTCGGTCACCTGCACGCTGAGCGTGGCCGGTCCGTCGTCGGTCGAGACCTACACCGGGACCGTCACGGGCACGTTGACGGGTCTGACGTTGACTGGCACCAAGATCACCCACCAGCGCTTCCGTGACGAGGCCGACAACTCCTGCATCCTCGAGATCGAGAAGTCCGAGCCCGTCGAGTATGTCTTCGGCCTCGACGGCACCGTGACCATGCACGGTGGTCCAGCCGACGTGCGCACCACACGCAGCGGCAGCTGTTCGGGAACCGAGACGGGCACGGACTTCCGCTGGGAGGATTCGGCGCCGTGGTCGGCCGCCGGCTGACGACGGCTACCAGAGCACGCCGCGGTCGACGGACAGGATGAAGCCGTGGCCGCCGCCGGTCCGGCAATGCACTGCGCTCTGATAGTCGACCGCGCACGCCGCACCGAGGGTCTGCACGCGCCGGCCGGCTGGCAATACCGGGAAGTCGCGGGTGAACGTCGCGGTGTAGGAGTGGCGATAGGTAGCCGACTGCGTAGCACTGGCGTACGTCTGATTGGTGCCGGCCGGGGCGTCCGCGGGCACCGCGTCGCAGCCGACGGGGCCGCCGTTGGGCGCCATGCCGCAGGACCAACCACTGGGGGTCCTGAAGTAGACCCAGTAAAAGTAGCTGGAGCCGTAATTGGTGTATTCGCCGTCCGCCAGGGGGAAGCCGCTGATGTCATCGGCCGGCGGGGCGGGGTCGTCGCCGGGAGCGGCGCCGGCCGGGGCGACGGAGACCGCCGCGGCCGCCAACCCGGCGGCGAACAACGATCGCCACCCCGTCATCCCTCCACGGTATCCGGGGCATCGACGAATTCGGGACCAAAGGTCCCTATTGGCCCACGCGATGCGTCGCTAGCGTCGGCATCGAGCCGCGGGGTACCGCGGTGGCGATCGGGGGTGACGGCGTGCTGCCACGGCTGGCACTGGCGACGGCATTCGCCGTCGGGTTGTGCGTCCCGGCGTTGGGCGTGGCCCCGCCGGATTCCTGTGTACTCGGCCCCGGCGTGGCGGGCGCGGCACCGTCCCCGTCCTGCGGCGGCGACCTGCGCGAGTGCCTGCGCACAAGCGCGGACATGCACCAGACCACCTTCGGTGGTCGATACGTCACCGCCGAGGATGTCTCCCGCTGCGTGGAGGCGTTCAACGCCTGCACCCACGGCGGCGCCAGCCTGGGCGGCAACCAGTCCCCGCCGATGTCGACCTCGGCGCAGGGCGACAGCCGACAAGGCTTGCCCCAGCGCTTCCGGATCACGTACCAGTCGACGGCGATCGACTGCCGCACGACCGGCGTCGAAGCCTCCTGCTCGTCGAGGCGGGAGGAGCAGTTGCCCGCCGGCGGAACTTATTCCGAGACAGGCGAAATCGACGGCACGGTATCCGGCATGACCCTCAGCGGGACCGTGACCCGTCACGGCCGCTCCGCCGGAGATTCGTCGGGGTGCGTCTCTGAGCAGACCCAGACCGGGCCGGTCCGGTACGAGTTCACCTCCGATGGCGCGGTTGCTATGAACGACGGACCGATCACACAGGACATCGTGTTCAGCGGAACATGCGCGGATTCGCCGCGGACGTCCAGCAGCTTCCCGGTTTGGCAGGCAACCGCGACGTGGTCGCCGGTTCCGTAGGAGTTGACATCGTGCACACAATCCTGACCAAAGTTGCCCTCGGCACCGTCGCGGCCGTCGGGCTCTACGTCCCCAGCATCGTTGCGGTACTTCCGGATTCGTGTGTGATCGGCATCGGCATCGGCATCGGCATTGCGGGCGCGGCGCCGTCCGCGTCCTGCGGCGGCGACCTGCGCGAGTGCCTGCGTCAGAGCGCCGACATGCGGCAGACCACCTTCGGTGGGAGATTCGTCACCGCCGAGGACGTGGCCCGCTGCACCGAGGCGTTCGAAGCCTGCATCCACGGAGGCGCCGCCCGGGGCGGCAGCCAGCCCCCACCGGGATCGCGGCCGCCTCAGGGCGGCACCACAACCTCGACGTCGACCCCGTCCGGCAGCGGCAGTCAGAGTGGCGCCGGCGGCAGCCAGGGCAGGACGGGCGGCGATGGGCAGAACTCGTCGGACTCGTCGCGGGACATGCCGCCGTACCGGCCCTTCACACTCGCCGACTCCATGGCCTATGACTGCACGGTCAGCGGCGACAGCGTGACGTGTGCGATCACCCGCCGGGACCAACTGCCCGAAACCATGGACTCCTGGAAGGCGCAATTCAACGGGACGCTGTCGGGCTCGACGATGACCGGTACGCAGATCACCCGCATCCAAAGCCACTACACGGCCGATCACTGCATCGAGAACAGCGAGGGAACCGAGAAGGTGAGCTACACCTTCAGCCGCGATGGCACCGTGAACATCCGCAGCGACGGCATCCAATGGCACACCTCCAATTGCGCGGAGTCGCACGACAACACCACACCGCCGAACGACGCGACCGTCCCATGGTCCTGAGCAGATCTCGCTGGGCGGCCGCGGTGACGGCCGGCGTCGCCCTCGCCGTCACCGGGTGGGGCTCGGCCCGTGCGGACACCACCGACAGCCTTCCGCCGATGACGCATTTCCAGATGGGCGGTGATGTCTACGGCCCGGTCGACGACTGCCGGATCAGCGACACCGCGGTGACGTGCACCTCGACCTGGGCCGACCCGTATCAGGCCGACACCTACGACGGGAGCTTCACCGGGACGCTGGCCGGGGTGGTGATGACCGGAGTGTCAACGACCCACCAGACGGGCCATGACGCCAAAGATCCCGCCTGCCGCTGGGAGACCGAAACGTCCGCGCCGATCACCTACACCTTCAGCCTCGACGGAACGGTGACCAATCGTCAGGAACCAGGCGAGTGGCGAATGACCCACAGCGGCAGCTGTTCCGGCACGGAATCGGGCACCAGCTCTGCCGGTGAAGGCAGTCCGGTGCGGTGGACGAAGATCGAATAGCCATGCGGCGCCGGCCGTTCAGACCGTCAGCCGGACCGGCAGGTGCTTGAGCGAGTTGTTCAGGTTGGAGCGGATCCGCACCGGCGCGCCGTCCAGTTGGATATCGCCGAACGTGCCCAGCAGCTCGGCGAAGAACAGCCGGCCTTCCAATCGGGCCAGATGAGCGCCGAGGCAGAAATGGATACCCGTCCCGAAGGACAGGTGCGGGTTGCGCTCCCGATGGATGTCGAACCGCTGCGGGTGCTCGAAGACGTCCTCGTCCCGGTTGGCCGAGGTGTAGTACATCGCCACTTTGTCGCCGGCCCGGATCCGGGTGCCGGACAACTCGGTGTCCGCCACAGCGGTGCGGCGGAAGTAGTGCAGCGGGTTGTCGTATCGGATGATCTCTTCGACGGCTGTGGGTAGCAGTCCCGGGTCGGCGCGCAGTTCGGCCAGTTGGTCGGGATGGCGGAGCAAGGTCAGCAGACCCGAGGACAGCATGCCGCGGGTGGTGTCGAAACCGGCGGTGACGAGTTGAACGAAGAAGCCGCCGAAGTCCATCTCGTCCATCGGCCGGCCGCCGAAGTGGGCGCCCAATATCACGCTGGTGAGATCCTCGTCGGCAAGGTCGCGACGGCGTCGGTTGGTTGCGAGATCGACTGCATAGGAGGCCATTTCGACTCCGCCGGTCTGTTCGGCGCTGTCCGGGGAGAATTCGGGGTCCTGGCTGGCGGTGATGCGTTCGGCGAGTTTGCGCAGATACTCCCAATCCTGGCGCGGCAGGCCGAACAGTTCCCCGATGACGCGGTTGGGTAATTGGGCGGCCACATCGGTGACGAAGTCGACCACGACGCCGGCTGCGCTGCGTTCCCGGAGCTCGGCGATGATCTCGCCGCAGATGTTGCGCACCCGGCTCTCGAGTCCGGCGATCGCCCGGGGCCGGAAGTGCGCCGAGACCGGCGCGCGGAAGGCGTTGTGACGCGGGGGATCCATGGCGAGCAGCATGCTGCGCACCCGTTGCAGGGTCGGGCCGGTGACGTCCTCGACGGTGATACCGCCGGCGTGGGAGGAGAACACCTCCGGGTGGCGGGCCACGTGCACCACGTCGGCGTGGCGCAGCACCGCCCAGAACCCGGGCTGGTCGTTCATCGGCTGCCAGTGCACCGGATCCGAACGGCGCAGGGCGGCAAGGGCTTCGTGCGGAACACCGTCGGCGAAGGTGTCCGGGTCGGCCAGGTCGACCGCGACAGCCAGGGCGCCGCTCATCCTCAGACCAGCAGGACGTTGGGCTTGGACAGACCGGCCTGCTCGCACAGACCGAGGTACACCGACAGCGTCTTCGCGCCGTCGGAGATGCTCTCCACCTCGCCGTTGGCGTCGAGGTTGAGGTTGGCGCCGTAGATCTGGAACCACACGTGGGTGTCGTCCTCGAGGATCTGCAGCGTGTGGACGGAATTGGCCGGTTCGTACAGGAACGAGCCGGCCCGGTTGACGTCCGGGTATTCCTTGTATCGCCAGGATCCCGAGGTGGTGTAGGCGTAGACCGGCCCGGTGTGCTTGTGCCGCTGCACCTCGTAGCCGGACTGGAAGACGTTCTCGATGATCCAGAGGTCGCGGGCAGCCTCGACCATGATGACCTTCAGTTTCGAACCGTCCCCGATGTCGACGAAGGGGAGGTCCGCGGCGCCGAAGTGCACTGCGGTGGGGATGTCGAAGGTGGTCATCGGGGCTGCCTTTCGTGGTAGTAACTACGAAGTTAATACCACGAACTAGAATACGCGTCTAGAACATCGCTAAAAGTAGTGCGGGTCCCGTTTTCGGGTGTGGCTACCCCCGATGAGAACTACAGTTCTAGGGCTATGACGGCCTGGCCGACATCGCAGTCCGGCGGCGAGTCGCGGCGACTCAGCCGGCGGTTCAGCACGGTCGGCGTCGAGATCCCACCGTCCCGGTTGCGGGCGATCGCGGCCGGTGCGCCGGCCACCGAGGGCGAGTGGGTGGACGTGAGTTTCGCCCTCGTCGCCACCAACCTGCTGGCCGAACAACGCCATACCAAACGGGTTCGCGCACAGCGCCGCATCGTGCACTGGGCGCTGGTCGGCGGCGCGGTGGTGGTGGCGCTCAACGCTCTGTTGTGCCTGGGCCTGCTGTTCTTCGTGCTGACCCAGCACGCTTCGCCGTACTGACAGCCTTACTTCACGACGTGGCCGTCCGCCACGTCCAGGGCCGCGTCGAGGATGGCCAGGCCCTCCGCGATCTCGGCATCGCTGACGTTGCACGGCGGGCAGGCGTGAATGCGGTTGAAGTTGGCGAACGGCAGCAGGCCGCGCGATTTGGCCGCTGCCAGAACGTCGTTCATGGCCGGGCTGGATGCGCCGTAGGGTGCCAGCGGCTCACGGGTCTCGGGATTGGACACGAGCTCGATTGCCCAGAACACGCCGAGGCCACGAACCTCGCCGACCGAGGGATGCCGGGCTGCCAGCTCACGCAGGCCGGGACCGAGCACCTGCTCGCCGATCCGGGCGGCGTTGGCCACCATGCCCTCGTCCTCCATGGCGTTGATGGTCGCCACCGCCGCCGCGCAGGCCAATGGGTGCCCGGAGTAGGTCAGACCGCCGGGGTAGGCGCGGTCGGTGAAGGTCGAGTAGATGGCGTCGTTGATGGCCACGCCGCCGAGCGGAACGTAGCCCGACGTCACACCCTTGGCGAAGGTCATCAGGTCGGGGACGACACCGAAATGGTCGATGCCGAACCACTTTCCGGTCCGCCCGAACCCGGCCATCACCTCGTCGGCGATCATGACGATGCCGTGGCGGTTGCAGATCTCGCGCACGCCGGCCATGTAGCCGGGCGGGGGGACCATGATGCCGGCGGTGCCCGGGACCGACTCGAGAATGATCGCGGCAATGGTGGCCGCACCCTCGTGTGCGATCAGGCGCTCCAGGTATTCCAGTGCGCGCTGCGACTCCTGTTCCTCGTTCTCCGCGTAGAACGACGAGCGGTACAGGAAGGGGCCGTTGAAGTGGACGACGCCCGCGCTGCCGTAGTCAGAGGCGAAGCGGCGCGGATCACCGGTGAGGTTGATCGCGGTGTCGGTTCCGCCGTGGTACGAGCGGTACCGGGAGAGGACTTTGCGCCGGCCGGTGTGCAGCCGGGCCATCCGGACGGCGTGCTCGACGGCGTCGGCGCCGCCATTGGTGAAGAACACCCGGTTCAAGTCGCCCGGGGTGCGCTCGGCGATCAGCCGGGCCGCCTCGGATCGGGCGGCATTGGCGTGTTGCGGAGCGATGGTGCACAGCCTGGCCGCCTGCTCGGCGATCGCGGCGACGACCTTGGGGTGCTGATGGCCGATGTTGGTGAAGACCAGCTGACCCGAGAAATCCAGCAGCCGGTTGCCGTCACCGTCCCAGACGTAGGAGCCCTCCGACGCGACGATGGTCATGGGCTTGATCTGGCCCTGCGCGGACCAGGAGTGGAAGACGTGCTGGCGGTCCAGTTCGTAGGCGCGGGCAGCTTCGGCGCGGGCGGCTTCGATGTCCCGGCCCTGCGGCAGGGCGGTCTCGGTGGTGGTCATGGGGCGCAATGTTACGGCAGGTCAGGGTCCTGCCGGGAGGTCGCGGCCGCGCGCTCGTCTTTGAGGCGCTCCTTGCTGCGCAGCAACCGCAGCAGTGTCACCAGCACCAGGCCGCCGGCGGGAGTCAGCCGGGCTCAGCCATGCAGCGCTCGGTAGGCCGTGAGGGCGCCGGGATGCAGCGGGATCAGGCCGGTCTGAATCATCGACGGGGTGTCCAGATACTGCAGACCACGGACGTCCGGGGGCACCAGATGCTCTGCGTCGGTGGCGAGGACGTCGACCACCGCGGCGGTAAGCGTCGGATCGGAATCGGCGCGGCACAGCAGCAGGTTGGGCACCCCGATCGATCGGACACCGGAGGGCACGTACCGGCAGGTGGGTACGCGGTGCAGCGCGTAGGAATACCCGGAGATCGCGCTCATCGGCCTTGCCAGCGGACTGACGTCGAGAATCCGAAGTGGCTCGAGGGCGTCGAGGTCGGCGATCGCCGGAGTCGGCACCCCGCCCGACCACACCAGGGCGTCGATCCTGCGGTCAGCCAGCACATCGAGGGCGTCCTTGAGCCGGTAATGCAGTGACTCCACCCGGCCGATGAGGCCAGCCGCCTCAAGGAGGGTGCGACTGGTGGCCGCGGTGCCCGATCCCTCCGGCCCGATGGAGACACGTCGGCCACCGAGATCGGAAACGCGTTGTGCAGCATCGGAATCACGCACGATCACCTGGAGGTAATTCTCATAGACCCGCGCGACGGCGAACGGCTCGGTTCGGGTCGCCTGCGTCGCCCGGTCGCGTTCGGCCGCGTCGGCCAGGGCGAGGCCCAGGTCAACCTCGCCTGCGCGAAGCAGGGCCAGGTTCTCGACACTGCCCTCGGTGGGTAGGACGTCCACGGTGACAGCGGGAAAGCGTGCACGGATCTGCCCGGCCAACAGTTCGGCGAAGGCGAGATACAACCCGCCCGGATCGCCCGCGGCCAATCGGAGGCGGCCATCGGGTCCGCCACCCAGACACCCGGCCGCGAGGATCGCCGTCGCCGAGATGAACGCACGGCGACTCACGACGGGCAGTCGGGGTGTCATCGGGTATTCCCGTCGGCCATGGGGAGGCGGTATCGGACCAGCAGGCCGCCTTCGGGGGCGTGTTCGATGGTGATCGTGCCGTCGTGGCCCGCGGTGATCTCTGCCGCGATGGCCAGTCCGAGGCCCGTTCCGGCGACGTCGGTGCGTCCCCGCCAGAACCGGGCCGCGGCCTTGTCGAGGTCCGCTTCGGGCAGACCCGGGCCGTTGTCGCTGATCGCCAGTTCGGCGCTTCGATCGGTCCGGGCGGCCGCCACGGTGATCGTGGTGTCGGGCCCGGCGTAACGCAGTGCGTTGTCCATCGCCACGTCGACCAACTGCTCGATGTCATGACGACTCACCTGCACGACCGGGCCGGGCTGGACTGAACGGTCGCGCAGGAGTTGGCGGTTGCCCTCGGCGACAGGCTGCCAGAACCGGAGACGTTCGGTGATCACGTCGGTGAGTACCGTCGGCTCATCGGGGACCGTCAAGCCGACTCTGCGGCTGCCGCTGGCCTCCTCCGCGCGAGCCAGTCGCAGCAACTGCCCCAGCAGGTTCTCCAGCCGATCCAATTCCGCTGTCATCGAGCGGTACGTGGGCCGTCCGGCCTCAGTCACGGTGTCCTCGAGGGTGTCTGCGCGCAAGCGGACCGCGGCAAGCGGATTGCGCAACTGGTGCGAGGCGTCAGCGACCAGCCGCCGTTGGCGTTCCAGTGAGGACCGCACCACTTGGGCCATGGTGTTGAAGGCGGTGGTGAAGTGACGTAGCTCCGGCGGACCCGTCACGTCGGCGGGCGGCCCGGAGACGCCCTCGGTCATCGCGGCCACGGCCCGCTCAAGGCCCTCCACGGGGCGCAGCACCCATCCGGTCAGCCCGCGCGCGACGAGGACGGCCAGCGCGAGCAGCGCAAGACAGCCGGCCGCCACCCACAGCCAGCCGATGGCGATGGCGCGTGCGGCCGCGGAGGTGTCGACGGCCGTGACGACGGCTCCCACCAGTTCGCCGTCGCGCCGGACTCCGGTGGCTGCGAGCACGTGACGTCGTTCCCAGGGCCAGATGCGGGCCCACGGCGGCGGGGTGGCATTGACCTCGGCGTGGCCGGCCGCATGGGCGACACCCGGGTCGGCGGCGGTGAGCCCGCGCTGTGCCAGGGTCCGGCCGTCGGCGTCGACGGCGACGACGCCCTCGCCGTACACCGCGTAGTAGCGGTCGACCAACTGCTGCAGGACGGGGGGGTCGACGTTGGCGGCGGCTACGGCGAGTGCCGAGAGTTGGCGCTCGCGTTCGGCGGCCAGTGCGGCGGTCCGGCGTTGCGCAAGGCTCTGCGCAAGCGGAACCGCCAGCGCCGCGACCGCCAGCAGCAGCAGAATCACCAGGGTGGCGCGGACTCGCAGACCCACCTCAGGTGTCCAGCCGGAATCCGAAGCCGCGCACCGTCTGAAGCGGCAGCCCGGGAAGCTTGGCCCGGATTTGGCCGATGAAGAAGTCCAGGGACCGTGAGCGGCCGACGACGGCGGTACCCCAGACCTCGAGCATGAGTGTCTCGCGGCTGACCGCCTCACCTTGACGGGCGGCCAGGGTGGTCACGATCTGCAGTTCGGTCCTGGTCAACGCCTGCGGAACGCCGGCGATGCTTACCTCCCGGCGGTCACGGTCGATGCTGACCGGTCCGGCAACGACGGGCCCCCGCGCCGGGGCCGGGCCGGATGCCGTCCGGTGCAGCCGACGCATGACCGCGTCTATGCGGGCCAGCAGGACCGCCTTGTGGATCGGCTTGACCAGGTAGTCGTCAGCTCCGGCGCGCAGGCCGAGGACCACCGCCCCGTCGCTGTCGCGGGCGGTCATGATGATCACCGGGACCGCTGAGGCTCGCCGAAGGGTGCGCAGGACGTCGAGCCCGTCCATGTCGGGGAGCCCGAGATCCAGCAGCACCAGATCACAGCCCTTCACCCGATGCAGCGCGTCCGACCCGTGGGTCGCACGGACGACGGAGGCACCGGTCTGGCCGAGAAGCTCGGCCAGCGCTGATCCGACCCCCTCGTCGTCCTCGACAACCAGTACCTGCATGACGCTGATGCTAGGAACTCGGTGCGGGGGCCGGAACGGCGTTACTGAATCCGGGATCACCCGAACGCAACTCGGCGGTCTCGCGCTCCAACTGCGAACGGCGCGACGATTCGCCCATGAACACGTACACGAGCAGCGAGACCAATGCGGCCGCAGCGACGTAGTAGAAGAACCACGATTCGTGGCCGGCCTTCTTCAGCCCCAGCGCGATGTACTCGGTGGTGCCACCGAATATCGCGACGGTGAGCGCATACGGCAGTCCGACGCCCAGTGCCCGGATGCGAGCGGGGAACAACTCCGCTTTCACCACGGCGTTGATGGACGTGTAGCCCGACACGATGAGCAGGCCCAGCATCATCAGGACGAAGGCGGAAAGCGCCGATCCGGCATGTGCCACGGCCGACAGCAGCGGGACCGTGAACAGGGTCGCCCCGATTCCGAACGCGATAAGCAACGGACGCCGACCGATCCGGTCGGACAACGCGCCGAACAAGGGCTGAACGCCCACGAAGATCACCAGGGCGACGAAGTTGATCACTGTGACCTGCTCCTTACCCAGGCCGGTGGTGTTGATCATGAACTTCTGCATATAGGTGGTGAACGTGTAGAACGCGATCGTGCCGCCGAGGGTCAGACCCACCACGGTCAGGCACTCCCGCGGGTAGGTGAGCAGGACCTTCAGGCTGCCCCGTTCGGAGCCCTCGTCGACGGCGAGCACGAAATTCTCCGACTCGTCCATCGTGCGTCGCAGCCACATCACAGTCACAGCGGCCAGGGCTCCGATGGCGAAAGCGATGCGCCAGCCCCAGGCCTGCATCTCGTCCGCCGTGAGCACCTGCTGAAGGACGATCTGCACCCCGAGGGCCAGCAGCTGGCCACTGGTCAGGGTCACATACTGAAAGGACGAGTAGAAGCCGCGCCGATGGGGCGTCGCCACCTCGCTCAGGTAGGTCGCCGACGTGCCGTACTCCCCACCGAGCGAAAGCCCCTGGAGTAGACGCGCGGCGACCAGCAACACCGGCGCCAGTGCACCGATCTGGGCGTATCCGGGCAGGACCGCGATTCCCAGCGACCCGGCGCCCATGAGGCTGACCGAGAGAGTCAATGCGGCCCGCCGTCCGAACCGGTCGGCGTACCTGCCGAACATCCAACCTCCGAGCGGTCGTACCAGAAAGCCGACCGCGAACACCCCAGCGGTGTTCAGCAGCTGGGCGGTCTGGTTTCCGGACGGGAAGAACACGCTGGCGAAGTAGATGCTGAACGCCGCGTAGGCGTACCAGTCGTACCACTCGATCAGATTGCCGAGCGATCCGCGGATGACGTTGCCCGCAACCGATCTCGTCGGTGCACGGCCTGGAAGGTCCTGGATCTGCACGATCTTTCTCCTTGCTGACGGGTTGATGTGATTGATCGTGAATTGGTGGACGGAATTGCGGAAGTGACGGGTCGCTGTCCCATGGGATTCCTTACACGATTCAGGGATGCGGGGTTGTACCCGACCAGTTCGTCGACCGAGCCGAATGCCAACGGTTCGACTGTCCGGCATGGGGGCCTGCAGCGACAGGAGAAGAGCGCCGTAGCTCAACCACGCCGCAGCCAACACGGCAACGTGCACCGGCAAGGGGATGAGGTACCAGCGTTGCACTACCGGGCTTCCTGGTGGCTTCGCCGGCCACGGCTCCGTGTCCCATCTCAGCCACCCCCACAGCCGCCGCCGCAGCCACCCCCACAGCCGCCGCCGGCGCAACCCCCGCCGGCACAGCCTGCGCCACCCCCACAGCCGCCACCGGGGTCCGACCCGGCTCCGAGGACTCCGATCGATCCCGCCGCCCAGATTCGCCGGTCCCGATCTGCCCCGAGATCGAGAATTGCCTGCCGGCAACGATATTCAGGCCGATCGAGATGCATCCGGCCACGAACGATGGCCACGAGAACGACCGTGACAGCCATGGCCGCTGGAAACGCGAATGCCATTGCGCTCATGACTAGGTACTCCATTCTGTTGTTGGTGTGTGTGTTGCCATGCGGCCCAACCGGATTCCCGTAGCCGCAGTCTCGATGGCCGATACCCTCGAGAGGTCTATGCCCCAGGGGTGTTCGACGCCGACACGTCTATCCATGTCCCACAGAACGCACTCTTCGCCGGCTTGGGCGACCATGGTCCAGGCGATCACAGTCCGGCCGAGCTGCTCGGCCATCGGATCCACCGCCCGTGGAACGTCGACGGTTGCAGCCCCTTCGGGATGGTGGTGCAGGTACCTGCCGTAGGCCTTGTCGCAGAATGCGGAATATGCGACCGTGCAAAGGATCAGACCGTGCCACGCCTCGTCAACTGCTCGCGACGGCATGCCGATGACTTGGCGACTCTTCATCGCCGACCCGCAACATCGCAGCCATTGCCGCAGGCCGGTCTCGATCAATTCCTTGGGCTGCCAGGGGCATGTCTTGAACACGGCGGTCGGCAGTTCCAGTTGCGCCACGGCCCTGTCGACTCGTTCCAAGTCGCGTCGTCTCACCGCGATCACCCCGCCATCTGCAGCCGATTTCGATTCCTGACAGGAGGATCGGCAAGCCGCCACGCGGAGACAAGACAAAGGAGTCCGGCGGGGGCGAACACTTACACGAATCACAGTTTGCGGGCCGCTGAACCGCCGACACCCGGTCCTGCGACGGAACGAACAGGGCCGACCTTCGGGACAACCGGATACCTGCTCGCGGGCGCCGTCACGCCGGTGGCCCATGGGCACGTTTCGGCCACGGCTGGATGCGCGGACGACACCGTTGGATCACGGTTCGGCAAAGTGCCCTGCGGTCTTTTGACCGCGGGTGGAGGAGCGCGGCCGGCTGTTGTAAAAGTGGTTGTAGTTACTGGTGCGACTCATGTGGTTATACGACTCATGTGGTGAAGCGCGGTAGCCACGACCAAGAGGGGCCTGACAGACGCGGAGATACCGCAGCGGCCCGGAGAGGTGGTAACGGACATGAAGCGCATGGGTGCGGCACTGGTCGGCCTGGTGCTGCTGATCCTGACGACGGCACTGGGGACCTTCCCGGCCTCGGCAGCCCCGGTCTCGCGCGAGCAGGCCGTGCAGTTCGTGATCGCGCGGGGGCTTGCCCAGCGCGGTGTGCCCTACGTGTGGGGCGGCGGAGACATCAACGGGCCCACCATGGGCAAACCGGAAGCCGCTCCGGCTGATGCCGTCGCTGCCCCCGTCACCGACCAGTCCGGTCTGGTAACCGTGCCGGTCGACCCGGCCGCTGCGGCCGCTCCAGCAGTCCCGGCAGCTCCGGTCGTCGGCTTCGACGCATCGGGACTGATCCAGTACATCTTCGCCGGCGTCAACGCCAAACTGCCGCGGTCCTCAGGGGCGATGTACAACGTGGGCCAGAAAGTGACTCCGGCGCAAGCGCTTCCGGCCGACCTGATCTTCTACGGTCCCGAGGGCTCGCAGAGCGTCACGATGTTCCTCGGCAACAACCAGATGCTCGAGGTGGGCGACAAGGGCGTGGTGGTCTCGCCCGTGCGGACCACCGATATGGCGCCGTACCTGGTCAGGATCATCGCCTGATAGTCGCCGATCGGTCCGGGCACCCCTTCCCCGGACCGACCGCCCAAGCCCCGGGCCCGCCTGCAGCGGCCCGGGGCTTGTCGCGTTCAGGCGCAGTCGGTGCAGATCGAATCGCCGTTGCGTCCGCGGGCGAGCCGGCTGCGGTGATGGACGAGAAAACAACTGCTGCAGGTGAACTCGTCGTGCTGCTTGGGCACCACCCGGACGATCAGTTCCTCATCGGAGAGGTCCGCGCCGGGCAGTTCGTAGGACTCCACCACGTCGGGTTCGTCGATGTCGGCGATCGCCGTCGTCGCGTCGTTGCGCCTGCCGGCCAGATCGTCCAGTGATTCATCGGCGTCAACCGGTGCGCGACGGGGTGCGTCGTAGTCAACGGTCATGGGCATGCCTTTCGGTTTTCAAGTCGCGGTCCCTTCAATGCCGACCGAATGCGGACTTATTCCCCATACCCCGGTGGCTTAAACCACGGTTTCTTTCAGGCGGGTCAAATCCGCCAGAGCGACTCCTGCGCCACGCTGGCCACCAGCGCGCCCTCGGCATCGTGAATGGCCCCGAACGCAAGACCCCGGGCATCGCGATGGCTCACACCCACGGCGTCGTAGCAGTGCCACTGGTTCGGGTCGACGGGCCGGTGTAGCCACAGCGCATGATCCAGGCTGGCCGCTCCGCCCGGCCCCGGCTCCACGGCACCCGGGGGACGGGCGGTGCTCACCATGCCCAGATCGGAGACGAACGTCAGCGCGCAGGCCCGCAGCACGGGGTCGTTCTCGATCGGTTCACGGGAACGGAACCAGAACGGCTGCTGCGGCCACTCCGGCGTGGTCTCGCGGCGCGCCACCCGCGCCTCGAAGTAGTCCGCCCAGCGTTCCGGGGGAACCACGACTGTCGTGGCCTCGGCCAGCGGGAGACGCATCACGGCGGGCCGCTGCCAGTCCAGCGTCACCTCGGGCCGGTGAAACGAGGCGAGCATCTCGAAGATGGGCACACCGTCCTGGCCGGCTGTCACCCGTCGGGTGTTGAAGGAGCGCCCGTCCCGGGTGATCTCCACGATGTACTCGACGTCGACGCCGACGCGGCCACCCTTGATGAAGTAGGCGTGCAGCGACTGGGGCAGCCGGTCGCCCGGAACGGTGGCCGCGGCGGCGGCCAGGGCCTGTGCGGCGATCAGGCCGCCGAACAACCGCGGCCCGGCGCCCAGTGCGTTCGCGGTGCGGAACGTGGTCCCGGCGCTGTCGAGTGCCACCAGACGGGCGATCCAACTCGGCGGCATGGGGCACAACAATAACGACGGCCCATAAACTCACCGGCATGGAGCGGGGCCCGCGGCAGCAGTTCGAGGCGCCGCAGGGGCTGCTCAACATCGACGACTGCGTGAACGACGACGGCGAGATCGTGCTGCCGCCGGGTACCACGCTGGTCTCACTGATCGACCGCAACGTCGTCAATGTCGGCGAGATGGTGGCGTACCGTTTCCTGGACTTCTCCCGGGCGTCGGCACCGCCGGAGGGTGACGTGGCGGAGGTGACCTGGGCGCAACTCGACGTCCGGATGCGGGCCATCGCAGCCCACATTCAGCAGACGGTCGCCCCGGGCGACCGGGTGGCGATTCTGGCCCCGCAGGGCCTGGACTACGTGGCCGCGTTCTTCGCCGTTCTCAAGTCCGGGACCATCGCGGTCCCGCTCTTCGCGCCGGAGTTGCCCGGCCACGCCGAACGCCTCGAGGTGGCCCTGGGTGATTCCGAACCCGCCGTGCTGCTGACGACCCGGGGTGCGGCCGACGCCGTGGCCGGCTTCCTGTGCAGACTGCCCGGACCGGTCCCGCCGGTGATCGTCGTCGACGACATCCCCGACGAGGCGGCCGCGGAGTTCATCCCGGTCGAGATCGCCATGGATGACGTGTCGCACCTGCAGTACACCTCGGGGGCGACGCGGCCACCCACCGGCATCGAGATCACCCATCGCGCGTTCTGCACCAACCTGACCCAGATGATTCTGTCGATCGACCTGCTGAACCGAAACACCCACGGCGTCAGCTGGTTACCGCTCTACCACGACATGGGTCTGTCCATGATCGGCTTTCCGGCCACCTACGGCGGGCACTCCACCTTGATGGCGCCCACCGCGTTCGTCCGGCGCCCACAGCGCTGGATCCGCGCGCTGTCCGACGCATCGCGGGAGGGCCGCGTGGTCACCGCTGCGCCGAACTTCGCGTACGAGTGGGCGGCCCAGCGGGGTAAGCCCGAACCGGGCGAGGGTATCGATCTGGCCAACGTCGTGGCGATCATCGGCTCGGAGCCGGTGAGCATGGCGGCGATCGACGCATTCAATGACGCCTTCGCGCCGCACGGTCTTCCAGCCACCGCGATGAAGCCCTCTTACGGCATCGCCGAGGCGACGTTGTTCATCGCCAACATCCCACCCGAGGCCATCGCCCGCGCAACGTACTTCGACGCTGACCGGCTTGCCGAGGGTCAGGCGGTGGTCGTTCCGCCCGCAACGCCCAACGCGGTGGCTCACGTGTCCTGTGGCGTGGTGGCACGCAGCCTGCGCGCCGTCGTTGTCGACCCCGACACGGGTTCGGAATTGCCCGACGGGTTGGTGGGGGAGTTCTGGTTGCACGGCGACAACGTCGGCCGGGGCTACTGGCGGCGGCCGGAGGAGACCCGGCTGGTCTTCGGTGCACATCTGTCCTCGCGGCTGCCGACCGGGAGCCGGGCCGACGGCGTCGACCCCGACGCCGACTGGCTGCGCACCGGTGACCTCGGGATGTTCGTCGACGGACAGTTGTACGTGACCGGCCGGATCGTGGACCTGCTGAGGCTCGGCAGCCGCGCGGTGTACCCGCAGGACATCGAGGCCACCGTCGCCGACGCGTCCCCGCTGGTGCGCCGTGGTTACGTCGCGGCCTTCACCACCCCCGCCGCCGATGGCGCCGAGAACCTGGTGATCATCGCCGAAAGAGCTACCGGCACAGCCCGTTCCGACCCGGCTGAGGCGATCGGCGCCATCAGCGCCGCGGTGTCCCAGCGGCACGGTCTGACCGCAGCCGATATCCGCATCCTGCCAGCCGGCGCCATCCCTCGGACCACCAGCGGCAAACTCGCCCGGCGGGCGTGCCGCACCGACTATCTGAACGGGTCACTGAAAAGTCATCAGCGGTAGCCGTTCGCCTGCCGCGGCCGCGGATATGTTGAACCCAATGGCACTCAACCCCGTCGACCTGTACCGCCGCACCGGCGCCGACCTCCCGTTCGGCAATCCGCTCCCGTCTCACCACACCGAGATGGAGGGCTGGTTCTGGCGCGTCTCCGACGAGTCGACCGGACGCGCGCTGATCGCACTGTGCAGCGTCAATCGCCATCCCGACGGGGACTGGTCGACCACGGCGGTGGCCGTCCATCCCGGCCTGACCGTCCGCTCGGCCGCCCTGTCCAACGCGTGTGCGCGGCAGCGCCCGTTCAGCGTCACCGCCGGCGATGAGGCCGGCGACTTCACCGTCGGCGCCGACCGGGTGCACTTCGAGCTCGGTGATCTGGTGCTCGACATGGAGTTCCGCGATCGGGTCTTGTGGCCCAAGGCTTTGGGCGGCGGCGGGATCTTCTCCACGGTTCCCTTCCTGAACCAGTACTGGCACCCTTACTACCTGGGCGGCCGGGCGAGCGGAACGGTCAGCTGGGACGGCGGCAGCTGGAGCTTCGAGAACGCCAAGCTGTACGCGGAACGCAACTGGGGCAAGGGGTTTCCCTTGCGCTGGTGGTGGGGGCAGGCGCATGACTTCGGTGACGCCGACGTGTCGGTGGCCTTCTCCGGCGGCCTGCTCGCACTGGGGCCGATCGCCCGCGACGTCAACGGGCTGGTGGTCCGGGTGGGGACGACGGTGATCCGGATGACGCCCCCGCTTCTGGTCCGCTCTCAGATCGGCGCCGACCGCTGGCGGCTGCGCGGCAGGTCGCTGCGCTACGAGGTCGAGCTCGACGGCGACGGCACGCACCTCCCACCGCATGTGTTGCCGGTGCCGCTGCCCGCGGAGCGCCGCAACATCGACACCGACTTCGAGCATCTCGGCGGCCGATTGCGTTGCACCGTCAAGGAATCCGGGCGGGTGCTGTTCGACGGAACCTCGGAGCTGGCCGGACTCGAGGTGGGCACTCGGCCGGGATGACTCAGCGGGTCGGCGAACTCGGATGGTCGGCGACCCCGTAGTCGTTCAACGCGCTGTTATGGCGGCCCCAGACGAAGTAGAACGCGAGTACCACGACGACCCATCCGGCGAACGCCAACCAGGTGTACCAGTGCAGGCTGAACAGGATGTACCCACATGCCAGAACCGACAAGACGGGCGTCACGGGGTAGAGAGGCACCTTGAATCCACGGGGCAGGTCGGGTTCACGCACCCGCAGCATGACGACGCCGACGGACACGACGATGAACGCGACCAGGGTGCCGATGGACACCATGTCGGCCAGATAGCCCAGCGGGACGAAACCGGCGAGAATGCCGACCACCACCGCGACGATGATGGTGTTGTTCACCGGGGTGTTGTTGCGTGGGTGGACCTTGGCGAACAGAGGGGGCAGCAGACCGTCTCGGCCCATGGCGAACAGGATTCGGGTCTGGCCGTACATGACCACCAGCGTGACCGAGAATATCGAGATCACTGCCCCGGCTGCCAAAACCGTGCCCCAGTAGTGGGCTGATGTGACCTTGTCGAGGATGGTGGCCAGGCCGGCCTCCTGGCCCTCGAATTCCTGCCAGGGCTGCGCGCCGAGTGCGGCCACGGTGACCACCACGTAAATCGTCGTCACGGTTACCAGCGCGGCCAGGATCGCCCGGGGCATGGTTTTCTGCGGATCCTTGACTTCGTCACCGGCGGTCGACACCGCATCCAGGCCGATGTAGGAGAAGAAGATCGTGCCGGCAGCCGCGCCAATGCCGGCGACGCCGAAAGGCGCGAACTCGGCGAACCGATCGACGTCGAAGGCCGTGGAGGCGATGACTGCGAACATCACCAGAACGCCCAGCTTGATCAGCACCATGATGGTGTTGACTTTCGCCGACTCGCTGGCTCCACGGATCAGCAGGATGGTGCACAGCCCGACCAGCACGACAGCGGGGAGGTTGATGAACCCGGGTGATTCCTCACCCCACGGCGCAGCGGAGAGTGCCTGGGGCAGATGGTGGCCGACGAAATTGTCGAGCAGCTTGTTGACGTACTGACTCCAACCCACCGCGACCGCGGCGGTCGATACGCCGTATTCGAGCATGAGGCAGGCCGCCACGACCATGGCCACCAACTCGCCGAGTGTGGTGTAGGCGTAGGAGTAGGTGGACCCGGAAACCGGCACGGCAGAGGCGAGTTCGGCGTAACAGAGTGCGGCCAGTCCCGCAGCGATTCCGGCGATGACAAACGAGGCAACAACCCCGGGGCCGGCTTCTGGTACCGCCTCCGACAGCACGAAGAAGATGCCCGTGCCGACGGTGGCGCCAACACCGAACAGGGTGAGTTGGAACGTGCCGATACTGCGTTTCAGTTCGCCGGAGGCGCCGTGGGCCACGGGCGCGTCGATGACGGGCCGTCTCCGCAGCATCTGCTGGATCAGGTCGATTGACGGGGCCGCCATGCTCGCCTCCTGGGTCGGGTCCGCTGATTATCGGCCCAAAACCCCCGGCTCGCCTGCCGAACGACGACGCTCCGCTCAGTGACGGGCAACTCGACGGCGACCACGGCGCCGAGCAGTTGAAAAAGCTTTTGCTCAAAGCGCATTCGACAACGACAAAACGGCCTGGGCGAGTGTCTGACCGGCCGATTTCTCACATCATAAGCGCACTTCTGGGGCGTAACTGTCGGTTCCGGCAGGAGGGGCCAAGTTTTTTCTGAATTTTGCCGATTCTTCGCTCCCAATCACTAATGTCGCCCTCGACGACGAGCGCAGTACCGGAGGTAACTGATGTCGGAGATCGACGTGAAAACCCCGCCAGCCCAACCCTCGGCCCCACAGGCCGGTCTGGGACTGGCCGCCCTGACGGCCATCGTGGTGGGCTCGATGATCGGCAGTGGCATCTTCGCGCTGCCTTCCCAGATGGCGGCCAGCGCAGCCCCCGGCCCGTTGCTGATCGGCTGGATCATCACCGGTGTCGGAATGCTGATGCTGGCCTTCGTCTTCCAGACGCTGGCTCAGCGCAAGCCCGAAGTCGACGGCGGTGTGTACGGCTACGCCAAGGCCGGGTTCGGAAACTACATCGGCTTCACGTCGGCGTTCGGGTACTGGGTGTCGGCCTGGATGGGCAACGTCGCCTACCTCGTGCTGCTGTTCGCGACCGTGGGAAACTTCATCCCGGCGTTCGAGGGCGGCACCACCAAGATCGCGATTCTCTTTGCCTCGGTCCTGTTGTGGATCCTGCATGCCCTGACCCTGCGCGGAATCCAGACCGCCGCCTTCGTCAACACCCTCGTCACCATCGCCAAGGTGGTGCCGATCCTCACGTTCATCGTGATCGCCGCCGTGGGCTTCAAGGCCGGACTGTTCAGTGCCGACATCTGGGGCAAGGCCGTGTCGATCGACGGGGTGTCGCTCGGTGACACCCTGCAGCAGGTCAAGGCGATGATGCTGATCACCGTCTGGGTGTTCATCGGCATCGAGGGTGCGGCCGTCTACTCCAAGCGGGCGTCCAAGCGCAGCGACGTCGGCCGGGCCACCGTGGTCGGCTTCCTCGGCGTTCTCGCCCTGCTGCTGCTGGTGAACTTCCTGTCCTACGGCCTGATGAAGCAGGCTGAGATCGCGGGCCTGCCCGATCCGTCGATGGCTGCCCTGCTGAAGAACCAGGTCGGGGCCTGGGGCGCCAACTTCATCTATGTCGGCGTGATCGTCTCGCTGCTCGGAGCGCTGATCGCCTGGATCATGCTGTGCGCGGAGATCATGCTGCTTCCGGCGCTCGACCATGTGATGCCGGAGTTCCTGGCCAAGGAGAACAGTCACGGCGCACCGGCGGGAGCGCTGTGGCTGACCAACGGGTGCATCCAGGCGATGCTGATCTGGACCCTGTTCAACGACAGCACCTACACCACGCTGGTGCTCCTGGCCACGGCGCTCATTCTGCTTCCGTACCTGTGGTCGGCGGCCTATCAGGTGCTGCTGGCCGTCCGCGGCGAGACCTACGGCAATGGCGAGGGCCGCACCCGCGACCTGGTCATCGGTGGCATCGCTCTGGTGTACGCGATCTGGCTGGTCTACGCCGGCGGTGTCGAGTACCTGCTGACCGGCGCGCTGTTCTACTTCGTCGGGTCCGTCCTCTACGTCTGGGCCCGCAAGGAGCGCAAGCTGCCGCTCTTCACCACGGCCGAATGGGCCATCTTCGCCGTCGTGGCAGCCGCCGCCGTGTGGGCGATCATCGCGATCAAGAACGGCGACCTCTCGATCGGCTGACGATCACCTTTCTGAAAAGCCATACCCACCAACGGAATAGAAGAAGGACGACCTATGAGTGCGAAAGAGTCCAGCGTCGGTGTCTGGTCGGAGATCGGCAAGCTGCGGCGTGTGCTGGTGTGTCCGCCCGGGCTCGCCCACGATCGGCTGACGCCCGACACCGCCGACGAGCTGCTCTACGACGACGTGCTGTGGACTCAGCAGGCCCGCCGGGACCACTTCGACTTCGTGGCCAAGATGGAGGATCGCGGCGTCGAGGTGCTCCAGCTGGACAAACTGCTCGAAGACATCATGGGCAACCCCGAAGCGCGAAAGTGGTTGCTGGACCGCAAGATCACCCCCGACCAGGTCGGCACGGGCATCGCCAACGAGGTGCGGCCGTGGCTCGACGAGATGGCCGCCGACAGACTGGCCGAACTCCTCATCGGTGGGATCCCGTTCCACGAGGTGCCCACGGAGATTGCCGGCCCGTTCACCACCGCCTTCACCGGGAGCAGCAAGACCGGATTCGTCATCAGGCCGCTGCCGAACACCCAGTTCATGCGTGACAACTCCTCGTGGATCTTCAACGGCGTCACGCTGAATCCGATGCACTGGCCTGCCCGTCGCCAGGAGACGCTGATCACGACGGGCGTCTACAAGTTCCACCCGGCCTTCGCCGGCGCGGAGTACAACGTCTGGCTAGGCGATCCCGATGGCGAACCGCACGACTACGGCGCGATCAGCCTCGAGGGCGGCGACGTCATGCCGATCGGCAAGGGCAGCGTCCTGATCGGCATGGGGGAGCGTTCGACCCGCCAGGCGATCTCACAGGTGGCGTTGAACCTGTTCAAGGCCGGTGCGGCCGAACGGGTCATCATCGCCGTGCTGCCCCGCAGTCGCGCGGCCATGCACCTGGACACCGTGTTCACGTTCTGCAACACCGACGTCCTGACCGCCTTCGCGCCGGTGATCGACAACGCCAAGGCCATCAGCCTGCGTCCCGACGACAAGGCGCCTTCCGGCATGAAGGTCGAAGTCGAGAACAAGGGCCTGGTGGAGGTCGTCGGCGACGCTCTCGGGGTGAACTTCACCGTCGTGGAGACGGCCGGCGACGTCTACGGCATCCAACGCGAGCAGTGGAACGACGCCAACAACGTCGTCGCCCTGGAACCCGGCGTGGTCATCGGCTACGACCGCAACACGCTGACCAACACGGCATTGCGCAAGGCCGGCATCGAGGTGATCACCATCGACGCGAGCGAACTGGGCCGCGGCCGCGGTGGCGGCCGTTGCATGACCTGCCCGATCCTGCGCGACCCCGCTTACTGATCCCCACCAACCCAGAGGAGACCACGACATGCCGTTCAATCTTCAGAACCGCGACCTGCTGAGCCTGGTCCACCACAGCGAGCGGGACCTGATCTATCTGCTCAACCTGGCGCGGGATCTCAAGCGCGCCAAGTACTCCGGCGGTCACCGCGACAGCCTCAAGGGCAAGAACATCGCCCTGATCTTCGAGAAGACCTCGACCCGAACCCGGTGCGCGTTCGAGGTCGCGGCCTACGACGAGGGCGCCCACGTCACCTACATCGACCCGACCTCCTCGCAGATCGGGCACAAGGAGTCGATGAAGGACACCGCCCGGGTGCTGGGCCGGATGTACGACGCGATCGAGTACCGCGGCGCCGGCCAGGGGATCGTCGAGGAACTCGCGAAGTACGCCGGTGTGCCGGTGTTCAACGGCCTGACCGACGAGTACCACCCGACGCAGATGCTGGCCGACGTCCTCACCATGACCGAGCATTGTTCCAAGCCGCTGCATGACATCTCGTATGTCTTCGTCGGCGACGGCCGCAACAACATGGGCAACTCGCTGCTGCTTGTGGGCGCCAAGCTCGGCATGGACGTGCGCATCCTGGCGCCCAAGGAACTGCAGCCGGAGAAGGAACTGGTCAAGTTGTGCGAAGGGTTCGCCAAGGAATCCGGCGCGCGCATCACGATCACCGACGACGTGAAGAAGGGCGTCAAGGGCGTCGACTTCATCCATACCGACGTGTGGGTGTCCATGGGCGAGCCGATCGAGAGCTGGGGCGAGCGCATCAAGCTGCTGATGCCCTATCAGGTCAACGCCAAACTGGTTGCGGCGGCTGACAATCCGCGCGTGCGCTTCATGCACTGCCTGCCGGCGTTCCACAATTCTGAGACCAAGGTGGGCGCGCAGATCGCCGCGCAGTACCCGGAACTGAAGAACGGCATCGAGGTCACCGACGACGTGTTCGAGAGCCCGATCAACATCTGCTTCGAGCAGGCGGAGAACCGCATGCACACCATCAAGGCCGTCCTTGTGGCGTCGCTGGCATGAGGATCGTGATCGCCCTCGGCGGTAACGCGCTGTTGCAACGCGGCCAGCCGATGACCGCCGAGAACCAGCGGGCCAACATCCGGCTGGCGGCCGAGCGCATAGCCGCCATCGCGCCGGACAACCAGCTCGTGATCGCGCACGGCAACGGCCCGCAGGTGGGCCTGCTGGCACTGCAGGATGCCGCCTACGAGGCCGTCGACCCGTATCCGCTGGACGTGCTGGGCGCGGAGACCGAGGCGATGATCGGCTATGTCATCGAACAGGAATTGGGCAACCTTCTCCCGTTCGAGCAGCCGTTCGCCACGCTGTTGACGATGATCGAGGTCGATCCCAAGGATCCGGCGTTCTCGAACCCCACCAAGCCGATCGGGCCGATCTACGACAAGGAGACGGCGGAGAAGCTCGCCTCCGACAAGGGATGGTCGATCGCCCCGGACGGCGAGCACTTCCGCCGTGTCGTGCCCAGCCCGAAACCGAAGCGCATCTTCGAGATCCGGCCGATCCGCACGCTGGTCGATCAGGGCTGCATCGTGATCTGCGCCGGCGGTGGAGGAATCCCCACCATGTACGGCGAGGACGGCAAGCTGCATGGTGTCGAGGCGGTGATCGACAAGGACCTCGCCGCCGCGCTGCTGGCCGAGGAACTCGACGCCGACATGCTGGTGATCGCCACCGACGTCGACGGCGTCTACACCAGCTGGGGCACACCCGAGCAGAAGAAGCTCGGTGGCGTCACGGTCGACGAGGTCGTCAGCATGAATCTGCCGGCCGGCTCGATGGGTCCCAAGGTGGCCGCCGCGTGCCAGTTCGCGGCGAAGACCGGCAAGGAGGCCGTCATCGGCTCGCTGGCCGACATCGACAAGATCGTCGAGGGTTCGGCGGGAACGCGAGTCCGGGCCTGACGGGACGCCGTTCTCCGGCTCGCAGCTAACGGGCGCGCAGACCCGGCATCCGGTCTAGTGTCGAACGGATGACACTCCCGAAATGCGCAGTGACCATCGCGGCCGGTGCCCTGCTGGCGTTCTTCGCAATCCCGGGACCCGCGTCGGCAAAGCCGCCGGCGCCTGCGCCCGCCTCCTGGCCCGGGTGTCCGCCGGACAGTCCCGAGGGCCCCTGCCGATGGTGTCCGGGCGATCCTCCGGTGCAGACCGGAAACCACGTCACCAATCCGGTGGTGTGGGACGAAACCGTCTGTCACACCTACTGGTACGTGTATTTCGGGCAGGGCAACGTGGCGCAGAACATCTTCGAGGGGGAGACGCCGCCACCGCCGCCTCCGCCGGGGCCGCCGCCGCTCATCGGCGACTATCAGGACTGCCTTCAGAAGCTGGGGCCGCTGTCGGTGTTGTGCCCCAAGGGGTGACGACCGGCTCTGGCTAGCCGGCGGCGAGGATCTTGATCGCGAAGACCAGGGTGTCGCCCGGCTGAATCCCCGCCCGGGGTTCTCCCGTGGGGTAGCCGTCAGCGGAGGTCATCGCCACTGCGACCGTGGAGCCGACTTTCTGGCCCGCAATCGCCTTCTGGAAGCCGGGAACCACACCGGTGAGCGGAAAGTCGACCGGGGTGCCGCGCTCGTAGCTGCTGTCGAAGACATGGCCGTCGCGCCCGTCGACGCCCATGTAGCAGACCGACACGCTGGCCGTGGGGGCGACCACCGGACCGTCGCCGGCGGTCAGTGTCTGAACCTGCGTCTCGCCGACGCTGAACGGCGTATCGACCTTGACCAACGGTGCCGCGGTGTCCGTGGAACCGGTGACGGCCACGGCGCCGGTGGTGCCCTTCAGGGTCCACTGCGGCGTGCCCTGGCCGTCCGGCGCCGTGGACGGGCAGCTGCTGGCCGAGGCCTCCGCCGTGGTGGCTGAGGGCGTGCTGGCGGATGACGTATTGCTGGGCGAGCCGCACGCGGACATCGTCAAGACCAACGGCGCGGCACAGATCAGGAGGGCCAGAGACAGGCGGGGGGAAGTCACCCCGACACGCTACAGCCTGCGGCGCGGCAAAAAACCAACGGCTCAATTCGGTCGATTTGTCGATTTCTCACACGCACCTCGTCGCCGGGGCGTATGAAATCAACTAGGTCTACCGATTTAGATCTTGGATGAATCGCTAGATTCAGTGGTCTATCCCGGGATGTGGTTTCTGTGGACGAGTTACTCAGCGTTCCCAACCAGCGTCGTGGCCATGCGGGCGCACTGGGCGTCATCACCGCCACAATGGGAATCGCAGCCGCGCTGACCAGCGGGATCGCCGCCCCCGCGGCGCTCGCCGACACCGATGGTTCAAGTCCGTCGTCGGGCCGGTCGGTGACCAACCGCTCCGCGCAGTCTTCGACGGACCCCGGTTCCCCGGGCGACGTTCCCAAGTCACGGGGGAGGACCGGTCCCTTGTCGCCCGCCGCAGCCGCGAGTCGACGCGCCCTGCCGAAGCCGGCAGCCGCCACGGTCCGGCCTTCCGCGAAAGACAGCCCGAAGGTGTCGGCGGCGGTGGTTAAGCCCGCAGAGCCCGATATCTCGATTGCGCCGGCGGCCGCCGCTTCCCCGGAGGCACCGCGCATCGAGTCCGCCGCAGCCCAACCGGCTCCGCCGGCAAGTCAAACCTCAAGCGCCACAGCGTTTCCCATCCCGCAGCAACCTGCACCGGCCGCGGCAGCGGCAGCGGCCCCCAAGGTTCAGCCCGCCGCCGCAGCACGGGTGGTGTCGCCTCCGATCGCCACCGTTCCTCTGGCCGCATCGCTCACCAATCTTCTGAACGCGTTGTCCAGCGCTCTCAAGGGCGGCACGCCGACGGTGCCCGCCGATGCTGCGTTGGGGGTGATGGCCGCGGCCGCGCGACGCGAGATCGGCGCCGCGACGAGTCTGGCCAAAGCGGCCGACAAGACCGCCACTGCCGCGTCGTCGAGTTCGTCGTCGACGGCGGTTGAGGCGGAGAGGATGACGGTGTCGGGTGTGGTGCGGGTGGTGTCGGATCGCAATGCCTCGAACAAGTCGGCGGTCGCGTTTGCCGGTAGTGGGACGGCCTCGACGACGGTGAGTGTGCCGGCCTCGACGGCGTTGACGATCCGGGCCAGGTCCACGGCGGGATCGCCGAATATGACCGTGAGCATGGACGGTCAGCCGATTACCACGGTGGTGGTCGGTTCGACGTCCTACACCGATTACACCTTCGCCGGCACCATCGCGGCCGGCCAGCATGTGATCAGCGTCTCGTCGTCGAATGCCACCTCGGCCAACCAGCTCTACCTGGACACCGTGTCGACGACCGTCGGGGCCATCGGCGACCAGTTCAGCGGCTCGTCGGGCTCTGCTGCCAGTTCGAAGTACTGGACGACGATCCGGGGGACCGGCTGGGATTCGGGCATTCAGAACTACACCAATGGTGGGGCCTACCTCGACGGGCAGAGCCATCTGGTGATCCAGGCCACCCGCGGCACCGACGGCACATGGACCTCCGGTCGGGTGGAGACGGCCAACAAGCTCAGCCTGGGCTACGGCACCATCACCGCGCGGATCAAGGTTCCCAAGGGCCAGGGCCTGTGGCCCGCGTTCTGGCTCACCGGCGCCGACGCGGCGACCAACGGCTGGCCGGCGGTCGGGGAGATCGACGCGATGGAGTTGCCGAGCACCACGACCACCATGTACTCCACGCTGCACGGACCCATCGCCGGCACCACCGCAACCCAACAGGCACAGATCATCTCCACACTGCCCGACCTGTCGACGGACTACCACAACTACTGGGTGCGGCACCTGGAGAACGAGATCACCTTCGGAGTCGACGGCCAGACACTGGGCACACTGACCCCCGCCGATCTGGCCCCCGGCGAAACCTGGGTCTACAACCGCCCCATGTATGTCATCCTCAACCTCGCCGTCGGCGGCCCCTGGGCCGGCGCCCCCAACAGCACCACACCCTCCACCGCAAAAATGATCGTCGAATCAGTCACCTTCACACCCGCCTAAGAAACGGTGGCGGCGTTGCGCTGACGTTCGACGGTCGCCAGATAGAACGCCCAGGAGAAGGCGAAGCTGGTGAACAGGCTGGCGATGAAATACAGCCAAGGCCGGCGGATCCCCCGTCGGCGCCCGTCGATAATGGTGAACAGGGGCAGCAGCAGCACGTTGCCGATGGTGTAGTCGGCGCTGGCCGAACTGGCCGCCGGGTTGGCGTAGCCGAGTTTGATGAACTCCGCCCAACTTCCCGGGCCGACGAACGGATTCGTCTGCGCCGCACCGTATTCGACGACGAAGCGGTGGTTGAAGTACCAGCACAGCGGGATCGACGCCACGCCGATGACGTAGTACAGCGCCTCGAGGGGCGAACCCGGACCGCGGAAGAAAATGCCGCGGTTCGACCGGATGACGGCGATGACGACGATGACGCCGAGGATCGCGTGGATGACCAACGTCGTCATGTCAGCGCCCGGCATCCGCGAGAACCTGGTATCCGGCGTTGTACCCGGGGATGAAGGTGATGCCGGGGCCGCCGTGGCAGCCCGCGCCGCAGAGGTAGAGGCCCTCGATCGGTATCGGTTCGTCGATGAAACCCCTGGGGCCCGGACGGTTGGGGCCCATCAGTTCCGGCTGCAGCAGGCCGTGGCAGTAGTCGCCGTTAGGAGCGCCGAACATCGTGTTCATGTGATAAGGCGCGAAGGCGATCTGGCGCAGGGTGATGTCGCGGAAGTTCGGGGCGTACCGGGTGATCTTGTCGACCACACGCTGCGCCATCTCATTCTTGAGCCTGCCGTGCTCCGCACGGGGAGTCTCGGTGGGGAAGGCGTAGGCGAAGACGCTGGCGGTGTGTTTCCCCTTCGGGGCGAGTTCCGGGTCGTGCACCGAGGGGATCTGGATGGACAGCGCCGGATTCGCCGGCACCTCGCCCCACCGGCAGTCGTCCCACTGGCGCTGCTGTTCCTCCGCAGAGCCGAACATCCCGACCGAGAGTTGCATGCCGTCTTCGTTGAGGTAGTCGTAGGGCTCGGCGTAGCGGGGAAGTCCGTCGAGTGCGAAGTGCATCTGCAGGAAAGACGCCCGATGGTCGCGACCGCTGAGCCGGGCCACCAGAGACGATGGAAGGTGCTCGACGCCAACGAGATCCAGCAGGGTGGTGTCCGGAGCGAGGTTGGACACCACGATGGGAGCGGTGATGGCGGATCCGTCACGGAGCTGAACCCCTGTCACACGGCCGTCGTCGACCAGGATCCGGTCCACTTTGGTTCGGCAGCGGAGCTCGCCCGCAGCCG
>WBZO01000777.1_pt1 | contig 59678 bp, 42 predicted proteins | sample 5204261 | NCBI WGS metagenome assembly WBZO01 (sample SAMN12412400, study PRJNA552823) | activated sludge metagenome | isolation source: activated sludge from anammox sidestream of wastewater treatment plant... | place: USA: North Carolina | collected 2017-09
TTTTGGGCGCTGGCTGTGTTAGTGAAATAGTTACGTAGCTAAGGCTATGCGCCTATTTCACTGCCTTGCCAGCCCCCAAAATACACTCGCCGAAATACCCAACTTATCTCCGGCACGTTCCTAAAAAGAATGGATTTTTAGTCCGATAAGCTCAATTCAAACAGCTTCTAAGTAGTTACCTTTTTTATAAACCACAGAAGCAACAGAGGGAGGAAATGAATTGCACTTGCGGTTTTTCCCTTAAAAGCACCCCGTTTTGGCTGGCTGCTTTTCCAGTGCTAATCCCAGGCTGTTTACACAAGACAAAATAAAACTACCTGTAAAAAATCAAATTGCCTTACCTTTGAGCTGTTCAAATTTTCAATGAGAAAATTTAGACGAACACAATTTGATTCATACAAAGTAGAAGGATACGAAGGTGAAGAAGAAGGTTTTGTCTTTTTTAAAGGCAAAAAAATCATAAAAGTAAGGTCGCATCAGTTTGTGGTTTTGTGCCATAAAGCCGGGTGTCGCAAAAATTACGAATAGCTTGGAAATAAAGAAACAACGATGATTTTCCAGTTGACAATTACGACAACCAGAGACTCCGGTCTATGAAAGAACCCGGGCATTTTGTACCCAGACCCGGGTGTTGCATGCCGCCATGCCTTAAATTGACGTGACAATACACCCTGCTTTTCTCGGGCTGACTCTTAAGAACAGTGCTAATTGATCAGCAGACAAACCAGACGAGGCAGGTTCTACAACCATTCCTTCCCAGCGAGCTTAGGCAACTCGTCCTCAGCCTTCCTTTTTTTGCAAACCCTTTGGTTGGTCAAATTTTGATCGTCCGCTTTCGTTTAGGAACAAAGCATTACGCAAAGTGCAATTTAAAAACGTCATAGGACAACAGAGCGCCAAAACACAATTACTGCGCATAGCCACAAGTGGCCGCTTACCGCATGCCATGATGTTGATTGGCACGCCCGGCAGTGGAGATTTGCCTTTGTCTCTTGCATTTGCGCAGTACGCTTTATGCGAAAACCCCGGCGAAGATGATTCTTGCGGCGCTTGCTCCCACTGCCTGAAAACGAGTAAACTGATACACCCCGACCTGCACTTTTCGTTCCCCACGGTAGGAGCAGAGGTCACCAGTGACGCACTCCTCACTGAGTGGCGGGCGGCCATTGCAGAAAATCCCTATCAGGACATCAACCAATGGCTTCAACGCATTGGAACAGAGAACAAACAGGGCAACATCAACAAGAAAGAATGTGTAAACATCGTCCAGAAGCTGAGTTTAAAAAACTTTGAAGGACGCTACAAAATACTGTTGATGTGGCTGCCCGAATACCTGGGAAAAGAGGGAAATCGCCTGTTGAAGATCATCGAAGAGCCACCGGAAAATACCCTGATCATCTTGATCGCCCAAAACCAGGAACTGATTTTGAACACCATCCTTTCGAGATGTCAATTGGTCAGAATCGTCCCGCTGACAGACGAAAAGGTAGAGGAAGGGCTGATCAGCACCCTGGGCATTCCCGTTGAAAGAGCCAGGTCTATCGCCCAACTGGCCGATGGCGATTTCAACGAAGCGCTTAAAATTGCTGCACAGCCCATCCGCGACAACTCAGCTCTCTTTTTGGACTGGATGCGAAAGTGCTACATGGGCAATGGAGTGGAAATGGCCGGTTGGTCAGAGAACTTCGCCGGCACAGGCAGGGAAAACCAAAAGCAGTTTCTCCTGTACGCTCTGCACTTTATGCGGGAATACATGGTGCTGAAAACGACTGGCAACACCCGCCTCCGATTGCTGGCTGACGAATTGAAAACAGCACAAAACCTCAGTAAAATCATCAATTTCAAACAAATCGAACGTATCGTGCAGCTATTTGGCGAGTGTGCCTATTTTATCGAACGTAACGCAAACCAAAAATTGCTGTTCTTAGATGCGTCTATTCAAATAAACAAAATACTCAGAAGTTGAGTAACACGGACGCAGAAGACCTGCACTCCTGCTCGTCTGTCCCGATGCTCAATGCTAAATATTTAGAGGAATATGGCATGTACAGGATGTTCAAATTCAGGGGGGTGTGGCAGCGGCGGAAGTTGTAACACAGGTAGTTGCAACCGCCTCAACACTTATGACTGGCTCGCCACCATGGAAATCGAAGACGTAGAGCCTTTTCACGTTGTGGAGATCAGCTTTAAAAATGGCGCCCGAAAGGGCTTTTTCTATAATCAACCTTATACGCGCACCGCTACTGGCGACATGGTTGTCGTGGAAGCCCAATCGGGTACTGACCTGGGCCAGATCACTCTGTCGGGCGAACTGGTGCGGCTGCAAATGCGCAAGAAAAAAGTCTCCGAAGATGGATTTTTCCCCAAAGTAGTCCGGAAAGCTAACGAGCGGGATTTGGAAAAACTCAAAGAAGTGCGAGATATGGAGCGGGAAACCATGATCCGCGCCCGTGCCATCGCCCGCACTCTCGACCTGAATATGAAAATCGGAGATGTTGAGTACCAAGGCGATGGAAAAAAAGCTACGTTTTACTACACGGCAGACGGACGGGTGGATTTCCGGGAGCTTATCCGTCACTACGCAAAAGAGTTTAAAGTAAAAATTGAAATGCGCCAGATCGGCGCCCGACAGGAAGCTGCCCGCATCGGCGGCATCGGCCCCTGCGGCAGGGAGCTTTGCTGCTCTACCTGGCTTACCTCCTACCGTACAGTCTCCACTGCAGCAGCGCGCTATCAGAATCTCGCCATCAACCAGGCAAAACTCTCTGGCCAGTGCGGAAGGTTGAAATGCTGCCTCAACTACGAGCTGGACACCTACATGGAGGCACTGTCCAACTTCCCCGAAGGCGCAGAAAAATTGAAAACCCAAAAAGGCATGGCTACCCTGGTCAAAACCGACATCTTCAAAGGCCTGATGTACTACGGGTACGACCACGACCACGGCCGGGGCAAAATGTACCCCCTCAGCCTCCAGCTCGTGCGCTCCGTGAGGGATATGAACCTGCGCGGAGAGTTCCCCCCTGACCTGGCCGACCTCCTGTCAGCCAAAGACAAACAGCCTCCCGAAGAGCCTGATTTTGGCGCAGGCGATGTCACAGGGGTGGTTGAACTGCCGCCCGATGAAAACCAAAGGCGTAAAAAGAAAAAGAAAAGAGGGAATGGCCTCCAAAAGGAAGGCCTATTCGAAGAGAAGCCTAAATTAGAGGGAAAATCCAGGAATAGAGAAAAAGAAAGGCCCTCAACAGCAAACAGCCAGCAGGAAAAAATACAAAGAAAAAACGAGGGTAAACCGGAGAAAAAGACGCCCCCTCAATCGGTAGTAGCTCCGGTTGACAAGGCCGGGCAAACGCTCCACACACCAACGCAAAGCGAGCACAAAGCAGAAAACCGGAACAGAAAACGCAAAGGCAGAGGTGGAAAAAATCGTGGAAACAGAAGTAAAGACCCCGGTAAAGACAGATGAATAGTGCAGCTGTTCTGCAGTCGCTAAAATACCTTTCTGGAAAAACTCCCACTGCTGCCCCCAAACCCTGGAATTGTGGACAGGTGGTATTTTAAAAATTAGAAGGGTGAGCCTGTATCGTAAATCCAAAGGCGGCGGTTTGGCTTGTGAGACAGGCTCAATTCAGGGTATTTTTAGGGAAAGATTGAAAATTTTTCCCTAAGGGCTTGTTTGTGATTTAGCTAAGTGACTAAATCGCAAACAAGCTCTAAAAATACCTTCTGTTAAGTAGTTGCAAAAATTAATCGTAACTGTTCAGGAGGCACGCCAAAACCACCCCTGTTGGGCAGTTGCATCTAATCTCTTCACTAACATGAAATACGACGTTACCGTCATTGGTTCAGGCCCGGGTGGCTACGTGGCAGCTATCCGCTGTGCCCAATTAGGTTTGAAAACTGCCATCATTGAGCGGTACCATACTTTAGGCGGTACCTGCCTCAACGTAGGGTGCATTCCTTCAAAGGCATTGCTCGATTCTTCGGAGCATTTCCACAATGCCAAAGAAAAATTTGAACTGCACGGCATCAGCATTTCCGGCCTGAAGGTCAACATGCCGCAGATGATCAAACGCAAAAACGAAGTGGTAGATCAAACCTGCAAGGGCGTTGAATTCCTGATGAAGAAAAATAAAATTGACGTGTACACCGGCCACGGCTCGTTTGTCAATGCCAACAAGATCCGCGTTGCAAAACCTGACGGCACAGCAGAGGAAATCGAAACCAGCAAAACCATCATCGCTACTGGCTCTAAGCCCGTCGTGCCGTCAGCTTTTAATTACGACAAGCAGCGAATCATCACTTCCACGGAAGCATTGAACCTCGACCACATCCCGAAACGCATTATCATCATCGGCGCTGGTGTCATTGGGCTGGAGCTGGGCTCCGTTTTTGCCCGTCTCGGTACAGAAGTGGAGGTCGTCGAATTCCTCGACCGCATTATCGCTACGATGGACGGCGACTGCAGCAAGGAGCTGCAGCGCTCACTAAAGGCGCTGGGCATGAAATTCCACCTGAAGCACCAGGTAAATACCGTTAAATCAAGCGGAGATGGAGTTGTCGTAGAAGTTCAAAAACGCGATAGCGAAGAGAAATTCAACCTCTCCGGTGACTACTGCCTCGTGGCTATCGGACGCAGAGCTTACACAGACAATCTCGGCCTCGAAAATGTCGGCATTGAAAAAGATGACAAAGGCCGCATCAAAGTGGACGGCAACCTCCAGACCAATGTACCCGGCATCTACGCCATCGGTGACGTAATCCAGGGCGTCATGCTGGCACATAAGGCCGAAGAAGAAGGGACTTTCGTCGCTGAAACTATTGCCGGCCAACGGCCTCACATTAACTACAACCTCATTCCCGGCGTCGTCTATACCTGGCCCGAAGTGGCAGGCGTCGGCCAGACGGAAGAGCAACTCAAACAGGCAGGTATCCCCTACAAGATTGGAAAATTCCCGATGAAGGCGCTCGGCCGTGCCCGTGCCAGTACTGACACAGAGGGTATGGTAAAAATCCTCGCCCATCAACAAACAGACGAAATCTTAGGCGTCCACATTGTTGGAGCAAGAGCTGCAGATATCATTGCAGAAGCCGTTTCGCTCATGGAGTTCAGAGCCTCAGCAGAGGATTGCGCCCGCATGAGCCATGCTCACCCGACTTATACCGAAGCTATGAAAGAAGCTGCACTGGCAGCAACGGACAACAGACCTATCCACATTTGAAAACGAGCAATTTTTCGTCAATTTCTCTCCTTTTTTTCGTTGCGTAGCAGCGCTACGCAACAGAAAAATGGGGGAAAAGCGGCGTAAAAGGGCCGTTTTTTAGCCAAGTGGCCAAATCGCAAACAAGCTCTTAGGAGGGAGCGTTTTTAAAAAGGCTGCTCTCACCAGGGACAAATCGAGAACAAAACCGGCGCCCCATCAGGTATTTTGCTGAACTTGAACACCCAGCCAGTTGAGAGAATGATTATTGACGCTCACCAACATTTCTGGCACTTCGACCCCATCCGGGATACCTGGATCGGGGACTCCATGAAAGTGCTTCAACGGGACTTCCTGCCTGCTGACCTTCAGCCTGTCCTGGAAGAAAACGGCGTCAGCGGCTGTATTGCCGTACAGGCTGACCAGTCGGTGGATGAAACACATTTTTTGCTGCAACTCGCTGAGAAGCATGATTTTATAAAAAAAGTTGTGGGTTGGGTGGATTTGTGTTCTGGGAGTATCGCCGAGCAGCTCAGTTATTTTTCCCAATACGATAAGCTGGCCGGATTCCGCCATATCGTGCAAGGCGAGCAGGATGTAAATTTTTTACTTGGAAAAGATTTCTGCCGCGGAATTGCTGCGCTGGAGCAATACGGCTTCACCTACGACCTCCTCGTTTTTCCGCACCATCTGGGAGCTGTGCTGGAATTTGTGCGGCGTTTTCCCCGGCAAAAATTCGTCATTGACCACCTTGCCAAACCCTACATCCGGAATGGCTATTCAGATGGCTGGGTGCTCTTGATGCGGGAGATTGCCAAAGCGGAAAATGTTTTTTGCAAGGTCTCTGGCATGATCACCGAAGCAGACTGGCGAAAATGGAAGTACGATGATCTCTTACCTTACCTCCACGTCATCACGGAGGCATTCGGTACGGAGAGGTTGATGTACGGATCGGATTGGCCTGTGTGCCTCCTCGCCGGCAGCTACGGACAGGTGATGGGAGTTGCCAGGCGCTATTTTGAAAATCTGCCCACCCCGGAAAAATCGAAAGTATTTGCCCTAAACGCCCTGAATTTTTACAAAAGGTAACTACTAAGCATCAAATAAAAATAAAATGTACACCTTGTTTTTTAAAAACCATTTCTACTATGGTTTTTTTTAAAAATGACAGGTACAATTTATGGATGACCCCTCTCTGAGAGCTTGTTTGGTGGCTGCCGCCCCCTTTGGGCATATGAAACAGCCTCACGCCCTGCATTATGAGAAGAGGAAGAAAAAATGAGTTTTGCTCACCCTCCTCCTGCAGGATTGAGGGTTTTTCTCAAAAAAAACTTACCGGGTAGTTCCCGAAAAAAAACTGAGTTTAAAAGTGCAGCATTTGGAATTCAGTCAAATCGCCGCGTCAATAGCCGGACAGTGGCAGGCTCAGACCTGGCTGGACTGGTTTATTACAATCACAGCCCTGGTTTACATCGCACTTGCTGCGAGAGAAAATGCCTGGTGCTGGCTGTGGGGCATGGTCAGTTGTTCTGTGTGGGCCTACGCCGATTTCGTTAGATACAATCTGTGGGTGGACGGCATCCTGCAGATCTTCTACGTGGGAATGGGCGCCTGGGGACTTTACAGCTGGAAATTTGGAAAGACTAGCGAAGACAAATTGCCCATCCGGGTGCTTCGCCTCCGAGGCCATCTCCTCATTTGGACCTTTGGGGTAATCCTGTCATTGGTACTGGGATATGTCTTCAGCAAATACACACCGACGGCGCTGCCGTATCCCGATTCAGTAGTCACGGCATTTTCGCTCATTGCTACCATACTGACGGTGCGCAAAATTTTGGAAAACTGGCTCTACTGGATACTTTTTGATGCCATGGCCGTATTTCTTTTCCTCGTCAGGGATGCCTTTCTGGTAGCCCTAATCATGGTAATTTACACGATCATTGCCATTTTGGGGTACTTCCGTTGGAGGAAACAATGGAAGGAAGACAGGTTGGTTGCCTCTTTCGGCGATAGTCTCCCATCAATATTTTAGCAGCAAGCCAATGGCCTCACTCACCTCTTCAATCGAAAGTACCATCGTCTTTTCCAGCGTTTCGTTGAGTGGAATTGCAGGCATGTTTTCCGAGCCAATGGTACGGACAGGCGCATCGAGTAGTTCAAAGCAATTCTCCTGAATGCGGGCTGCGAGACTCTGAGCGAAGGTGTTGTTCACCGGCTCTTCGGTCACGACAAGGCATTTGCCGTGTCTTTTTACGGCTTCGTACATCGCCGCTTCATCTAATGGGTAAAGCGATCGCAGGTCCAGCACTTCCACCCGGCCTGTGAAGTTTTCGGCGGCATTCAGCGCCCAGTGCACCCCCATTCCATAGCTGACCACGACGAGGGAGTCACCGCTTTTTACTTTGCTTTCCTCTGCCAGAAGAGCTGTGCGGGCTTTGCCGAACGGCAGGATGTAATCCTCGGCAGGCAGGATGGATTTTGCGGAGTCCGTCCCTCTGATCTTTGACCAATAAAGCCCTTTGTGTTCAAAAATGACCACTGGATTGGGGTCGTAATAGGCAGCTTTCATCAGCCCTTTCAAGTCTGCTCCATTGCTGGGATAAGCTATTTTGACACCCCGGATATTTGCTACCACGGATTCGACGCTGCTCGAATGGTAAGGCCCTCCGCTGCCGTAAGCACCGATTGGCACTCGCAGCACCATGCTGACGGGCCACTTGCCGTTGGAGAGGTAACACGAGCGGCTCACTTCGGTAAAAAGTTGGTTCAGGCCCGGCCAGATGTAATCTGCAAACTGCACCTCGACAATGGGCTTCAGGCCCACGGCACTCATGCCCACGGTACTGCCGACGATAAACGCCTCCTGGATGGGGGTATTAAAAACCCGGTCATCGCCAAATTTCTGCGCCAGCGTAGCAGCTTCCCGAAAGACGCCACCCAGCCGTCCACCCACATCCTGGCCGTAGAGCAGGCATTCGGGGTGCTTGTACATCAATTCTTCGACAGCCAAAAGACCGCAGTCCACCATGACCTTCAACTCACCGTCTTCAGGCTCCCGCGTCCCCGTCTCCTCCAGAATGGGAGTTGGTGCAAAGTCGTGGGTAAAGAGGTCTTCAGGGTGGGGGTCTTCGGCTTTTCTGGCTTTTTCAAAATCTTCACTCACTGCAAGCCGGGCGTCCTCTTCTATCTTTTGCAAATCTTTTTCAGCGAAGCCTTCTTCTACAAGCTGACGCCGGAAGATGGGATAAGGATCGCGGGCCTGGTGTTCCTCCAAATCGTCGCGGTACCATTCTTTGCGCACCCCGGAGGTGTGGTGGTTGAGCAGGGGTACTTTGGCATGTACCAGAAAAGGCCTGCGCTCCTGTCGCATGGTTTTGATCACGTCTTTAAGCACGGCATAGCACTCAAAAAAATCATTCCCTTCCACCCTTCTGACCTCAATACCCTGAAAGCCTGCGGCGTAATCGGCGGCGTCCTGTGCTCTCGTTTCGGCTGCAGTAGCGGAGATATCCCAGCCGTTATCCTGAACGAGATAGAGGATGGGGAGTTGTTTCAGCGCAGCCATCTGGAAGGCTTCGGCCACCTCGCCTTCCGTCACCGAGGCATCCCCAAAAGAGCAGATGGCGATGGGCTTTTCCTTGCCTTGCCCCTCCTCAATTTTGAGCTTTTCTCTGTATTGAAGCCCCATTGCAATGCCCGTAGTGGGGATGGCCTGCATGCCCGTAGCAGACGATTGGTGCGGGATTTTTGGTTTGTCGGAATCCTTCAGGCTAGGGTGGCAGTAGTAGCTGCGCCCACCTGAGAAAGGGTCATCCCGCTTAGCCATCAACTGGAGCATAAGCTCGTAGGGCTTCATGCCGATAGACAGAAGGATGGATTCGTCCCGATAGTAAGCAGAAAGCCAGTCCTGAGGCAGCAGCTGCAACCCCAGCGCTATCTGGATGGCTTCGTGCCCTCTTGAAGTGGCATGAACGTACTTTGAGACGAATTTAAAATTCTCCTCATAGATCTCTGTCATGGCTTTAGCGGTAGCCATGAGGCGAAAGGCTTTTTTTAAAATGCCTTTATCAATTACTGATTTGGTTTGCAACATGGTCAGGAATGCTTAAATGCCGGCAGCAGGCAATTGTCCGGTGCGCTGCTTGGCCGTGATTATTTGCTTTTAAAATCCAGGATGGCTTTCCGGGTAAAATCCGACAACACCAGGCGCCCGCTGATGGCGGCGCGTTCGTCCAGCAACTGATCCCAGTGCTCAGTGCCTTGCCACAGGATGCGTTTGAGCTGGTACATTGCTTCGGGGTTGGAATAGGCGAGTAGCTGGGTGAAATATGCCAGGTGGGCATCCATCTGCTCTGCAGTGTCGAATACCTGCATGAACAGGCCTTTTTCTTTAGCCCAGGCCGCTGTTTGCCATTCCGTGGCATGAATGGTTAACTGACTGAAAGCCGAAAGCCCCATTTTCCGCTCTACTGCCGGGCCAACGACAAAAGGCCCGATACCCACTGCCAGCTCGCTCAGGCGAACCGAAGCCCATTGTGTAGCTATGCAGTAATCGGTTGCAGCGGCAAGGCCTACGCCACCGCCGACAGCTTTTCCTTGAACCCGCCCGATGATGAGTTTTCGGCATTTTCGCATGGTGTTGATCACATTGGCAAAGCCGAGGAAGAACTCCTTCCCTGTCTTGAAATCCTGAATAGCTGAAAGCTCGTCAAAGCTGGCACCGGCACAAAAGGTGCGGTCACCCCCGCTTTTAAGCACGATGAGCAGTGCATTGTCGCTTTCATCGGCTTCCTGGATCGCAGCTGTCAACTGAGAAAGCAGCCGCCCCGGCAGGGAGTTTTGAGATGGGTGGGAAAATTCAACTGTTGCGACTCTGTCTTTGATAAATAGTTCGACAGCACCTGCCTGCGTTTTATCCATTGGTTTATCGTATTGGTGAGAAACTGTTTGAATTGAATTCACCGGGCTAAAAAGGCGCCTTTTTAGCCCGGTAAGCTCAACCCCAACAGCATCTCTGCTCAAACACCAGAACACATGCAAGCTCTTAGCTCGGTAAGCTCCATTCAGACAGCATCCGGGCTCAAGCACCAAAACGCATGCAAGTTCTTAGAAAGGAATCACAAAGTTAAGGCAAAGTCATCAGCCGCAGGGTGAGATGTGTCATGCATTGGTTATTAAAATTCATTTTAGTCATTGAAAAACAAAGAGAATTTCGTTACACACAACACAATTACGGTCAAATAGTATTTTTATTTTGGTGGACAAAAGGGTGCTTTGTTGCGCATTTCATTTCTTTTTAATGCAAGTTTTTTTAGACTTTTTTTAAAAAAAAGTGTTGTTTGTTTTGTCGGAATGATATTCTTTTTAGAACTTTGTTTCTCTAGTGCTGTGTTTAATCACAGTCCCCCTGTGCTTTTTTAAGGCACTTCTATCTTAAGACTCCACAATGAACATACGATATGGGGAAAACTTGCGAAACTGATACTAAACTAAGTCAGCCCATGTCTCTTTGAGTCTTGTATAACGGCTTCAGGAAATTAAGGCGGAAAAACCGAATCTTATGAAGATCAATTCCCGATCACCTTTAGAGAGGCTACACACAATTTGGAACACAAACTTTACAACGTTTTTAAAACAGCAGCGAAATGAGCATCATGTTCAAAACTATCCTCTCAGGCTGCCTGGAATTTGGCAACCAAAGAAGTTATGAGCAAGTGTTGAAATTGTATCAGCACCGCACGGAAAACTATTACCGCAACGACGTCCTCCTGAAAGCAGAAGAAGTTTTCCAAGAAGATAATTTCTCCCTCCTGATTCCCCGTTTTATCAAAGAATGTCCTGAAAAAAGTTGGAAAAACTCCCTGAACCTGCTGGAATACGTAGCAGACTATGCTGTCGCCGGCGAGTTGCGAGCCTGGATCATTCAGGAAGGAAAATTGGTCGAACAGCGAACAATCGAGCCCAGTGGCGACAAGACGGCCATTCAGGCTTTCATTAAAGGCCGCGAGTTGATTAGAGAAAAAGGCATGGAGGAAGAAGCCAGAAGTGCCCTTGACCGAGCCATCCAAAAATTTGAGCGCCATGCACTCGCCTATGAGCGCAGAGGAGTGGTCAATTTTAAACTGCACAACTTCAACGATGCGCTGTATGACTTTACAAAAAGCATTGATATAAACCCTAACAATCCCGAGCCGTATTGGGGCCGTACGCACGTGAAGATCAAAAAACATGACCTGACAGGTGCAATTGAGGATTTGGAAAATACCATCGCAAAATCAATTCCTCACCAGCCAATTTATTGGAGTGCACGCCGCCTCAAAGGCGAGCTGCACGTAAAGCTGGGAGAATTCCAAAAAGCAATTTTTGAGCTGAAATTGGTGGCGGGCCGCAAGTTCAAAGAAGATGATCCAAACTTCAAATGGCAGATAGTCGTACTCTACAATTACGGAAGAGCTTTGGCCGCTGTAGGTCAATACACCGAAGCAGTTGCAGTCTTCAATCAAATGTTTAACTTTGAGGCGCAGCGAGAAGAAGCTCCATCCAGGGCAGACCAGTTATTGAACAGAGGCCTTGCCCGCCAAAAAGCCGGCGAAAGTGGTTATGTGAGTGATTTGAAAGAAGCCGCCGAGCTGGGATCAGAAGAAGCCGCTGCCATTCTCGAGGAAATAGCTTAATTCGAAATTCACGAAAAGTAGTGAGCTAATGTGGCTGCCGAATTTCTGGCAGCCATTTTTGTTTCTATGCTCCGGCCAATCCCATCGCACCGCAATCCAATCAGCAATGCCTTTCAAGAAAACTTTGTCCCCGCAAAAACCGGCACTTCTGCGGAAAAAAGAACAAGGAAATCCATTTTTTCCACCTCTCTCCACATCCTCCTGAGCAGTAAACTCGTTTTAGAACTTATTTGTAATTTGACACTTGAAAACAAACAAGTTCTAAGAAACGAAGCATTAATAAATTGTACCCATCATTTTTTAAAAAGCCAGTAGTGGAAATGGTTTTTTAAAAATAAAAGGTACACTTTGTTTTTTCTCCGATCCTTGGTAGTTACTATTTTTCAAAAATGACCGAGCTAATGACCAGATTCCTGCTTTTTTTGCTGGTAGTTTTATGTAGTCAAAATATTGTCGCCCAGAAATACACCACGCTCCGATCCGCCCCCCGAAGTGTCCGCACCCTTTACGAGCGAGGCATGCGAATGTCTTTAAATGGTCAATTGACCGCTGCCATTGCAGAGCTTGAAAAGGTGCTGGCGATGGATCCCACCTTCATTGACGCTCACATTGAGTGGGCCAACATTAAAAACCAACAGGGCAAGTTGGCAGAAGCTGAAGGGGGATACGAAAAGGCTTTGGCCATTGCACCCGGCTACGAGCCGAGCGTGCTGTACAGCCTGGCCATCGTGGAATTTGAACAAAATAAGTTCGAGGAGGCCACCTCCCACTTTGAGCAATTTCTCCAATCGCCAGGCAAGATCAGCCAGAAACGAAGGGCGAGAGCCGAAGGATACCTGAAAAACATCCGCTTCATCGCCGAAGCTATCCAGCATCCCGTGCCCTACGAGCCTAAAAACCTCGGTCCCAACATCAACACCGCAGAAGCCGAATACCTCCCCACTATCACCGCCGATGGGGAAACCCTGATTTACACTGCCGTCAGAGGAGGCCAGGAGGATTTTTACCGCAGCCGAAAAGTGGACGGCGAGTGGCAGCCTGGCGAGCCAATCGAAGCACTCAACACCCCGAACAACGAGGGGGCTCAAAGCATCAGCGCCGATGGAAAATTTATCGTCTTCACAGCCTGCCATCGCAGGGATGGCCTGGGCAGTTGCGACCTCTATTTTTCTGAACTCAAAAACAACCTCTGGACTCCGGTTCGCAACATCGGCCCCCCCATCAATTCTGCCGGTTGGGAATCTCAACCGAGCATCTCAGCCGACGGCAAAACGCTCTTCTTCGTCAGCGACCGCAGGGGAGGCGTCGGTGGGAAAGATCTCTGGGTCAGCTACCGCCAGCCAGAAGGGCACTGGAGCGAGCCACAAAACCTAGGCACTCCCGTAAACACTCCGAACGATGAGCAGGCGCCCTTCATCCACCCCGACGGCCAGACGCTTTACTTCATGTCAAACGGCCACCCCGGAATGGGCGGCTTTGACCTCTACCTCTCCCGGCGGCAGCCCAGCGGCAAGTGGGCTGAGGTGCAAAATCTCGGCTACCCCATCAATACCGAGGGCAACGAAGGGGCGCTTTCTATCAGCCTTGATGGCAAAACCGCTTATTTCGCAACGGATATTTTAAAGGTAAAAGAAGGCGCATCCAGCTTTGACAACCCCCAGGGAAAAGGGACCACAGACATTTACAGCTTCGTGTTGCCTGCAAAAATTCGCCCCCAACCCGTCACCTATGTTAAAGCCAGGGTGTCGGATGCTCTTAGCGGCAAAAGGATTGCAGCCAAAGTCGAATTTGTCGAGCTGCAAAGCGGACAGTTGTTCGCCTCAGCTAAAACGGAGGACGACGGTGAGTTTTTGGTAACCCTGCCTGCCGGAAAAGACTACGCCCTCAACGTCTCAAAAGAAAAATACCTGTTCTACTCTGACAACTTTGCCCTCGCAGAAAACGAAGCACCTGGCGAGCCTTTCCTGCTCGATATTGCCCTGGTGCCCCTGGCCGCAGGCGCCGGGGAAGTAGCCGACGCAAAACCCGTCGTCCTGAAAAATGTATTCTTTGAATCGGGCTCTGCCGAGCTGAAAAAGGAAAGCCTGCTCGAGCTGAATCGCCTGAGAAAACTCCTGGAAGACAACCCCGGCCTCAAAATCCAGATCAACGGCCATACCGACGACGTAGGTACGGAAGAAGATAATCTCCAACTCTCCAACAACCGGGCAAAAGCCGTGTATGACTTCCTGGTTCAAAATGGCGTTGACCCCGAGCGGTTGAAATACAAGGGATTTGGAGAGGCAAGGCCCGTGGTTTCCAATGAATCACCCGAGAGCAGGCAGCAAAACCGACGCACAGAATTCGTAATCATCCAATAGTTCCAAAGCACCGTAACATGTACCACCCGCCACTTCCGCTTGAATTGGAGCCTTTCAGACAACAATTTGAGGCAACTGCCCGGCCTTATCTTAAAATCTTGCCTCAGCCTGCCGGCGAGACCGCACTTTGGCAAAGCAAGATCGGCGGTATCCCCTACCTGCCTGTTTCAGCAGGGTACCCGCACAACAGCAAAGGTGAGCCGCTGTTTTTTCTGGCCCAGCTCAATTTCTCCGAAATGCCCGCTCTTGAGCTATTTCCACGGGAAGGCATTGTCGAGTTCTACATCAACAACGGCGGGCTGTTTGGCTGGCAGGAAGACGATTCGCTGAGGCAGCAAGACTACCGGGTTCTCTTTTTTGAAAAAGCAGAACATGACAAGACTTTGCTCCAACAGAAGCTCCCCCACTTTGTGCCGGTAACGGGCTTGCCCATCCCAGCCGACCTTTCGTTTCCGCTGGATTTCCGGCCCGAAGAGGAAATCGTTCCGCTGAGTGATTTCCTCTTTTCCAAGCTTTTTGGAAAAAATCCCTTTGAGCACTTTGGCACAAAGCAATGGGACATCATGAACGATTATGCTGAGATGCATTCTTCGGACGGCCACAAAATCGGCGGCTACGCATTTTTTACCCAGGCAGACCCTCGCGAACACCTCGGCGAAATGGAGCTGCTTTTTCAATTGGACTCCGACATTGCCATCCAGAGCATGTGGGGCGATTTGGGGGTAGGGCATTTCTTCATCCCAAAAGAAGACCTGCAACAAAGGGATTTTTCAAATGCCTATTTCACCTGGGATTGCTTTTGACACCTGCCCAACAGCCCCAACACGCTAAAACTTGCGGCCCCACTGCAACAGATGCTCTTCGATATGGCACATCACCGCTGCCGATGGGTTGATAGATTTGGCACTGGGAAATATCCCCGTTGAGAAATGGTAGAGATTTTCCAGGTTTTTTACCTGGCCGTCAAAACCCGTCACCGCCTTGCTGTCGTAACCTGCGCGCAGACAGCCCACCGGGTGGTAAACGTCTTCCACCTTATTGGTCGTGGAGGCAGGGTTGTAGAGCGATTGGTAGTTCAGCCTGTTTTTCCTGAGCAATTGCTCTACCTCCCGGCGCACAGATTCGATAGCCTTGCGATCAGCGGCTGAAATTTCCCAGTCAATGCGTAGGGCTGCTTCGCCGTAGCGGTCTTTTCGGGCAGAAAGGCGGAGTTCATTGTTATTCGGTACGGGCTGCTCCATGTCCAACTGCACGCTCCACTGCCCTTTGTCCACGTAGAGTTTTTTCATAAAAAGGAGGTAAAAGCCAAACTTGAACAAGAACGCAGCGCCAGAAAGCAGCTCAGTGAAGGTCACCGTCGTTGTGCGCTTGCCGAAAAGCAATTCCTTTAAAAATTTAAATGCTCTGATGTCTTTATTAAATACAGTGTGGACAAAGCCGATGGCGCCCTCTTCCGTGGTGACGATCATGCGGCGGGTGACCAGACTTCCTCTGTGCAGGCGCGGCGTAAAGTCAACGCCGCTGAGCAGGGGTTTTGCTCCGTGGACAGTGAAAAGCTCGGTTGAAATGTGGTCGCCAAAATTTTTGCCGAGGTCGGAGCCGTTGAGCAGGCCTGTTTTTTCATTGAGCGAAAGCAGGAGCCGACAGGATTCAAGCGCTCCGGCAGTAAGATAAAAAACATCAGCCTGCACCTCCTGCTCGTCTCCACTTTTTGATTTGCAAACTACGGCGGTTACTTGGCGACCGTTCATTTTAAAACCAACTACCCGCTGGTTGGGGAGTAGTTTTAGCTTTTTTAATTCACGATGGCTGAATCGCTTGAACATGTTTCGCTTCGCATACTTCAACCAAATGCCCGTTTTGATACTGTAGTCCTCTTCGCATAGGTCAAGGTACCCGGTTTTGCCCAGCAGCTTTTCCAACACGGTGTCTTTGTGCCGGGCATTGATGCGTACAATCTCCTGCCAGGCCAAATCACCCGTTGGGTTGTCTCGCTCATCGAAAAAGAGAACCTGCCCTCCCCAGCGGGCAGAAGTACCGCCAAACCCAAAGTAGCGCCCGTCCTTGGAAACTTTTGAATGTTCAGAAATGGCGTCAAGGCCTACCTGGCTCTCCGTCTGGATATGGTGGTTGCCAATTTCGATGACGGTGAGGGCAATCTGGTCCTCCCATTTTTCCAAAAATCTTTTTGTCAGGTAGGAGCCAAATGTACCGCAGCCGATAATGCACACCTGTTTTTTCATTTGCTCAATGAGATTTTGAACCCGCACCCAGCCTCCTTTAGATGCCGTGCGGGGCCGGGGCAATATGGCAAAAATGAATTTTGCTCCCCCGAGGAATTCCTCCCTTACAGCCAGCCTGGTTGATTCTTTTTTTTGTACCTGCTTAGCAGGGGGTGTTTTGGGAGAAAAGTTGAAAATCTTTCCCAAAAAGCACCCCGAATTGAGTCTCTCTTATACGCCAAATTGCCGCTCTTGACGGCGAATAAAATTCTTCAGGGAAGGGTTATTTGGCGGCGGTTGCAACCAGCTGGCTTTTGATACAGCCTCACTTTGGAACGAGCCATTAATAAATCGTACTCATCATTTTTAAAAAACCCGGAGCAGAAATAGGTTTCTAAAAATAAAATGTACACCTTATTTTTCCTTTGATTCCAAGAAGCTGTCTTTTTTAAAAAAAATCTCCTTCTATGTACTTTCTTTGAGCACGCAAATTAAGCAAAACAAACCTTCCGGTACCGGATTGCTATTTTCAACTATGAAGAACTCAATTAGTCCGACACAAAGCGAAACCACTCCGGTTTTCTGGTTTCATCTCTTCATCACTCTGTCGGCCTGGGTGCTTCCTTTTCTGTTCTGGTGGCCTCTGGTTTGGGTGATTTATGCGCTGGTTCATCTTCAGTTTGCTGTTTTTGGCCGTTGTTTAATTAATAAAATGCACGCACTGGACGAGGCCGACGACAAAATCCTCTATTCCGACGTGCTGGAAGCGCTGGGTTTTTCTCCCAACCGGAAGAAGTTGAAATTCTTTGTTCGGCGCATTTTGTATCCCGTGTTGGCGTTAGCAGCCTTCTTCTGGCAGGTGGCTTTAGGACATAAACCTCTGATTTTCTAAATCTATCCCCAGGCAAAAATCTCTCCCGGTTTTCTGGTACATACCTTTTATATTCGCTCTTCAAAATCAATATTGTCGTGCCCATACCTTACAAAATTTTTTTATCCCTTCTGCTTGCGGGAATCAACTTCTTCGCCCATGCTCAAAAGAAAAATGCGGGTTTTGAATACCACATTCATCGGGCAACCAGCCCTATCGAGGTAGATGGTGTGGGAGATGAAGCAGCCTGGCAGCAGGCAAAAATTGCTACTGATTTCTACCAGGTACTGCCGATGGACACGGGCCGGGCCATTGTCCGCACGGAGGTGCGCATGTTGTACGACGACCATAACCTCTACCTGCTGGCTGTCAACTACGAAAAGCTCGAAGGCCCTTACATGGTCGAATCCCTGCGGCGAGATTTTGACTTTCAAAAAAACGACAATTTTGTCCTCTTCATAGACCCCTTTGACGATCAGACAAACGGCTTTGCCTTTGGTGTCAATGCCCGCGGTGCCCAGTGGGACGGCCTGCTCTACGAAGGAGGGACGGCAGACCTGAGCTGGGAAAATAAATGGGAATCCGCCGTACATGCTGCTGAAGATCATTGGGTTTTTGAAATGGCAGTGCCCTTCAAGACCCTGCGCTACAAAAAGGGTGTTGACCGCTGGGGGATCAATTTTAGTCGCCTGGATCTGAAGACGACAGAAAAATCCTCCTGGGCACCTGTGCCCCGTCAATTTCCGACAGCTTCCCTGGCATATACCGGCGTGCTCGTCTGGGATGAGCCACCTCCGGTTCAAGGCACCAATATTTCTTTTATACCCTATGCACTCGGCGGAGTGAGCAAGGATTTTGAGAAAAAAACAGATACGGAATTCCGCAGGGAAATCGGCGTAGATGCCAAGGTTTCCCTGTCGTCTTCTCTCAACTTGGATCTGACGGTCAACCCCGATTTTTCACAAGTAGAAGTGGACGTGCAGCAAACCAACCTCGACCGCTTCGAGTTGTTTTTCCCTGAACGCAGGCAGTTTTTTCTGGAAAATGCCGATATCTTCGCCAACTTCGGCTACCCCACGCTGCGGCCTTTTTTCTCCAGGAGAATTGGGCTGAATGCGCCTATCCGCTTCGGTGCCAGACTGAGCGGCAGGCTGAATAAAGACTGGCGAATCGGTGCTATGACCATGCAGACGGGAAAGAATAACCAGGGAGTACCCGCCCAGAATTTCAGCGTGCTTTCCCTGCAACGAAGAGTGTTTTCACGCAGCAACATCTCCGCTATTTTTGTCAACAAGGAAACTTTTAACTATGACCAAGTGCTGAACAAAGACGCCATCAGGCGCTACAACCGCAACCTGGGGCTGGAGTACAATCTTGCCTCCTCGAACAATATCTGGACAGGCAAACTCCTGTTTTTGCAATCCTTCAGCCCCGGCCAGGACGGCAACGGCCACATCTTGGCAGGCAACTTAGGCTACAATGCCAGGCACTGGAATTTTGACGTGCAGTTTGAAAATACCGGCAAAAACTTCAGGGCGGAAACCGGTTTTGTGCCCCGCAGGGGCTATAATCGGCTGGGAGTATCAGCCGAGCGGCTTTTTTTCCCAACATCAAGCATCGTTCTGAGCCACGGACCACAGACTTTTTTCCAGTTTATTTTTGATGAAAACATGGGATTCCTGGAAACTGAGTTTCCCCTTCTTTACAACGTCAACTTCCTCAACAGCAGCCAGTTCACCATCTGGACAGCTTACGATTTCCAGAAATTACTCTATCCCTTTGACCCCACCAACCTCGTGGGAGATACCCTGGCTGCCGGCACGGAGCACTCCTGGCATTCGTTCGGCATCAACTTTACTTCCAAGGCCCAGAGTCTGTTCACCTGGTCAGTAAATTCCAGGTACGGCGGCTATTACGCAGACGGCACCCGGCTCCGGCTGGGAGGCGAAGCCGGCTTCCGCTTCCAGCCTTATGTTTCGCTCGGAATTGCAGGAGAGCTCAACCGCATTGAATTTGAAAATGACGACCGCCTGCCAGATAAGCTGAAAAACAGCAAGTTTAACCTTTGGCTGATTGGCCCGCGCATTGAAGTCACTTTGTCGAACAAACTGTTTTTCACCAATTTTATCCAGTACAACAACCAGGCGAAAAACATCAACCTCAACCTCCGCATGCAATGGCGCTACAGCCCAGCCTCAGATCTGTTTATCGTTTATACCAATAACTATTTCTCCGACTATTCGGGTGTGAGGAACCAGGCACTGGTGTTGAAACTGACTTATTGGTGGAATATTTGAGCGCCATGAATCGGCTTTTCCAGGAGTGGTTTTTGTGAAAAAGCGGAGTTGGTAAATTTTTCTGCAGCAGCAGTTGAAGGGGCGTAGGAGGAGAAAAAGCCTTTTCTTCCTCCTGTACCCTCTCTGGCAGTACCGGGATATTCAAAAAAGCGAGTTAGCAAGGTACGCACTTGCCGTAGCCAGGGAGCGTGCCGGAAATAAGTTGGGTATTTCCGGCATGCTCCTATGTGTCCGACGTTAAACGAACAACTGCTTCATGTCCACCCGCTTCCCGATGATTTCTTCCAACTTCGCAATGGGCACGCGCTCCTGCGCCATGCTGTCCCGCTCCCTCAAGGTGACGGTGTCGTCGTCCAGCGTTTCAAAATCAACGGTGATGCAGTAGGGCGTGCCGATGGCATCCTGGCGGCGGTAGAGTTTCCCAATGCTGCCCGTGTCGTCGTATTGGCCCTGGAAGTTAAGTTTCAGGGTGTCGAAAATCGTACGGGCTTTGTTCACGAGTGCCTCTTCGTTGCGCTTCAGGGGCAGCACGGCAAACTTCACGGGAGCCAGTGCAGGGTGCAGTTTTAGCACATCGCGGGTGTTGCCTTCGTCATCTCCGACGGTCTCTTCCGTCAGAGCATGGGACATCAGAGCCAGGAACATCCGGTCGCAGCCGATGGAGGTTTCAACGACGAAAGGCACGTAATTTTCATTCGTCTCAGGATCAAAATACTGGAGTTTACGGCCAGAAAGCTCCTGGTGGTTACGCAAGTCAAAATCAGTGCGGGAGTGGATGCCTTCCAGCTCCCGGAAGCCGAACGGAAACTCGAACTCAATATCCACGGCAGCATCGGCGTAGTGGGCCAGGTTTTCGTGATTGTGAAAGCGGAACTTTTCAGCAGGCGTACCGAGGGCCAGGTGCCATTTCAACCTTTGTTGCTTCCAGTATTGGTACCATTCCTGCTGGGTGCCGGGGCGGATAAAGAACTGCATTTCCATTTGCTCGAACTCTCTCATGCGGAAAATGAACTGCCGTGCGACGATTTCGTTGCGGAAGGCCTTGCCGATTTGTGCAATTCCAAAGGGGATTTTCTGGCGGGTAGTTTGGCGCACGTTCAGGAAGTTGACGAAGATACCCTGTGCTGTTTCGGGGCGGAGGTAGAGCTTGCTTTCCTCTCCAGTGATGTTGCCCAACTGCGTGTTGAACATGAGGTTGAACATGCGCACGTCTGTCCAGTTGCGGCTGCCGCTTTCAGGACAGGCGATTTCGAGCTCTTCGATGAGGCTTTTCAGCGTTTTCATGTCACCTGCACCGAGGGCAGCGCTCATGCGGGTGTTGGCATCTGCTGCTCTTTGGAGGTAGCCCAGCACCCGTGGATTGGTTTCCCGATAGAGCTTTTCATCAAAAGTGTCTCCAATTCGCTTTTTGGCTTTCTCTACTTCTTTGTCGGCTTTGTCCAGCAATTTCTCAATGGCACCTTCGATGAGCTGGTCAGCACGGTAGCGTTTTTTGCTGTCCTTGTTGTCCACGAGTGGGTCGTTGAAGGCATCTATGTGGCCGGAAGCCTTCCAGGTTTTGGGGTGCATAAAAATAGCCGCGTCAATGCCTACGATGTTCTCGTGCATCTGCACCATCGCTTTCCACCAATAATTCTTGATGTTGTATTTCAGCTCCGAGCCAAAAGGCCCATAATCGTACACGGCGCTGAGGCCGTCGTAGATTTCCGAGGATGGATAGATGAAGCCATATTCTTTGCAGTGCGCAATGAGTTTTTTAAATTGATCTACCGGCTGTGGCATGGTCTGGTTTTGAATTTCGGATGCTAGGTTCAGAGCTTTACTCCAAAGCCCGGAATATCAAACGATTTTTTTGTGAAATGTTTCTATTTACGGGGCGCAAAGGTAAGAACACTTGCGGATAAAAGCAGGCATCACCGGCGTATCTGCTAAGAGGGCAGATGGTTTTACAGCTCAATCTGCAGCATAAATTTTTTCAATAACGGGGGCGTATTTTGCCAGAATCACCCGGCGCTTCAGTTTCATCGTCGGAGTGAGTTCGCCTTCGGAGCCATCGGATTTCACCGTTTCCCAGGCGGTATCGAGCAAGCTGAATTTCTTAATTTGTTCGATATGGCTGAACAAGGGGTTGTATTTGTCAATGACGCGTTGATAGCGCTCCTGTACTTGTGGCAGCCGGATTGCTTCGCCAAGGGTGGTGAACCTGATGCCGTGTCGCTCGCACCAGTCGTGCAGTGCTTCTCTTGCAGGCACGATGAGGGCAGAGACAAACTTGCGTTGTTCGCCAATGACGATGACCTGCTCAATGAGGAAGTCCTCCCGGAGTTTGCTTTCGATGGGTGCAGGTGCTACGTACTTGCCGCCGGAAGTTTTCAGCAGCTCCTTTTTGCGGTCAGTGATCTTCAAAAATTGCCGACCCTGCGGGCCGTCCACCATCTTGCCGATATCGCCGGTGTAGAGCCATCGCTCGCCGTCTATCACCTTGATCATCGCTGCAGTAGCTGCTGGCTTTTTGTAATAGCCCATCATGATGTTGGGGCCAGTTGCGATGACTTCACCTTCGCCCTCTGCGTAGTTGCCCTCGCTGGAGTCAATCCTGAGTTTTACGCCCTCAATGACCTGCCCCACTGTGCCAAGCATAACCCCCTCGTTTTCAAAGCGATTGATGGTGAGGCCGGGTGAGGTTTCGGTAAGTCCGTAAGCCTCGCGGATGCGGATGCCCGCGGCGCAAAATACTTTGGCAATTTTCTCAGGGCAGGCGGCAGCACCTGTGACGACGCCTTGGAGGTTGCCGCCGAGGGCCTCGCGCCATTTGCTGAAAACGAGGCGGTCAGCGATTTTGCGTTTCAAGCCTTCCCAGCCAGTGTATTTTTTATCCAATTCAAAACTGTCTGCCAGGCGCAAAGCCCAGAAAAACAGTGCTCGCCTCAGCCACCTGAGTTCATAGCCTTTGTTGTAAATTTTTTCATACACCTTTTCCAGCAGGCGTGGAACCGTGGTGAAAAAATGAGGCCGAATGGCCTTCAGCTCACCTTCTTCACCTCCCAGGTTATCAGTGCCCGTATGCACGACGTTGGCACCGAGGTACAAATAAAAAAATGTAGCGACCCGCTCGAAGACATGACACAGCGGCAGGAAGCTCAGTACTCGGTAGCCTTCTCTGACAGGGGCCAATGGCGCAATCGCCAGGATGTTGCTGACGATGTTTTCGTGGGAGAGCATGACGCCCTTTGGCTCGCCGGTTGTGCCCGAGGTGTAGATGAGGCTGGCCAGGTCGCCCGGTTGGATGGTGCGCTTGATTTCTTCTACCGGCGAAAGATCCCCTTCTGCCCAGGTTGCCTCCCAGAAGGGTATCCCGGGAGTTTCGTCAAAGGAAAAGACCTCGATAAGTGAAGGTAGATTTTGCTGTGCCTGTTGCACTTTTGCCAACGGCTCTTCGCCCCCACAAAAGCAGTATTTCACTTCTGCTTCATTGAAAATATACTCGTATTCCCGCTGGCTGATGGTGGGGTAAACAGGCACGCTGACCGCTCCGATTTGCTGAAGGCCCAGATCGAGTGCCACCCACTCGGGGCGGTTTTGAGTGGAGACAAGGGCTATTTTATCTCCCTGTTTCACGCCGAGCTTTGTCAGCAGGCCAAGGCTGACCTTGTTGGCCATTGCGACCATCTCGTCTGTGCTGAAGTAAACCAACCTGCCATTTTTGCGGTATCCGAATGATCTTTCCTGTGGGAATTTCTCCTGTTGGTAGTACAGGAAATCGAAGAGTCTGGTAATCTGCATACACTCCATTGTTTGGGGCTAAGGTAATTAAAAAACGTACCCCAGGCTCCTGAGAGTTTAAAAGTGCTGGCAGCGTGAAGTGGAATGTAGCCAAATCAATTGCTCAGCACCCGGAATTCTGTGCGGCGGTTTTCGGCATGTTCTGCTTCTGTGCAGTAAACGCCATCGGCGCAGCGGTTTTTCAGGTAGGTTTCACCATAGCCTTTGGCCACCAGCCTATTTCGTCGGATACCCTGGTGGACGAGGTAGGCCACGACCGATTCTGCACGGGCTTGTGAGAGTTTCAGGTTATCGGCTGCTGTGCCCCGGGAATCCGTGTGGGCGCTGATTTCCACCCGGATATTTGGCTTTTCCCGCATTATTTTGAGGAGGTGGTTGTCAATGACGCTGCGGGATTCAGGCGTCAGGCGGCTGCTGTTTAGGTCGTACATTACGGGCAGGATGTTGTGAGTGGTCAGCGCACAATCAATTTCTTCCCAACTTATTTCACCGCCTTTGTCTTTCAAAACCTCTACGACTTCGACCCGGTATTCGGCAGGGACTTCGATTTCTCGCACGGTTTCATCCCGAACGAGCTCCCGGCGGGTGATGGTGGTGTATTCGGCTGGAACTTCCACTGTTGTCGTATGCGCTTCCCTTACCAGCTCCTGCACGACAATTTGCCGGGTTTGCCGGGTTCGGGGTTTGCCTGTATAGCTGGATTCCCGTTCCACCTCTGACTTCAGGAATGTTTTAAAAATGGCGGGATGCTCGACATAGCGCAGCACCATACAGTCTCTGGGGTCTTCTGAAAGGCAGTTTTCGGGAGAGGTTTCGTATTGCCACTCTCTGGTCTGAGGGCGCACCTGAATGGAGTCCGAGGATTGCCGGAACACCGGCGGAACGATGGTAATTTCAGCAGTGGAAGGCTCCACTTCAATTTCCTTTGTCACGGTTCTAAACTCTGCCGGTACGACGACGAGCTGCTGGTAAGAAGGTTTGAGCAATATGCGCTCTTCCACAGTTTTGTACTCTGCGGGGATTTTCTCAAAAACCTTGTAGGCAGGCTGTACTAATATTCGCTGCTCCTGTTTTACAAAAACCGGGGGTGAAACGCTGCGGATGTAGCATTTGCCAGGCTCAGGACTGGGGGGCAGTGTTTCGGTTTGGCTGTTAGCGAAGTTTGCCAGCAGGAAGGAGATGATTACAGGGAAATAGACTCGTATTTTCATGGAATGAATTTTTGAGTCTTAAAAATAGCAAAAGCACAAATTGAATGGGAGCTTCAATGCTTTCTGGCCACTAAAATCCCGTCCCGCATGGGGAGCATAAGCGTTTCTACCCGCGTGTCTTCCAGGACTTTCTGGTTAAAAGCTGCAATAGCGAGCGTATCGGGGTCTTTGGTATCTGAAAGCACCTTCCCGCTCCAGAGCACGTTATCGGCCAGAATCAGCCCTCCGGGATTGACTTTTTCAAAAACCAAATCGTAGTAAGCGGAGTATTCCTGTTTGGCAGCATCAATGAAGACAAAATCAAAGGTCGTGTTGAGTGTCGGAATGATTTCGGAAGCGAGGCCGACGTGCAGTTGGATTTTATGCAGTAGGCCTGCCTTTTCAAAATACCTTTTATTAATGTGCGTCAGTTCGGGGTTTGCCTCTATGGTGTGCAGGATGCTGCCCTGGGGTAAGCCACTTGCTATGCAAATTGAGGCATAACCGGTAAAGGTACCTATCTCCAAAGCGGTTTCAGGGCGGAGGAGTGTGCAGAGCAGGGAGAGGAAATGGCCTTGCATTTTTCCGCTGAGCATCTGGGGCGACAGGGTGTTCAGGTAGGTTTCACGCTCCAGTTCGTCAAGTATGGGGTGGGGCAGAGAGGTATGTGCCTCGCAATAGTTCGTCAATTTTTTTAAGTAATCCATGGTTATATCAATCGTACAATTTTCCCTCTGCTGCTTTTTTCTTCAGCACGGCAGAGTTGCCGCCAGATTCGATGGCTTTTTGCCAGTACTGCATTGCCTCATTTACAGCACCCAACTGAAAGCAAACATCGCCGAGGTGTTCCAGTACCGAGGGGTCGGAGTCGCCTCCGTTTTGCAGTGCTCTGTCGAGCAGGCTTTTGGCGTTTTTAAAATCCTTCATTTTATACAAGACAAAGGCCATGGCATCTTCATGGGCAGGCACACCGGGGGCTGTTTCGAGGAGGTGGGCGGCGAGTTGTTTGGCCTTATCGAGCTGCTCGCCCCGGCTTGCCAGGCAAAAGGCATAGTTTTTCAATGCAGCGGGTTCGTCGGGGTTAATTTTCAGGGCTTCTTCAAAGGCGTTGTCTGATTGGGCGTATTTTTTCAGGTTGAAATACGCCAGTCCTGTTTCGTTCAGCACCTCGTACCGCAGGCGGGGATTTTTTGAGGACATAATAAGCGCTTGCTGGAATGCGTCCAAGGCTTCTTCGTAATTGCCTTTTCCATTGTAGGCGTAGCCGTTCAGGAAGTGAGCGAGTGCCTGGTTGGGGAAGATGTCGAGGGCGCTTTCCGAATATTTGACGAGGTTGTCAAAGTCCTTTTTATCCGCATAGATGTAAAGCACCTGCTCCCAAACCGGCCAAACGCTGTTGTCAAGTTCAAGGCATTCGTTGTATTTTTCGAGTGCTTTATCTTTCTGACCTGTGTAAAACAGCACATCGCCGAGTGCTGCGAGGGCTTTAGCCGACTGGGGATGAACCGTTTCCAGCAGGGAGGTCAGTGCCAGCAGCGAGTTGCCGAGGTTTTTATCGCCGGTGTCTGCCAGTTGCTTGATGTAGGGTAGTATTTCCTTAATCTTCGTGTCCAGGCTGGTTGCAGGGTTTTCAAAAACGGGTTTCATCGAGTTGAGGAAGCGAATGTCGTCGTTGCCTTTTGCCTCTTCCGCCAGCGCAATTTTTGCCCGTGCATCATGGGGGTCCATGCTCAGGATTTCCTTGTACACCTGTGCGGCTTTTTCTTTTTCACCGGTTTGTTCGTAAAAGGTGGCGAGCAGATGCCGAGGGCCTACACTTTTAGGGAACCTGGCGATTAGGTTTTCGAGTTCTTTGCCCGCTTTTTTATAATTCCCCATTCCCAGGTACAGGGTATGTTTCTGGCGAATTACTTCTTCGTTGATGCCGATTAGCTTTTCGAGTTGATCATAAACCTTGATGGCATTCTCGGGTTTGCCTGCTCTGACCAAGAAATACGCCCATTGAAAATAATACTCGGCGTTGTAGGGTTCAGCTTTGGCCAACTGCTCGTAAAGTCCGGCTGCGTCCAAGTCTTTGTTGGTTTTTTGATAAAGCTCGGCCAGGTATTTTTTGTACCAGGGGTTATCCGGCCCCCATTCGACGGCATTTTTGGCGTAGAGAACTGCTTTTTCAAGGTCTTTCATGGCTTCGTAAACCCTAGCAAGCTCATAGGCAGCAGCATCGTTTTTGCTGTCTCTTTCGAGGACTTCCCTGAATTTGGTGGCTGCTTTTTCCCAGTTACCGAGCAATCTTTCCTTGTTGGCATCAATGAAGATTTCCTGGGTTTGAGCGTCTTTTTCTGTGACCGGAGCAGAGGGGTCTGCATCTACGACTTTCTGGGCTGCAAGAGAAGACCAGATCAAAAGCGCAAGTGGTAGTAAAAAGGTTTTTAACATGCTTTTTGGATGTCACAGGATGACGGATTATTTACCACCCATCATCACTCATTAAAATTTGTGTAGTCGCCGATGCTGACACCCGACATTCTGCCGGCATAATTGACGTGGTTCCCGATCATGGAATCAGTGAACATCGCATTGACCATTCTGGTATCACCTTGAATAACGCTGTTTTTTACAATAGAGTTTTTGATGATCGAGTTATGTCCAATGGAAACATGAGGTCCTACGACGGAATTGATAATTTTTGTGTCATCACCAATAAAGCAAGGCTCTACAATAACTGAGTTTTCAATAATAGCAGTTTTAGATATCAATACTTCGGTAGTCTTTTTCATTTCCAACATTCGTTGATTGGTGCCGATGATGTTCTCCTTGCTGCCACAGTCGAGCCATTCTTCGATAGCAGACGCTCTGAATTGGTAACCTGCCTGCTTCATGTTCTCAAGCACGGAGGTGAGTTGGAACTCTCCCTTGTCCTTGATGTTTCGGTCAATGAGTAGCTGTATTTGCTCTCTCAACAGCTCCCCTTCTCGGATGTAGTACAAGCCTACAATAGCCAGGTCAGAAACAAAAACAGGCGATTTTTCGATGAAATCCGTAATGATCTGCTCCTCTGTGACTTTTACTACGCCAAAGGCGGAGGGGTCGTTCACTTTTTTTACCCAGATGACACCTTCCTCCCTGGGGTCAAAATGGAAATCAGCTTTGAACAATGTGTCAGAAAAGGCAATAAATACATGGCCCTGGAGGCTTTCTTTTGCGCAGAGGATAGCGTGTGCTACCCCCAACGGGGCTCTCTGGTAGTAGATTTTTCCTTGTGCTCCGAAGTTGTTGGCAATGGCGAGGAGTTCTTTTTCCACCTCTTTTCCAAAATCGCCGGTGATAAAAGCTATTTCGCTGATGGTTCCGTGGTAGGCCGAGCTTAGGTCTTCTACGATTCGCTGAACCATCGGCTTTCCAGCAATGGGGATTAGCGGCTTTGGAAGTGTCAGTGTGTGAGGACGCAGTCTGGTGCCCCGTCCTGCCATTGGGATGATGATTTTCATTTTAAACTTTAATAAATTGTAACTACTTAGAAGCTGTTTAGATTTGGCTGCTAGGCTAAATTCAAACAAGCTCTAACAGAAGGTGTTTTTGGGGAAAGATTTTCAATTTTTCCCCAAAAGCGCCCGAATGGTGGAAAGAGGAAGAAAAAATAAAATTTTTCCCTCCTTCCATGCCCTCCTAAGAGTTTGCTTGGGGTTGGATGCTTGCTTTTAGCCAAGTAACCCAACCCCAAACAAACTCTTAGGAACGGGGCATTCATCTGTATCCATCCTTTTTAATTTAAAAAGCTAGCAGGAGAAATGGTTTTTTAAAAACAAAGTGTACATTTTATTCTTTTCTCCGATTCGTAGTTACAATAAATTTATAATATTTCAAATTTCGTTCCTGCTCTTGCAGTTGTGGCGATTTTCAGGTGCCTGTGCTGCCAAATCCACCTGTGCCCCGGCTCGTGGAGGTCAGTGTTTTGGCCTCCGTCCATTCAATGCGCTCGTATCTTGCCACGACCATTTGGGCAATTCTTTCGCCTGGTTCTATGGTTTGGGGCTGGTTGGAAAGGTTGACCATAATGACCTTAATCTCGCCGCGATAGTCGCTGTCAATAGTGCCGGGGGCATTAGCCAGAGTCAGGCCTTTTTTAATAGAAAGTCCGCTGCGGGGCCTTATTTGTGCTTCATAGCCAGTGGGCAGCTCAATAAAAAGGCCGGTTGGAACCAAGCTTCGCTCAAGAGGCTGCAACGTGAGGGCAGCCTCCAGGTTGGCTCTGATATCCATACCAGCGCTGCCGGTGGTTTCGTATTGGGGGAGTGGGAAAGGAGATAGGTTGATGATTTTTACCTGCATGAGGCGGATAGGTTTGTACGTCTGTATTGGATGGCTGCAAAGATAGCAGCTTTCGGGTAAGAGAGACGAAGAGTACAACTCACCTATTCGACCAGTGTAAATTTGAGCATGTTAGTGCGCAGGCGTTTTTTTAGCGGCATAGAGCCAATGTTTACGACCAGCTCGCCTTTTTTGATCTCGCCTGCTGCTTTTAAAATGCTGATAGCATCGTCTATCGTGTTGTCAGTAGAGGAATATTTATCGTAGTAAAAGCCTTTTACACCCCAGACCAGGTTCAGCGTTGCAAGGATATGTGCCTGGCTGGAGAAAATAAAGATTTTCAGCTTGGGCCTATGACTGGACACTTTGAAAGCAGTATATCCCGAAACGGTCATTCCAATGATGGCTTTAGCTCGGATTTTCCTGGCCACCTCCACCGCCTGTGCGCAAATCACGTCGCTGAAATAAGTTTCTGAATCTTCTGACACTCCTGGTGAAGCCAGCTCAAACAATTGATTGCTCTCGACGGAGCCGATGATCTTAGCCATCGTTTGCACTACCCTGACGGGGTGGGCGCCCATCGCAGTTTCATTGCTGAGCATCACGGCGTCAGCGCCATCCAGCACGGCGTTGGCCACGTCGGTCACTTCGGGGCGGGAGGGCGTAAGGTTAGTGACCATAGTCTCCAGCATTTGGGTCGCCACAATGACGGGCCTGGCCCATTTACGGCATAGCCGGATGATGTTTTTCTGCATCAGCGGCAATTCTTCAAAAGGCATCTCGACAGCGAGGTCTCCCCTTGCAATCATAATACCGTCCGACTTTCGGATGATATCCTCAATTTGGGCAATGGCCTCGGGCTTTTCGATTTTCGAAAGGATCTTGGCCGGGTGCCTGTTTGAAATCTTCTTCCGGAGGAAGTCCAGGTCTTCAGGCGAGCGCACAAAGGACAGAGCTATCCAGTTGACGGGCTGTGTGAGGATGAAGTTGAGGTCTTCAATGTCCTTTTCTGTCAGGGCAGGCAGTGCTATTTTCGTATTGGGTAGATTTACTCCTTTTTTGGAAGAGAGTATCCCGCCGAACAAAACTTTTAACCTGACCGTGTCAACGCCGTTGGTTTCCACGACCTCCAGTCTGATCTTTCCATCGTCAACCAGCACGATTTCTCCGGGCCTGACATCCTGCGCCAGCCTCTGGTAACTCATGTAGATGCGCTCTTTGGTGCCTTCGCAGGGTTCGTTGACGAATGTAATGTCGTCTCCTTCTTCGAGCAAAAGCTCCTGGTCCTTGATTAGCCCAATCCGGAGTTTTGGCCCCTGGAGGTCTGCCAGAATGCCGACGTTGGTTTCTTTTTGATCATTAATACTAATAATGTGTTGAATGACCTTCAGGTGGTCTTCGTGCGTGCCGTGCGAAAAGTTGAGCCGGAATATGTCAACTCCTGCTTCTACTAAGCCCAGCAATGCTTCGAATGAATTGCTCTTAGGGCCAACTGTGGCGACAATTTTCGTATTATTTTCTTCAATGCTTTTCATCAGGATGAGAGTGGTAAGGAAACGGCATAGCCAGGAAGAAATGTGGCAATGTTGTTTATTCGCAACTACTTAACAGCGGGTGTTTTTTGAGCGCTGGTGGCTAGTGGAATGCTTACGTTACTCAGGCTATGCTCCCAGCCTTGCCAACCCTCTAAGGCTATTCCTTCAAAATTTGCTTTGCTCTGGACAAAAAATCCATTTTTTTTATCTCCGGCAGCCCAACCCCAACAGCATCTGAAAACGAGCAATTTTTCGTCAATTTTTCTCCTTTTTTCGTTGCGTAGCAGCGCTACGGAGCGGAAAAAAGGGGGAAAAGTGGCGAAAAAGGGCCATTTTTTAGCCAAGTGACCCAATCGCAAACAAGCTCTAAACATCCTCGCCCAAACACCCAACTTATTTCCGGCACCTTTCTCAGGAATTCCACTATCAGAAATTCGCTTGCACATGCCGAAGGGTTGATCTCTGCACTTTGCAGACTCCAGCCCCCCCTAAGTGTAATTTTTACTAAAATAGGCCGCCAAAAGTACACCTATCTGCAAATTTGGTCAATGGTAAGGCATACAAATTTTGCAGGGCATCTTCAGGAGGGGCGAGAAAGCAGCAGTTATAAGGGGATAAGGCCTCGTGTCAAAAAATTTTTTTTTCAATCACTGGAGTTTGCCTTTCTTTGCAAAAATTTTCAATTTTTTAAAACCCGCTGATAAACAGCAGCAAGTGCAAGAAGCTGAAAATCCGGAAGTTAAAAGTTTTCTGCTCCTGCACTCTGTTATTTTGATATTTATTAATTTGTTATTTTCCTTTACTAAAAACATCTGTTATGTCGGACATTGCAAAAAGAGTAACAAAAATCATTGTTGAAAAACTCGGCGTAGAAGAAGGGGAGGTCACTCTCGAAGCCAGTTTTACGAATGACCTGGGCGCTGATTCACTTGATACAGTTGAGTTGATCATGGAATTGGAAAAGGAATTTGACATTTCCATACCAGACGAGCAGGCAGAGAAAATTCAAACTGTCGGCCAGGCTGTTGAATACATCGAAGCCCAGACCAAAGGATAGTGTAACACTTTGTATTATTCAAAGGAGCCAAAAGCCGGCTTTCACCTTCTGGCTTTTGGCCTCTCCTCCACATTTCCCAATTCGCTGGAGGTTGTCGGCAGGTAATTCAACTTCGCTTTAAGCAATTGCTTTCGTTACTTCGACCCCGCAGGGGTTCCAGTGTTTCCTGCTTTTTTATCTGTTCAGTTCCTCCAGCCTGAATCAAAACTTAACCTAAAATGAGAAGGGTTGTCATCACCGGACTTGGCGCTTTGACGCCCATTGGGAATAACCTGAAAGAGTATCTGGAGGGTTTACAAAAAGGCGTGAGCGGAGCCGGGCCAATTACTCATTTCGACGCTACCAATTTCAAGACCCAATTCGCCTGTGAGGTCAAAAACTTCAATCCTGAAGATTTTATCGAAAAACGCGAGGTGCGCCGCCTCGATAATTTTGCCATCTATGCCATTGTTTCCGCTGATGAGGCCATTGCAGCCTCGGGATTAGACCCTGCAAAAGTGGATGTGGATCGGGTTGGCGTAATTTTCTCCTCCGGCATAGGGGGCATGGCAACGCTCGAAAAAGAAGTCGAAGATTTCGCACTCGGAAACGGAATTCCCAGGTACAGCCCCTTCCTCATCCCCAAGCTAATCAGCGACATTGCACCGGGGCACATCTCCATGAAGTACGGCTTCAGGGGGATCAACTACTCCATCGTGTCAGCTTGTGCTTCTTCCACACATGCTATCATGGCGGCCTTCGACTATATACGTTGGGGCAAAAATGATGTCATTATCACCGGAGGAGCCGAAGCAGCCATCACTAGAGTCGGGCTGGGTGGCTTCAGTGCCATGAAAGCACTCTCCACGCGCAACGACGACCCCAAAACTGCTTCCCGGCCATTTGACCTGGACAGGGATGGCTTCGTCCTGGGCGAGGGTGCCGGTGCCTTGGTGTTGGAAGAGCTCGAACACGCACGCAGAAGAGGTGCTCCGATTCTGGCAGAAATTGTCGGAGCAGGTGCTACCGCTGACGCTTATCACATCACCGCCCCTCATCCCGAAGGGCTGGGCGCTGCCAACGTCATGAAAGCAACTCTTGCCGATGCAGGTATGACCCCTCAGGACATTGACTACATCAACGTGCACGGCACTTCTACGCCCCTGGGAGATATTGCAGAGGTAAAAGCAATCCAACAGGTTTTTGGCGATGCAGTTTACAAGCTAAACGTGAGTTCAACCAAGTCAATGACAGGTCACCTGCTGGGGGCAGCCGGCGCCATTGAAGCTATTGCTGGTATTTTATCAATAAATTATAAATTTGTGCCGCCAACGATCAACCATTTTACGGATGATCCTGAGTTGGACGCACGCATCAACCTGACATTTAACGAGGCACAACAACGGGAAGTCAAAGCCTTTTTGAGTAATACCTTTGGTTTTGGCGGACACAATGCCTCGGTGATTATAAAGAAATTTGAGGGCAGATAGCAGAAATTGCGCATTTACTACGCGTGTTGTATGCACATTAGCTTTTTGAGAATCTGCATTTTTCAAAACTTCAAAAATCGCTGAAGCTGTTTCTGAAGTTTTCTAAGAGATTCCCCGTGGGGCAGGCAGGGCAGAACGCTGCGAACTGCGAGTTACAGATTGCTCTTTGACCAGCCTGTAACCCACAATTTCAGCCAAATTCAACCTGCTTTTTCCATTTGCATCGCAACACAAAGGACTTCCTGCCTATTTCTGATCCCGGCCTTTTTAGCATCGGGGTAGCTTTTGGTACTCCTCGATAAAGGAAGGCTCAATTTGTCCGGTTATTTCATCCTGAATTATTGAATCCGGCTGTACGGACAGTGCTGCGCACAATGGCCATTTTCCTTTCAGGCAAACACCCTGAAATGTAGTTGCCCCTGTGCACAACCTGCTGTCTGCTGCAAAAAAAAGAATCTTTTGTTGCGACTATTTTTACGCTTTTACAACCGCTATTTCCACCAGGAAAAAGAATTTGCAGGCAAGTTGAGGCCCCTGCTTGGCTTCACTCCTTCCAATCTAAGCATTTTCAAACTGGCATTTTCTCACAAATCCAACCACTCGGACAAGGCTTACGCTATGCAAAACAACGAGCGCCTGGAGTTTCTGGGCGATGCCGTGCTGGGAACCATCATTGCAGAATACCTTTTTAAAAAATACCCCAATGCTAATGAAGGCTTCCTGACCAAGATGCGCTCTAAAATCGTCAAGCGAAACACTTTGAACAAGATCGGCGACAAAATGGGGCTGGACATGCTGCTCCAGGAGTACAGCCAAACCAGGTTGAGCCGCTCCATGCTCGGAAATGCAGTGGAAGCATTGGTGGGTGCCGTTTACCTCGAAAAGGGATACCGGCAGACAAAACAATTTATTATTCGGAAAATCCTTCGGAACTACGTGGACATTCACGAGTTAGAAAGCTACGACGACAACTTCAAGAGCCAACTCCTGGAATGGTGCCAGAAAAACGGGCAAACTGTAACCTACAAACTCGTAGCTCGCTACAAATTTGAAAAAAGAGATCGCTTCAAAGTCGCTGTGCTGATTGACGGCAAAAAAATCTCCACTGCAGACGACTTCAACAAGAAAAGTGCAGAGCAGACTGCCTCTGAAAAAGCCATGCTTCAATTGGGCATCCTCAGCGAAACGAGCTTCAATAACGAAGAAGAAGAAGAAGAAGAAGAGGAGGAACAGGAGTTGGAAAATTAAGAGCTTGTTTGCGATTGGGTCACTTGGCCAAAAACGACCCTTTTTCGCTCTGTTTTCTCCTTTTTCAAATCCGTAGCGCTGCTATGCCACTTCACAAAGCTAAAAACCTGACAAAAAATTGCTCGCTTTCAGATGCTGTTTGGATTGGACTGCCCCAGGTAAAAAGACGGCTTTTTAGCCCAGTAAGCTCCATTCAAACAGCATCTCGGCTCAAGCACCAAAACACAAACAAGCTCTTACTCCTACCCTGTCGAAAAATCAGCACCTGCCAGTAATTATAACGATTTTTGGAACGCACATACGCAGGCCACACAGACAACAAGAGCGACAAAATGGCGAAAGCCAAATCGCAGGCAACTGCTTAAAAAACGGCTCCTACCTGCGCTCTGCCAACGTGTACCATCTTTGCAGGGCCGGTTTTGCGGCCTTCGTAGCTGATGCCTATCCGAATGTTTTTCGCTACCTGCCTGTCCAAAGTGATGTTCCAAATGTAATTCCTGCCGTTTTGAAGGCCCTGCAAAAATGCAAATCCAACCGGCGAATTAGCTAGCCCTTCGAACTTGATATTTACCAGGGAAAACTCCGAGCGGATGTTCGTCGTTGCACTTTGATTGAAGGCCATTTCCCATTTCAGATCCCTGGTACTGGCATTTTCCCCCGTGTTGCCCAACTGGTTTTCGGCATAGCGGAGCCTCCAAGTCAAGCTCATGCGGAAACTCGTGGAAGGCTGAAAACTCACCTGCGGCTTTATCTCGTAGGAGCGTATCCGGTAGCGCCGGTTCTCAAACTGCTCAGAATCCTGCTCATCTTGTGCCAGGGTAAATGACGATTGAAAGCTGACCGAGCTTGTTACATTCCAGCGAAGCTTGAAAAACTGCTCCTGCTGCCGGCGAGCCTCAAAGCCATTTGTTTGCACCAGCTTGTTTTGATTATCGGACATGCCTACCTGCAAGTCGTATTTGGGATGAGAGCGGTTAAAAAAAAGCGTATTGTAAATAAAAGACCGGGTACTTACCAGCGCCGTATCCACGATGCCAAGCTGAAAGGGATTCCAAGCGCTCACCCCTTCACTATGGCGTACTTTCCGCACGATCTGCAAGGTGCTCTGCGTAGAAAACCTGCTCAAAAACTTCCTGCTGCCTTGGGCATTGAACCACACTGCTTTGGGCTCCAGCCGCAGGCTCTGGTTGAAATTTACATCATTTGTGCGGATGAAATCATCCGTAAAAACCGTCACCCGCACGGCATTTGCCAGGTCCTGAAATGGTGCAACCTCGACTTCGTCGTGCTGCACTTTTCCATCGCCGTTGCGGTCGGTCCACTGGTGTGTTCCCTCACCAGTCGGCACTTGAAGGTAGTTGAACTCCACCTTCCGCTCCTGCCCCGAGCCAATCTCGTAGCTCGTTGCACTTTGCAATGTGCCCCGCCAGAGGTTGAGCGCGTAGTCGAGCCTGCCGAGGTAAGTGTCAGAAGGAGTGACACGGGTCAGCGCTGTATCGCGCACGCTCAGTTGCCGCCAGGTGAAATTCCAGCCCAGCCGGGAGTTGCGGCTTTGCTGCCAGTTGCCGTTCAGGTTCAGTTCGCTGGCAAGGGTAGAAGCGAAGAACTCCTCGCCGTCGGGTGCGTAGTCGAAGCGGCGCAGGTAGTTGCTTCCAAAGCTAATCACCTCGCTCTCAGGGCTTTCAACAAAAAACTTGACCAGGTCGTAATAGAAACTGGCGGAGTTCAGCGTGTCAGTCCTCTCGCTTTGAAGGTCTTTTGCGAAGCGGCTGTTCTTCTCCCGCTCGCCGTACACGCCTGCCCGCCAGAACTTCGTGCCTGTGCTGTCTCGCAGGAAGGGCAGAGCCAGGTTGAGCTTCGGGCGCAGGAATCGGCTCTCCTCCAATAAGCTCTTTGTCTTCAGAAAATCACCCTGTGCCCATAGGTCGTAGCCGTTTTTTTGAAAAATATATTTGGCAAAATGCTTCATCCCCGTGTAAAGTGTATCCCGAAAAAAGCCGCCAAAATTGTACTGTAGGCTTCCTAGCGAAGGCGAATGCAGGGTGAATCCAGCATCGGCAAGCTGTTCGTTGCTTTGGCGTTCGGCTATGCGCAGGTCGTTGGCTTCCCGGTTCACATTCCAGTCTCTGGTAAATTCGACAGGGCGGTAAGGGTTTAGCTCCCTGAATTTTTGCTGGGTAAATTCGTAGCCCGCCTTCGTCTCAAGCCGCCACAGGGCGATTGGGCGAGCTGCTTCTTTTTTATCCTGTGGAGGCCGACTCGCCTCAGCCGTATTTCTCCTTTTTTTTCCAAACTCAAAAACCTGCCTGACGCTTGCCGTCGCGGCAAAGCCCGTGTTGTCGCCATCGTTTAGTGGCGAGAGGCGGTTTGGGTCAAAACTGCTCAGCCCTGCTTCTATCTGCACTTTGGTTTTATCAGAAGGACTCCACTCGCCACCCGCCGTGTAGAGTTGCTGGCGGTTGGGAGCAATCAACCTGCGCACTGGCTCGTAATCACCTGATGGCAATCCCGTCAACGGATCAGGGGCGACCCAGCGATAAACCCTTCCGTTGGCAGGAGTTTCCGTATCCAAGACGTAATTACCCTTTCCGGAGCCGACAAAAGAAAAGCCTGCAGTGTATTTAGCCAGCTCCCGGTTTGTGCTGAAAACCAACACCCTGACAAACTGGACGCCCTGCACGACCGTATCCCTCAATTCGTACAGCACCCGGAAGGCACTGAACTCGTTCACCGTATCAATTGCGCTAATCACGGCGCTGAGTGAGCTGTCACCCGCATTGCGAAGCGCCTCAATTTCTGCGTTTGAAAACTCGCCTTCAAGGGGTTGCCTACTATCCTGCTCGGAGTAGGTGTTGAGGTAAAGCCGCAGTTTTTCCTGCCGGAATTCGGTGTTCAGGGCATAGAGCGAGCGCTGATAACTTTGGACATTGTAGTCGAACTCCACGACGATCCGGCTGTCCTTCGTAATCAGGCGGCGATTGGTGAAAGTCAGATGGCCGGCATTGTAGTCAATCACATAGTCGGCGTCCTGGCCTCGCTGCATCAATTGGCCGTCTAAGAAAACCTTTTCTGTGCCTGAGAGGACGATGATAAAGCGCTCTGCCTCAGCACCCTCCAGGCGGTAAGGCCCCTGGTTGCCTTCCTGTGCTGAAATTGTGTTGCGGGCGAATTTGCCCCTGGCAATGGCGAGGCTGGCGCGGACATCAACCACTCCTTGCCGCTCCGGGGCTTCCGGCCTGAGAGCGTCAACTGAAAGCTGCTGGCTGAAAGTTGCTCCCTGGAGCTTTTTATAATAGTTCATAAAATAGCTGTTCGGCCGGGATAGCTCGTAATCTCCTGCAATCAGCTTGCTTCGATCCTTGGATAGCTGGATGAAGACCCGGTCAAATTCCCGCAGTTGTTGCGTATTGCCTTCGGGTTGCAAAGGGATGTTGTTATCTGAAATGGCAGCGAGTACTTCCACGTCGCCGAGATTGCCGGCCATCTGTAGGTTGAACTGGCTGTTCAGCACCAGGTTCTGGTTGTTTCCAAAAGAAAGCCCCCGCGTGTAGTTGCCATTGTAATCAAGCCCTTGTTGCAAAAGCGGTTGGTCGCCCCCTGCGTACAGGTCGTAAGGTACGCCGATGAGCCGCTCGCCCAAAGTCCGCATCAGAATGCTTGTGTCAACACGGGAAAGCGGAGCATCCAGGTCGAACAGTAGCACCCGGTACTGGATCTTTACAAAAGGGACGAGCGATAAAAGAGAGGAATCAAAAGTAATGCGGTTGTTTTCAAAGCTGAATTTTCTTTGTGAAATGGCACTCCCCCTGTCCGGATCTGTCACTTCCAGGGTGTTGGGCAGGACGGTTAGGCTGTCAAGTAATTGAGGTGTAGGAAGTACAGGCAAAACTTTGCTGCGCAAGTTGGAAATCTGCCCAGCAAGGGAAAGAGGCACTAAAGCCAGCCATATAGCAAACAACACTTTGCCCATCCGCCTTTTCTTTGGTGAAAAGCTTTTTTTCCAAACGACATTTCAACGATTGCAAATATGTTTTTACTCCTGCAAAAAACAAAAGTGAAACCTTGCGGTGTGCTGGTGTTTTTATTTTCGTCACTTTTTAGAGGTTGTTTGGGTTTAGCCCGGTGAGCTAAATCCAAACAGCTTCCAAGTAGTGCAGAACTTCCCAAAGATAAAGTCGAAAGCACGGTGGTTTGGGACTGCTTCGAGGAGGAAAATTCGTTTGATCACGAAAAATGCAGAGCAACTCAAAGCACTGCCCGTGAAAATACGACGCTATTGCACTATAATTGAAGAGGAAGTCTCGCTGCGATGTAGGAGGTGGTTGTTCTGCGGCAGACCGTGCTGTTTTTATCAAAAATTACACAGGCACCTGGGAAGCTTCCAGGTAAGTTTTCTATGCAGTTTTTTTGCTGTTTACATCCTTCTGCGCTGCTGCATGAGTTGGGTATAAGTCTGGTAGCCCAGTTGTGCCAGGTTGCTGACCATAAAAACATCCCCCGCTCCTTCGCTCTCGATGTGCAGTTCATCCACATCTTTTAAAATCACAAAATCATGGGCTTTTACAGCCTCTCCATTGATTTTAAAACTCCCGTTGATTGCGTACAGCGAGTGAAGTTTTTCAGAAGAAATGTGGTGGCGGCAGGATGATTTTTCAAAGTTGAAGCGATGGACTTCCAAGCCTGGCGTGTCCAAGGTGACGGGGGATCCGCTGCCGATGTAAGTCTTGATGAGGACATCGCCATCCTGTGAGACCGGCAGGCTTTCGGCAGAGTAATCGTCGTAGGAGGCCGGCTGGTTCAGCGTTTTAGTCAGATCGGGGTCAAACCAAATCTGGAACATGGCACTGCCCTCTGCCATAAACTCAGAATGGCTGACGCCGCTGCCGGCCCGGATGACCTGGGCATCTCCTGCTTTCAGAGGTCGCCAGGCTCCAAGCTTGGTGTCGAAGTGACGGATGTTGCCTTTGAGGACAAAAGACATGATCTCGAAGCCTTGGTGCGGGTGCAGGCCAATGGTGCTATCCACCTTCGCCTCAGCATAGGCCCAGTAAAACAGGTTGGAGTAAGGTCTCAGCGTGCCTCCATCTCCTGGGAAGCCAATGGGTTTGTTTTCAACGATTTCGCCACCGTTAAAGGCACCCCGTGCTTGTTTTTCTTTTGAAATAATCTGGATGGACATAGAAAAGTTATTGCGTTTTTGAATACGTGTTGTATGGGGAAGAACATATCCGGCAGTAGATAGTTTTAGCAAAGCAGATTCATAAATCAGCTTGCTGATCAATACCTTTGCGCTCTAAGAGCTTGTTTGCGATTTGGCCACTTGGCTAAAAAACGGCCCTTTTTCGCCACTTTTTCTCCTTTTTTCAGTTCCGCAGCGCTGCTACGCGACGGAAAAAAGGAGAAAAAGTGACGAAAAATTGCTCGTTTTCAGACGCTGCTGGGGTTGGGCTTACCGGGCGGGAAAGACACCTTTTTAGCCCGGTAAGGAACGTGCCGGAAATAAGTTGGGTATTTCGGCGAGTGTGTTTTGGGGGCTGGCAAGGCAGTGAAATAGGCGCATAACCTTAGCTATGTAACTATTTCACTAACACAGCCAGCGCCCAAAAGACGCTGCCCAAATGCGTAAGTTATTTCCGACACGTTCCTTAACTCAACCCCAACAGCGTCTCTGCTCAAGCACCAAAACGCAAACAAGCTCTAAATCCAACTCTATTTTTACCGGCTCTAATGATTTCGGTATGCTACTACCCGGGAGAGCCTCCGCAGAAGGGTGCCTCAAGTGCTCTTCGGGTAAGTGAGTTATCGCAAATTCAATTTTTACAACATGGCAACTGAAACTAAACGCACGGAGATAGACTCGCTTGGCGAGTTCGGCCTCATTGAGCATCTTACTGAAAAATTTAAAATCCAGAACAGCTCTACCATAAAAGGCGTGGGAGACGACGCAGCCGTCATTGACAACGAAGGCTACCTCACCGTCGTTTCTACGGATATGCTGGTCGAAGGCATTCATTTTGACCTGATGTATTTCCCCCTGAAGCACCTGGGCTACAAGTCGGTCGTGGTCAATCTCTCGGACATCTATGCCATGAATGCCCAGCCGAAACAGGTGACCGTTTGCATCGCCATCTCCAATCGCTTCAGCGTAGAAGCCTTGGAGGAATTGTACGAGGGCATGCACCTGGCCTGTAAGCTTTACGGCGTTGACCTCGTGGGGGGCGATACGACTTCTTCACAAAAAGGCCTCGTCATCAGCATCACGGCTATTGGTCAGGGTAAAAAAGACAGGCTCTGCTACCGGAACGGTGCCAGGCCTGGCGATCTGCTCTGCGTGACGGGCGACCTGGGAGCTGCTTTTTTAGGACTGCAAATTTTGGAGCGGGAAAAGCAAATCTATCTCTCCGACCCTGCTATCCAACCCGACCTGGAGGAACAACACTACGTCGTAGGTCGCTTCCTGAAGCCCGAAGCCCGCAAGGAAATAATCGAAATTTTTGAAAAAGCCCATTTCGTTCCTACTGCCATGATTGACGTGTCGGACGGCATTTCTTCCGATCTGATTCACCTATGCAAGCAGTCAGGCGTGGGTGCTTTCGTGGAAGAAACGGGAATCCCCATCCACAACGATTCGAAAATGCTGGCGCTGAAATTCCGGCTTGACCCGCTGACCTGCGCTCTGAACGGCGGTGAAGACTACGAATTGCTCTTTACCGTTGCTCCTGAGGACCTCGATAAGCTGCGGGTGCTGCCAGACATTTACATCATGGGAGAGATCACCGAAGCAGATGAGGGGATTAAACTTCACACCAGCGGCGGTAAACGAGTTGACCTGCAGGCGCAGGGATGGCGGCATTTTTGAATTGGAAAGCAGACAAGCCTCTGCTCCTGTACGAGCTATATAAAAGGTAACTACTCAGGAGGGTGAGACTGTATCAAAAGTTAACTGGAGACGGCCGCCGCCAAATAACCTTTCAGAGAGGGAGCATTCATAAATTGTACCCAGCCTTTTCAAAAAGCCCATAGTGGAAATGGCTTTTTAAAAAAAGTGCATCCTATTTTTCTTTGATCCTTAAGAGCTTGTTTGCGTTTTGGTGCTTGAGCTAAAAAATTATCTCGTCAGGTACATGTAGCGGCGGTTGTCCAACTCCCGGAAAAATGGATCGCTCAAGTCCCGGATGAAGCGGATGGCTTCACCCGTTGACTTCATCTCAGGACCAAGGTCCTTTTGAACGCCGGGGAATTTTTCAAAAGAGAAAACAGGCACCTTGATGGCAAAGCCTTTGGGCTGGGGAGCAATTACAAAATCTTTCAGTTTGTGAGTGCCCAGCATGATCTTAGTGGCAATTTTCAGGTAGGGCACGCCGTAGGCTTTAGCGATAAATGGCGTGGTGCGGCTGGCGCGGGGATTTGCTTCAATGACATACACCTTCTCATCCTTCACAGCAAACTGGACGTTTATCAACCCTCTGATATTCAGTGCTTTTGCCAGTTTTTCCGTGTACTCCACCATCGTGTTGACCACCTGTACCGACAGGCTGTAGGTCGGCAGTACGGCGCTGCTGTCACCCGAGTGGATGCCCGCTGGTTCAATGTGCTCCATGATGCCCATGACATGTATCTCGTCACCGTCGCAGATGGCATCAATTTCTGCTTCTTTTGCCCGGTCGAGGAAGTGGTCAATGAGCACCCGGTTATCCGGCATGTGTTTGAAGATGGACAGCACGTGGCGCTCCAACTCCTGGTCATTGATGACAATGCGCATGTCCTGCCCGCCCAGAACGTAGCTGGGGCGCACCAGCACGGGGTAGCTAATCTGGTTTGCGATGCGCAGAGCCTCCGTAGGGTCGTGTGCCACGCCGTATTTTGGGTAGGGGATGTCAAGTTCTTTCAGCAGGTCAGAGAAGGTGCCCCGGTCTTCAGCCAAGTCCATATCCGGGAAACTGGTGCCGATAATTTTGATGCCTTTTTGGTAAAAAATTTCGGCGAGTTTAAGGGCTGTTTGCCCACCGAGCTGAACGATAATGCCTTCGGGTTTTTCAAGTTCGATGATTTCCTCAAGGTGCTCCCAGAATACCGGTTCGAAGTAGAGTTTGTCAGCCACGTCGAAGTCAGTGGAAACTGTCTCGGGGTTGCAATTGACCATGATGGCTTCGTAACCAACTTCGCGGATAGCCTGCACGCCATGCACGCAGCAGTAATCGAACTCAATACCCTGGCCGATGCGGTTAGGCCCTGAACCCAGGACGATTATCTTTTTGCGGCCCGAAGGGCTACTTTCGTTTTCGTCGTCAAAAGTTGAATAATAATAAGGGGTATGTGCTTCGAACTCGGCAGCGCAGGTATCCACCATTTTGTAGGTGCGGCGGATGTTTAATTTTTTCCTCACTGCTGCCACTTCTTCCTCTTTTATCCGCATCAGCCAGGCGATTTGGGCATCGGAATAGCCGACTTCTTTCAACTCCCGGAAAAACTGTTCTGGAATATCTTCAGGCACGTTATACCGCATCAGCTCGTGCTCCATGTCCACCAGACGCTTAATTTGCCTGATGAACCAGGGGTCAATCTTCGTCAATTTATAGATTGTCCTTTCAGGGACGCCGAGTCGCAGGGCGTCTTTGAGACGGAAGATGCGGTCTTCTGTGGCTTCTTCGAGGCGGTGGAGGACGTCCTCGGTACGGATCCATTCTTTCATGTCTGCCCCCAGTCCCATCCGGTTGTTTTCCAGAGACTGACAGGCCTTCTGCAATGCTTCGAGGAAATTCCGGCCAATAGCCATGACCTCGCCTACGGATTTCATCTGCAGCCCGAGGCGGGGGTCAGCGCCCGGGAATTTGGTAAAATTCCAGCGGGGCATTTTCACAATCACATAGTCCAGCGAAGGCTCGAAGAAGGCGCTGGTGTTTTTTGTGATTTGGTTTTTCAGCTCATCGAGGTGGTAGCCGATTGCCAGTTTTGCAGCGATCTTGGCAATGGGATAGCCGGTAGCTTTGCTGGCCAGTGCTGAAGAGCGGCTCACGCGTGGGTTGATCTCGACGACGATCATGTCCTCGGTGGCAGGATCTATAGCGAACTGGATGTTGCACCCTCCTGCAAAATTTCCCAGTGAGCGCATTGCTTGAATTGCCTGGTCTCTCATGCGCTGGAACGCCGTGTCGGAAAGTGTCATTGCTGGGGCGATAGTGATGCTGTCTCCGGTGTGGATACCCATGGGGTCAAGGTTTTCCACGGTGCAGATAATGATCACGTTGTCGTTTGCATCCCGAAGCAATTCCAGCTCAAATTCTTTCCAGCCGAGGACTGCTTTTTCTACAAGTACTTCGTGGGTGGGCGACATGTTTAGCCCATGGCGCAGCGCTTCGTCGAAGTCTTCTTCCCGGTGGACAAAGCCGGCACCCGTTCCTCCGAGAGTGTAAGAAGGGCGGATCACAAGCGGGAAGCCAATTTTTTGGGCAGCATTTTTTCCTTCGAGAAAAGAGTTGGCAATAAAAGAAGGTGCCACCCCCAATCCCTGGCTGACCATGTGTGCGCGAAAGGCCTCCCGGTTTTCCGTGAGCTCGATGGCGTCAATGTCCACGCCAATCATTCGGACGCCGTATTTTTCCCAAATGCCCAGTTTGCCAGCCTCAATTGCCAGATTAAGTGCTGTTTGGCCCCCCATTGTCGGCAACACGGCATCAATTTTTCTTTCCTTCAGGATGAGTTCTATGCTTTCAGGGGTCAACGGCAGCAGGTAAATATGGTCTGCGGTCATGGGGTCGGTCATGATAGTTGCCGGATTAGAGTTGATTAGCGTCACCTCAATCCCTTCTTCCCTGAGAGAGCGGCTGGCCTGAGAGCCGGAATAATCAAATTCACAGGCTTGCCCGATAATGATGGGGCCGGAACCGATGATAAGGACAGCGTGGATGGACGAATCTTTTGGCATGGCGGGATCGGATTAACGACATAAAAAAGGCTTCTGAGAGGGAGAACCTGGGAAGCCTGGGATTTAATTTTTCGGGGCGCAAAGGTAGTATGAAAACACGGGCACAAAAAAGTGATTTTTGATTTAATTCTCCTCCAAGCCGTATTTATCCAGTAGATAGACCAGGCTGGCCATTGCGGCTGTTCCCAGTTGAAGTTCCCGCTTGTTGACTTTTTCAAAGGTATCGGCAGGGGAATGGTGATAGTCAAAATAGCGCTGAGAATCAGGCTCATATCCGAAAAGCAGGGTGCCGTGGCTCTTCAGAGGGGAGATGTCGGCCCCTCCGCCTCCTTTCCGGATGCGAAGGTTGAAAGGCTCGAACAAGGAGCGCCAGTTTTGGGTGACAGGAAATTTTTTATTAAAAACTTCCTCTGTTGCTTCCACCGTAAACCCCTTTGGGGTAAATCCTCCCCGGTCGCTTTCAATCGCTGCCAGGTGCATCTCACCTTTGCGTTTTGCCTCCTCCGCATAAGTTCTCCCTCCTCTCAACCCATTTTCTTCATTCATAAAAAGGACGCATCGAATGGTACGCTTTGGATTGTAATTCAACAACCTAAGGATTTGTAAAACCTCCATAGACTGCACTGTGCCGGCGCCGTCGTCATGAGCGCCTTCGCATACGTCCCAGGTGTCGAGGTGCCCTCCGACGAGGATGATCTCTTCGGGCTTTTCCGTGCCTTTTATCTCGCCGATGACGTTGTATGAAAGTTTGTCGGGCAACATTTCGCAGGTCGTACGCATGAAGATAGTTACGGGGCCTTGTCTGAGCAGGCGACTCAGCAATTCTGCATCGTTGGTGGAAATAGCAACTGCCGGGATTTGGGGCAGTCCTTCTTTGTAGCTAAGGCTGCCCGTGTGGGGCACATCATCTAGTCCCGAGGCCATAGAACGAACCACGACACCGACAGCTCCGTATTTTGCTGCTACGGAGGGGCCAGCAGTCCGTTGATCCACTGCTGTGCCATAAGCCGCAAATGTGTTGAGCAGCGTGGGGTCAAAAGGACGATTGAAAAAGACGATCCTGCCTTTTACGGCAGCCTCCCCCAGTTGCTCCACCTCGTCCAGGCTCTTCACCTCCACGACGGGCGCCCAAATGCCCTCAGCACCAGTGCCTGTAGAATTTCCGAGTGCAAGTGCATTTAGCTCCACCGGGCCCATTACTGACTGGGTAATCCTCACAATTTCCTTCTCTCCTCTCACCCAGTGGGGAACCATGCAAGGCATCAGCCAGACGGAATCCAGCTCCAGCGTGTTCAGCACCTGCCGGGTGTACTCAACGGCAGCAGCAGCTTGTGGAGACCCGCTCAAACGGGCGCCGATTTCCTTTGAGAGATAATGAAGCCAGGTGTAGGACTGCCCTTGGGTCAGGGTAACATCGTGAATTTGTTTGATAAAAGAAGCATCGGTGTTTCCGGGATGCTCCTCCTGCCCAAGTGCAGGCAGGGTGCTGATAAGAAGCAGCGATAGCAGTGTTTGGTGGCGCATTTCCATTTTTATTTTTTGTAACTACTTGAAGTTGTTTTTGGGGAAAAATTTTCGGTTTCCTCAAAAAAGCCCCTCTTTAAAAAATCTTATTCGCCGCTAAGAGCTTGTTTGCGTTTTGGTGTTTGAGGTGTCTTTCCCGCCCAGAGCCAAGCAAATTTTTCAGCAATAGCTAAGAGCTTGTTTGACTTGTGAAACAGGCTCTCCCCTGCTGAGTAGTTCCTATTTTCCAATAGATACCAACTGTGTCTGTGAAAAGAAGCTCATCTGCAATTTGCTTCAAAAAAAATTCCTGGCGCTCCCTGAATTTTATTTCAATGCAAATTGAAGGTGCCCTGGCTTCAGACTTTTTCGATTTTTTAGCCAAGATATAAAGCTGGCATTTTAAGAAAAAATTTTTGAAAAGGATTAGGACTTTTGGTCAAGTGAATGTAATTTAGCGTTGCAAATGCTAATCGTAAAATTCACACAAAGCATTTAACAGTTGCAATTCCTCATAAAATTGCAACGTGCAGATAAATAATTTGGTTTTATTTGGTTAGGGCTGAGGTAGTGCCTATGAGCGCTGCCTCTTTTTTTTTCAGCTGGGGCGAAATTATAAAAGACAGACAGGAATTCATTTTTTTTAATTTTATTATCTCAAATCTGTGTCTTTCTGCAAAAACGGGCGTCTAACAGCAAAATCATACAAATCCAATCTTTATTTTTCTTAAATTCGTGGATGTTTTTAACAAATTCAACCTATTTGCTTGATAAACAGCATATTGCAGCTTCATTTTGCTGTGATAGAGCTACATCAGAGGTAATTTATTCCATTCTTTCCGCAAATGGGAACTGACGAAAGATCTAAAGAAACGGACATATCGCTTATTCGCCGTTACCTGGCTACGAAAGATCAAAAATGCTTTTCGGTGCTGTACAACAGGTATGCAGGCAAGGTGTACGGCAAATGTCTTTCTCTGCTGAAGGAAGAGCACCTTGCAAGAGATGCTACACAGGATGTTTTTTTGAAGATCTTTATCAATCTGGCACAGTTCGGCGAGCAAGCTAAATTCTCGACTTGGGTTTATTCTATCACTTACAATTACTGTATAGACCTTCTTCGCAAAAAGAAAAAGATTTCAGATCTGTTTTCAGATGAAATGGAGCGCCTGCCGGATACACAGGACGAAGTAGCAGACGAAGAGTTGCTGACCATGAAGGTTGACCACTTGCGGATAGTTTTGGACAAAATTCCGGTCGGCGACAAAACTATTCTTTTGATGAAGTATCAGGATGACTTACAAATAAAAGAAATAGCTTCGATCCTCGGCAAGACAGAAAGCGCTATAAAAATGAAAATCAAACGAGCAAAACACAAAGCCCAAATGATCCATAACGAGCTCTTTCCAGAGCATTAGAGCTTGTTTGCGTTTTGGTGCTTGCGGCAAAAACGAGCAATTTTTCGCCCTATTTTTAGCTTTTTGAAGTTGCGTAGCAGCGCTACGGAACTGGAAAAAGGTGAAAATAGGACAATAAAGAGCCGTTTTTGACCAAGTGACTCAAACGCAAACAAGCACTTAAGAGTTTGATGAGGATTGGGTCGCTTGGCCAAAAACGGCCCTTTATCGCCATGTGACCAACCCCCCGGCAAGCTTTAAAGATAGCACCATGAATGCGGCAAATAGTTTCAAGCGGTTACTCGAAGAAGATGAGCAAATGTTTCCTCCTCCTCCGGAAATAGAAGAAAACGTATTTGGCAGTCTGCAAATCCTGTCTATCATGGGACAGGCTATGGAATTATACATTCCAAAGGTTTTTGAAATGTTCATCCTCACCCTCGGAGGAACAATCAGAGAAGTTAATCAGGCAGCCAAAGATGAGCTGCCTTTCGGTATGCCAGGCCCCGACCCCGAAGGCACAACACCTGGCAGTAGCGCGGGCATTGACAATCCCGGCGAGCTGCTTTAAAGCGCATTTAAAAAACAGTCCGACCTTTCTCGGGTTTTCCATCCATTTCTTCAGAATAAAAACACATACCCTATACATGGAACTCATAGAAATACTTTCTCAGGTGCTTTCCAAATTTGCCGATGCGGCCACTAATATCACCGGTGCGCTCATCATCCTCTTAATCGGTTGGATTGTCTCAAAACTGGTGGCAAAGGCCGTAAAAAAGATTTTGGGAAGTGTGAAAGTAGATCGCTTTGCAGAAAAAATCAACGAAACAGATTTTGCAATCAAAGCAAAGTTGAAGATCAAGATCAGCACATTTACCTCCAAATTAGTGTTCTACATTCTGATGCTCATCTTCTTCATGGCTGCCACAGACGTGCTGGGCATGCCAGTTGTTTCGAACATCGTCAGCGACCTGATCGCCTACCTTCCCCGGTTGTTATCTGCCCTGGTGTTGTTTGTGCTGGGTATTTATCTGGCGGAGTTCATCAAGAACATCGTATTGGTAGCCTGCAATTCGATGAACATCCCTTCAGGTAAGATCATTGCCAACTTCACCTTTTACCTCGTATTTCTGACGCTGACCATCAGTGCTCTTTCTCAAGCCAGCATCGAAACTTCACTCATCACTTCCAATCTCACGGTTATTCTGGGAGGCGTCATCCTCGCTTTTGCCATTGGTTATGGCCTTGCATCAAAAGACACCATGGCCAATTTTCTGGCTTCGTTCTACAGCAAAAACAAAGTGAAAATTGGTGATACCGTCAGCGTTGACGGCTCCCGGGGAAAGGTAATTGCCATGGACAGCAGTTCAATCACACTGCAGGGTGATGGGAGAATAATTGTGATACCTTTAAAAAAATTGACATCTGAGAAGGTAGAAATTTTCTCAGGGGATCATCACTTGAGCTGAGTTTTAAAAAAATAGTGACTCTTTAGCAGAGAGGTGGGGAAAAACTTCTAGTTTTTCCTCAAAAAAGGCTCCGAATTAAGGCTGTTTCATAAGTCAAACCGCTGCCTTTGGCGGCAAACAAGCTCTAAGTAGTTGCAAAAAATAAAAAAAGGCTTTTCACGCATCGCCCTTTCGATACCAGCCTTACAAAACACGCTCATTTTAAACCTAATCATTATAAACTTACAAAACATTTTACCAATGGTTAAAAAGCTGTTACTCTCTATGGCCCTTCTGGCCTTTTTCTTTTCCGCTCAAACTCAAACAGTTGAGGAACTGCAGGCACAAAAAGCTACAAAAGAACAACAACTCAATGCGCTGTCCTCCCAGGTAAAAGACCTGAACGGGCAAGTGGAGGCGCTGAAAGCAGAATTAGCCGGCCTAACTGACAAACTGACGCCTTATCCCCGCTGGGAGGTAGGGGCACTCGGTACGATGGGATTGAATTTTTCCAACTTCAAAAACTGGCTAAGCAAAGCCACGCCCAACACAAGCGCTACCAACATCGGACTCACCCTCAACGGATTCGCTAACCTCCAGCAGAAGAAGTATTTCTGGCGCAACGGCGGCAATCTGACGCTTGGTTGGTTAAAATTCGACGACAAGGACAAAGACGACGACGCTGGTGACTTCCAGGTGGCTGCCGATGCCTTCAACCTCTCTTCGCTGTTTGGCTACAAGCTCTCTGAAAAATTCGCAATCTCTACGCTCGGTGAATACCGCACTTCTGTTTTGGAAGGCAAGTTCAATAACCCTGGCTATCTCGACCTGGGAGCAGGTGCTACCTGGACGCCGCTCAAGGATCTCGTGGTCGTCTTTCACCCACTGAACTACAACATCGTATTCTCCGATTCTGATTTCGACTTCCAGTCCTCTCTGGGTTGCAAAATCGTCGCAGATTATACCCGTGCCCTCACCAAAGGAGTGGCATGGAAATCCAATCTCTCTGCATTTCTCAGCTACAAAGACAGCGACCTGCACAACTGGACCTGGGTAAATGGATTCAGCACTGCCGTGAAAGGCATTGGCGTGGGCCTGGACATAGGTTTGCGCAGCAACAAACAGGAAGCATTAGCTGCTGAAAAAACCGACAACCCCCTTCAGGTTTACTGGCTGCTGGGGCTGTCGTATGCGCTCTCCACCAAAAAATAAGAGCCACGAAGGCGCTACCCGAAAATAACGCTGCGCCTTTAAGAGCTTGTTTGTGTTTTGGTGCTTGGGCAGAGATGCTGTTGGGATGGAGTTAAGGAACGTGTCGGAAATAACTTACGCATTTGGGCGGCGTCTTTTGGGCGCTGGCTGTGTTAGTGAAATAGTTACGTAGCTAAGGCTATGCGCCTATTTCACTGCCTTGCCAGCCCCCAAAACACACTCGCCGAAATACCCAACTTATTTCCGGCACGTTCCTTACCGGGCTAAAAAGACATCTTTTTATCTCGGGCAGCCCAACCCCAACAACCTCTGAAAACGAGTAATTTTTTTGTCAGGCTTTTAGCTTTTTGAAGTGACGTACCAACGCTACGGATTTGAAAAAGCTGAAAACAGGACGAAAAGGGCCGTTTTTGGCTAAGTGACCCCCATCGGAAACAAGCGCTAAACGCTATTTTGAATCTGAGAGGCCCGACCCATTTCCCCGGTCGGGCTTTTCTGTTTATTTTTGACGCACTAATTACTTTTTTTATGGTAAAAATCGGAATAGTTGGTTCCGGCTCCATGGGCTCCGGCATAGCACAGGTGGCTGCAACTGCCGGACACGAGGTTCTGATCTACGACAATCATCCTGCCGCCCTGGAAAGCTCCCACGGCCAATTGCTCAACACACTCAACAAGTTGACAGCAAAAGGAAAACTCGACGACCGCGATGCCAAAGCTATTTTCGGCAGGACTTACTTCGTCAATGAACTTTCCGCCTTTTCAGAATGTGGCCTCGTCATCGAAGCCATCATCGAAAACCTCGGAGCGAAAAAGGAAGTTTTCGCTAAGTTGGAAGAGATCACAACGCAAAGCTGCATCCTCGCAACGAATACCTCATCGCTCTCAGTAGCAGCCATAGCCGCTGCCTGCAAGCAACCCGAACGGGTGCTCGGCATCCATTTTTTCAATCCTGCTCCCCTGATGCAGTTGGTGGAAATTGCACCGGCTATCCAGACCAGGCCCGAAGTGGTCAACCTGACGAGAAACCTCGTGGAGAGCTGGGGCAAGCTCGCCGTGCTGACTAAAGATACCCCCGGTTTCATCGTCAACAGGATAGCCCGACCATTTTATGGAGAAGCTTTGCGCCTTTTGGAAGAAGGCATCGCAGACATTGCTACCATTGATTGGGCCATGACCGAGCTTGGCGGCTTTCGCATGGGGCCATTCACCCTGATGGATTTCATCGGAAACGACGTGAATTACACCGTAACAGAAACGGTCTTCCAGGCATTTTACTACGACCCTCGCTACAAGCCGTCATTCACCCAAAAGAAACTCTCAGAAGCAGGCTGGCTGGGGCGCAAAACCGGCCGTGGCTTTTACAACTACGCCGAAGGAGCTGCCAATCCAGCACCGCAAAAAGACGAAGAGCTGGGCAAGCTCATCCTGTACCGCATCCTTATCATGCTGATCAACGAAGCAGCAGACGCTCTTTATCTCCACATCGCCAACCGCAACGATATAGACCTGGCCATGACAAAAGGCGTCAATTACCCCAAAGGCTTGCTCCGCTGGGCCGACGAATTGGGTATCGAAAACTGCGTCGGAATGATGGACGCCCTGCACCGCGAATACCTCGAAGACCGCTATCGCTGCAGCCCGCTGCTGCGCAGAATGGCCTGGGGCAAAAAGAAATTCTACTGACATGTCAAAAAAAGACCTCGCCACGAAAATTGTGGACAAAATGTACTACAACGACCCTTTCAGCCTATGGCTCGGCATCGAGCGGCTGGAAGATGCCCCAGGCCACTCCGTGCTCCGCATGACCGTGCGAAAGGAGATGACCAATGGCTTCGGAATAGCGCACGGAGGCATCACTTACTCCCTGGCAGACAGCGCCCTGGCTTTTGCCTCCAACTCGCATGGGCGCATGGCCGTGTCAGTGGAAACTTCCATCTCGCACACCGCACCCGTTCGAGAAGGCGACGTGCTGAAGGCTGTCGCTCAAGAGGAGCATCTGTCCAACAAAATCGGAAATTATCGCATCGTGATAAAAAACCAGGATGACCAGGTCGTTGCCCTTTTTAAAGGAATCGTTTACCGCACTGGCAAAGACTGGGAAGTCTGACAACCCAAAAGCTGGAAATAAAAGCCTTTCCTTCTTTTAGAGTTTGTTGGGGGTATGGAGGAGGGTGAAAAAATGAAACTTTTTCTTCCTTCTCTGCAATTTTGGAGTGTTTTTATGAAAAAATTCATCTTTCTGCTGCTCGCCCTGCCTGCTTTCGGCCTGGCTCAAAAGCCCAGCCTGGCAGACACTTTGCGTGGCTCCATCACCCCGGAACGGGCCTGGTGGGACGCCCGCCACTACGACCTTCACGTAAGTTTTAACTACGAAAAAAAGAGCATTTCGGGTTGGAATACGATCACTTATGAGGTTTTGAAAAGCACAGACCAGGCTATGCAAATTGACTTGATGAGTCCGTTGGTCATTGACAGCGCAGTGCTGGAAGGACAGAAGTTGAGCTGGGAAAAAAGCGGTAATGCCTGGTTCATCCAAACCGGCGCCTTCCCGAAGGCAGGCGCTTTAAAAAAAATAAGCATCTACTACCATGGCAAGCCAACCATTGCAAGACGCGCACCCTGGGACGGTGGCCTGATCTGGGCACAGGATGAAAAAGGACGTCCCTGGATTTCTGTCGCCTGTCAGGGTGTCGGCCCCAGCATCTGGTTTCCAAACAAAGACCATCAATACGACGAGCCCGACAGCGCCGCCCTTCACATCACAGCACCTTCAGAACTTGTTGCCGTCGCCAACGGACGGCTGCGGTACCAAAGGGACAACGGCAACGGCACGACCACCACGGGCTGGGCAGTCGTGAATCCTATTAACAACTACAACATCATACCCTACATTGGCCATTACACGCATTTTTCCAGTGTTTTTTCTGGTGAAAATGGCAATCTGAGCATGGACTTCTGGGCACTCGACTACAATGAAGACAAAGCCAAAGCCCATTTCCTGAGAGAAACCCCGAAAATGTTGCGCTGTTTTGAGCATTGGTTCGGGCCTTACCCATTTTACGAAGACGGCTATAAGCTCGTCGAATCACCGCATCTCGGCATGGAACACCAAAGCGCCGTAGCCTATGGGAATGGGTACGGAAATGGATACCGGGGTAGCGACCTGTCGGGTACCGGTGTCGGCATGAAATGGGATTTTATTCTCGTACACGAATCGGGGCACGAATGGTTTGGCAACAACATCACCTCCAAAGACATCGCCGACATGTGGGTACACGAGGGCTTCACCAATTACTCGGAAACCCTTTTTACCGGCTGTGAATTCGGCGAAGAAGCCGCAGACGCCTACAACATCGGCTGCCGCAAGCTAATCGCCAACGACCGCCCCATCATCGGCAAGTACGGTCTCAACAGGGAAGGTAGCAGCGACATGTACTACAAGGGCGGCGCCATGCTGCACACCATCCGGCAAGTCATAAACGACGACGAGAAATTTCGTCAAATCCTGCGGGGCCTGAACAAAAAATTCCACCTACAAACGGTCACTACTCGGCAAATTGAAGACTACATTTCGCAGGAGTCAGGGCGTGATTTTTCAAAAGTCTTTGATCAGTACCTGCGCACCACGCAAATCCCCGTTTTGGAAATAAAAGCAGCAGAGCCAAAGAAAAAAAACAGCAGAACAATGTCTTTGTCTTATCGCTGGACGAATTGCGTAAAAGGATTTGATTTGCCCATCCGCGTAAAAGCAGGAGAGGGTGAATGGCGATGGCTCGAACCCTCCGACCAATGGAAAAAAATAAAAATGCCGTTGAAAAACCTGGGCGAGCTTACCGTGGACAAGCGATTTTACGCTACCGTAAAAAAGTAACGCCTCTTCCACCTTTTTAGCGCTTGTTTGCGATTTGGTCACTTGGCTAAAAAACGGCCCTTTTTCGTCCTGTTTTCCCCTTTTTTCAAATCCGTAGCGCTGCTACGCCACTTCAAAAAGCCAAAACCTGACAAAAAATTGCTCATTTTCAGATGCTGCCTGGATGGGGCTGCCGGAAAGGGAAAAGACGACTTTTTAACCCGGTAAGCACCTTTCAAACAGCATCTCAAGACACAAACAAGCTCTAAGGCTATGCGCCTATTTCACTGCCTTGCCAGCTCCCAAAATACACTCGTCGAAATACTCAACTTATTTCCAGCACGTTCCTTAGCAGGAAGTGTTTTTGGAGAAAAGTTGAAAGTTTTCCTCAAAAACATCCCGAATTACGGGAGGAGGAAGAAAAATAGAATTTATCCTCCTCCTCCCACGCCCTTCTAAGTAGTTACCCATCAATTTAAAAACACCAACATGAGAGAAGCATACATTGTAGATGCCGTTCGGACGCCAGTAGGCAAATTTCAGGGGACCCTTTCATCTGTCAGAGCTGACGACCTTGCGGCACACGTCATCCGGGAGCTGGCAGGGCGCCACCCTGGTGTGCCGACAGAGGCCTATGACGACGTCATCCTCGGCTGCGCCAACCAGGCGGGTGAAGACAACCGCAACGTAGCCCGCATGGCCCTGTTGCTAGCGGGGCTGCCCTGGAGTGTGCCGGGCGAAACGGTCAACCGGCTTTGCGCTTCGGGCATGGCAGCTGTCATCCACGCCAACCGGGCAATCAAGGCGGGCGACGGCGAGCTCTTTATCGCAGGGGGGGTAGAGCAAATGACCCGCGGCCCCTGGGTCATCTCCAAAGTTTCAGAAGCTTACGGACGGGACGCACACCTGTTTGACTCGAGCTTTGGCTGGCGTTTTATCAACCCTGCCATGCAAAAGCTATACGGCACAGAAGGCATGGGCAACACCGCCGAGAACCTCGCCGAACTGCACCGGATCAGCCGCAGCGACCAGGACGCCTTCGCCTGCTGGTCGCAGCAAAAAGCTGCAAGCGCACAATCCTCGGGGCGACTAGCAGAAGAAATCGTTCCCGTTTCCATCCCACAGCGCAAGGCGGAACCTCTCCTTTTCGACCAAGACGAATTCGTCAAACCTCAGACCACGCCAGCCGTACTCGCCAAACTCCGCCCTGCTTTTAAAAAAGCCGAAGACGGAGGCTCCGTCACCGCGGGCAACAGCTCCGGCCTCAACGACGGTGCTGCTGCCATGCTTGTCGCTTCAGAGGATGCTCTCAAAAAATACGGGCTGACACCTCTTGCCCGGATTGTTTCTTCGGGTGTGGCAGGTGTCGAACCCCGCATCATGGGCATAGGCCCGGTGCCTGCATCAGAAAAAGCACTCAAAAAAGCAGGTCTCTCCCTGAAAGACATGGACCTCATCGAACTCAACGAGGCATTTGCCGCCCAGGCACTTGCCTGCACCCGCACCTGGGGCATCGCCGACGACGACCCGCGCCTGAATCCAAACGGCGGCGCCATTGCCATCGGGCATCCGCTTGGCATGTCGGGCACGAGAATTTTGCAGACGGCAGCCATCGAATTGCACAAACAGCAAAAACGCTACGCTCTGGTCACCATGTGTATCGGAGTCGGACAAGGCTATGCGACGGTTATCGAACGGGTGTAAGAGCCGCCCTCCCAGCCCAAGGCAGCTCTCTTTCGCTACTTTTTTGCCTTTTTCAAGCAAGCTGCAGAAGAATGGGCGAAAGGCTTTTCATTTTTGCTCTGACACCAAATTCCAAACATGCTCCAAGTGCCAAAAGTCATAGCTTTCTATTTTGCAAAACCAGCCGAATTGAGGAAGATTGCAGACCCTAAAATCCTTCCTCTTCACGCCATTTCGCAAACCTAACTACTTAGCAGGGGGCGTTTTTTGGAAAAAATTTTCAATTTTCCCTAAAAACACCCCGAATTGCGGGAGGAGGAAGAAAAAATGAAATTTTTTCTTCCTCCTCCCGCACCCTTCTAAATAGTTACTCACAACCAAAATAAAATTCGGATTTATGAAACGCACAAGCACCTTCCTTCTCCTGCTGCTTTTTTTTACCGTGAATGCAATAGGACAAGACGCCAAAATGAAACCCTTCATTGAGAGCTTGATGAAAAAAATGACTCTCGATGAAAAGATTGGACAGTTGAACCTCGTCGTGTCGGGCTATGTGCCGACGGGCACCATCCTGACCTCCGACCTGGAGGCCAAAGTGAAAGCGGGCAAAGTCGGCGGCATGTTTGGCACCCACGATCCAGCCAGGATGCGAAAAATCCAGCAAATGGCAGTTGAAGGAACCCGCTTAAAAATTCCGCTCATCTTCGGGCTGGATGTCATTCACGGACATCGCACCATTTTTCCCATTCCACTGGGCCTTTCCTGTACCTGGGACATGGAGCTGATAGAAAGCTCTGCCCGCATTGCTGCTTTGGAAGCTACTGCCGAGGGGCTGAACTGGACCTTCTCGCCGATGGTGGACATTGCCCGCGACCCGCGATGGGGCCGCATTTCCGAAGGCAATGGAGAGGATCCCTACCTCGGCTCGCAGATAGCCCGGGCAATGGTGCGGGGATACCAGGGCGATGATCTGAGCAAAAAGACTTCGCTCATGGCCTGTGTAAAGCATTTTGCATTGTACGGCGCTTCTGAAGCCGGCAGAGACTACAACACAGTGGACATGAGCCACAACACCATGTTCAATTACTACCTGCCGCCTTACCAGGCTGCTGTCGAAGCCGGTGTCGGCAGTGTCATGACCTCGTTCAACCTGGTGGACGAAGTCCCCGCTACCGGCAACCGCTGGCTGCTAACGGAGGTGCTGCGCAATCAGTGGGGCTTCAAAGGCTTCGTCGTTACGGACTACACCTCCCTCAATGAAATGGAGGCGCACGGCCTTGGCGATTTGCAAACAGTGGCTGCCCTGTCGTTGCGAGCCGGAGTGGACATGGACATGGTCGGCGAAGGTTTTTTGACAACTCTGAAAAAGTCCCTGCACGAAAAAAAGGTCACCCAGGCGGAAATAGACCAGGCCTGTCGCCGCGTGCTGGAGGCAAAATACAAATTAGGCCTTTTTGACGACCCCTACCGCCGTATAGACGAAAGCCGGCCTGCCAAAGAAATTATGACACCCGAAAACCGCAAGGCCGCCCGTGACATTGCCGCCCGCTCTTTTGTTTTGCTAAAAAATGAAAACCAGATATTGCCTCTCAGCAAATCAGGGCAGACAGTTGCCTTCATCGGGCCTTTTGCCGACAACAAACGGGACATGCTCGGCACCTGGGTGATCGGAGGTGAATGGGAGAAATCGGTCAGCGTGATGGAAGGCGTCAAAAACGTGGCACCCCAGCTGGCTACCCTTTACGCAAAAGGCTCCAACATCACGGATGACACTTCTTTTATTCACCGCCTGAATTTTTTCAACCAACCCATGGTAAGGCTCGACCCCATTGCTCCGGAAACCATGCTGCGCATGGCCCTCGAAACCGCTGCCCGCTCCGACGTGGTGGTAGCTGTGCTGGGCGAATCTCAAAGCATGACCGGTGAATCATCAAGCCGCACGGACATCGGCATTCCCCACAGCCAGCGCCGTCTGTTGGAAGAGCTGGTAAAAACAGGCAAACCCGTGGTGCTGGTGCTTTTCACTGGCCGCCCGCTCACCCTGGAATGGGAAGAGGCACATTGCGCTGCCATCCTCAACGTGTGGGCACCCGGCACAGAGGCCGGCAATGCCATTGCAGACGTGCTCTTCGGCGAGGTAAACCCCAGTGGTAAACTGACTGCTACTTTCCCGCGCAGCGTCGGTCAGATTCCACTTTACTACAACCACAAGCCGACGGGAAGGCCATGGAACGGCTCCTGGCAAACCAAGTTTCGCTCGAACTACCTCGACAGCCCTAACGACCCACTGTATCCCTTTGGCTTCGGGCTGAGCTACACCACTTTTAAGTATGGCGACGTGAAATTGAGCAAAGTGAGCCTGAAGGGCAACGAAACGCTCACTGCCAGCATAAGTATTTCAAATACAGGAAAATACGCAGGAGAAGAAGTCATTCAGCTCTACATTAGCGACCCGGTGGCTAGTATCTCTCGCCCTGTGAAGGAGCTGAAGGGCTTTCAAAAGATCATGCTAAAACCTGGCGAAAGCAAAGAGGTTTCATTCCGCATTACGACGGAAGCGCTGAAGTTTTACAACCACGAATTAAAATACGACTGGGAAGAGGGCGATTTTGTAATTCAGCTTGGAGGCAATTCAAGAGATGTAAAAACGGGGATGATTAAATGGACAAAATAAGAGCTTGTTTGCGATTTGGTCACTTGGCTAAAAAACGGCCCTTTTACCGCACTTTTCCCCCTTTTTTCCGTTGCGTAGCGCTGCTACGCAACGGAAAAAAGGAGAAAAATTGACGAAAAATTGCTCGTTTTCAGATGCTGTTGGGGTTGGGCTGCTGGAGATAAAAAGACACCTTTTTAGCCAGGTAAGGAACGTGCCGGAAATAAGTTGGGTATTTCGGCGAGTGTGTTTTTGGGGCTGGCAAGGCAGTGAAATAGGTGCATAGTCTTAGCTACGTAACTATTTCACTAACACAGCCAGCGCCCAAAAGATGCCGCCCAAGTGCGTAAGTTATTTCCGACACGTTCCTTAACTCCATCCCAACAGCATCTCTGCTCAAGCACCAAAACGCAAACAAGCCCTAAGCCACTTCATTAGGTTTTAGGGAGGGAAGTTGTCAGCCTGATGACTTCCTCCTCTTTCACAAATTGATTTTGAAAGGAATTTCATCGAGGCAAATGCTTTACAAATAGTATTTCTCTACCTTTGACACCTGTAAATTCCAAAGCAGATTTCACCCGAAATAACATTTTAGAGAGAATTAAGGATCGAAGAAAAAACGAAATGTACATCTTATTTTTAAAAAGCCATTTCTAATCTGGGCTTTTTGAAAAGGATGGATACAAGCTCTAAGGCCCCGTTTTTACAATCGCTGGTCCCAGGATTAAGAAAACTTTCCATACAAAAATATTTACCATCTTAAATCTACTCTTTATGAAGAATTTCTTTACCCTATTTTGTCTGTTAATGACAACACTGACTGTGGGCGCCCAAACAGTCATTTTGCAGGAAAACTTTGAGGGAACCGGGCTTCCTACAGATTGGACGCAACAGACAACAGCTACAGACGGTGGCTGGAAATTCGGCACTGCTTCGGCTCTTTCAGGCTCATCTTTTGTGATTCCCAACAACGGCTCCAAGATCGCTGTGAGTAATGACGACAATTGCAATTGCAACAAATCTGGCGATTACCTAATCATGCCTGAACTGGATCTGTCATCCTACACTGCTGTTTCCCTAAAATTTGACATGTTTTATGGAGACTTGTATTACAATTCACAGGAGAGGGGTACAATTGTAGCTTCCACAGACGGAGGTACCACCTGGCAAGACGTCGCACAATTGTCGGGAAACACGACGAACTGGCAAGTTGGCTATCTGGTAGATTTAAGCGCCTACGCCGGGGATTCCAGCGTGTTAATTGCCTTCAAATACTCCGATGGCGGCGGCTGGGGCTATGGAATGGCTATTGACAACGTGTCCGTTTTTGCACCGGCTGATTTTGACGTAGCTGTTTCAAAACTCACTGTTCCCCGCTATGAGGTGTTTGGACTTAACGTTGAGATCAGTGGAGAAGTGGTAAACCTGGGTGCCAAGAATCTGACTTCTTTTAATGTGGAATGGAGCAATGGAGTGGACACCTTCATTGACGAGGTGATAGATGTTGACATACCATATCTCGGCACTTACGAATTTGTACACAGTGCGCCCCTGTTGCTGGATCAAGCTATTTCCTACAATTTTTCCGTAGCAGTGGGCAATCCAAACGGTGAAGAAGATGCTAATCCTGCAAACAACAGCGCTCCGGGCATCGTGTCAGGGGTAACGTATATTCCGAACAAAAAAATGTTCACGGAAGAAGCTACGGGCACCTGGTGTGGCTGGTGCCCCCGGGGCACAGAGTGGATGGACTGGATGTCGGAATTCCACGCTGACCAGTTCATCGGCGTAG
>WBZO01000778.1_pt1 | contig 59605 bp, 55 predicted proteins | sample 5204261 | NCBI WGS metagenome assembly WBZO01 (sample SAMN12412400, study PRJNA552823) | activated sludge metagenome | isolation source: activated sludge from anammox sidestream of wastewater treatment plant... | place: USA: North Carolina | collected 2017-09
TCCGACAGCCCGAACAGCCGCAGCATCCTCTCGCCCGCGAACAGGAACGCGAGCAGCACGCCGAGCGCGATCGCGCACTCGCGCGCGACGACCCGCACGCGTCGCGCCGGCGGGACGCGGCGCAGCAGCGTGACCGCCAGCGGGATGTTCCCGATCGGGTCGACCACCAGCAGCAGCACGACGATCGCGGAGCCGAAGCTGAGGTCCATCGGGTGAGCCTACCGCGGCAGGAGGCCGCGCGCGGGGCGTTCGGGGACGAGGGCACCGGTCATCGGCGGTGCGGCGCTCCGCAGCCGCGGCACGGGCGCCGGGCGCGCCGGAGGCCGGGAAGTATATCGGCTGCCCGCCGCGGGGTCAGTGCACCATGCGGGCCGCCGCTTCCGGGCGGTACGCCGGCGCGGCGGGACGCAGGGACGCCTCGATGCGCAGCGCCTCGTTCCAGCTCGCGAGACCGGCGCCGTGCCCGACCGCGCCGAGCTTGGCATAGCCCGACTGCCACGCGGCGGCGAGGTGGACGGGGCTGACGTCCTCGACCTCGATCTCTCCCGCCCCCATGAACACCGGCCAGCCGGCGGCGCGCGCCGCCTCGAACGCGGCCCGCAGGGAACTCAGCGTGCCCGCCGCCTCCGGCCGCAGGATCACCGCGGAGAAACGCCGGTCGGCCGCGGCGATCCGCGCGGCGTCGCTGCCGAGCGACTCGTTGCCGATGAGGCGAATCCTGCCGCCGGCGTGACGCGCGAAGCGGGCGAGCGCCGCGTCCTCGGCGAAGGGCTCCTCGATTCCCGCGATGGGGAACTGCTCGAGCCAGCCGGCGAGGCGCTCGCTCCAGGCGTCGGTGTCGAAGGCCCAGTCCGGGCCGGCATAGCGTCCCGACGCGAACAGGCGCTCGGCGCCGACGTCGACGAGCAGTCCGACCTCCTCGCCGGGGACGAAGCCTTCCGCCTCGATGGCTGCGAGCACGGCCTCGATGGTCACCTCGTCGTACTCGCCCGGGACCATTGCGCCGCAGGCGTCCAGCGCCGCGCGCTGGATCCCGAGCGCCAGCTCGAGCGCGTGATCGACGCCCTCGGCCGCGAACGGCGCGATCGCGAGCGACCGGATCGGGCTCGCCTCGTTGCCGCCCGCGAAGAGGTCGATCACCGGAAGGGGCATGCGGGCCGGCTGGCCGTCGCGCAGGTAGCGGTGCAGCGGCACGCCCGCGGCCCGCGCCGCCGCGCGCGCGGCCGCGATCGAGCTCGCGCAGGTGGCCGCGCGGCGCGCGTGCTCGTCGCCGCCGAGGGCGAGCGCGGCGAGCGTCGCGTCGACGTCGTCCTGCCTGCGCGCGTCGAGCCCGTGCAGCGCCGCAGCGACCAGGCCGTTCATCGCGGCCACGGTCGCGCTCGGTGCGCTGCGGATGCCGGCGGGGCCGCGGCGGGCGGGCTTCACCGGCGCCGCGAGCGCGCGTCCGCGCGCGCCGCAGGCGAGGAGAATCTCGGCCTCGAACGCCGCTTCGCCGGCCGCCGTCCACACGCGGCGGCCCACGACGTCGACGATCGTGGTGTCCCGCACCGCGTCACCCCACTGACGAAACGCCGCCAGCGGCGACGGCGCGGGCCTGGGCGGTGCCCGCTCGGGCACCACCGGAGTGTTGCAAAGTGCCGAAGGGCGTCGGGCGGGTCGGCATGGCAGCGCATTCCTCTGCGGGTTGCGCCCCCCGCAGCCAGATCCGTTCCAGCGCGCGGGCCCGCGCCCGACCGGACGTGATGCCGTTCACACCCCCCGCGCGAAGCGGGTCGATCGTCGATCCGACCCTCTCCCCCAGGGTCGGGGGAGAGGGCGGTCAGGATTGCGGGCGCATGTGCGGAAACAGGATGACGTCGCGGATGGAAGGGCTGTTGGTGAAGAGCATCACCAGCCGGTCGACGCCGATCCCGCAGCCGGCGGTCGGCGGCAGGCCGTGCTCGAGCGCGCGGATGTAGTCCGCGTCGTAGTACATCGCCTCCTCGTCGCCGGCGGCCTTCGCGCGCGACTGCGCCTCGAAGCGCGCCGCCTGGTCCTCCGGATCGTTGAGCTCCGAGAACCCGTTCGCCATCTCGCGCCCGGTGATGTAGAGCTCGAAGCGGTCGGTGATCTCGGGGTTGGCGTCGTTGCGGCGCGCGAGCGGGGAGACGACCGCCGGGTAGTCGACGATGTAGGTGGGCTGGATGAGCTGCTGCTCGGTCGTCGCCTCGAAGAGGGCGAGCTGCAACTCCGCCACCTGCGCGTCCATGCGCGCTTCGACGCCCGCCTGCGCGAGCTCGCGCACCAGGGTCGCGCGGTCCGCCAGGTCGGCGTCGGAGCAGCGCGGGTGGTGCTTGCGGATCGCCCCGGTGATCGTCAGCCGCTCGAACGGCCGCCCGAGATCGACCACGTGCTCGCCGTAGGCCAGCTGCAGCGTGCCGAGCACGTTCTGCGCGACCGCGCGCAGCAGGCGCTCGTTGAAGTCCATGAGGTAGCGGAAGTCGCGGTAGGCCTCGTAGTACTCCATCATCGTGAACTCGGGGTTGTGCCGGGTGGAGATGCCCTCGTTGCGGAAGTTGCGGTTGATCTCGAACACCTTCTCGAAGCCGCCCACCACCAGGCGCTTGAGGTAGAGCTCCGGCGCGATGCGCAGGTACAGCGTCATGTCGAGCGCGTTGTGGTGCGTGACGAACGGCTTGGCCGCGGCGCCGCCCGGCAGCGGCTGCATCATCGGGGTCTCGACCTCGAGGTAGCCCTGCGCGAGCATGAAGGCGCGCATCTCCTGGATGACGCGGCTGCGGACGGCGAAGGTGCGCCGCGCCTCCTCGCTCGTGATCAGGTCGAGGTAGCGGGCGCGGTACTTCTGCTCCTGGTCGGCGAGCCCGTGGAACTTCTCGGGCAGCGGCCGCAGGCTCTTCGCGAGCAGCCGCGCGCGCGTCGCGTTGACGGTCAGCTCGCCGGTGCGGGTCTTGAAGAGCGTGCCCTCGACGCCCGCGATGTCGCCGAGGTCCCAGTGCTTGAACGCCTCGTGCGCTTCGGCGCCGGTGAGGTCGTTCGAGACGTAGACCTGGATGCGGCCGCTCATGTCCTGCAGCGTCGCGAAGCTCGCCTTGCCCATGACGCGCTTGAGCATCATGCGGCCGGCGACCGCGACCCGGATCGCCTGGCTTGCGAGCGCCTCCTTCGTCATCGCGCCGTAGGCGCGGTGGAGGTCGGCGGCGAGGTGCTCGCGGCGAAAGTCGTTCGGATACGCGCTCCCCTGCGCGCGCAGCGCCGCGAGCTTGGCGCGGCGCTCGGCGACGATCTGGTTCTCGTCCTGGGGCGGGGGCGCGGGCTGGTCTTTGGGCATGGGGCGTGTCCCGCGGCGCGCTACGCAGCGGCCCTGACGCCGACGCCCTGCTTGAGGCTCGCCTCGATGAAGTCGTCCAGGTCGCCGTCGAGCACCGCCTGCGTGTTGCCCTTCTCGACGCCGGTGCGCAGGTCCTTGATGCGCGACTGGTCGAGCACGTACGAGCGGATCTGGTGGCCCCACCCGATGTCGGTCTTCGCGTCCTCGAGCGCCTGCTTCGCCTCGGTGCGCTTGCGCAGCTCCTGCTCGTACAGCTTCGCCTTCAGCATCGTCATCGCCTCGGCGCGGTTGCGGTGCTGCGAGCGATCGTTCTGGCACTGGACCACGATCCCGGTCGGAAGGTGGGTGATGCGCACCGCCGAGTCGGTCCGGTTCACGTGCTGCCCGCCCGCCCCGGATGCGCGGTAGGTGTCGATGCGCAGGTCGGCCGGGTTCACGTCGATCTCGATCGACTCGTCCACCTCGGGATAGACGAACACGCTGGCGAAGGACGTGTGGCGGCGGGCATTGGAGTCGAACGGGGACTTGCGCACCAGACGGTGGATGCCGGTCTCGGTGCGCAGGCTGCCGTAGGCGTAGTCGCCGGCGACCTTGAGCGTCGCGGTCTTGATCCCGGCGACCTCGCCCTCGGACTGTTCGAGGATCTCGACCTTGAACCCGCGGCGCTCGGCGTACTTGAGGTACATGCGCTCGAGCATCTGCGCCCAGTCCTGCGCCTCGGTGCCCCCGGCGCCGGCCTGGATGTCGACGAAGCAGTTGTTGGGGTCGAGCGGGTCGGCGAACATGCGCCGGAACTCCAGCTCGCCGACGCTCCTGCCCAGGCCGGCCACGTCGCGCTCGATCGCGGCGAGCGTGGCGTCGTCGTCCTCCGCCCGCGCCAGCTCGAACAGCTCCTGCGCGTCGCGCAGGCCGGCGTCGATGCCGGCGAGGCTCGCGACGATCGCCTCCAGCGCCTTCTTCTCCTTGCCGAGGTCCTGCGCGCGCCTGGCGTCGTCCCAGACCTTCGGGTCCTCGAGCTCGCGCGCGATCAGCGCCAGGCGCGCGCGCTTCGCGTCGAAGTCAAAGATACCTCCGCAGCTCGGCGGCTCGACCGGCGAGGTCCGCGAGCGTGTTGGCGACGGCGTTGACGCGTTCGGCTTCCATGGGCGTGTCCCGCAAAGGGCGGGATTATACGCGCGCGCCGCAGCGCGCCGCGACAGGGCGCGCACCGGACCGGTATCATGCGCGCGACCCGCGTCCCGCCCGCCGCCCATGCCCGATCCCCGCACCATCGCCGAGCGCAGCGGCCGCAGCTTCACGGCGCTCTTCGTCGTGTGCATCGGCCTGCTCGGCTGCGCGCTCTATCTCCAGCACGTACGCGGGCTCGACCCGTGCCCGTGGTGCGTCGTGCAGCGCCTGGGCTTCATCCTGATCGCGCTGATCGCGCTCGTCGGCGCGCTGCACCGGCCGGGCGCGGCGGGGACGCTCGTGTACTCGCTCCTCGGTCTCGCCGCCGCGGTCGCCGGCGCCGCGGCGGGCGCCTACCACGTCTGGCTCCAGTCCGACCCGGCGCGGGCCGCGAAGTGCGCCGGCTCTCCGGTCGAGCGCATTCTCGACGAGCTCGCGCTCGGCCGCATCGTGCCGCCTCTGCTCCAGTACGACGGCCCGTGCACGCTCAAGCCCTGGAGCCTGCTCGGGCTTTCGATCCCCGAGTGGTCGCTCGCCTGGTTCGTGCTCCTCGCGCTCGTCTTCCTGGCGCTGCCGATCCTGGTGCGGCGCTGACGCGGGCGATGTGCAAAGGATTGTGAATTCTCGCGCCGGGCTCTGGCGCCCGGCGCCGCGCGGCCCGATGATCGCTTCCGCAGGGGAGGAGGGAGAGGTGCAGTGCGAGGGCGGAGCCGGACGGTTCCGCCCTTTTTTTGCCTAGCGCCGCAGCACGCACTTCTCGTACAGCCCGGGCAGGCGCCCGTCCGGGTCGTAGCGCGCCTTGAGCGCCGCGTACGCCGCCCCGCCGTAGATGGCATCGAACTCCGCGCGCGGGAAGTAGCTGTCCGAGTACAGCGACTTGATGCCGCCGAGCGCGACGACCTTGCGCTCGATCATGCGGTTGAAGTGGCCCGCGGGGTGCGGCGCGCGGGAGCGCACCACGTCCCAGAAGCCGAAGTTGACGTAGAGCGCGTCGGCCCGGGTGGGGAAGAGGGGCCAGCGCGCCGCGGGGCCGGGCGCGCGGAACGGGCAGACCCAGAGCGGGCGGATGCCCACTTCGCGCAGGAAGAAATCGAGGAACTCCGGCGCGCGCTCGACCGGGATGTCGACGTCCTGGATCACCGACTCCGGATGCCGCCCGGCGATGCGATCGAGCCAGCGGGTGAGGCCGACCCGGGAGTTCCAGCGCATCACCCGGGTGTAGAAGACCGAGTTCAGCCGTCCGCGGCCGAGCAGGCGGCGCACGACCGGGTTCTGCGCGAACAGGTTCTGCGAGCACCAGAACCAGTCGGTGTCCCAGCGCCAGAGGTAGTCGCGGGTCGCGAGGTAGTCCTCGTCGCGGCTGCGCAGGCTGCGATAGTAGATGTGCTCGTAGGTGTAGTCGCTCGCGTACGGCGCCTCGTCGGCGAACCGGCCGACGGTCGTGACCATCTCCCGCGGCCCGAACACCACCGCGTCGACGAAGTCCGCGGGCGACGCGCACACCGCCGCGACGTTGCCGAAGAACGCCTCCGGGTCGGTGTGGTGCACGTGCTCGAGCCGGACGAACCGCTTCACCGGCAGCGTCTTCGCCTTGACCCGCAGCGCGTAGCCGAGCGTGCCGTACGAGTTCGGGAAGCCGAAGTAGAGGTCGCGGTGCTCGTTGTCGGGCCGCGCGAGGACGACGGTGCCGTCTGCGAGCAGCACCTCCAGCTCGAGGACGCTCTCGTGCACCAGGCCGTGCCGGAACGACGAGGACTCGATTCCGACGCCCGCCACCGCGCCGCCGAGGGTGATCGACTTCAGCTGCGGGACCACGCACGGCATCGTGCCGTGCGCGAGCGTCGCGTCGGCGAGCGCCACGTACGGGGTCATCGCCTCCGCGTCGACCCAGCCGGCCGCGGCGTCGACCGCGAGAACGTGATCGAGGCCGCCCACGTCGAGCCGGCGGCGGGGGGCGGCCGCGCGGTCGCGGAAGAGGTTGGAGGTGCGCTTGTCGAGCCGCAGCGGGCCGGCGGCGCCCGCCTCGCGCAGGCTGCGTGCGAGCCCGTCGCGCCGCTCCGCGTAGCCCGTCAACGCGGCCTCATGCGGTCTCCGCGGCGGGCAGCTCGCGCACCGGCGCGGGCGCCGCGGCGTCCGCGTACAGGAACGCCCGGCTCATCGGGTAGCCGCGCCCGGTGACGTTGCCCTTGCTGAAGACGATCTGGAAGAGGTGCGTCTGCCCGCGCGGCGAGCGGAACATCTCCGCGCAGCCGTAGAGGTAGGTGCGCCAGACGCGCCGGAAGCGCTCGTCGAACCGCGCCGGGTCGAGCGCGTGGATGCGCTCCCAGTTGCGGTCGAAGCGCTCTCCCCAGGCGTCGAGCGTGAGCGCGTAGTGGCGGCGCAGGTTCTCGATGTCCACGACTTCGAGCCCGGCGTCCTCCATCGCCGCGATCGTCTGCGCGAGGCTCGGGATCCAGCCGCCCGGGAACACGTGCTTGCGGATGAAGAACTCGGTGTCGCGCACGCCGACGTGGCCGATGAAGTGCAGCATCCCGAGCCCGCCCGGCTTGAGGAAGTCGGCGTGCGCCTGCACCACCGCGCGCAGCTGGTCGCGCCCGGCGTGCTCGAGCACGCCGATCGACACCACCTTGTCGTACTGCCGGTCGACCTCGCGGAAGTCGGCCTCGCGCACCGCGATGCGCCCCGCGAGGCCGCGCCGCGCGACCTCGTCGCGCAGCCAGTCGCACTGCTCGGTGGTGGTGTTGAGCGCGGTGCCGCGGATCCCGTGGCGCTCGACCGCGTGGAACATGAAGCCGCCGAACCCGGTGCCGATGTCGATCACCTCCTCGCCGGGCCGCAGGCGCACCTTGCGGCACACGTGCTCCACCTTGTTCACCTGCGCCTCCTCGACGGTGCGCGTGCCCTCCTTCCAGTAGCCGCAGGTGTACATCAGCAGCCGCGCGTCCAGCCAGAGGCGGTAGAAGTCCGCCCCCAGACCGTAGTGGAACCGCGCGTTCGCCTTGGCCTGCGCGATGGTCCGGTTGGAGAACCGGAACTCGTGCCAGCGGTTGCGCACCATGAGGAGCGGGTTGCGCAGGGTCCCGCCGTCGAACCCGGACGACGATGCGATGCGAAAGGCCGCCGGCAGGCTCCCCGCGACGTCGATGTCGCCCGCGAAGTACGACTCCAGGAAGCCGATGTGCCCGAAGGCGAGCACGTTCCACTGCGCCCGCGCGGCCCGGAACCCCACGGTGACGACAGGGGATTCCTCCCGGTTCTGATAGGCGGTGCCGTCCGGAAACTCGAACCGGAAGCAGAGGTCGGTGCGCGCGCCGATCGCGGCCGCCACCTTGCGCATGCTCGCGTGCATTGGCCGGGGGCTTGTTGTTCGAATCGGGGCGGAGTTTATCGCGACCCCGGCGGGCGGCGCAGCGGGCCGCGCGCCGGGTCGAGCGCCGCCGCCCGCGCGCTGCCCCGGTGTCCCCGGCCTAGACGCGCCGGGACGGGTACTCGTCGGCGATCTTGTCCTCGAAGAAGCTCACCGGGGACGGCGCGGCCATGAACCCGCGGTGGACTTCGGGCGACACCCCGCGGTAGGCGACGACGCGTCCGTCGTTGAACTCGACCTCCAGCACCTGGCCGCGCGGGTCGTAGCCGACGGCCCGGATCTTGGCTGAGCTGATGCGCTTGCGTTCCATGCGATCCTCCTCTCAGTGCGCCGGCTCGCAGGCTTCGACGCGCAGCGCGAGCGCCTCGGTGCCGTTCCACTCGTCGATCCCGAGCGCGTAGGCGGCCCGCACCCGCGCGGGGACCGGCTCGGTGCGCCCGAACGCGATCGCGTCGTAGCGCGCGCCGTCGCGCGCGAGCTTCAGGCGCAGGTGGCCCGCGCCGACGAGGCGCTGGCTCTCCACGGCGAACTCGTCGGCGAAGAGCGGCGCCGCGAAACCCTGGCCCCACACCTCGCCCTCCAGCATGCGCGCGACGGCGAGGCTCGCGTAGCCGCGCTCGAGCGGACCGTCCGTCTCGACGGTGCGCGCGAGCGCCGCCGGGTCGATCATCTCGCGCACCGCGGCGTCGAACAGCGCGCGGAAGCGCTCCACCTCCGCCGCGCGCAGCGTGAGCCCGGCCGCGGCCGCGTGCCCGCCGAAGCGCACCAGCAGCCCGGGGGCGCGCTTGGCGACGAGGTCGAGCGCATCGCGCAGGTTCAGGCCGGGAATCGACCGGCCCGAGCCGCGCAGCTCGCCGTCGGCGGCCGGCGCGAGCGCGATCGCGGGACGGTGGTGGCGGTCCTTGAGCCGGCCCGCGAGGAGCCCCACCACGCCCGGGTGCCAGCGCTCGTCGTGCAGGACGATGCTCGCCGTCCGCGCGACCTCGACCTCCGCGAGCGTGGCCTCGGCGTCGGCGCGCATCGACGACTCGACCTCGCGTCGCTCCCGGTTCAGCCGGTCGAGCGCCTGCGCGGCGTTCAGCGCGCGCGCATAGTCGTCGGTCGCCAGCGCCTCGATGCCGAGGCGCATGTCGGCGAGACGCCCGGCGGCGTTGACGCGCGGGCCGAGGGCGAACCCGAGATCGAACGCGCGCGCGCGGCGCGCGTCGCGGCCGGCGACGCTGAAGAGCGCGGCGAGGCCGGGCCGCAGGCGGCCGGCGCGCATGCGCGCGAGCCCCTGCGTCACCAGCACCCGGTTGTTGCGGTCGAGCCGCACGACGTCGGCGACCGTGCCCAGGGCCACGAGGTCGAGGAGCTCGGCGAGATTGGGCTCGGCGCGGCCGGCGAACGCGCCGCGCCGCCGCAGCTCCGCGCGCAGGGCGAGCAGCACGTAGAACATCACCCCGACCCCGGCGATCGACTTGCTCGGGAACGGGCACCCGGGCTGGTTCGGGTTGACGATGCAGGCGGCCTCCGGCAGCGCGTCGGCCGGGAGGTGGTGGTCGGTCACCAGCGTCGCGATCCCGCGCGCGCGCGCGTGCGCGATGCCGTCGAAGCTGGCGATGCCGTTGTCGACGGTGATGATCAGGTCGGGCCGCGCCGGCGCGACGACGTCGACCACCTGCGGCGACAGGCCGTATCCCATCTCCATCCGGTTCGGCACGAAGAAGTCCACCTGCGCGCCGAACGCGGTGAGCGCGCGCAGGCCGGCCGCGCAGGCGGTTGCCCCGTCGCAGTCGTAGTCGGCGACGATGAGCAGCCTTCTCCCCGCCGCGATGTGATCGGCGAGCAGCGCCGCGGCCGCGTCCGCGTTCTTGAGCTGCGCCGGCGGGATCAGCGTGTCGAGCCCGCAGTCGAGGTCCGCGGCGGCGCTCACGCCGCGCGCGGCGTAGATGCGCGCGAGGAGCGGATGGACTCCGGCCTGCGCCAGCGTCCGCTCGGCGGCGTGCGGCACCTTGCGCGCGACGATGGTTCCCGCCGCGGTCATGCGCAGGCGGCGTACGCGGCGAGCGGCCGCGGGCGGCGCCAGAAGCGGCGCAGGTCCTGCCGCGTGGCCTCGACGTCGAGCGCGCCGCCGGCGCCGAGGGCGTGCAGGCTCAGCATGCCGACGCGTCCCGCCGCGAGCGCCGCAGCGAGGGGCGCGAACCATGCGCGCTCGAGCGCTTCGAGCCGGTCGGCCCAGGCCGCGTGCTCGCCGTAGCTCGCGCTCGCGCGCAGCGCATCGAGCACGACGAGGTCGACGCCTGCGCGCGGCGCCGCGCGCAGCCAGCTCTCGGCCCCGTCGGGGAGCGGAAGAGCGGCGCTGCCGCCGGCCACGGCGAGCCCGGAGGCGAGCGGCGCGTCCGCGTGCACGCGCGCGAACGCGCGCGCGGGCGGAGGCGCGAAGCGGCCGGCGCCCCACAGCCACAGCGCGTTGACCGGGAGCTCGCCGCGCGCCTCGCGCGCCTCGTTGACCGGATCGCCGTGGAGCACCATCTGGATCTCGTTCGCCAGCGCCGCGAGGCGGGCGTCTGCGGGGCGGCCGAGGCGCTGCCCGCGCGCGGCCGCGAGCGGCGGCGCGTCGCTCCCGATCGCCTCGCGGCAGCGCAGGTACCAGCGCGCGGGGTGGAGCGGGAAGCACGCGAGCCCGGCCGGCGCGAAGTGGCGGTTCAGGCTCGCCGCGAGCGCGCCGGCCTCCGCGCCGGTGAGCGCGAACCGCGTCGCGTCGAGCGGCAGGAGGTGATCCATGTTCACGCGCAGGCTGCAGGGCTCCGCGCACAGCCACCAGGCGTCGCCCGGCTCGCCGCCGTCGGCGAGGAGCGCGTAGGGCGCGGCGCCGGCCGCGGGGATCTTCCAGGCCGCGAGCAGCCACGGCTCGAGCAGCTGCTGCGCGCCGCACGCGCGCCGGCCGCGCGCGAGCAGGCGCTCGAGCGCGGGAGCGCGCCGCGGCGCCGCGTGCGCCGCAGCGGGATCGGGCCAGAAGAGATCGGGAATCGCGACGTGGACGTTCATCGGCCGCCGGTTTCAGTCTAGCACGCACCCGCGGGTATACTTGCGCCACCTTGCAGTACGAGCTCTTCATCGGCCTGCGCTACACGCGCGCGAAGCGCCGCAATCACTTCATCTCCTTCATCTCGCTGATCTCCATGGCGGGGATCGCGCTCGGCGTCGCGGCGCTGATCACCGTGCTCTCGGTGATGAACGGGTTCCAGAAGGAGGTCCGGGCGCGCATCCTGAGCGTGGTCGCGCACGTCCAGATCACCGGCCTGCGCGGCGAGCTCGCGCAGTGGGAGCGCGTCGCCGCGGCGGCGCGCAGGAACCCGGAGGTGCTCGCCGCCGCCCCGTACGTGAGCGGGCAGGCGATGCTCGTCAACGGCGCGACCGCCCGCGGCGCGCTCGTGCGCGGCATCGACCCCGCGCTCGAGGCGCGCGTCGCGGAGGTCGCGACCAAGGTGATCGCCGGCCGGCTCGACGCGCTCGTGCCGGGCGAGTTCGGCATCCTGCTGGGCGCGGACCTGGCGCGCAGCCTCGGCGTCCACCTCGGCGAGCGCATCACGGTGATCGCGCCGCAGGGCCTGGTGACGCCGGCCGGCGTGGTGCCGCGGCTGCGCTCCTTCCGCGTGGTCGGGGAGTTCCAGGTCGGGCACTACGAGTACGACAGCGGGCTCGCCCTGATGCACATCGCCGACGCGCAGCGGCTGTTCCAGCTCGGCGACGCGGTCTCGGGCGTGCGGCTGAAGCTCGCCGACCTGTTCGAGTCGCGCCGAGTCGCGCGCGAGCTGTACCGCGACCTCGGCGGCGAGATCCTGATCAGCGACTGGACGCGCAGCCACGCCAACTTCTTCCGCGCGGTCGAGATCGAGAAGACGATGATGTTCATCATCCTCATGCTCATCGTCGCGGTGGCGGCGTTCAACGTGGTCTCGACGCTGGTCATGGCGGTCACCGACAAGCGGTCGGACATCGCGATCCTGCGCACGCTCGGCGCCAGCCCGGCGAGCATCATGCAGGTGTTCGTGGTGCAGGGCGTGGTGATCGGCGTGCTCGGGACGCTGCTCGGCGTGGCGGGCGGCATCGCACTCGCGCTCAACATCGACGTGGTGGTGCCGTTCCTCGAGCGGCTGCTGCGCATGCAGTTCCTCTCCAAGGAGGTGTACTTCATCAGCGAGCTGCCCTCGGACCTGCACGCCGCGGACGTCGTCGCGATCACCTGCGTGGCCCTCTTCCTGTCGCTGGTCGCGACGATCTACCCGAGCTGGCGGGCGGCGCGCGTGCGCCCCGCCGAGGCGCTGCGCTATGAGTGAGGACGCCGCCGCCCAGCCCGTGCTCGCCTGCCGCGGGCTCGCGAAGACCTACCACGACGCGCGCGTGCCGGTGCCGGTGCTGCTCGGCGTGGATCTGGCGGTGGCGGCGGGCGAGGTAGTGGCCATCGTCGGGGCGTCGGGATCGGGCAAGAGCACGCTGCTGCACCTCCTCGGCGGGCTGGACGAGCCCTCCGGCGGCGAGGTCGCGGTGCGCGGCCGGCCGATGAGCGCGCTCTCGGACGCGGCCCGCGGCCGGCTGCGCAACGAGGCGCTCGGCTTCGTGTACCAGTTCCACCATCTGCTGATGGAGTTCTCCGCGCTCGAGAACGTCGCCATGCCGCTCCTCATCCGGCGCTTGCCCCGGGCGGAGGCGTACGCGCGCGCGGCGGAGGTGCTGCGCGAGGTGGGGCTCGGCGAGCGGCTCGAGCACGTGCCCGGGCAGCTCTCCGGCGGCGAGCGGCAGCGCGCGGCGCTCGCGCGCGCGCTGGTGACGCGGCCGGCCTGCGTGCTCGCGGACGAGCCGACGGGGAATCTGGATCGTCACACCGCGGCGACGGTGTACGAGCTGATGCTCGCGCTCAACCGCGCATACCGGACGAGCTACGTGATCGTGACGCACGACCCGGCGCTCGCCGCGCGCGCGAACCGGGTGCTGCGGCTCGACGACGGGCGGCTCGCGCCGGCGCGCTAGGCGCGGCGGGCGCGCCGGGCCTTGCGCGCGCGCCACTGCACGACGACCCAGACGCGCCAGAAGACCTGCACCGCGACCCACCCGAGCGCCGCCAGCCCGAGCGCGAGGGTTACCAGCCCGAGGGCGAGCGGGCGCCCCAGCGCCAGCGCCCAGGCGGCGAGCGCCCGCATCCACTCCCCGATCGCAGTCCAGCTGAACGCGGGCGGCTCGGCGATCGGCGCGCCCGACCCGCCGGTGAGGTGCGAGCCGATCCAGTACGCCGCGAGGTAGAGCGGCACGATCGTGAAGGGATTCGTGTAGAGCGTCGTCAGCAGCGCGACCGGGAGGTTGACGCGCAGCGGAATGGCGAGGAGGGCCGCCGTCAGCATCTGGAGCGGACCGGGGACGAGCCCGGAGAAGAGGCCCACGGCCACCCCGCCCGAGACCGAGTCGCGGTTGAGGTGCCAGAGGTTCGGGTGGCGCAGGAACCGGGCGAGCTTGCCGAGGTACTTGTGATTCCGGATCGACTCGTGGCTGGGCAGGTACTTCCGGAAGTATTTTCTGGGCATCGGGCGCCGAGGGATTCTATCGGTTTCTCTCTGGATTCAACCGCGCGTCCCGGTGACGCGTTGAAGTGCGATGCCCCCCGACGCCTGACGCCGTGCGACTCGCCGTCCTCGCCTTCGCCGCCGGCGTCTGGGCGCTCCAGCTGCAGGCCCGGCTGCCGGGTTGGGCCGGCATCGCCGCGCTCGCCGCAGCCGCGATCGCGCTGGCCCTCGCCGCGTACAGCGTCGCGCGGCGCTCGCCCCGTGGCGCGCACGCGGTTCTCGCCGTCGCCTGCCTCGGGCTCGGGTTCGCCTTCGCCGCCGGTGCCGCCCGGCTGCGGATGGCCGACCGCATCGACCCGGCGTGGGAGGGGCGCGACGTCACGCTGACGGGGGTGGTGGCGAGCCTCCCGCAGCCGTTCGAGCGCGGCGTGCGCTTCGAGTTCGACGTCGAGGACGCCGCGCCGCCGCAGTTCCGGTCGCCCCGGCGCATCCTGCTCGCCTGGTACAACGGCCTCACGCCCGAGGAGTTCCAGCTGGTGCCGCCGGTGCGCGCCGGCGAACGCTGGCGGCTCACCGCGCGCCTGCGCCGGCCGCACGGCGGCGCGAACCCGCACGGCTACGACTGGGAGCTCGCCCTGCTGGAGCGCGGCATCGGCGCGACCGGCTACGTGCGGCCGCGCACGGAGCGTGTCCGTCTCGCACCGATGGTGTGGACCCCGGCGTACGCGGTCGAGCGGGCGCGCGAGGCGATCCGCACGCACCTGCACGAGGCGCTGCCCGAGCACCGCTACGCGGGCATCGTGATCGCGCTCGCGATCGGCGACCAGCGCGCGATCGAGCCGGCCGACTGGAACACCTTCACTCGCACCGGGGTCGGCCACCTCATGAGCATCTCGGGTCTCCACGTCACCATGGTCGCCGGGCTGTTCGCGGCGCTGGTCGCCGCGCTGTGGCGCCGCTCGACGCGGCTCGTGCTGCGGCTGCCGGCGCGCAAGGCGGCCGCGGCCGCGGCGGTGCTCGCCGCCGCCGGCTACACGCTCCTCGCCGGGTTCGCGGTGCCGGCGCAGCGGACCCTCTACATGGTGGCCGTGGTGGCCGTGGCGCTGTGGCTCGACCGCCTGCAGTCCTCGTCGCGCGTTCTCGCGGCCGCGCTCGCCATCGTCCTCGTCCTGGACCCGTGGGCCGCCGTCGCGGCCGGCTTCTGGCTGTCGTTCGGCGCGGTCGCCCTGATGCTCTACGTCGCCGCCGACCGCGCCGGCCGCGGCAGTCGCGGCAGCCGGCTCGCGCAGTGGGGGCGCGTGCAGTGGGCGATCACGGTCGGGCTCGCCCCGCTCGTGCTGCTGCTCTTCCAGCAGGTGTCGCTCGTCTCGCCGCTCGCGAACGCGATCGCGATCCCGGTCGTCAGCCTGGTCGTCACCCCGCTCGCGCTCGTCGCGGCGGTGACCCCGGGCCCGTGGTTCGCGCACGCCGCGCACGCGGTGCTCGCGGCGGCGATGCCGGCGCTGGATGCGCTCGCGCAGCTCCCCGGCGCCACCTGGCGGCAGCACGCGCCCGCGCCGTGGACCGTCGCGCTCGCGGCGATCGGCGCGGCGTGGCTGCTCGCGCCGCGCGGCGTGCCGGCGCGCTTCGCCGCGCCGCTCCTCTTCGCGCCGCTGTTCGCGGTGCGGCCGCCGCCGCCCTCCGCGGACGAGGTCCGGGTGACGGTCCTGGACGTGGGGCAGGGCCTCGCCGCCCTGGTGCGCACGCGCGAGCACGCGCTCCTCTACGACACCGGTCCCGCCTACGGCACGGACACCGACGCGGGCATGCGCGTGATCGTCCCGTTCCTGCGCGGGGAGGGACTCGAGCGCCTCGACGCGGTCGTCGTCAGCCACGACGACAGCGACCACTCCGGCGGCGCGCGCTCGGTGGTGGGCGCGGTTCCACCCGGCGCGCTGTGGTCGTCGCTCGCGCCGGATCACCCGGCGCAGGCGGACGCGCCCTATCGCCTGCCGTGCCGCGCCGGCGTGCGCTGGACGTGGGGCGCGATCGGCTTCGAGTTCCTCCATCCGCCGGCAGCCGGCCAGGCCGAGGCGCACGCACGGCCCAACTCGCGCAGCTGCGTGCTGCACGTCCGCGCGCCCGGGGGCGCGCTCCTGCTGGCCGGCGACATCGAGGCGCGGGACGAGCGCGCGCTGCTCGCGCGCGGCGCGGTGCCGCGTGCCGACGTGCTGCTCGTGCCGCATCACGGCAGCGCAACCTCGTCCTCGCCGGCGTTCGTCGCCGCCGCGCGGCCGGCGCACGCGGTCTTCGCCACCGGCTATCGCAACCGCTTCGGCCATCCGAAGGCGGAGGTGGCCGCGCGGTACGCGGCGGCCGGCGCGGCGCTCTGGCGCACCGATCGCGACGGCGCGGTGACGATCACCCTGACGGGCGCCGGGGTGCGGGTGTCGTCGTTTCGCGACGCGCACCGGCGCTACTGGCGCTAGGGGCGCGCCGACGCGTGCTTTCCGCGCGCACTATTCCCTGCGGCCGATTGACGCCGTCATAATGCCGGCGGCATACTGCCCGCGTCTGCAAAACAGCGCGCGCATGCCAGTCAAGAAGAAGTCGCCCGCGCCGGCCGCACGCCGGCCGATGTACGGGATTACCCGCGTGGACCACGAGGGTTCGCGCACGCACGCGTGGCGGGTCACGATCCAGCGCCAGGGCCGCATCCACGTCGGCCACTTCTCCGACGGCGTGTACGGGGGGCGGCTCAAGGCGCTCGGCGCGGCGAAGCAGTACCGCGACGACCTGCTCGCCAAGTATCCGCCGCTCACGCGCAAGCAGTACTGCGCGATCCTGCGCCGGAACAACCGCTCGGGCCTCGCCGGGGTGTCGTACCACGCCGAGGTGATCGAGACCGAGCACGGTCCGGTGGAGCGGCGCTTCTGGATCGCGCGCCTGCCGCTGCAGCCGTGGCGCACCAAGCTCGTCAAGTTCTCGGTGGCCAAGTACGGCGCGGAGGAGGCGTTCCGCCGCGCGGTGAAGGCGCGCATGGACGCGCTGTCCGGGCTCTCCGGGAACTTCAACCCCGGCGCGGCCCCGAAGCTCTGAGCGCGGCGCATCGCGCGCGGCGAGACCGCGCAGGGCGCTTGCTATACTCGCCGCGCACCGCGCCGGCCCCATGAGCCGCCTCCTCACCACAGTCGTCACCGATGGCGGTTCGCCGCCGCTCGCCGCGTACCGCACGCGCGCGGGTGCGCTGCGCACGGCCGGACGGCACTGAGCGTGGCAGCGGACTTCCGCCGCCGCGCACTGACCGCGGCTTCCGCGAGCGGGCTGCATCGGCTCTCCTATCTGGAGTGGGGCGACGCGGCCAATCCGCGCGTGCTCGTGTGCGTGCACGGTCTCACGCGCTGCGCCCGCGATTTCGACCCGCTCGCGGCGGCGCTCGCCGACCGCTACCGCGTGGTCTGTCCCGACATGCCGGGACGCGGCGAGAGCGGCTGGCTCGCCAACCCGATGGAGTACGCCACCGCGACCTACGTCAACGACGCGGTCACGCTCGTCGCGCGGCTCGGCGTCGACGCGGTCGACTGGGTCGGGACGTCGATGGGCGGGCTGATCGGCATGGCGCTCGCCGCGCTGGCGGGCAACCCGATCCGCCGCATGGTCCTCAACGAGGCGGGGCCGGTGGTGGCCGCCGCCGCGCTCGAGCGCATCGGCACCTACGTCGGCAAGGCGCCCGACTTTCCCTCGCTCGAGGCCGCGGAGCGGTACGTCCGCGCGGTGAGCGCGCCGTTCGGCCCGCACAGCGACGCGCAGTGGCGGTTCCTCACCGAGCACGTCGTGCGCCGCAAGCCCGACGGCGGCTATCGCGTGCACTACGACCCCGCGATCGCGGTGCCGTTCGACGCCGCGGCGCCGCACAAGGACATCGAGCTCTGGCCGGTCTGGGAGGCGATCCGCTGCCCGACGCTCGTCATCCGCGGCGAGCGCTCGGACCTCCTCGCGCGCGAGACCGTCGCGCGCATGCGGACGAGCGGGCCGCGCGCGCAGGCCGTGGAGATCGCGGGCGTCGGGCACGCGCCGACGCTCATGCAGCCCGATCAGATCGGGATCGTCCGCGACTTCCTGTCGTCGGCCTGAATCAGGCCCTTGGAAGCCGCGCGCCCGGGTCCTGCCGGTAGAAGAGCCGCAGTTGCTCGTACACGCCGGGGAACTCCGCGCGCAGCGCGTGCGGGTCGGTGAAGAAGGCCTCGCTCGCCACCGCGAAGAACTCCGCCGGATGCTCGGCCCCGTACGGGTCGAGCAGCGTCTCCTTGTCGCGCTCGACCATGCCGACGAAGCGGGCATAGGCCGACTCGAGCGCGCGCTGCCAGGCGGCGGCGTCCATGTCGGGGTGGGGCGCGGGGAACCCGTCCGCTTCGCCCTTCAGCATGTCGATCTTGTGGGCGAACTCGTGGATCACCACGTTGTAGCCGGGCTCGCCGCCGTCCGCCGCGGGCGCGACGCCGAGCTCGACGTCCTCCCAGGAGAGCGCGACCGGGCCGCCGGGAAAGGCCTCGCCGGAGAGCTCGTCGTCCCACTCGTGCATCACCCCGTCCTCGTCGAGCTCCTGGCGCCGCACGCGGAACTCGCCCGGGTAGACGACCACGCCCACCCAGCCGTCGTAGAAGTCGAGCCCGAGGTTGAGGATCGGCAGGCAGGCCTGGAGCGCGATCGCGAGCCGGATCTCGTCGGTCAGCTCGAGGCCGCCGACGGCGGCGAGCTCCTTCTCGTGCAGGAACAGCAGCGCGAGCTCGCGCAGCCGCCGGGCCTCGTCGTCGGTCAGTCCGGCGAGGAAGGGCAGCCGCGTCACCACGCGGCGCCAGAGGGTCTCGTCGATGGTCGCGCGCTTGAGCACGCGCTTGCGGCGCCAGGAGCGGAGCACGGGTTCGAATGCGTTGCGGTGCGCTGCGATTATGACGCACGGCATCGCGACCGTCCGGTAACATCTTCGGGTCCCAGAGGATTCCCGGCTTTCGCAGTGGTCTCCGTCGCCTCCGCCCCCGACGCCGTCGTCGCCCCCGATCTCGAGGCCGCGCTCGCCGGGCTCGACCCGGCCGAGCGCGCGCTCGTCCTGCGCGCGCACGCGTTCGCGGCGCCGCTGTATGCGGACCGCCGGCTCGGCACGGGCGAGCCGGCGATCGAGCACGCATTGGGCGTCGCCGCGAGCCTCGCGGCGCTGCGCCTCGACGGCGCGACGCGCGCCGCCGGCCTGCTGTTCGCGGTTCCCGAGTACGCCGGGAACGCGGGCGAGAGGCTGGAGGCGCAGTTCGGCGCGGGCGTCGCAACGCTCGTGGCCGGCGTCTGGAAGCTGAACCGCCTGCGCGTGGTGACGCGCGGCCTGGCCGCGCAGGGGGCGAAGGAGGCTGACCGCCAGCCGCAGGCCGAGGTGCTGCGCAAGATGCTGCTCGCGATGGTCGAGGACATCCGCGTCGTGCTCATCCGCCTCGCGAGCCGCACGCGGACGCTGCGCTTCCTCGCGCGCGCACCCGACGAGTCGCGGGTGCCGGTCGCGCGCGAGACGCTCGACATCTACGCGCCGCTCGCGAACCGGCTCGGCGTCTGGCAGCTCAAGTGGGAGCTCGAGGACCTGTCGTTCCGCTTTCTCGAGCCGGCGCTGTACAAGCGCATCGCGCAGATGCTCGACGAGCGCCGCGCCGAGCGCGAGGGCTTCATCGCGCAGGCGATCGACGCGCTCGCGCGCGCGCTCGCCGCGGCCGGCGTGCGCGCCGAGGTGAGCGGGCGCCCGAAGCACATCTACAGCATCTACAGCAAGATGCAGGCGAAGGGGCTCGACTTCGGCGAGCTCCACGACGTGCGCGCGCTGCGCGTGCTCGTCGACGAGGTCAAGGACTGCTACGCCGCGCTCGGCGTGGTGCACGACCTGTGGCAGCCGATCCCGAAGGAGTTCGACGACTACATCTCGCGCCCCAAGGCGAACGACTACCGCTCGCTCCACACCGCGGTGGTCGGCCCCGACGGTCGCGCGCTCGAGGTGCAGATCCGCACGCACGAGATGCACCGCCACGCGGAGCTCGGCGTGGCGGCGCACTGGCGCTACAAGGAAGGCAGGAGCGCGCGCGGCGACCCGTTCGACGAGAAGATCGCCTGGCTGCGCCAGGTGCTCGCCTGGCGCGACGAGGTGGTCGACGCGGCCGACTGGGTCGAGCAGTCGAAGCGCGCCGCGCTCGACCAGACGGTCTACGTGCTGACCCCGCAAGGGCGCGTGATCGACCTCCCGCGCGGCGCGACGCCGATCGACTTCGCCTACGCCCTGCACACCGACCTCGGGCACCGCTGCCGGGGCGCGAAGGTGGACGGGGTCATGGTGCCGCTCGACACCGTGCTCGAGAACGGGCAGCGGGTGGACATCGTCGCGGCGAAGGCGGGCGGCCCGTCGCGCGACTGGCTGACCCAGCCGCGCTACCTCGCGAGCTCGCGCGCGCGGCACAAGGTGCGCCAGTGGTTCAACGCGGAGGAGCTCGCGCGCACCGTCGCCGCCGGCCGCCAGGTGGTCGAGCGCGAGATCCAGCGCGAGCGCGGCGCCCGGGCGAATCTCGAAGAGCTCGCCCGCGGCCTGGGGTTCGACAAGCCCGACGACCTCTTCGCGGCGGTGGGCCGCGAGGAGGTCGGCACGCGCGCGCTGCAGATCGCGCTGCGCGGCCCGCAGGAGCCGGAGGCGCCGGCCGAGGCGGTCGTCGCGAAGAAGAGCAAGGCGGGCGGCGGCGGGGGGATCCTCTTCGTCGGCGTGGACCGCCTGATGACGCAGCTCGCGCGCTGCTGCAAGCCGGTGCCGCCCGACCCGATCATCGGCTTCGTCACGCGCGGGCGCGGCATCTCGGTGCACCGGCGCGACTGCGCGAGCCTCGGCCACCTGCTCGCGCGCCAGCCCGAGCGGATGATCGAGGCCCAGTGGGGCGCGCGCGGCGACCAGGTGTACCCGGTGGAGATCGCGGTGCAGGCGCACGACCGGCAGGGGCTGCTGCGCGACGTGTCCGAAGTCCTGTCCAAGGAGCGCATCAACGTCACTGCGGTGAACACGCTGACCCGGAATCACGTCGCGAACATGGCGTTCACCGTCGAGGTGGCCGATCTCGACCACCTGAAGCGCGCGCTGGCGCAGATCGGCGAGGTCGGAGGCGTCATGTCGGCGCGGCGGCGCTAGCGCGCGCGCCGAGCGTGCCGATGGAAGTCGAGCTGAAGCTCCTCGTCGCGCCCGAGGACCTCGCGCGGATCGACCGTCACCCGGCGGTCCGTGCGGTGCGGCGGGGCGGGGCGCACCGGCAGAGGCTCGAGACGGTCTACTACGACACGCCCGACGGTGCGCTGGCGCGCGCCGGCGTCGCGCTGCGGCTGCGTCACGACGGCAAGCGCTGGGTCCAGACGCTGAAGGGCGGGGGGCAGGCCGCGGCGGGCCTGCACGCGCGCGACGAGATCGAGTGGAACGTCGCCGGCAACGCAGTCGACGTCGCCCTGCTCGATGCGACGCCTTACGCCGGGCTCTTCGCGCAGGGACGGGTGCGCGCGCGGCTGCGGCCCGTCTTCGTCACCGAGTTCGAGCGCACGACCAGGATGCTCGCGTTCCCGGAGGGCACCGTCGCCGAGCTGGCGCTCGATCGCGGCGCGATCCGGGCCGGCCGCGCGGTGGCCCCGATCAGCGAGGCCGAGATCGAGCTGAAGGGCGGGGACGCCGCGCGCCTCTTCGCGTGCGCGCGCACGCTCGCGCGCGACATCCCGCTGCGGCTCGGGGTTTCGTCGAAGGCCGAGCGCGGCCATGCGCTCGGCCGCGCGCCCGCGCCCCCGCGGAAGGCCCGCGCCGTTCCGCTCGAGCCGTCCATGACCGCCGGCGCGGCGCTCGCCCGGATCGCCATGGCGTGCGTCGCGCAGATGCAGGCGAACGAGGAGGGGGTGCGGGCCGGCGGCGATGCGGAGTACCTGCACCAGCTGCGGGTGGGCCTGCGTCGACTGCGCGCCTGCCTCGGTCTCGTGGCGCTCGGCTCGTCGAAGGCCGCGGTGGCGCCCCTCGCGGAGGAGCTGCGCTGGCTGGGCGGCGCGCTCGGACCGGCGCGCGACTGGGACGTGTTCATGACCGAAACGTTCCCGCCGCTCGCACGACGGTTCCGGCAGACGGCGGGGCTGGCGAGCTTCCGGGCGCGCGCGGCGCGCACGCGGCGCGCGCACGGCGAGGCGGCACGCGCAGCCGTGAGCTCGGCTCGCTACACCGACCTGCTGCTCGCGCTGGGGGAAGCGTTCGCACGGGAAGATCTGCCTGCCTTCGCGACGAAGGCTGCGCCGCCCGCGGCTGCGGAAGGGGGAACCGCGCCGCCGCCGCGGTTCGACGCGCCGGTCGGCGCGTTCGCGGCGTTCGTGCTCGGGGAGCGCCACCGCCGCGTGCGCAAGCGCGGGGGCGGCGTGCCCGAGGCGACGCCGGAGGAGCGCCATCGCGTCCGGATCGCCGCGAAGAAGCTGCGCTATGCCGCCGAGTTCTTCGCCGCCCTCTATCCGGCAAAGCGCGTCGCGCGGTACGTCGGTGCGCTCGAGGACCTGCAGGACATCCTCGGCGCGCTCAACGACGCGGCCGTCGTCGACCGGCTGCTCGCCGAGGTGGCGCAGGGCGGAAGGCCGATCGCGGCGGGCGTCGACGGCCTGGTGCGCGGCTGGGTGGCCGCCGTCGCGCAGCACGAGCTCGCGCGCTTTCGTCCCGCGTGGCGGACGTTCGCGGACGCGAAGCGGTTCTGGAATTGAGCCGCGCGCTCAGGCCATCGCCGCGCCGCCGTCGTCGACCAGCGTCTGGCCGGTGACGAACGCCGCGTGGCCGGCTGCGGCGAGCGCCGCCGCGGTCAAACGCGGCGGGCGGCTTACTTGCGCGCGCCGCTGAAGACGTAGTCGTGCGCCTTCTGCGAGGTGTGGCACTGGAAGCAGGCCGTGGCGGCGTTGGCCCCGACCACGCGCTCGGTCGGGCTGTCGCCCTTGAACCCCTCGAACCCCCAGCCGCCGGTCGCGGCGTACTTCTTCGCGTCCTTGTGCATGACGCCGACGACCTTGCGCGGCCCCTCGGTCACGGCGTTGTCCGCGGTCTTCACCTCGAGGAGGTCGAACACGATCACCGCGCCGTCGGGGAACTTCCCGCCGGCGTAACCCTTGAGCGCCGCCTTGTTCGCGTAGAGGTGGTGGATGCCGCCGAACGCGTCGTAGAGCGGGTGCTCGGGGTTGATGACCATCGACTTCACGTGGTGCCAGTCGCGGTAGCCTTTGGGGTACGGCACCTCCTGGGCTTGCGCGGCACCGGCGGCGCCGAGATCGGCGAGAACGGCGAGAACGGCGAGGACGGCGAGGATTGCGAGGGAGCGGATCATGCGGGCCTCCGTTGCTAAGATGAGCGCCCGATTGTGGAGGGGGCAGGGGGCGATGCGAAGCAGGCACCGAACGGTCGGGCGGGCACTTTCCGGTTCATCTTGATGACTGCACGACCCAAAAAATCGCTCGGCATCGTCCCCGGCGCGGGCGCGGCGCGGATGGTCGAGGACATCGTCGGCTGCAAGTGGAGCCTCACGGTGCTCGCGCTGGTGCGCGACGGCGTGAACCGGCCCGGCGCGATGGAGCACGCGGTGCCGGGGCTCTCGGCGAAGGTGCTCAACGAGCGGCTGCGCAAGCTCCAGCGGTTCGGGATCCTCGCGAAGACGAGCTACCCGGAGGTGCCGCCGCGGGTCGAGTACGCGCTGACGCCGTTCGGCCGGAAGTTCGTCGGCGTGCTCGACGAGGTCGAGACGCTCGAACGCGAGCTCACCACAGGATCCGCACCCCGACCGAGATCCAGCTGAGGTCGGCCGGGCTCGAGTGCTGCCAGCCGTAGGTCGCGTCGACCTGCAGCCGCGCCGGGATCGCCCAGTAGCGGACGCCGACCTGATAGGCGGGCTTCTCGTGCGAGACGCCATAGCCCTCGGCGATCCCGTAGAACGGCCCGCCCAGCGCGATCTCGGCGCCGACGCCCCAGTTGCCGATCGTCTGATGGCTCGAGGTGTCGCGCGTGGCGCCGGCGTTGAAATGGAACACCGCCGCGTCGTCGAGCACCGAGACGCTCGAGATGGCGTTGAGGTAGGGGTCGTAGTGAGTCTTCGTGGAACCTTCGCCCGCCACGGTCGTCAGGCCGAACGGGGTGGCGACCACCTCCTGCGACGTTCCCGGCTTGAGGCGCGCCACGCCGACCGACAGCGCGAAGCCGATCCCGTTCGCTTCGAGCGGCTTGAGCAGCGCCTTGACCTGCCCGGCCACCACGTTCGAGTTGCCTTCCTCGTTCGAGCGGATCAGGTTGCCGCCGAGCGCGAACTCGAACCGATCGAGGGCGCCGCCGAAGTTGGCCGCGGGCACGAACCAGTACTCGGTGGCCTTGACTCCGCGCTGCGCCTTGACGAAGCCCTCGATCTGGTAGCCGCCGGGATCGACGACGCGCGCGTCGTCGGTGACGAACGGGCGTGCCGCGAGCGCCCCCGGGCTGCCGAGCACGGCGAGCAATGCGACGGCGAGGCGCAGGGGACGGCCCATTCTTGTTCGCGGCGCCGGGCGGACCGGCGCGGGGCCCGCGATATTACCCGTGCGCCGAGCGCGCCGGCCGGGTGGTGCAGAATCCCATGTCCGGCTCGCGACAGGGCCGCACACAGGAGGCCGGATTGCGCGACGACGGCGACCGTGAACCGCCCGCCAACCCGAGCGACACCCCGAGCCTGCGCGAGCTCGCCGAGCTCGCGCTGACGCGCCGGCGGTTTCTGCAGGCGGGCGTGGCCGGCGCGTTCGCCGCGCTGCCGGGGGCGCGCCTGTTCGCCGGCGCCCCGGCGCTCGGCTTCCAGTCGGTCCCGCCGTCGGCCGCCGACGCCGTCACGGTCGCGCCGGGCTATCGCGCCCAGGTGCTCTATCGCTGGGGCGACGCGGTCGGCGCCGCGGCCGGGGCGCCGACCTTCCGGCCCGACGCCGGCAACAGCGCGGCCGAGCAGGCGCTCCAGGCCGGCATGAATCACGACGCGATCGAGTACTTCCCGCTGCCGCGCGACTCGCGGGCGAGCGCGCGGGGGCTGCTCGCGATGAACCACGAGTACGCCGACGACGGGCTTCTGCACCCGGACGGCATGAAGACCTGGAGCGCCGAGAAGGTGCGCAAGTCGCAGGCGGCGCACGGCGTCTCGGTGATCGAGGTCGAGCGCGCGGGCGCGGACTGGCGCGTCGTGCGGCCGTCGCAGTACGCGCGCCGCATCACGGCGTACACGCCGATGCGGATCGCCGGGCCGGTCGCCGGCACCGACCTCGTCCGGACGAGCGCCGATCCGGCGGGCACGACCGTGCTCGGCACGTTCAACAACTGCGCGGGCGGCCGCACCCCGTGGGGCACCTATCTCACCTGCGAGGAGAACTTCCACAGCTACTTCGGCGGCAAGCCGCCGGTGACCGCGGCGATGCAGCGCTACGGCCTCGGCCGCGGCGGCTGGGGCTTCCGCTGGGAGGAGCACGACCGGCGCTTCGACCTCGCGGCCGAGCCGAACGAGCCGAACCGCTTCGGCTGGGTGGTCGAGATCGACCCCTACGATCCGCGGTCCATGCCGGTGAAGCGCACCGCGCTCGGGCGCTTCATGCGCGAGGGCGCGATGCTGACGCTCGCCGCCGACGGTCGGGTCGTGGTCTACAGCGGCGACGACGCGCCCTTCGAATACGTCTACAAATTCGTCTCGCGCGACCGTTACGCCGGCCGCCCCGCGGACCGGGATCTGCTCGATCGCGGCACGCTCTACGTCGCGCGCTTCGCCGCCGACGGTACCGGCGAGTGGCGGGCGCTGCGCCACGGCGATCCCGGGCTGACCGTTGCCGACGGCTTCGCGAGCCAGGCCGACCTGCTCGTGCGTGCGCGGATGGCCGCCGATGCGCTCGGCGCGACCCGGATGGACCGGCCGGAGTGGGTGGCGGTGCACCCGCGCACGAGGGAGGTCTACTGCTCGCTGACCAACAACCCGCGGCGCGGAGCGGAAGGCCGGCCGCCGGCCGACGCGGCCAACCCGCGGGCACCCAATATCTATGGGCACATCGTCCGCTGGCGCGAAGCGGGCGGCGATCCCGCCGCGACCCGCTTCGCCTGGGACATCTTCGTCCAGGGAGGCGATCCGGCGCAGGCCGACCCCGCGCGGCGCGGCACCGTGAAAGGCGACGGGTTCGGGAGCCCGGACGGCCTGGCGTTCGATGCGCGCGGCGTGCTGTGGATCGCCACCGACGGCGGGACGGGGGGCGACTACGCCGGGCTCGGGAACAACCAGCTCCTGGCGGCGGACACCGTCACCGGCGAGACGCGGCGCTTTCTCGTCGGGCCGCGCGCGTGCGAGATGACCGGCATCGCGTTCGCGCCGGACGGCCGGACGCTGTTCGTGAACGTGCAGCACCCGGGGACGCAGGGGCGGAGCGACCCGGACCATCCACGCGCGGGCTCGAACTGGCCCGACTTCGATCCGGCCGGCCGGCCGCGCGCGGCGACGCTCGCGATCACGAAGGACGACGGCGGCGTGATCGGTCGCTGATCACGGCTCGCGCGGCGGAGCGAGCCAGTCGAGCAGGTCCTCCTGGACGCTGCGCCGCGCCTTGCCCGGGGTCTTGCGCGCGTACGCGCCGTCCGCACCCATCTCCCACGCCTGCACGTTGTCGCCCAGGTAGGCCTGGAGGCCCTCCTTGATCACGCGCGCCTTGAGCTTCTTGTCGAGCACCGGGAAGCAGAGCTCGATGCGGCGGAAGAAGTTGCGGTCCATCCAGTCGGCGCTCGAGAGGTACACGTGCTCCTCGCCGTCGGCGCGGAAGTAGAAGACGCGGTGGTGCTCGAGGAAGCGCCCCACGATCGAGCGCACCTTGATGTTCTCGGACAGTCCGGGAATGCCGGGGCGCAGGGCGCACACGCCGCGCACCACCAGGTCGACCCGCACTCCCGCCTGCGAGGCCTGGTAGAGCGCCTCGATCGTGTCCGGCTCGAGCAGCGCGTTCATCTTCGCCATGATGCGCGCGGGCTTGCCCTCGCTCGCGAGCCGCGTCTCGTTCTGGATCGCCTCGACGATGCGCTGGTGCAGCGAGAACGGCGACTGCCACAGGTAGTGCAGCTTGCCGGCCTTGCCCAGGCTGGTGAGCTGGTTGAACACCTGGTTCACGTCGGCGCACATCTGCTCGTTGGCGGTGAACAGCCCGAAGTCGGTGTACAGGCGCGCGGTGCGCGGGTGGTAGTTGCCGGTGCCGAGATGGACGTAGCGGCGCAGCCGCCCGTCCTCGCGCCGCACGGCCATCAGCATCTTGGCGTGGGTCTTGTGCCCGACCACCCCGTACACCACGTGCGCGCCGACCTCCTCGAGCCGGGCGGCGAGGTTGATGTTCGCCTCCTCGTCGAAGCGCGCCTTCAGCTCGACCACCGCGGTCACTTCCTTGCCGTTGCGGGCGGCCTCGAGCAGGGCCTCCACCAGCACCGAGTCGGCGCCGGTGCGGTAGACGGTCTGCTTGATCGCCACCACCTCCGGATCGGCGGCGGCCTCCTGCAGGAAGCGCACCACCGGCGAGAACGACTGATAGGGATGGTGCAGCAGGATGTCGCCGGCGCGGACGGCCTCGAACATGTTCACGCGCTTGGCGAGCTGCGGCGGGAAGCCGGGCCGGAACGGCGGGTAGAGGAGGTCCTCGCGCTGCGCCTCGGTGGTCACCTGCATCAGACGCACGAGGTTCACCGGGCCGTTCACCCGGTAGAGGTCGTCGGGCCCGAGGCCGAACTGCTGCAGCAGGAAATCGGCGGTGCGGGGCGAGCAGGCGTCGGCGATCTCGAGGCGCACCGCGTCGCCGAAGTGGCGCTGCGGCAGCTCGCCCTGCAGCGCGCGCCGCAGGTCCTTCACGTCCTCCTCCTCGACGAAGAGGTCGCTGTTGCGCGTGACGCGGAACTGGTGGCAGCCGAGGACCTTGATGCCGGAGAAGAGCTCCTGCACGTGCTCGTGCAGGACCGACGTGAGGAACACGAACGCGGTGCGGCCCGCCCCGGCGAGCTCGGGCGGCAGCCGCATCACGCGCGGGAAGATGCGCGGCGCCTGCACGATCGCCGCGCGCGCGTCGCGGCCGAACGCGTCGCGTCCCTCCAGCTCGACCGCGAAGTTGAGGCTCTTGTTGAATACGCGCGGGAACGGGTGCGCCGGGTCGAGCCCGATCGGCGTGAGCACCGGCATCATCTCGCGGAAGAAGTAGTCGCGTACCCAGGCGCGCTGCGCGTCGTCGAACTCCGACCGGCGCAGGAACTTGATTCCCGCGCGCTCGAGCTCGGGCAGGATCGTCTCGTTGAGGAGCTGGTACTGGCGTGCGACGAGCTCGTGCGCGATGCGGCTGATCGACTGGTAGACCTCGCGCGGCGACATCCCGTCCGGCCCGCTGCCCGGCACATCGAGCCGCATCTGCTCCTGCACGCCGGCGACGCGGATCTCGAAGAACTCGTCGAGGTTCGACGACACGATGCACAGGAAGCGCAGGCGCTCGAGGATCGGCACCGCCGGGTCCTCGGCCTGCGCGAGCACGCGCCGCTGGAACTCCAGGATGCCGAGCTCGCGGTTGAGGAAGTGGGCCGGGACGTGGCGCGCGATCGGGGCGGGGCGGGCGGTCATGGGCGGCGCGGTGCGCGGCGCGGATGCGCCCATGGTACCGCTGGCGGGCGGGGGCCGACGACGCCGCGCGCCGCCGTTGCGGGTCGGGGGACCCGGTGCTAACGTGCGCGGCACCTTGCCCCGCCGACTCGCCCTCGTGCCGTTCGACTCCCTCGCCGCCGTCGACCTCGGGTCGAACAGCTTCCACCTCCAGGTCGGGCGCGTCGTCGACGGGCAGATCTACCTGCTCGACAGTCTGCGCGAGCCGGTGCGGCTCGCCGGCGGCCTCACGCGCGACCGGCGCATCGACCGCGCGACGCAGCTGCGCGCCCTCGAGGCGCTCGCGCGCTTCGGCGAGCGCCTGCGCGGCTTTCCGCCGGCGGCGGTGCGCGCGGTCGGCACCAACACGCTGCGCGTCGCCAAGAACGCGCCGCAGTTCATCGAGGACGCGCAGGCCGCGCTCGGCTTTCCGATCGAGGTGGTGTTCGGCCGCGAGGAGGCGCGCCTCATCTACGTCGGCGTGTCGCACGGCCTGCCGCCCGCGTCGCACCGGCGGCTGGTGATCGACGTCGGCGGCGGGTCCACCGAGTTCATCGTCGGCACCGGCTACGAGCCGGAGCTGATGGAGAGCCTGCCGATGGGCTGCGTCGGCTACAGCATGCGCTTCTTTCCGGACGGCAAGATCGAGAAGTCGGGGCTCAAGAAGGCGGAGCTGGCCGCGTCGAACGAGATCGAGCGGATCGCGCGCGAGTTCCGCCGCGCCGGCTGGAAGGAGGCGGTGGCGTCCTCCGGCACCGCGAAGGCGCTCGCGGCGGTGCTCGCGCACAACGGCTGGTGCGAGGGCGGGGAGATCACCGGCGACGGTCTCGACCGGCTGCGGGCGCAGATGATCAAGGCGGGCGACGTCGACCGGCTCGACGCGCTCGGGGTGCGCGGCGACCGGGCGCCGATCCTCCCCGGGGGCCTCGCGATCATGCTCGCCGCCTTCGCCGGGCTCGGGCTCGAGTCGGTGCAGGTCTCGGAGGCCGCGCTCCGGCAGGGCGTGCTCTACGACCTGCTCGGCCGCGTGCAGCATCACGACATGCGCGAGATGACGGTGCGCCAGTTCGTGCGGCGCTACCACGTCGACGGCGCGCAGGGCGAGCGGGTGCGCGCGCTCGCGCTCCAGCTCCTCGGCGCCCTCGCCGAGCGCGCGCGCGAAGCCGACCTGCTGCTGCTCGGGTGGGCGGCCGCGCTGCACGAGATCGGCCTCTCGATCGCGCACGCGGCCTATCACAAGCACTCGGCCTACATCCTGTCCAACGCCGACATGCCGGGCTTCTCGCGCGACGAGCAGGCGCGCGTAGCGCGCGTGGTGCTCGCGCACCGCGGGAAGCTCGCGAAGATCGAGGGGCTGCCGGCGCGCAGCCCCGACTGGGCGCTCGTGTTCTGCCTGCGGGTCGCGGCGCTGTTCTATCGCAGCCGCGTGGAGCTCGAGCTGCCGCGCATCGGCGCGCGCGCGACCGACAGCGGCTACCAGCTGAGCGTGAGCGCCGCGTGGCTCGACGCGCACCCGCTCACCGCGGCGGCGCTCGAGGCGGAGGCGGAGGAGTGGCGCAACGTCGGGCTCAGGTTCGACGTGCGCGCGCAGGCCGAGCGCGCGCGGGCGGCGGGCTGAGGCGCCCGCGCGTACTCAGACGAGGTCCGGGCCGATCACGGCGCGCAGCACGCACTCGCGTTCGCCGCCGCGCTCCCGCCGCCGCAGCCACCAGAGCGCACCCTTCTTCACCGACCAGGCCGACGCGGTCCCCGTGAGCGCGAGCGCTGCCGCCTGTCCGAGCGTCGGCTGATGGCCGACGACGAGCACGGTTCCGCCGCCGTCCGGCCAGCCCGCGGCCGCCAGGACGTCGTGCGCGGAGGCGCCCACGTCGATGCGGGAATCGGTCGTCACCGGGAGGTCGAGCGCGGCGGCGGTCTGCTGCGCCCGCGCCGCGGGGCTCACCAGGACGCGGCAATCGCCGGGCAGCCGCTTCGCCAGCCAGCGCGCGACGGCCCGGGCCTGCTTGCGGCCGCGTGAGGTGAGTTCGCGCGCTCCGTCCGGCGCGCCGTCCGCGGCCTCCGCATGCCGCCATAGCAGGAGATCCATCGATGAGGGGTCGTGGGCCACTTGCGCTGCCGCGGGTGCGCGGGGCGATTACCCGGCGGGGCCGAAGAGGGCGAGCAGGGCGGTGAGGAAGAAGAGCCCGGCGGCAATCCGGCGCACGAGGTCCATCCTGAGCCGCGCGGCCAGCTTCCCGCCGACGAGCACCGCGGGGACGTTGGCGATCATCATGCCGAGCGTGGTGCCGATCGTCACCGCCCACACCGACTCGTAGCGCGCGCCGAGCGCGACGGTGGCGAGCTGCGTCTTGTCGCCCATCTCGGCGACGAAGAAGGCGACGAGCGTGGTGAGGAAGACGCTGCGGCGCGCGCGCGGACCGGTCGTCTCGTCGTACTCGTCCGGGACCAGCGCCCACAGGCCGAATGCGACGAATGCCGCCGCCGTGATCCAGCGCACGGCCGCCATCGGGAGGAGGCTCGCGGTCCACACCCCGGCGGCGGCCGCGAGCGCATGGTTGGCCGCGGTCGCGGCGAGGATGCCCCAGATGATCGGCAGCGGCCGGCGCAGCCGCGCCGCGAGGACGAAGGAGAGGAGCTGCGTCTTGTCGCCGGTCTCCGCGACGGCGACGAGGACCGTGGAAGCAAGAAAGGTCTCCAAGGCGTCGATGCGCTCGGGGGCGGGGGGCGAGCCGCGCGCCGCGCCCCCGACCGGCGCTCACTTCTTGTTCGGGCAGTCGGGCTTGACGCAGTCCGCGTACAGCGCGAGCGCGTGATCGCGGATCGCGAACCCGCGCTCCTTGGCGATCCGCCCCTGGCGCTTCTCGATCTCCGGGTCGTAGAACTCCTCGACGTGGCCGCACTGGAGGCACACGAGATGGTCGTGGTGGCTCGAGTCGTTGAGCTCGAACACCGCCTTGCCGGACTCGAAGTGGTGGCGCCGGAGGAGCCCCGCCTGCTCGAACTGCGTGAGCACCCGGTAGACGGTCGCGAGCCCGACGTCCAGGCCCTCGCCCATCAGCATCCGGTACACGTCCTCGGCCGAGAGGTGGCGCACCGTGCTCTTGCCGAAGAGCTCGAGGATGCGCAGGCGCGGCGTGGTCGCCTTCAGGCCGATCGTCTTCAGGTCTTGCGCGTTGGACACGGTCGCGTGGAAAGTGGTCCGGGAGGAGACCCTTCGACTATCATAACGGCTTTGCCCCGCTCCGAGAACCGCGGCCCGTTCCCGATGCTGCCCCGGCCCAGTGCGCGCTTCGCCGTGCTCGCCCTGTTCCCGCTCGCGGCGGCGTGCAGCGGGTTCAACCCTTTCGCGGTCTACCGGATGGAGATCCAGCAGGGCAACTACCTTACCCAGGAGATGGTCTCCAAGCTCCAGCCCGGGATGACGCGCGACCAGGTGCGCTTCGTGCTCGGGACGCCGCTGCTCACGGACATCTTCCACGACGACCGCTGGGACTACATCTACCGCCGCGGCCGCGCCGGGAGCCGCGAGATCGAGGAGCGGCGGCTCACCGTGTTCTTCGAGAAGGATCGCCTCGTGCGGGTGGAGGGCGACGTCACCACCGGGCTCGAGACGGCCCCGGCGCCGGCCGCAGCCGCGGGACAGAAGCCGTGAGGATCGCGATCGCCGGCGCCTCCGGCCGCATGGGCCGTGCGTTGATCGAGGGCATCCTGCGCGCCGGCGACCTCGAGCTCGGCGCCGCGTTCGAGGCCGCCGGGCACCCGCAGCTCGGGCGCGACGCGGGCGAACCGCTCGGTGTCGCGAGCGGCGTCCGGATCGGCGCCGACGTCGCGGCCGCCGTCGGCGCCGCCGACTGCCTGATCGACTTCACCCGCGCCGAGGCGACCGTGGCGAACGTGCGCGCGTGCGTCGCCGCGGGCAAGCGCGCGGTGATCGGGACCACCGGCTTCACCGCGGCCGCGAAGGACGAGATCGCGGCGGCGGCACGGCGCATCCCGATCGTGCTGGCGCCGAACTTCGCGGTGGGCGTGAACGTCACCTTCAAGCTCGCGGAGGTCGCGGCGCGGATCCTGGGCGACGGCTACGACGTGGAGATCGTGGAGGCGCACCACCGGCACAAGGTGGACGCGCCGTCGGGCACCGCCCTGCGCCTCGGCGAGGCGGTCGCCGGGGCGCTCGGGCGCGACCTCGCGTCCTGCGCGATCCACGGCCGCGCCGGCATCACCGGCGAGCGCGACCCCAAGGCGATCGCGTTCCACGCGATCCGCGGCGGCGACATCGTCGGCGAGCACACCGTGATCTTCGCCGGCGAGGGCGAGCGCGTGGAAGTCGCCGTCAAGTCGGGCAGCCGCACGACCTACGCGCTCGGGGCGCTGCGCGCCGCGCGCTGGCTCGCGGACCGCGGGCCGGGCCTCTACGACATGTTCGACGTGCTCGGGCTGAGGTAGCGCAAGCCGTGTGGCGTGCCTCCTGCTTTGCCCTGTCGCTGCTCGCGCCGGCGGCCGTCGCGCTCGCGCAGCAGGGCGTCGGCGACGTGGTCTACGTGCCGACCCCGCAGGTCGTGGTCGACACGATGCTGCGCATGGCGGACGTCGGCGCCGGCGACTACCTGATCGACCTCGGCTCGGGCGACGGCCGCGTGGTCATCGGCGCGGCCCGGCGCGGGGCGCGGGCGCTCGGCGTCGACCTCGACCGGCACCTGCTCAAGGTGGCCACCGCGGCGGCGCAGCGCGAAGGGGTCGCCGGGCGCGCGAGCTTTCGGGAGCAGAACCTCTTCGAGACCGACCTCGCCGGCGCCACGGTCGTCACCACCTACCTGCTGCCCGACATGAACCTGAAGCTGCGCCCGAAGCTGCTCGCGCTGCCGCCCGGGACGCGCGTCGTCGCCCACGACTACCACATGGGCGACTGGCTGCCCGACGAGCGCGAGACGATCGCGGTGCCCGAGAAGAAGGTCGGGCAGGCCGGCGTGAGCTACCTCTACCTCTGGCACGTTCCGGCGCCGGTCGCGGGGCGCTGGCAGGCGACCATCCCGTTCGGGACCGGGAGCGCGGCGCTGGAGTTCGATCTGGAGCAGAAATTCCAGGTGCTCAAGGGCCAGGCGTCCGCCGTCGCAGGACGTCCGACACGCCTCAACTCGCCCACGCTCCGCGGCGACGCGATCGCGTTCCAGGTGGAAGTCGGCGCGCCCCAGAACCCCGTGCGCTACGCGTTCCGCGGCAAGGTGGAGGGCGATGCCGCGAGCGGCACCGTGGTCGTCTCCGATCCGGCCCGCGGCCAGCGGGAGCACACCTGGCGCGCGCGGCGGATCGCCGCTGCCGCGATGAAGGGAAGCTGACCGCGCGCGCCTGCTGCGCTGCGATATAATCGCCGCTCATCTGCGCGGAAGGACCGCAACGGTCCCGCCCGCCGCCCTCGAGAGGCCGATCCCGGAAGTGTCCGCCGCGCCGCCGCCCGCCCTGCTCGCGCTCGCCGACGGCACGCTTTTCTCCGGTCAGTCCATCGGGGCCTCCGGCCTCACCGTCGGCGAGGTCGTGTTCAACACCGCGATCACCGGCTACCAGGAGATCCTCACCGATCCCTCGTACTGCGAGCAGATCGTCACCCTCACCTACCCGCACGTCGGCAACACCGGCGTCAACGCCGAGGACGAGGAGTCGGCGCGCCCGCACGCCGCCGGGCTCGTCATCCGCGACCTGCCCCTGCGCGCGTCCAGCTGGCGCGCCGAGCGCACGCTGCCCGACTACCTGCAGGCGCACGGCGTGGTCGCGATCGCCGGCATCGACACGCGCCGGCTCACGCGGATCCTGCGGGAGAAGGGGGCGCAGGCGGGCTGCGTGATGGCCGGGCGGGTGGCGGCCGCGGAGGCGCTCGCGCGGGCGCGCGCGTTTCCGGGTCTCGCCGGCATGGACCTCGCGAAGGTGGTGACGGCCCCGCGCGCCTACGAGTGGGCGGAGGGGTCCTGGCGCCTCGGCCAGGGGCACGCGCGGCTGGAGCGAGCGCGCTTTCGCGTCGCCGCCTACGACTACGGCGTGAAGCGCAACATCCTGCGGATGCTGGTCGACCGCGGCTGCGCCGTCACGGTCTATCCGGCGCAGACGCCGGCCGCCGAGCTGCTCGCCGCGAAGCCCGACGGCGTGTTCCTCTCGAACGGCCCGGGCGATCCGGAGCCCTGCGAGTACGCGATCGAGGCGATCGGCCGGATCCTCGACACGACGCGCATCCCGGTGTTCGGGATCTGCCTCGGTCATCAGCTCATGGGCCTCGCGTCCGGTGCGCGCACGCTGAAGATGAAGTTCGGCCACCACGGCGCGAACCACCCGGTGAAGGATCTCGACACCGGGCAGGTGGTGATCACGAGCCAGAACCACGGCTTCGCGGTCGACGCCGCCTCGCTGCCCGAGACGCTGCGCCCGACGCACGTGTCGCTCTTCGACGGCAGCCTGCAGGGGCTCGCCCGCACCGACCGCCCCGCGTTCTGCTTCCAGGGCCACCCCGAGGCGAGCCCCGGGCCGCACGACATCGGCTACCTCTTCGACCGCTTCGTGCAGCTGATGGAAGCGCGCCGTGCCTAAGCGCACCGACATCAAGAGCATCCTGATCATCGGCGCGGGCCCGATCGTGATCGGCCAGGCGTGCGAGTTCGACTACTCGGGCGCGCAGGCGTGCAAGGCGCTGCGCGAGGAGGGCTACCGCGTCGTCCTGGTCAACTCCAACCCCGCGACCATCATGACCGACCCGGAGATGGCCGACGTCACCTACGTCGAGCCGATCACCTGGCAGATGGTCGCGCGCATCATCGAGCGCGAGCGCCCGGACGCGCTCCTGCCGACGATGGGCGGCCAGACCGGGCTCAACTGCGCGCTCGACCTCGCGCGCGAGGGCGTGCTCGAGCGCTTCGGCGTCGAGCTGATCGGGGCCGCGCGCGACGCGATCGACAAGGCCGAGGACCGCGAGAAGTTCAAGCGCGCGATGGAGGCGATCGGGCTCGCGTGCCCGCGCTCCGCGCTCGCGCACTCGCTCGAGGAGGCGCTGCAGATCCAGGCCGGCATCGGCTTCCCGGTGGTGATCCGGCCGTCGTTCACGCTCGGCGGCTCCGGCGGCGGCATCGCCTACAACCGCGAGGAGTTCGCGTCGATCTGCGAGCGCGGCCTGGACGCCTCGCCCACCCGCGAGCTGCTGATCGAGGAGTCGGTGATCGGGTGGAAGGAATTCGAGATGGAGGTGGTGCGCGACCGCGCGGACAACTGCATCATCGTCTGCTCGATCGAGAACCTCGATCCGATGGGCGTGCACACCGGCGACTCGATCACGGTGGCCCCGGCGCAGACGCTCACCGACAAGGAGTACCAGCTGCTGCGCAACGCCTCGATCGCGGTGCTGCGCGAGATCGGGGTGGACACCGGCGGCTCGAACGTGCAGTTCGCGATCAACCCGGCCGACGGCCGCATGCTGGTCATCGAGATGAATCCGCGCGTCTCGCGCTCCTCGGCGCTCGCCTCCAAGGCGACCGGCTTCCCGATCGCCAAGGTCGCGGCGAAGCTGGCGGTGGGCTATACCCTCGACGAGCTCAAGAACGAGATCACCGGCGGGGCGACCCCGGCGTCCTTCGAGCCGACGATCGACTACGTCGTGACCAAGATCCCGCGCTTCGCGTTCGAGAAGTTCCCGCACGCGAACGACCGGCTGACCACCCAGATGAAGTCGGTCGGCGAGGTCATGGCGATCGGGCGCACCTTCCAGGAATCGTTCCAGAAGGCGCTGCGCGGCCTCGAGATCGGCGTGGACGGCCTGAACCAGAAGACGCGCGACCGGGAGCGGATTGCGCGCGAGCTCGGCGCGCCGGGGCCGGAGCGCATCTTCTACGTCGGCGACGCGTTCGAGAACGGCTTCACGCTCGAGGAGATCCACGGCCTCACCCGCATCGATCCCTGGTTCCTCGCGCAGATCGAGGACATCGTGCGCACCGAGATGGCGCTCGACGACCGCGCGCTCGACGGGGTCGACGCCGCCGAGCTGCGCCAGCTCAAGCGCAAGGGCTGGTCGGACCGCCGGCTCGCGAAGCTCCTCGGCACGACCGAGGACGCGGTGCGCGCGAAGCGCCACGCGCTCGGCATCCGGCCGGTGTTCAAGCGCGTGGACACGTGCGCGGCCGAGTTCGCCACCCACACCGCCTACCTCTACTCGACCTACGAGGAGGAGTGCGAGGCGGCCCCCACCGGGCGCCGCAAGATCATGGTGCTGGGCGGCGGACCGAACCGCATCGGGCAGGGGATCGAGTTCGACTACTGCTGCGTGCACGCGGCGCTGGCGCTGCGCGCGGACGGCTTCGAGACCATCATGGTCAACTGCAACCCGGAGACCGTCTCGACCGACTACGACACCTCCGACCGGCTCTACTTCGAGCCGCTCACGCTCGAGGACGTGCTCGAGATCGTGCACGTCGAGCGGCCCGCGGGGGTGATCGTCCAGTTCGGCGGCCAGACGCCGCTCAAGCTCGCGCGCGACCTGGAGGCGAACGGCGTGCCGATCATCGGCACCTCGCCGGACATGATCGACGCCGCCGAGGACCGCGAGCGCTTCCAGCGGCTCCTGCACGAGCTCGGGCTCAGGCAGCCGCCGAACCGCACCGCGCGCGACCCGGCCGCGGCGGTCCGCCTGGCCGAGGAGATCGGGTATCCGCTGGTCGTGCGCCCGAGCTACGTGCTCGGCGGGCGCGCGATGGAGATCGTGCAGGCGCAGGACGAGCTCGAGCGCTACATGCGCGAGGCGGTGAAGGTGTCGAACGAGTCGCCGGTGCTGCTCGACCGCTTCCTGAGCGACGCGATCGAGGTCGACGTCGACGCGGTCGCGGACGGCACGGAGGTGGTGATCGGCGGGATCATGGAGCACATCGAGCAGGCCGGCGTGCACTCGGGCGACTCGGCCTGCTCGCTGCCGCCGTACTCGATCCCCGCGCACGTGGAGCGCGAGCTGCGCAAGCAGACGGTGGCGCTCGCGCGCGGCCTGAACGTGGTCGGCCTGATGAACGTGCAGTTCGCGCTCCAGCGCGCCGAGGTGTACGTGCTCGAGGTGAATCCGCGCGCCTCGCGCACGGTGCCGTTCGTCTCGAAGGCCACCGGTGTCGCGCTGGCGAAGGTCGCCGCGCGCTGCATGGCCGGCCGCAGCCTGCGCAGCCAGGGTGTCGCCGCCGAGGTGCTCCCGCCGTACTTCTCGGTCAAGGAGGCGGTGTTCCCGTTCGGCAAGTTTCCCGGCGTCGACACCATCCTCGGGCCGGAAATGCGCTCGACCGGGGAGGTCATGGGCGTGGGCGACGCGTTCGGCGAGGCGTTCGTCAAGTCGCAGCTCGCCGCCGGCGCGCGCCTGCCCCGGCGCGGCAAGGTGTTCGTCTCGGTGCGCAACGCCGACAAGTCCGCGGCGATGGAGATCGGGCGCGCGCTGCACGAGCTCGGCTTCGACCTGGTCGCCACCCGCGGGACCGGGGCCGCGCTCGCCGCCCAGGGGCTGCCGGTGACGATCGTCAACAAGGTGACCGAGGGCCGGCCGCACATCGTCGACATGATCAAGAACGACCAGATCGCGATGGTGATCAACACGGTGGAGGCGAGCCGCAACGCGGTCGCCGACTCGCGCTCCATCCGGACGACCGCCGTCCAGGCCCGCCTGCCGTACTTCACCACCGTGGCCGGCGCGCGCGCCGCCTGCGTCGGCCTGCGCCACCTGGACTCCCTGGCGCCCTACGACCTCCAGGGCTTGCATCGCCGCCTGAAGGCTGCGTAACATTCCGCCGAACGGCCCGCCCGAGCGCGGCCGCCGAACCCGCCCCGGCCCGCGCCGGGGCGCGCTTTTTCGACCCCGGATCGCGACGAATGAGCAAGGTCCCGCTGACCATTCATGGCGCCGAGCTGCTGAAGGCCGAGCTGCAGCGGCTGAAGACCGTCGACCGCCCCGCGATCATCCAGGCGATCGCGGAGGCGCGCTCGCACGGCGACCTGTCGGAGAACGCCGAGTACGCGGCGGCGAAGGAGCGCCAGGGCTTCATCGAGGGGCGCATCCTCGAAGTCGAGGGCAAGCTCGCCAACGCGCAGGTCATCGACCCCAAGCTGATCGACGCCGACGGCCGGTGCGTGTTCGGCGCGACGGTGGCGCTCGAGGACGGGACCTCGGGCGACGCCGTGAGCTACCAGATCGTCGGCGAGGACGAGGCCGACATCAAGCAGGGCAAGATCTCGATCACCTCGCCGATCGCGCGCGCGCTGATCGGCAAGTACCCCGGCGACGCGGTGGAAGTGCAGACGCCCGGGGGCCTGCGCGCGTTCGAGATCGTCGACGTGCGCTACGACTGACGGGCTACCGCGAGCGGATCCTGGCGCGCCGCGGGGCGCCGCGTGCGCCCGGCCGCCTGGGGCGGGCGGCCCGCCGCGGGGGGGCTGCCGGCGCCGGCGGCTGCGCCGCCGGCGGACGCTCCCGGAAGATCACGAGAACCTTGCCGATGTGCTGCACCGGCGCGGCACCGGTGGCTGCGCACACTGCGTCGAGGAGCGCGTCCCGGGCCGCGCGCGCCGCGCCCATGACCCGGATCTTGACGAGCTCGTGCGCGGCGAGCGCGCGTTCGATCTTTCCGGCGACCGCCGGGGTCAGCCCGGCCTCGCCGATGAGCACGACCGGCTTCAGCGGGTGGGCGCGGCCCTTCAGCGACTGGCGCTCGGCCGGGGTGAGCGCTTGCGACAATTGAATTTCTCCCGTTCGCCCCGATTGTAGCCGCGAGCGTCCCCATGACCCGCAGCAAGTCGAGCCGCGCGTGGCTCGAGCGCCACGTCTCCGATCCGTACGTCCACCGCGCCCGGCAGCGCGGCTACCGCTCGCGCGCGGCGTTCAAGCTGCTCGAGATCGACGCCAGGGACCGGCTGCTCGCGCGCGGCCAGGTGGTCGTGGACCTCGGGGCGGCGCCGGGGGGTTGGGCGCAGGTCGCCGCCGCGAAAGTCGGCCCCACCGGCTGCGTGATCGCGGTCGACCTGCTGGAGATGGCGCCGGTCGCCGGGGTCACGGTCATCGGCGGGGACTTTGCGACCGCGGAGACGCGCGCGGCGCTCGACGCGGCGCTTGCCGGCCGGCCGGTCGACGTCGTGCTGTCCGACATGTCGCCCAACCTGTCGGGCATCGCGGCGACCGACCAGGCCCGCAGCCTCGCGCTGTGCGAGGCGGCGGTGGCGTTCGCGCTCGAGCGCCTGAAGCCGGGCGGCGTCCTGCTCATGAAGGGCTTTCAGGGCGCGGGCTTCCCCGAGCTCCTGGCGCGCATGCGGCGTGAGTTTGCGACGGTCGCCGCGCGCAAACCCGACGCCTCGCGCCGCCGCTCGAGCGAGATGTATCTCTGCGCCCGCCGCCGGTAGCGTCATTTGGAGACATCTTCCGGTTTCTGCGGGCTTTTTCGCTGCGTCCACCGGGCCGGTTTGGGCGTAGAATCGGTCACGATCCGACGCCGGCGGCGCGCGCCGCGGCGCGTCGCCGCATCCAAGGAGCGCACTTGAACAACCTGATCAAGAACCTGGTGATCTGGCTGGTGATCGGCCTGGTGCTGATGACGGTCTTCAACCAGTTCAACACGCGCGCCACCGCCCAGGCGCCGATCCCCTACTCGACGTTCGTGGACGAGGTCCGCGCGGGCAAGATCAAGAGCGTCCAGATCGAGGGCCGCATGCTCAAGGCGGTCACGACCGAGGACAAGCGCGTCACGACCTACTCGCCCGGCGACATCTGGCTGATCAACGACCTGCTGAAGTACGGGGTCAAGGTCGAGGCGAAGCCGGAGGAGGAGCCCTCGCTGCTGATGAACATCTTCGTCAGCTGGTTCCCGATGCTGCTGCTGATCGGGGTGTGGATCTTCTTCATGCGCCAGATGCAGGGCGGCGGGCGCGGCGGCGCGTTCAGCTTCGGCAAGTCGCGCGCGCGCATGCTCGACGAGTCGAACAACAACGTCACCTTCGCCGACGTCGCCGGCTGCGACGAGGCGAAGGAGGACGTGGCCGAGCTCGTGGACTTCCTGCGCGACCCGTCCAAGTTCCAGAAGCTCGGCGGGCGCATCCCCAAGGGCGTGCTGATGGTCGGTTCGCCCGGCACCGGCAAGACCCTGCTCGCGCGCGCGATCGCGGGCGAGGCGAAGGTGCCGTTCTTCTCGATCTCCGGCTCCGACTTCGTCGAGATGTTCGTCGGCGTCGGCGCGGCGCGCGTGCGCGACATGTTCGACCAGGCGAAGAAGCACGCGCCCTGCATCGTGTTCATCGACGAGATCGACGCGGTCGGGCGCCAGCGCGGCGCCGGGCTGGGCGGCGGCAACGACGAGCGCGAGCAGACGCTCAACCAGCTGCTGGTGGAGATGGACGGCTTCGAGGGCACCACCGGCGTGATCGTGATCGCCGCGACCAACCGGCCCGACGTGCTCGACCCGGCGCTGCTGCGCCCGGGGCGCTTCGACCGGCAGGTGGTGGTGCCGCTGCCCGACATCCGCGGGCGCGAGCAGATCCTGCTCGTGCACATGCGCAAGGTGCCGCTCGCCCCCGACGTGAAGGCCGACATCCTGGCGCGCGGCACGCCCGGCTTCTCCGGCGCGGACCTCGCCAACCTGGTGAACGAGGCGGCGCTGTTCGCCGCGCGCGGCAACAAGCGCCTGGTCGACATGGACGACTTCGAGCGCGCCAAGGACAAGATCATCATGGGCGCCGAGCGCCGCTCGATGGTGATGCCGGAGGAGGAGCGCCGCAACACCGCGTACCACGAGTCCGGCCACGCGGTGGTCGCGAAGCTCCTGCCCAAGACCGATCCGGTGCACAAGGTGACGATCATCCCGCGCGGGCGCGCGCTCGGGGTGACGATGCAACTGCCGGAGCAGGACCGCTACAGTCAGGACCGCGAGCGCCTGCTCAACATGATCGCGGTGCTCTTCGGCGGCCGCATCGCCGAGGAGGTGTTCATGCACCAGATGACCACCGGCGCGGCGAACGACTTCGAGCGCGCCACCGAGATCGCGCGCCGCATGGTCACGCAGTGGGGCATGTCCGACGTGCTCGGGCCGATGGTGTACGGCGAGAACGAGGGCGAGATCTTCCTCGGCCGCTCGATCACGACGCACAAGAACGTGTCCGAGACGACGATGCAGAAGGTCGACGCCGAGATCCGCCGCATCATCGACGAGCAGTACGGGCTCGCACGCCGCCTGCTCGAGGAGAACCGCGACAAGGTCGAGGCGATGGCGCGGGCGCTGCTCGAGTACGAGACGATCGACGCCGACCAGATCGGCGACATCATGGCGGGTCTCCCGCCGCGCCCGCCGAAGCCGGCGCAGACCCCGCCCCAGCAGCCGCCCAAGCCCGACGCGCCGGGCGCCACGGCGCCCGCCGCCGCGGCCTGAGCGTCGGCGCGAACCCGGGCCCGCCGGCGCGCGCCTGCGGGCCTTTTCGTCGAGACGCGATGCCGAACGTGCTGCGCTGCGGGCGGTTCGAGCTCGCGCTGGACCGGCCGCTCGTCATGGGCGTGGTCAACGTCACCCCCGATTCGTTCTACGACGGCGGCCGGCACGCCTCGACCGAGGCGGCGATCGCGCACGCGCGCCGGCTCGCGCGCGAGGGCGCGGACATCGTCGACGTCGGCGGCGAGTCCAGCCGGCCGGGCGCGGAGGCGGTGCCGCTCGAGGAGGAGCTCGCGCGCGTGCTGCCGGTGCTCGACGGGCTGCGCGACCTCGCGCTTCCGATCTCGATCGACACGACGAAGCCCGAGGCGATGCGCGCGGCGCTCGCCCACGGCGCCGCGATGATCAACGACATCGGCGCGCTCGGCGCGCCCGGCGCGCTCGCGGCGGTCGCGGCGAGCGACGCCGCGGTGTGCCTCATGCACATGCGCGGGGAGCCGAAGTCCATGCAGGCCGACCCGGCGTACGGCGACGTGGTCGCGGAGGTGCGCGACTTCCTCGCCGCGCGCGTCGCCGCCTGCGAGGCGGCCGGCATCGCGCGCGCGCGCATCGCGATCGATCCGGGGTTCGGGTTCGGCAAGACGCTCGCCCACAACCTCGCCCTGACCCGCCGCCTGGACGTGCTCGCGGGCATCGGCGTGCCGGTGGTCGCCGGCTGGTCGCGCAAGTCGAGCCTCGGCCGCATCACCGGGCGCGGCGCCGAGGAAAGGTTGGCGGCGAGCCTCGCGGCGGCGCTGATCGCGGTGGAGCGCGGCGCTAGAATCGTGCGGGTCCACGACGTGGCGGCGACCCGCGACGCGCTCGCGGTGCTCGCCGCAGTTCAGGGAGCGCCATGACACGGAAGTACTTCGGCACCGACGGCATTCGCGGGCGCGTCGGCGAGCCGCCGATCACGCCCGAGTTCGTGCTGCGGCTCGGCTTCGCCGCCGGCGAGGTGCTCGCGCGACGCCGCAGCGGGCACGACCGCCCGGCGGTGCTGATCGGCAAGGACACGCGCGTGTCGGGCTACATGCTCGAGGCGGCGCTGGAGGCCGGGTTCGCGGCGGCCGGGGTCGACGTCATGCTCTGCGGCCCGACGCCCACGCCCGCGGTCGCGTACCTCACCCGCGCGCTGCGGCTCTCGGCCGGGATCGTCATCAGCGCCTCGCACAACCCGTACCCCGACAACGGCATCAAGTTCTTCTCCGCCGACGGCGGCAAGCTCCCCGACGCGGTGGAGCTCGAGATCGAGGCGGCGCTCGAGCGCGCGCTCGCGTGCCGGTCCTCCGCCGAGCTCGGCAAGGCGCGGCGCATCGACGACGCGGCCGGGCGCTACATCGAGTTCTGCAAGAGCACCTTCCCCAACGCGCTCGACCTGAAGGGGCTGCGCATCGTGGTCGACTGCGCGCACGGCGCGGCCTACCACGTCGCGCCGCACGTCTTCCACGAGCTCGGCGCCGACGTGACCGCGGTGGGCGACGAGCCGAACGGCTTCAACATCAACGACGAGGTCGGCGCGACGCATCCGCAGGCGCTCGCCGCCGCGATCCGCGCGCACCGCGCCGACCTCGGCATCGCGCTCGACGGCGACGGCGACCGGGTGCTGATGGCCGACGCGAGCGGCCGCACCTACGACGGCGACCAGCTGCTCTACGTCATCGCGTCGCGGCGCGCGCGGCGCGGCGGCCTGGCCGGGGTGGTCGGCACGCTGATGACCAACCTCGCGCTCGAGCGCGCCCTCGGGGCGCTCGGCGTCGGCTTCGCGCGCGCGAAGGTGGGCGATCGCTACGTGCTCGAGCAGCTGCTCGAGCGCGGCTGGGACCTCGGCGGGGAGAACTCGGGGCACATCATCTGTCTCGACCAGCACACCACCGGCGACGGTATCGTGTCCGCGCTGCAGGTGCTCGCGGCGATGCGCGAGGCGGGCCGCTCGCTCGGCGAGGTGGCCGGCACGCTCGCGCTCTTCCCGCAGAAGCTCGTGAACGTGAAGGTGGCGCGCGGGTTCGACTGGGAGCGCGACGGCGCGATCCGGGCCGCGCGCGAGGCCGCCCAGGGGCGCCTCGGGGCGCGCGGCCGGCTGCTCCTGCGCCCCTCGGGCACCGAGCCGGTGCTGCGCGTGATGGTCGAAGGGGAGGACGGCGCGCTCGTCGACGCGCTCGCGACCGAGCTCGCAGGCGTGGTCGAGCGGGCCGCGGCCGCGGCCTGACCGGCACGCCGCGGCGACGCGCGCGGCCGGGGCTTGCCCCGTTTGACGCCCTGCGCGGGGCGACAGTAGACTCCCGCCTCCTTCCGGCCGGCCGCGATCGTGTCCTCGGGCAGCACCCAGCGCCTCCTCTCGCTCTATCGCACGATGGCGCGCATCCGCGCGTTCGAGAACGCGGCGGAGGAGGCGAGCCGAGGCGGCGTGGCGGCCTTCGGCGCGGCGCTCGGCGCGCAGGCGCTGGTGCGCGGCCCGCTCCACCTGTCGACCGGCCAGGAGGCGGTGCCGGCCGGCGTGTGCGCGCACCTCGCGCGCGGCGACCTCATCACCTCCACCCACCGCGGCCACGGCCACACGATCGCCAAGGGCGCGGCGGTCACCCCGATGATGTGCGAGCTGTTCGGGCGCGCGACCGGCTGCAACGGCGGCCGCGGCGGGTCGATGCACATCGCCGACTTCGCGGTCGGCATGCTGGGCGCGAACGGCGTGGTCGCGGCCGGAATTCCGATCGCGGTGGGCGCGGCGCACGCGATCGGGCTGCGCGGCGGCGGCGGAATCGTGGCGTGCTTCTTCGGCGACGGCGCGGTGAACCGCGGGCCGTTCCTCGAGGGGCTGAACTGGGCGCAGGTCTACCGCCTGCCGGTGCTGTTCGTCTGCGAGGACAACCGTTACTCCGCCACGACCGCCACCGCGGCGATGACCGGCGGGGAGGGCGCGGCCGCGCGCGCGCTGGCGATCGGCGTGCAGGGCCGCACCGTCGACGGCAACGACGTCGAGGCGGTCGATGCCGCCGCGGGCGCGCTCGCGGACGAGGTCCGTTCCGGCGGCGGGCCGCGGTTCCTGCACGCGATCACCTACCGCGTGAAGGGGCACGTGTCGGTCGATCCGGCCGCGTACCGCCACCCCGACGAGGTCAGCCGGGCGCTGGAGGACGATCCGCTGCGCACCGCGGCCGCGCGGCTCGCAGCGCGCGGCGTCGCCGCCGTGGAGATCGAGCGCATCGGCGCGGAGGCCGAGCGCGAGATCGCCGCCGCGGTCGCGGCCGCGCACGCGGCGCCGTGGCCGCAGGCGGCCGCGGCCTACGCCGAGGTCCAGGACGCCGGCGCGGGGCGCTGGTACTGACGATGCCGCGGCTCACGTACGCCCAGGCTGCCTGCGCCGCGCTCGCGGAGGCGATGCGCGCCGATGCGCGCGTGGTCGCGCTCGGCGAGGACGTCGGCCGCGGCGGGATCTTCGCCCAGTACCGCGGCCTCGCGCAGGAATTCGGCCCGCAGCGGGTGATCGATACGCCGATCTCCGAGGCGACGATCATGGGCGCTGCGGTCGGCATGGCGCTGAACGGCCTGAAGCCGGTGGTCGAGATGCGGGTGGTGGACTTCGCGCTGTGCGCGATGGACGAGATCGTCAACCAGGCGGCGAAGGCGCGCTACATGTTCGGCGGGCAGGGCCGGGTGCCGCTCGTCGCGCGCATGCCGAACGGGCTGTGGGGCGCGTCCGCCGCGCAGCACTCGCAGTCGCTCGAGGCGTGGTTCGCGCACCTGCCCGGAGTGGTCGTGGTGACGCCGTCGACGCCGGCCGACAACTACGCGCTGCTGCACGCCGCGATCGCGAGCGGGGACCCGGTCGTCTACATGGAGCACAAGGAGCTCTGGGGCCTGGAAGGCGAGGTGCCCGACGGCCTGCGCGTGCGCCTCGGGGAGGCGGCGGTGCGCCGTCCCGGCTCCGACCTCACGCTGGTCACCTGGTCGAGCACCCTCCATCGCGCGCTCGAGGCGGCGGACGCGGCGGCGCAGGCCGGGATCTCGGTCGAGGTGATCGACCTGCGCACGATCTGGCCGTGGGACCGCGAGACGGTGCTCGCTTCCTGCGCGAAGACCAAGCGCCTGCTCGTCGCGCACGAGGCGATCCAGGCCGCGGGGTTCGGCGCCGAGATCGCCGCGACCGCCGCCGAGACGCTCGGCATCGCCGTCAGGCGTCTCGGCGCGCCGCGCGTGCCGGTCGGGTATTCGAAACCGCTCGAGGACGAGGCGCGCGTCGGCACCGACCGCATCCTCGCCGCGATCGACGCGCTCGCCGCCGTCGGCGGGCGGCACCGGTCCGCCGCCCGGGGCTAGCTTCCGGGCCGGGATGTTCACGCCACCAGAGGAGTCGTCATGAAGCGCATGCTCACCGTCGCGGCGATCGCCGCTGCCACGCTCGTCGCCGGCTGGTCGCTGCCGGCCGCGGCGCAGACCAAGTACGCCGCCGAATACCGCCTCTCGACGGTCGTCGGCACCGCCTTCCCGTGGGGCAAGGCCGGCGAGCGCTGGGCCGACCTCGTGCGCCAGCGCACCAGCGGCCGCATCAACATCAAGATGTATCCGGGCACCTCGCTCGTCGCCGGCGACCAGACGCGCGAGTTCAGCGCGATCCGGCAGGGGGTCATCGACCTCGCCATCGGCTCCACCATCAACTGGTCGCCGCAGATCCGGCAGCTCAACGTGTTCTCGCTGCCGTTCCTGATGCCCGATTACGCCGCGATCGACGCGCTCACCCAGGGGCCGGTCGGCAAGGACATCTTCGCGATCCTGGAGAAGGCGGGCGTCGTGCCGCTCGCCTGGGGCGAGAACGGGTTCCGCGAGGTGACCAACTCGAAGCGCCCGATCCGCACCCCGGCGGACATGAAGGGCCTCAAGTTCCGCGTGGTCGGCTCGCCGCTCTTCCTCGACACCTTCACCGCGCTCGGCGCCAACCCGACCCAGATGAGCTGGGCCGACGCGCAGCCGGCGCTCGCCTCCGGCGCGGTCGACGGGCAGGAGAACCCGCTCACCATCTTCACCGCCGCGAAGCTGCACACCGTCGGGCAGAAGAACGTGACGCTGTGGGGCTACGTCGCCGACCCGCTCATCTTCGTCGTGAACAAGGACGTGTGGGCGAGCTGGTCGAAGGAAGACCAGGCGATCGTGCGCCAGGCCGCGCTCGAGGCCGGCAAGTACTGCGTCGACCTCGCGCGCGAGGGCATGACCGGCGCCTCGCCGGCGGTGCACAAGACGATCGAGGGCTTCGGCGTGAACGTCGTGAAGCTCACGCCCGAGGAGCGCGCCGCTTTCGTGAAGGCGACGCGGGCGGTCTACGAGAAGTGGGCGAAACAGATCGGCCCGGACCTGGTGAAGAAGGCCGAGGCCTCGGTGGCCGCGCGCAAGAAGTAGCGCGCTGCGCGGCCTGAAGGGACGCGCGCCGGGGCGCAGCCGCGGCGCGCGTCGCGCGAGCCGATCCCGTGCGCGAGACCGAGTTCTCCACCGGCCCGCCGCCGACGCTGCCGCCGGGGGCGCGCTTCCGCGCCGAGCGCTTCCTCGGCGCCGCGGCCATGGCGGCGATGGTCGCGATCACGCTCGCGAACGTGCTGGTGCGCTACTTCACCGACATCTCGTTCGCGTTCACCGAGGAGGTGTCGGTCTTCCTCCTCGTCTTCCTCACGTTCGTCGGCTCGGCGAAGGCGTTCCTCGACGGCAACCAGATCGCGGTCACCTTCTTCACCGACAAGCTCGGGTGGCGCTGGCGCCGGCGCTGCCTGCTGTTCGGGCTGGCGGCGAGCGCCCTCATGCTCGCGCTGCTGTGCTGGTTCGGCGTGCGCATGGCGTGGGACGACTTCGACATGGAGGTCACCTCGCCCGGCCTGGGCGCGCCGCAATGGCTGTACACCGTCTGGCTGCCTATCCTCGCCGCCGCGGTGATCGTGCGCATCGCGCAGGGCTTCGTGCACGTCTGGCGGAAGCGCACGCAATGAGCTGGCTGCTCTTCGGCGTCTTCGTCGTGCTGATGTGCGCGGGGGTGCCGCTCGCGGTGGCGCTCGGCCTCTCCGGGGTGTCGGTTATCGTCGCCGCGCACATGGGGATCATGTCGGTCCCCACCACCGTGTACAGCGGCATCGCGAAGTACCCCCTGATCGCGATCCCGGTGTTCATTCTCGCCGGGCTCATCTTCGAGCGCTCCGGCGTGGCCGGTCGGCTCGTCGTCCTCGCCGAGTCGATCGTCGGGCGGCGCCGCGGCGGGCTCGCGGTCGCCGCGGTGCTCGTGTGCATGGTGCTCGGGGGGATCTCGGGCTCCGGGCCGGCCGACTCCGCCGCGGTGGGCGCGATCATGATCCCGGCGATGACGCGCGCCGGCTACCCGCGCGAGTTCAGCGCGAGCCTGATCGCGGCCGGCGGATCGACCGCGATCGTGATCCCGCCGTCGATCGCGCTCATCGTGTACTCGATCCTGGTCCCGCAGGCGAGCGTGCAGGCGCTCTTCGCCGCCGGGCTCGTGCCCGGCCTGCTCGCCGGCCTGGCGCTGATGGTGGCGAGCGTGCTCTTCGCGCGGCGCCACGGCTGGGGCGCCGACGACCGCGCCGGGAAGCCGGCGTTCTGGCCGAGCTTCAGGGCGGCCGGCTGGGGGCTGCTCGCGCCGGTGGTGATCCTGGGCGGGATGCGCAGCGGGTTCTTCACCCCGACCGAGGCGGCGGTGGTCGCGGTGGCCTACGGGCTCGCGGTCGGCATGCTCGCGTACCGGTCGCTCGGCTGGCGCCAGGTGTGGGATCTCTTCGCCGAGGCGGCGGAGATCTCCGCGGTCATCCTGCTCATGGTCGGGCTCGCGAGCCTGTTCGGCTGGGCGGTCGACACGATCGGGGTGTTCAACGCGTTCGCGCAGTGGCTCACCGGCACCGGCACGAGCGAGGTCGCGGTGCTGCTCGCGATCACGGCGATGCTGCTCGTCGCGGGCACCGCGCTCGACGCCACTGCGACCTACTTCATCTTCCTGCCGTTCCTGCTGCCGGTGGCGATGGCCTACGGCTGGGACCTCGTCTGGCTCGGCGTCATCATCACGCTGAACGTCGCGATCGGGCAGTTCACGCCGCCGACGGCGGTCAACCTGATGATCACCTGCCGTCTCGCGGGAATCACGATCGAGTCGACGATCGTCTGGTGCCTGTGGCTGGTGCTGGCGATGACCACCGTGCTGCTGGCGCTTACGTTCGTGCCGGAGATCGTGCTGTTCGTGCCGCGCGCGCTCGGCTACCTGTGATCGCGCTCCTGCAGCGCGTCGCGGAGGCGCGCGTCCGGATCGACGGCGCGGTCGTGGGCGAGATCGGCGCCGGGGTGCTCGCCCTCGTGTGCGCCGAGCGCGGCGACGAGGAGGCGGGCGCCGGGCGGCTCGTCGAGCGGATGCTCGGCCTGCGCATGTTCGCCGACGGCGCCGGCAGGATGAACCGCAGCGTGCGCGACGTCGCGGGCGGGGTGCTGATCGTTCCCCAGTTCACGCTCGCCGCCGACACGCGCGGCGGGAACCGTCCGGGCTTCTCGCCCGCGGCCGACCCGGAGCGGGGACGCGCGCTCTACGAGCTCGTGGTGGCGCGGGCGCGCGGCGCGTACCCGCGCGTCGCGACCGGCCGTTTCGGCGCGCACATGCAGGTGGCGCTCGTCAACGACGGGCCGGTCACGTTCTGGCTGCGCGTCGACCCGCCCGGCGGCGCGGGATGAGCGCGGCCACGCAGTCGCTGCGGCTCGGCGTCGGCGCCCGGGTCTCGGCGGTGCTGATGAAGCTCGCCGGCTGGCGGCTCGTGTTCGTGCCGCCGCCCGCGCCGAAGTCGGTGATCATCGTCTATCCGCACACCTCGAACTGGGACTTCGTGCTGGGCCTGCTCGCGCGCTCGGTCGCGGGCATCCGCTGCCACTTCGCCGCCAAGGACACGCTGTTCCGCGGCGTGTTCGGGCGCTGGCTCGCGCGCGTGGGCGGCATCCCGGTCAATCGCCGCGAGGCCACCGGGTTCGTCGCGCAGCTCGTGCAGGAGTTCGCGCGCCGGGGCGAGTTCCACGTCGTCTTCACGCCCGAGGGCACGCGCGGGCGGGCGGCGCACTGGAAGTCCGGGTTCTACCGCCTCGCGCTCGCCGCGCACGTGCCGCTCGGCCTCGGGTTCATCGACTACGCGCGGCGCGAGGCGGGCATCGGCGGCTGGATCGACCTCGCGGGCGACGAGGAGAGCGACCTCGCGCGCATCCGCGCCTTCTATGCCGGCAAGCGCGGCCGGCGGCCCGATCTCGCCGGGCCGATCCGCTTCCCGGCGCAGGAGCGAGCGCCGTGACCGCAATCGTCGTCGCGGAGAGCGTGACGCAGCTCGGACCGGATGCGCGCGGCGCGGTGCTCGTCGCCGGCTCGCACGCCGGCGTGATCGCCGCGTGCTATGCGGCGCGCGCCGGAGTGCGCGCAGTGGTGCTGAACGATGCGGGCGTGGGCAAGGACGACGCCGGAATCGCCGGGCTCGCGTACCTCGAGGCGTTGGGCATGGCCGCCGCGGCGGTGGCGCACGACTCCGCGCGCATCGGCGATGGGGCCGACGCGCTCGAGCGCGGGATCGTGTCGCGCGTCAACGCGCCGGCCGCCGCGTGCGGCGTGGCAGCGGGGATGACGGCGCGTGCGGCCGCCGAGCGGCTGCGCAGCGCGCCGGCGGCGCGCGCCGCGCCCCCGCCGCAGCGCGAGGGACGAATTCTCGTGCAGGCGGAGAGCGGGGGGCGCGAGATCTGGGCCCTCGATTCGGTCGGCATGGTCGAGGTGGCCGACGCGGGGCGCGTGCTCCTGATCGGGTCGCACGCGGCGCTGCACGGCGGCCGCCCCGAGTCCGCGCTCCCGGTCGACGCGCACGCGGCGGTGTTTCACGACGCCGGGAACGGCGCCGCGGGGGTGACGCGTCTGCCGGTGCTCGATCTGCGCGGCATACCGGCCGTGGCCGTCGCCGGCACCTCCGCGCGGATCGGCGACGGCCGGTCGCTCTGGGAGTCGGGCGTCGTCGCGCACGTCAATCGGGCGGCCGCGCGCGCGGGCGCCCGGCCGGGCCTGCCGGCGCGCGAGTTCGCACGCGCCGCCGCGCGGACGTGACGCGGGTCAAGGCGCTGCGCGCAGGCCCGTGCCTGCGCTAAGCCCGCGTTTTCATTGACCTGTTCGTTGCGCGGCCGGTACAATTCCAAAGTTTTGGATGGCTCGGATGCGCACGCGGCTCGTCGCCGGAAACTGGAAGATGCACGGCAGCCGCGCCGCGAACGCGCCGCTCCTCGCCGCGGTGTGCGCGGGGGCGGCCCGCGCTCCCGGGGTCGCGATTGCCGTCTGCGTCCCGTTCCCTTACCTGCAGGAGACCGCGACCGCGCTCGCGGGCTCGGCGGTGGCCTGGGGGGCGCAGACCCTGAGCGAGCACGACGCGGGCGCGTACACGGGCGAAGTCTCCGGCGGCATGCTCCGGGACTTCGGCTGCACCTACGCGATCGTCGGGCACTCCGAGCGGCGCGCGCTGTACGGCGAGGACGACGCCCGGGTCGCGGCGAAGTTCGCGGCGGCGCGCCGCGCGGGGCTGACGCCGATCCTGTGCGTCGGCGAGACCCTCGCGGAGCGCGAACGCGAGCGCACCGAAGCGGTCGTCGCGCGGCAGCTCGCGGCGGTGATCGACGCGGGCGGAGTTGCGGGGCTGGCGGGCGCGGTCGTGGCCTACGAGCCGGTCTGGGCGATCGGGACCGGGCGGACCGCCACCCCGGCGCAGGCGCAGGCCGTGCACGCGTTCATCCGGGCGCAGGTTGCGGCGGCGGACCCGACGGTGGCCGCGGCGCTGCCGATCCTGTACGGGGGCAGCGTGAAGCCGGGCAACGCGGCGGAGCTCTTCGCGCAGGCCGACGTGGACGGCGGACTGGTCGGGGGCGCAGCCCTGGTGGCCGCGGACTTCACCGCCATCTGCGCCGCGGCGGCGCGGCGAAACTAGGACGAGGACATGGACATCGTGCTTACGTTGGTGCTGATCGTGCACGTGGCGACGGCGCTGGGAATCATCGGACTCGTGCTGCTCCAGCACGGCAAGGGCGCGGACGTGGGCGCGGCATTCGGCTCCGGCGCCTCGGGCAGCCTGTTCGGCGCCACCGGCTCGGCCAACTTCCTCTCGCGCACGACGGCCGCGCTCGCGGCGGTGTTCTTCGTCTCGAGCCTCGGACTCGCGTATCTCGCCAACGTCAAGCCGAAGACGGGCGGCAGCGTCATGGACCAGGCCCCGGCCGCGCCGAGCGCGCCGAAGAGCGAGGCGCCCAAGCCCGCCGCGGGCGAGACGCCGGGTTCGAGGGCGAGCGAGGTTCCGAAGTAGAATACGCGCCGGCCGCGCGCGGCGATACGCGCGCGGCGGCTGCGCCGACGTGGTGAAATTGGTAGACACGCTAGCTTGAGGGGCTAGTGGCCGCAAGGCTGTGGGAGTTCGAGTCTCCCCGTCGGCACCACCGTGATCCGTCCGGGCGCCGGGCCGTGCGTGCAGCGCCGGGGCGGCGCGACTGAGAGAGAGAAGAGCGGCCCGTGCGCGGGCCGGATGCGATACCAGCAGAACAGCGTGCTCGCCGACTACTTCCCGATCCTGCTCTTCATCATCGTCGCGCTCGTGTTCGGCGGCGTGATGATCGCCGTGGGCTGGGTGCTCGGCCCGCGCCGGCCCGACGGCGAGAAGCTCGCGCCGTACGAGTGCGGGTTCGAGGCGTTCGAGGACGCGCGCATGAAGTTCGACGTGCGCTACTACCTCGTGGCGATCCTGTTCATCCTGTTCGACCTCGAGATCGCGTTCCTCTTCCCCTGGGCGGTGACGCTGAACGAGCTGGGCGCGTTCGGCTTCTGGTCGATGATGATCTTCCTCGCCATCCTCGTGGTCGGATTCGTCTACGAGTGGAAGAAGGGGGCCCTGGAATGGGAATAGAAGGCGTCCTGCAGGAGGGGTTCGTCACCACCCAGCTCGACAAGCTGGTGAACTGGACGCGCACCGGCTCGATGTGGCCGATGACCTTCGGGCTCGCCTGCTGCGCGGTCGAGATGATGCACGCCGGCGCCTCGCGCTACGACCTCGACCGCTTCGGGATCATCTTCCGCCCCAGCCCGCGCCAGTCGGACGTGATGATCGTGGCCGGGACGCTGTGCAACAAGATGGCGCCGGCGCTGCGCAAGGTCTACGACCAGATGTCCGAGCCGCGCTGGGTCATCTCGATGGGCTCGTGCGCGAACGGCGGCGGCTACTACCACTATTCGTACTCGGTGGTGCGCGGCTGCGATCGCATCGTGCCGGTGGACGTCTACGTCCCGGGCTGCCCGCCGACCGCCGAGGCGCTGCTGTACGGCATCGTCCAGCTGCAGAGCAAGATCCGGCGCACCAGCACGATCGCCAGGTGACGCGCCGCCCCGGATGAGCACCAAGATCGAACGGCTCGACGCGGCGCTCGCCGCCGCGCTCGGCGCGCGCCTCGCGCGCTGCACGCGCGCGCTCGGCGAGATGACGGTGGTGGTGAAGGCGGACGACTACCTCTCCGCGGCGCAGACCCTGCGCGACGACCCGGCGCTGAAGTTCGAGCAGCTCGTCGACCTGTGCGGGGTGGACTACGCGGGCTACGGCGACGGCGCCTGGCAGGGGCCGCGCTTCGCGGTGGTGGCGCACCTCCTGTCGCTGACCCACAACTGGCGCGTGCGCCTGCGCACCTTCGCGCCCGACGACGGCTTCCCGGTGATCGCGTCGCTCACCGGCCTCTGGCCGTCGGCGAACTGGTACGAGCGCGAGGCGTTCGACCTCTTCGGGATCGTGTTCACCGGCCACGCCGACCTGCGGCGCATCCTCACCGACTACGGCTTCGTGGGACATCCTTTCCGCAAGGACTTCCCGATCTCGGGCCACGTCGAGATGCGCTACGACCCGGAGCAGCGGCGGGTGGTCTACCAGCCGGTGACGATCGAGCCGCGCGAGATCACGCCGCGCGTCATCCGCGAAGACCAGTACGGGGACCTCGGGACGGAGCACTAGCGGCACGCTCTCCCAGCCCATGGCCGAGATCAGGAACTACACCCTCAACTTCGGGCCGCAGCACCCCGCGGCCCACGGCGTGCTGCGCCTCGTCCTCGAGCTCGACGGCGAGGTGATCATGCGCGCCGACCCGCACATCGGCCTGCTGCACCGCGCCACCGAGAAGCTGGCCGAGACGCGCACGTACATCCAGGCGCTGCCGTACATGGACCGCCTCGACTACGTGTCGATGATGGCGAACGAGCACGCGTACTGCCTCGCGGTGGAGCGCCTGCTCGGCGTCGAGGTTCCCGAGCGCGCGCAGTACATCCGGGTGATGTTCGACGAGATCACCCGCATCCTGAACCACCTGCTGTGGCTCGGGGCGCACGCTCTCGACGTGGGCGCGATGACCGTGTTCCTGTACTGCTTCCGCGAGCGCGAGGACCTGATGGACTGCTACGAAGCGGTCTCGGGGGCGCGCCTGCACGCGGCGTACTACCGCCCCGGCGGGGTGTACCGCGACCTGCCGGAGACGATGCCGCAGTACCGGCCCAACTCGTTCCGCGGCGGGAAGGAGACCGCGCAGCTGAACGCGAACCGGCAGGGCAGCCTGCTCGATTTCATCGAGGATTTCACCCGGCGCTTCCCCGCGTACGTCGACGACTACGAGACGCTGCTCACCGACAACCGCATCTGGAAGCAGCGCACGGTCGGCATCGGCGTGCTCAGCCCGGAGCGCGCGGCCGCGCTCGGCTGCACCGGGCCGATCCTGCGCGGGTCCGGGGTGGCCTGGGACCTGCGCAAGAAGCAGCCCTACGCGGCGTACGACCGCATGGCGTTCGACGTTCCGGTGGGCGTGAACGGCGACTGCTACGACCGCTACCTGGTGCGGGTCGAGGAGATGCGCCAGTCGAACCGCATCGTCGCGCAGTGCGTGCAGTGGCTGCGCGCGAACCCCGGGCCGGTGATCACCGACAACCACAAGGTCGCGCCGCCCTCGCGCGTGGACATGAAGTCGAACATGGAAGAGCTGATCCACCACTTCAAGCTCTTCACCGAGGGGATCCACGTGCCGCCGGGGGAGGCCTACGCGACGGTGGAGCATCCGAAGGGCGAGTTCGGCATCTACCTCGTCTCGGACGGCGCCAACAAGCCCTACCGGCTCAAGATCCGCGCGCCGGGCTTTGCGCACCTCGCCGCGATGGACGAGCTCGCGCGCGGGCACATGATCGCCGACGCGGTCGCGATCATCGGCACCCTGGACATCGTCTTCGGCGAGGTCGACCGCTGATGCTCTCCGCCGAGGCCCTGCAGCGCATCGACCGCGAGCTGGCGAAGTACCCCGCCGAGCGCCGCGAGTCCGGGGTGATGGCCGCGCTCGCGATCGCGCAGGACGAGAAGGGTCACCTCACGCCCGAGCTGATGGCGTTCGTCGCCGAGTACCTCGGCATGCCGGCGGTGGCGGTCGAGGAGGTGGCGAGCTTCTACACGATGTACGACCTCGCCCCGGTCGGCCGCTACAAGCTGTGCGTCTGCACCAACCTGCCGTGCGCGCTGCGCGGCGCCACCGAGGCGGTGGCGCACCTGCAGCGCCGGCTCGGCATCGGGCTGAACGAGACGACGCCCGACGGCAGGTTCACGCTGAAGGAGGGCGAGTGTTTCGGCGCCTGCGGCGACGCGCCGGTGATGCTGGTGAACAACAAGAAGATGGTGAGCTTCATGACCCCGGAAGCGCTCGACCGCTACCTCGCGGAGCTCGCGAAATGAACAGCGCGCGCCCGCCGTTCGACCCGGCCGTGTACGGTCCCGATGCCCTGATCATGAAGGGCGTGAACGGTCTGAACTGGCGGCTCAAGGACTACGAGGCGCGCGGGGGCTACCAGGCGTTGCGCAAGATACTCGCCGAGAGGATCCCGCCCGACGCGGTGGTGGCGGAGGTCAAGAAGTCCGCGCTGCGCGGACGCGGCGGCGCGGGCTTCCCGACCGGGCTGAAGTGGAGCTTCATGCCGAAGGGCTTCGCCGGGCAGAAGTACATGGTGTGCAACTCCGACGAGGGCGAGCCCGGGACGTTCAAGGACCGCGACATCCTGCGCTACAACCCGCACGCCGTGATCGAGGGCATGGCGATCGGCGGCTATGCGTGCGGCGCGACCGTCGGCTACAACTACATCCACGGCGAGATCTGGGAGACCTACCGGCGCTTCGAGGAGGCGATCGAGGAGGCGCGCGCGGCGGGCTACCTCGGGACGAACATCCTCGGCTCGGGGGTCGATTTCCAGCTGCACGCGCACCACGGCTACGGCGCCTACATCTGCGGCGAGGAGACCGCGCTGCTCGAGTCGCTCGAGGGCAAGAAGGGCCAGCCGCGCTTCAAGCCGCCGTTCCCGGCCAGCTACGGCCTGTACGGCAAGCCGACCACGATCAACAACACCGAGACCTTCGCCGCGGTGCCGTGGATCGTCCTCAACGGCGGCGAGCGCTATCTCGAGCTCGGGCGCCCGAACAACGGCGGCACCAAGCTCTTCTCGGTCTCGGGCGACGTCGAGCGCCCGGGAAACTTCGAGGTGCGCCTCGGGACGCCCTTCGCGCAGCTGCTCGAGATGGCGGGCGGGGTGCGCGGCGGCCGCAGGCTGAAGGCGTGCATTCCCGGCGGCTCGTCGATGCCGGTGCTGCCGGGCGAGGTGATGCTGCGCACCGACATGGACTACGACTCGATCGCGAAGGCGGGGTCGATGCTCGGTTCGGGCGCGGTGATCGTCATGGACGACACGCGCTGCATGGTGCGCTGCCTCGAGCGGCTGTCGTACTTCTACTTCGAGGAGTCGTGCGGCCAGTGCACGCCGTGCCGCGAGGGCACCGGGTGGCTCTACCGCATGGTGCACCGGATCGAGACCGGGCGCGGCCGGCCGGAGGACCTCGACCAGCTCACGCGGGTGGCCGACAACATCATCGGGCGCACGATCTGCGCGCTCGGCGATGCGGCCGCGCTCCCGGTGAAGAGCTTCATCCAGCACTTCCGCGCCGAGTTCGAGCACCACATCGAGCACAAGCGCTGCCTGGTGGACGCACCCGCGCGCGAGCGGGCGGTGGCATGAGCGCGACCGCGAAGCTGGAGATCGACGGCAGGCCGGTCGAGGTGCCGGCCGGCGCCATGGTGATGGAGGCCGCCACCAAGCTCGGCATCTACGTCCCCCACTTCTGCTACCACAAGAAGCTCTCGATCGCGGCCAACTGCCGCATGTGCCTGGTGCAGGTGGAGAAGGCGCCGAAGCCGCTGCCCGCGTGCGCGACGCCGGTCGCCGACGGCATGAAGGTCTGGACGCGCTCGGCGCTGGCCAAGCAGGCGCAGCGCGGGGTGATGGAGTTCCTGCTGATCAACCATCCGCTCGACTGCCCGATCTGCGACCAGGGCGGCGAGTGCCAGCTGCAGGACCTCGCGGTCGGCTACGGCGAGTCCGGGTCGCGCTACGGCGAGCCGAAGCGCGTGGTGAGCGCGAAGCCGATGGGCGCGCTCATCTCCGCCGAGGAGATGACGCGCTGCATCCACTGCACGCGCTGCATCCGGTTCGGGCAGGAGATCGCCGGGGTGATGGAGCTCGGCATGATCAACCGCGGCGAGCACGCCGAGATCGTCTCGTTCGTCGGCGCCGCGGTGGCCTCCGAGCTCTCGGGGAACATGATCGACATCTGCCCGGTGGGGGCGCTGACCTCCAAGCCGTTCCGCTACACGGCGCGCACCTGGGAGCTCGGCCGGCGCAGGTCGGTGAGCCCGCACGACGGGCTGGGCGCGAACCTGGTGGTGCAGGTGTACAAGAACCGGGTGATGCGCGTGGTGCCGTTCGAGAACGAGGCGGTGAACGAGTGCTGGATCTCGGACCGCGATCGCTTCTCGTACGAGGGCCTCAACGCCGCCGACCGCCTGGTGCGCCCGATGATCCGCTCCGGCGGGCGCGGCGCCTCCGGCACCTGGCTCGAGGTGGACTGGGAGGAGGCGCTCGCGGTCGTCGCCGAGGGACTGAAGAAGGCGCGCGGACCGGGGCTCGGCGCGCTCGTCTCGCCGCACGCGACGCTCGAGGAGATGTTCCTCGCGCAGAAGCTCGTGCGCGGGCTCGGCAGCGAGAACGTCGACTTCCGCCTGCGCCAGACCGACTTCGCCGCCGACGGCCGCCGCAAGGGCGCGCCGTGGCTCGGCATGGCGGTGGCCGAGATCGCGACGCTCGACCGCGTCCTGCTGGTCGGGTCGTTCCTGCGCAAGGACCACCCGCTGCTCGCCAACCGGTTCCGGCAGGCGGCGAAGCGCGGCCAGCAGGTCAACGTGCTGCACGTGGCCGACGACGATCTCGCGCTCGCGGTGGCCAACCGCGCGGTGGTGCGGCCGAGCGAGCTGCCGGCGGCGCTCGGCGCGGTGGTGCGGGCGCTCGCGGAAGAGAAGGGCGCGGCGGTGCCGCCCGCGCTCGCGCGGCTGGCGGTGAGCGACGCCGCGCGCGCGATCGCGCGCAGCCTCGCATCCGGCGGGAACGTCGGCATCTTCCTCGGCAACGGCGCCGAGCAGCACCCGCGCGCGAGCCAGCTCCACGCGCTCGCGCAGGAAGCCGCGCGACTGAGCGGCGGCCGCTTCGGCTTCCTCGGCGCCGCCGCGAACAGCGTCGGCGGCTACCTGGCCGGGTGCGTGCCGGGCGCGGGCGGACTGAACGCCGCCGCGATGCTCGCCCAGCCGCGCGGCGCCTACCTGCTCCTCGGCGTCGAGCCCGAGCTCGACGCGTACAACCCGCAGCAGGCGCTCGCCGCGCTGCGCGCCGCGGGCTTCGTGGTCGCCCTCGGGGCCTATCTCGGCACGGCGGCGGACTATGCGGACGCGCTGCTCCCGATCGTGCCGTTCACCGAGACGGCCGGAACGTTCGTGAACACCGCCGGGCGGCTGCAGGGGTTCAACCCGGTCGTGCAGCCGCTCGGCGATGCCCGCCCGGGCTGGAAGGTCCTGCGCGTGCTCGGGAACCTGCTCGGCCTCCCCGGCTTCGACTACGAGCGCAGCGAGCAGGCGCGCGACGAGGCTTGCCCCGGCGGGGAGGTCGCGGCGCGCCTGTCGAACGCGGTCGAAGGCATCGCGTTCGACCTCGCGGCGGCGGCCGCTGCGGTCGAGCGCGTGGCCGACGTGCCGATCTACTTCGCCGACCCGGTGGTGCGGCGCGCGGCGGCGCTGCAGGAGACCGCCGACGCGGCGCCCCCGCGCGCGTTCGCGCACGGCGCGCTGCTCGGCCGCCTCGGCATCGCCGCCGGCAGCCGCGTGCGCGTGAGGCAGGGCGGGGGCGAGGCGCTGGTCGTGATCGAGCGCGACGACCGGCTCCCCGACGGCGCGCTGCGGCTCGCGGCCGCGCACCCGACGACCGCGGGTCTCGGCGGCATGTTCGACCCGATCGACGCGCTCGAGGGGGCGGCGTGAACGAGCTCGTCGCCACCCTCGCCGGCTATTCGTCGGCCTGGTTCGGGCCGCAGTGGGGGCCGCCGGTCTGGGTCTTCGTCAAGACGCTGGTGCTGATCCTCGTGATCACGCTGCCGCTGTTCGGATGCGTCGCGTACCTGACGCTCGCCGAGCGCAAGATCATCGGGTACATGCAGGTGCGCATCGGTCCGAACCGGGTCGGGCCGGCGGGGCTGCTGCAGCCGATCGCCGACGCGGTGAAGCTCATGTTCAAGGAGCTCATCATTCCGGCGGGGGCCAACAAGTTCCTGTTCGTGCTCGCGCCGATGCTCACGCTCATGCCGGCGCTCGCGGCGTGGGCGGTGATCCCCTTCGGCCCCGAGGTGGTGCTGGCGGACGTCGACGCCGGCCTGCTGTACGTGATGGCGATCACGTCCATGGGCGTGTACGGCGTGATCATCGCCGGCTGGGCCTCCAACTCCAAGTACGCGTTCCTCGGCGCGATGCGCTCGGCGGCGCAGATCGTCGCGTACGAGATCGCGATGGGGTTCGCGCTGGTGTGCGTGCTGCTCGTGTCGCAGAGCCTCAACCTGTCGGACATCGTCAACGGCCAGGCGCGCGGCCGATTCGCCGCGGAGGGGCTGAACTTCCTCTCCTGGAACTGGCTGCCGCTC
>WBZO01000780.1_pt1 | contig 59528 bp, 71 predicted proteins | sample 5204261 | NCBI WGS metagenome assembly WBZO01 (sample SAMN12412400, study PRJNA552823) | activated sludge metagenome | isolation source: activated sludge from anammox sidestream of wastewater treatment plant... | place: USA: North Carolina | collected 2017-09
CCACCTCCACTGGGAGGTGCGCACCGGTGAGTCGTTCCTCGGCGCCGGCCTCGACCCCGACACGGTGCGGTCGCTCTACGCCCGCCTGGTGGAGCCGGGCGACAGCTAGCGGTCGGGCAGGCGATCGCCGACTTCGAGGATGCGCTCGCCCGCATCGCCTGATCTCGCCGCGAGGCTCACCTCTCACGTCGTGGCGATGCAGCCGGTATCGTGATCCGGCAACACCCAGTCGGCGGGAGACCCCGTGCCCAGCGCCCTCTCAGCACTCTCCAGCGTCCTGGCGATCGAGCTGCCGTTCGATCCCAACATCACCCAGATCGGGGGATTCCTCCTGACCTGGCACGGCCTCTTCACCGCCGTGGGCATCCTCGTGGGGGTCCGGCTGTCCATCTGGATCGCTCGGGAGATCGGCTTCGACGTCGACGATGCGTACACGCTGGCGCTGATCGGGATTCCGAGCGGCATTGTCGGGGCGCGGGCGCTGTTCGTGATCGAACACTGGGACTTCTACGGGGAGAACCCGGCGGACATCCTCGCGCTGACCGAAGGCGGCATCTCGATCTGGGGAGCCGTCCTGGGAGGGGTCGCGGGGCCGCTGGCGTTCGCGCTCTGGCGCAGGTGGGACGCCTGGCGCGGCCTCGACGCCGCCTCGGTCGGCCTGATCGCCGGCATGGGCATCGGCCGCATCGGCGACCTCCTCAACGGCGAGCACCTCGCGAAGGCGACCGACCTGCCGTGGGGGGTGATCTACACGCATCCGGACTCGCCGGCGTTCGCGCACTCGATCACCGTCGGGGCACACCACCCCGCGACGACGTACGAGATGCTCGGCGACTTCGCGATCCTGGCACTCGCGATCTACCTCGTCCTCGGGCCGCTGCGGCCGTGGTCGGGCCTGACGTTCTTCGTCTTCCTCGACACGTACGCGGTCATGCGGTTCTTCGTCTCGATGCTGCGGGTCGACTCGGCGGACACGTTCTTCCTCGGGGTGACGGTGCCGCAGCTGGTGTCGCTGACGGTGATCGCGATCACCATCCCGCCGATCGTCTACATCCTCCGCCGCGGTCCGATTTCGGAGCCTGCGCAGCCGCTTCCGCCGGGGCGCGTGAAGGTGAGGTCCACGTGACCCAGTCAGCGACCGGCGCCGGGGGTTCCGGCGAGCGCGGCGTCCTCCGCGCGGGGAGCAACGTCCCCGAGGCGGTGCTGTACGTGACCTCGAACTGCCATCTTTGCTCGGTGGCGCGTGCGCTGCTGGTCTCCGTGCAGCGCACCATCCCGTTCAACATCCGCAGTGTGAACATCGAGGACGACGACGAGCTGCTGAAGCGGTTCGCCCTCGAGGTGCCCGTGGTCGAGATCGACGGCGAGATCGTCGCGCAGGGCCGCGTCGATGTGGATCGCGTGCGGGCCGCCGTGAACGAGGCGCGGATCACGCAGGTGCGTCGCAAGGCGACCGGCGAGTAGCCTCGTCTGGATCCGCGCTCGACGTGGGAGCGACCCGACTGTCCCTGATTGACATAGCGGCGAGGGCTTTCGTAGCCTCGTACCTAACTCGCCGGAAGTGCCCGAGGGGCGCCGGCGGTTCATCCAGAGCGGTGGAGGGTTCCGGCCCTGAGAAACCGCGGCAACCGGTCGCCCTTCGCCGGGGCGGACACGGTGCTAACTCCGGCCCGAGGCTGCCGAGCTTCGGGGAAGATGAACGGAAGGCGTTCACTCATGGCAGTACCGGCGTCCCCTTCCAGTCCGATCACCGCCCGCGATCCTCGCGGGGTGATGCGCCCGCTCGCCTCCATGATGCTGATGCGCTAGCCCGGCGCGCGCTGTCCACAGCGCGCTGACCGGGCGTCTTCCCCACCCATCCCGCGAGGAAGGTCTGTTCCGCATGTCTGAATCTGCTTTCCACCGAGCGCTGAAGTGTCGCGAGTGCGGCCGCGAGTACGAGATCGCGCCGGTCTTCTCGTGCGAGTTCTGCTTCGGCCCCCTCGAGGTGGCCTACGACTACGACGCCATCCGCGAGGCGACGACGCGCGACTCGATCGCGGCGGGCCCCAACACGCTGTGGCGCTACGCGAACTTCCTGCCCTGCGACCCCGCGTACAGGGTCGACCTGGGGGACGGCTTCACGCCGCTGATCAAGGCGGAGCGTCTCGGCAAGGCGATCGGGCTCGACAACCTCTGGCTGAAGAACGACACCGTGAACCCGACGTGGTCGTTCAAGGACCGCGTGGTGTCCGTGGCGATCGCGAAGGCGCGAGAGTTCGGCTTCGATGCGATCGCCTGCGCGTCCACGGGCAACCTCGCCAACTCCGTCGCGGCTCACGCGGCCGGGGCGGGAATGGAGTGCCTGGTCTTCATCCCGGACGACCTGGAGAAGGGGAAGGTCGTCGGCTCGGCGATCTACAACCCGACGCTCGTCACGGTGCGGGGTTCGTACGACGACGTGAACCGCCTCTGTACCGAGCTCTCGATGCAGTTCAACTGGGCGTTCGTGAACATCAACGTGCGCCCGTTCTACGCCGAGGGCTCCCGCACGATCGGCTACGAGGTCGCGGAGCAGCTCGGCTGGCGTGCCCCGGACCACATCGTCGCGCCGATGGCGTCGGGCTCGATGTACACCAAGATCTGGAAGGGGCTGCAGGAGTTCGCGAAGGTGGGCCTCATCGATGAGCCGAAGACGCGGATGAGCGGGGCCCAGGCGGCCGGCTGCTCACCGATCTCGACGGCGTACGCGAACCACACGCTGAACTTCGTGCCGCAGAAGCCGAACACCATCGCCCGCTCGCTCGCGATCGGGAACCCGGCGGACGGCTACTACGCGCTCAAGCAGATGCAGGAGACCGGCGGCGGCGCCGAGATGGTGACGGACCCGGAGGTGGTCGACGGCATCAAGCTGCTGGCGGAGACCGAGGGGATCTTCGCGGAGACGGCCGGCGGGGTGACCATCGGCTGCCTCAAGAAGATGGTGGAGTCGGGCTTCATCAAGCGCGACGAGGAGACGGTGGCGATCATCTCCGGCGGCGGCCTCAAGACCATCGAGGCAGTCGTCGACGAGGTGGCGGAGCCCCTCCACGTTCAGCCCACGGTAGAGTCCTTCGTGGAGGCGCGTCGGGCACGTACCGGCGAGCCGGTGACGGCGTAAGGGGGACTCGAGTGGCGGAGAAGCATGTCCGGCTCACGTTCAGCCCCGAGCTGATCAAGGAGCCGCTGATCTACGAGATCGGCCGCGACTTCAGGGTGATCACCAACATCCGCATGGCCGACGTCGACGACAAGGTGGGATGGGTGGTCCTCGGACTCGAGGGCGACGAGAGCGAAATCGAACGTGCCCTGGAGTGGGCGCGCAGCAAGGGCGTCCGCGTGGACGACGCCACGCTGGGGGACGTCGTCGAGGGCTGACCGGCCTTCGAGGGTCCTCGGGCGAGTGACAGCAGCACTGAACTGACGCAGGAGAGTCAACGAACCATGGCCGTGAAGGTGAAGATCCCGACCCCGCTGCGCAACCTGACGCAGAACCAGGACACGATCGAGGCGGAGAGCGGCGCGCTCTCCTCGGTGGTGGAGACGCTTGAGTCGCAGTTCCCGGGGATGCGCGAGCGTCTGCTGGACGAGGGCGGCGAGATCCGCCGCTTCGTGAACATCTACGTGAACGGAGAGGACGTCCGGTTCCTCTCGGGCCTGACGACCAACCTCAAAGACGGCGACGAGGTCTCGATCGTCCCGGCGGTTGCCGGCGGCTGCTAGCCCTCGTCTGTCTGGTTGCAGCACCAGCGGCGCCCCGAGAGGGGCGCCGTCGTCGTGTCGCCCGCATCGAGTCCTGCGTCGCGTCCGAGGATGAACGTTCCCGCAACGCGGGCCGCCCTGTGTCGACGTAGGATGCCCGGCGGATTCCCGTCGAGGACGGCGGAGCGAGGAACATCGCGATGTACGGAACTGTTGCCCGCATGCGTCTCAAGCCCGGCACTGAGACCCAGATGATGGAGCTGATGAAGGAATACGAGGGTCTCGAGGTTCCGGGATACGTGCGGTCGGTGGTCTACCGGATGGATGCGGACTCGAACGAGTACTACCTCACCGTGCTCTTCGACAGCCGCGAGAGCTATCACGCGAATGCGCAGAGCCCGGCGCAGGACGCCCGCTACCGTCGCATGGCGCAGCTGCTCGACGGCGAGCCAGAGTGGCACGACGGCGAGGTGGTCTACGAGGCGTAGCCCTGGGGCCTACCTACCGGCCGAAGCCTTGATGAACTCAGCTCACGAGGTGCTCGGCCGGTATCCATGGTCGCGGACAGAATCGGCTGGACGCTGCCGTGGGTCGCGGCGGACTCCCGGGGACGACCGCGGGTGATCTCGGGGCAGTCCGCCCCGATGCGAGACCGTGATCCGGCTTCGAGCCGAGGGATACCCCTGGGGGGTTCCCACTGGGGCGGAGGCTGGTACAATGTCGACCGAAATAGTCATGAATTCGCTCGACGCAGCACCGAAGGCGCAGCTCGGGCGGGACGAAGCCTGACGCATGCTGCTGTCGACCAAGGGTGACTACGGTGTCCGCGCCATGATCGACCTCGCGAAGCACTCGGGTGAAGGCCCGGTGCAGCGAGCCGATATCGCGCGCCGCCGCCAGATCCCGGAGTCGTACCTGGACCACCTGCTCGGCCAGCTGCGGCGCGCGGGGTTCATCCGGAGCGTCCGCGGTCCAGGCGGCGGGCACCTGCTGTCGAAGCCGGCTGAGGAGATCTGCCTGCTGCACGTGCTCGAGGCGCTAGAGGGGTCGCTCGCGCCGCTCGCCTGTCTCGAGACACACGAGGGTGAGGCGATCTGCGGACAGGACTGGGTCTGGCAGGAGATCTACGACATGATGCGCGCGAAGCTTGCCGCCGTGTCGCTCGCAGACCTCGTCGAGCACGAGCGCGTCCATGAGCGCGACGTGGCAATCAACTACTCCATCTGATGATCACCACCGACCACCTGATACTCACCACCAGCGGCGCTGAATCGATGCAGGAGCACCCGTGGTAGCCCCCGAACAGCGAGTGACCGGCCAGCCGGCGATCGCGGACTCTGTCGCGGACCTCATCGGGCACACACCGCTGGTGCGCCTCAAGCGGATCGGGGGCGATGGCGCCGCCGAGGTCCTCGGCAAGTTCGAGGTCTTCAACCCGGCGGGGTCCGTGAAGGACCGGATCGCGCTGTCGATGGTGCAGGCCGCGGAGCGCGACGGACGGATCAAGCCGGGCGACACGCTCGTCGAGCCGACGTCCGGCAACACGGGCATCGGACTCGCGATGGTGTGTGCGACGAAGGGGTACCGCCTCGTCCTCACCATGCCGGAAGACATGAGCATCGAGCGCCGTCGGTTACTGGAGCGGTTCGGCGTGGAGCTGGTGCTGACCCCGGCGATCGAGGGCATGACCGGCGCGGTGCAGGCCGCCCAGCAACTGGTGCGCAAGAAGAAGTACGTCATGCTGGGGCAGTTCGAGAACCCAGCGAACCCGGAGGTGCACCGCCTGACCACGGCGCGCGAGATCCTCGACGCGACGGGAGGCGAGGTCGATGCGTTCGTGGCCGGCGTCGGCACGGGCGGGACGATCACGGGCGTCGGGGAGGTCCTCAAGGCCGAGGCGCCTGGCGTGCGCGTCGTGGCCGTCGAGCCGCAGCGCGCGCCGGTCCTGCAGGGTGGCCGTGCCGGCATCCACGGGATCCAGGGCATCGGCGCGTCGTTCGTGCCGGGCGTCCTGAACCAGGAGATCTACGACGAGATCATCGGCGTCCGCGACGAGGACGCTTTCGAGATGACGAAGCGGTTGACGCGCGAGGAGGGACTCCTGGTGGGCATCTCCTCCGGCGCCAACGTGTGGGCGTCGCTGAAGGTGGCGCGCGAGCTGGGCCCCGGCAAGCGCGTGGTCACGATGCTGTGCGACACAGGCGAGCGATACCTCACGGTCGCACTGTAGCCACGAGGCACGGGAAGCAGGAACGATCGGAGATGCCGGTCAACGTCTACATCCCTTCGCCGTTCAGACGGATCACCGCGAGCCGCGAGAACGTCACGGTGGAGGGCAACACGGTGGGGGAAGTGCTGGACGCGGTGGAACGGGCCTATCCCGGGTTCGCCAACCTCGTGTATGACGAGGATCATCGAGTGCCGACCCACATCAACGTGTATCTGAACAACACGGAGATCCACGACCTGGACGGCATCGCAACCGCTGTCCAGGACGGTGACCAGATTGCAGTGATTCCCGCGCTCGCCGGTGGCGGCCGGTAGCGCGGTAGCGGGAGAGTCAGATGACGAACGCACCCCAGCCAGTTCCCGAGGCACTGACGCCCGACGAAGTGATGCGCTATTCGCGGCACATCATCATGCCGCAGGTGGGCCCCCAGGGTCAGCGCAAGCTGCGGAACGGGAAGGTCCTGGTGATCGGCGCGGGCGGGCTCGGCGGCCCGGTGGCGCTGTACCTGGCGCTCGCCGGCGTGGGCAAGATCGGACTCGTCGAGTTCGACGTGGTCGACCTGTCCAACCTCCAGCGGCAGGTGCTGCACCAGACTGCGGACGTCGGCCGTCCGAAGATCGTCTCGGCGAAGGAGAAGCTCCAGGCGTACAACCCGCACGTCGAGGTGGTCATGCACCACACGCCGATCACGAGCGACAACGCGATGGAGATCATCGCGGGCTACGACATCGTGGTGAACGGCGCGGACAACTTCGCCACCCGGTACCTGGTGAACGACGCGTGTTACCTCGCCGGCAAGACGCTGGTGGACGGCGCGATCCTGCTCTTTGACGGGCAGGCGACGGTCTACGAGCCGGGCCAGGGCTGCTACCGCTGTCTGTACCCTGATCCCCCGCCGCCGGGCCTCGTGCCCTCCTGCGCGGAGGCAGGGGTCCTCGGCGCGATCACGGGCATCATCGGTTCCATCCAGGCGACCGAGGTCTTCAAGAAGATCCTCGGCGTGGGCAACCCGCTCGTGAACCGGCTGCTGCTGGTGGACGCGCTGACCATGGAGTTCCGGACGATGAAGATCCGCCGGGACCCCAGCTGCCCGCTCTGCGGTGACAACCCGACGGTCACGGAACTCATCGATTACGACGCGTTCTGTGGCTCGCCGCCGCTGGAGATGCCGGTCGGCGCGACCACCGCCTAGAAGGGCGCGCGTCGAGGGCAGCATAGACACACTCGCGGGCGGGGACGCGCGGTCGGCAACGGCGCGCTCCCGTCCGCCGGGATGGAAGGACGTCTCATGGCGGTGACCGTGCACGTCACCTCGGTCATCCAGCAGGCGGTGAACGGCCAGCGCGAGTTCGCCGCTGACGGCGGGACCGTGGGTGAGCTGATCGACAACATTGAGTCGAGCTACCCCGGGTTCGCCCGCACCGTCATGGACGAGGACGGCGAGCTCCGCCGCTTCGTGAACATCTACCTGAACGACGAAGACGTGCGATACCTGGGCGGCAAGGCCACGGCGCTGAAGGACGGTGACACGGTCTCCTTCCTGCCGGCGCTCGCCGGCGGCCTCTAGGCGTCCGGGCCGGGGATACGCGCCGCGGGAATGAGGGACGAGGAACTCGTGAAGGCGAACAGCCTGCTGGACCTCATCGGCAATACGCCGCTGGTGAACATCTCGGCGATGTCGCCGAATCCGCGCGTGGAAATCTGGGCCAAGCTCGAGGGCGCGAACCCGAGCGGCTCCGTGAAGGACCGGATCGCGTGGCACATGGTTCAGCACGCCGAGGCCGAGGGCATCCTCACGCCCGGCGCGACGGTCCTCGAACCCTCCAGCGGCAACACCGGCATCGCGCTGGCGATGATCGGCAAGCTGCGCGGCTACCGGGTGAAGATCGTGATGCCGGACGCGGTCTCCCCGGAGCGCGTCCAGCTCCTGAAGGCCTACGGCGCCGAGATCATCCTCTCACCCGGCGCGGACGGATCGAACGGCGCCGTGAAGATGGCGACGCGCATCCGGGACGAGCACCCCGACTGGGTGATGCTGTTCCAGTACGAGAACGAGATGAACCCGCGCGCCCACTACGAGACGACGGCGCCGGAGATCATCGCCGACCTGCCGGACCTCGATGTCTTCATCGCGGGCCTCGGCACCGGCGGCACCCTGACCGGCGTGGGACGCCGGCTCAAGGAGCACAACCCCGCCATCCGGATCGTCGCAGCGGCGCCACACCCGGGCGACCTGGTGCAGGGCCTCCGAGCGCTGGAGGACGGCTACATCCCGCCCGTCTTCGACGACCGGGTGCTGGACGGTCGCATCGTGGTCGACTCGGCGACGTCGTTCGCGGTGACGAAGGAGCTGACACAGAAGACCGGCGTGTTCGCTGGCATCTCCTCCGGCTCCGTCGTGCGGACGGCGCAGCGCACCGCCGAGCGCATGGAGTCCGGCAAGATCGTGTGCCTGCTCGCCGACGGCGGGTGGAAGTACCTCTCCACCGGCCTGTGGAGCCAGGACTACGAGGACATCCGCGAGGCGGTAGCGGAGAAGCTCTGGTGGTAGGCGAGCCCCGGACGCTAGCCGGCGCGGCGCAGCTCCGCGCGCTGGGCGGCGCGACGATCGCCTTCGCGCAGCGGCGCGACCTCGCAGACGGGGCACGGCGCCTCGAGCTTCCGTTGCACGATCGCGCCGAGGCGTTCGCCGCACCGCGAGCAGAGCGTCGCGGCAAGGATGCCCTCGGTCGCGGCGAGGTGAGGCGGCTCCTCCGGGCTGCGCACCACGGTGCCACGGAGCAGCGAGACCTCGATGCCCTCGCCGTGGACGGGCTGACCGCAGGCGTCACACAACAGCGCGTGCATATGCACTCTCCCCTTGCGATCTTCGGCCGCGCGGCCGCCGTCTGCAGGGGTGTGGGCTGACCGAACGAGAAGACGACAGCGGGCCGTGAGCATCGGTCCGCTGACGCGCCGGATGAGGACGGCGAACGAAGGAGGAGTATCGATGGTCGACAAGCTCGTCACGGCCGACTGGGTGCAGGCGCACCTGAACGACGGCAGCGTCCGCCTGGTCGAGGTGGACGTGGACACCGAAGCCTACCGCGAGGGCCACATCGAGGGTGCGGTGGCGTGGAACTGGACGACGCAACTCCAGGACCCGCTGACCCGCGACATCCTGACGAAGGCGGACTTCGAGCAGCTGATGTCCAACTCGGGCATCACGCCGGACACGCACGTGGTGCTCTACGGCGACAACAACAACTGGTTCGCCGCGTACGCCCTCTGGCTGATGGAGCTGTACGGGCACCAGAGCGTTTCGCTCATGGACGGCGGCCGCGTGAAGTGGCTCGCCGACAACCGTCCGACGACGACCGCCGAGCCGGCGCACGCGTCGACGACCTACGCCGCCAGGGACCTCGACCTGAGCATCCGCGCGAAGCGTGACGACGTCCTCGCCGCGATCGGTTCGCCGGTGAACCTCGTGGACGTCCGCAGCCCTGCCGAGTTCACGGGCGAGGTCATCGCTCCTCCGGGCATGACGGAGACCGCGCAGCGTGGCGGCCACGTCCCCGGGGCGAAGAACATCCCGTGGGCGCGCGCGGTGAACGAGGACGGCACCTTCAAGTCCGTCGACGAGCTGAAGTCGCTCTACGAGGGCGCCGGCGTCCAGCCGAACGGCGACACCATCGCCTACTGCCGCATCGGCGAGCGCTCGAGCCACACGTGGTTCGTGCTCAAGCACATCCTGGGCTACGGCAACGTGAAGAATTACGACGGCTCGTGGACCGAGTACGGCTCCATGGTCGGCGTGCCGATCGAGAGATAGCCATGACCTCTGCGGCAGGCGCGAGCCTTGAGCAGGCCATCCTCCGGCGCGTGCTGCGCTCGGGGGATGGCCGCGCGCTGCACCTCCGCTTTCGCGGTGAGGTGCTGCAGAAGTACCGCGAGCATCCCAACGCACAGCTGCTCCGCACGGCCACCGTCGGGCGGATCAGCATTCCTGGTTCGTGGTCGCTTGACGTCGGCATCGTGGAGGAGCCAGGCGCACCGCTCGTTCTCCACACGACACTAGGCGATCTCCTCGACCGGCTCCCGGAGCGCGAACGCGACCACTGGGTGGAGCACCTGGTGGCCGCGCCGGCGAGCGTGAACTTCCTCCAGATGCGGATGGCGGCCGGGGCCTGCATCGACGACGGGGAGACTCGGGCCTGGGAGTAGCGCTCCCATGGCCGGTCGGCGGAGGTGGCTATTACTGGAGAGGGCGAGTCGTGCCTCGGATTCCGCGGGTGATCATCGATGAACTCGTGCTGCACGCGCGGGAGGACCTTCCGAACGAGGCGTGCGGCATGGTGCACGAGAAGGATGGCCAGCTCGCCGTCCATCGCGTGAAGAACGCCGCCGGCAGTCCCTACAGGTACGAGATGGATCCGCTCCAGATGATGAAACTGGAGCGCCTGCGCGACGATCAGGGCGAGTCGCTGTTCGCGATCTACCACTCGCACGTCGCCTCGCCGGCGTACCCCTCGCCCACGGACGTGCGGATGGCGTTCTTCCCGCCTGGCGAGATGGACCAGGAGCCGATGTTCCCGGCCACCTACTACATCCTCGTCTCGCTGGAGCACGAGGAGCCCTCCGTGCGGGCGTTCCACATCCGCCGCGGCGGCGAGGTGGAGGAAGCGGCGATCGAGGTTGCCTGATGCTCGAGCGCGACGCTTCACCCACGCCTGAGCCGATCGCGATCGGCAGCCGCACGTTCACGTGGGGTGAGCGCACGTACGTGATGGGGATCCTCAACGCATCGCCGGACTCGTTCTCCGGGGATGGGCTGGTCGATCCTGACGACGCCCTCCGCCGCGCGGAGGCGATGGTCGCGGCCGGCGCGGACCTCCTGGACATCGGCGCGGAGTCGACGCGGCCGGACTTCGAGGCGGTCGACGCCGACGAGGAGTGGCAGCGGCTCCAGCTCGTGCTCGGCCCCGTCCGGCGGGCCTTCGACCTGCCGATCTCCGTGGACACCTCGAAGGCCGAGGTCGCCCGCCGAGCCGTCGAATACGGCGCGGACGCGATCAACGACGTGACGGGCTGCCTTGGCGACCCCGGGATGCCTCCGGTGATCGCGGCCGCCGGCGTCCCGGTGATCGCGATGCACAACCAGCGCGGGCGGGAGTTCGGTGGCGACGTGATGAAGGACGTCCGCGCCGGGCTCCGCGAGGCGATGACGGCGCTGATGACGGCCGGCGTGCCCGAGGAGCGGATCATCGTCGACCCGGGATACGGGTTCGGCTGGGGCCCGGTCCGCGACTTCGAGATGCTGGACCGGCTCGCCGAGCTGAGGCGACTCGGGCGGCCGATCCTGATCGGGACGTCTCGTAAGTCCTCGATCGGCTACGTGATCGACCGGCCGGCGCAGGGGCGACTCTACGGCACGGCCGCCACGATCGCCGTCGCGATCGCGAACGGCGCGGACATCGTCCGCGTCCACGACGTCGAGGAGATCGCGCGCGTCGCGCGGGTGACCGACGCGGTGGTTCGCACCTCGTAAGGCCGTGGGTTCCTCCACCCGTCACCCTCAGCCCCACCCACCCCCGTTGAGGGGCAGGGGACCGGCAGGTCAGCCGTGACTCGCCGCGTCTACCTGTCGCTCGGATCGAACCTCGGCGACCGCGAGGCGCGGCTGCGCGCGGCCTTGCGCGCGCTGCGCGATGGCGGCGTCGACATCGACGCGGTGTCCTCGCTCTACGAGACGCCGCCGTGGGGCGTGGTCGAGCAGCCCGCGTTTCTGAACGCGGCCGTCGGCGGGGAGACGGAACTGAACGCGCGCGAGTTGCTCGTGCTGGCGAAGCGCATCGAGGCCGGCGCGGGACGAGACTTCGACGCGCCCCGCTGGACCGCTCGGCCGGTGGACGTTGACATCGCGCTGATCGAGGGCGAGACCGTGGCCGAGCCGGATCTCGAGGTGCCGCACGCGCTGCTCGCGGAGCGGTCGTTCGTGCTCGTTCCGCTCGCGGAGATCGCCGGTGCGGTCGCGCACCCCGTGCTCGAGGCGACGGTGGCGGAACTGCGCGACGCGCGGCCGGAGGCGGAACGCGCGGAGGTCGTGCGCGTGGCCGGGCCGGAATGGGCCGGGGATGGCGAGCGCTCTCGAGGGGCCCGGTCTCGCCGGAGATGAGGCCTGAGGGTCAGGCGGGCGAGGCAGGGTCCTCGGGCGGGTAGTCGGCGGGGTGATCCCAGTCCATCACCGCGAGGGTGACGCCGATCCACGTGAGCAGACCCGCGATGACGAACGTCACGAGGCCGAGCGGGATCGCGAGGAGTGCCGAGCGGCGGGCGTCACGCGCGAGGAACCACAACACCTGCAACGCCGCGATCGCGACAAGGCCGCGCCCGAGGTTTCTCGAGCGTTGCTGGGTCATGAAGAAGGGGTCGTCGAGGTCCACGACAGCGAGGATCCTGCCCGGAACTAGTGGCCGCTCGGTTCTGCTGAGGCTTCCGCCATGGCGGCGCGCAGGTCGGGTGGGAGCAGGTTCGGGATGCCGTCCGCGATCGGGTAGGCCTCCTCGCAGCGGGTACACGTGAGCGTCCCGGCGAGGATCTCGCCGTCCTGCTCCGAGGTGACGTCGAGCCGCAGTTCTGCCTTGTCGAGCGGGCAGGCGAGGATGTCCACGAGGTCGCGTCGCATGTCGTGATCCTACGGGCGGCCCCCTGCGAGCGGCAAACCCGGCGCGGCGAGCGCCTACCGGAGGCCCCACCCTAGACTGGTCGGGTGAGCGAAGACGCCGTCCCCGCGCCCGCATCGAGCCGCGCGCGCATCGCGCTGAGCCGCGCCTACGCCGTCATCACCCCCGACCAGATCGTCGTGAAGCCGGCGCGCTCCGCCCTGTACGGGCCCGCGATCCAGGCCGTCCTCGCGATCCTCGTTTCGCTCGCCATCGCGAAGTGGATCGCGACGCTGCCCGTCTGGCTGCTCATGCTCATGCTGCTGTTCGTGATGCTGGCCGGCCCGACGGCAGTCATGGGCCTCGCGTACAACGTGATGGGCTCGGCGTTCCTGATGGAGCGCAAGAAGGGCACCTGCCGCTGGCAGCAGGGGTTCCTCGGCCTCGGCCTCGGAACCCGTGAGCTGGTGCCGTTCCCACGCATCGACCACATCGAGGTGGGCAGCGACTTCGAGGAGGAGCTGAACTCCGGCGACCTCCAGGACGTCGTCCGCTGGGAGGTGCGCCTGGTCAAGGACAACGGCCGCGTGCTGGAGATCGGCTCGATCACCACGGCCCGCCCCCTTGCCGACGAGGCGCTGGAGCGCGCGAATGACCTGGCCGCCGCCCTCGGGCGGATGTGCGAGCGGCCGGTCACACTGGCCGCGATCCCGGAGTGGGCGCGCGAGGACTACGACAGCGCGACGGATGACCTCGACACCGATGAGACGATCGAGGACGAACGCAACGAGCGCGGGTAGGACCTGGTGCACGTCACCAACCCCAACTCTCCCGCCGGGCGGAGATGTGAGAGGGGCCTTGATGGAACGTCCCATGGAGCTGATGCGCGACGCGAAGACCATCGCCGTCGTGGGCGTGACCACGAAGAAGATCCGCCCCGCGAATGAGATCGCCGCGTACCTCATCGGCGCCGGGTTCGAGGTCCACCTCGTCAACGAGACCGAGGCCGGCGAGCAGATGCTTGGCCGGACGATCCAGCCCTCGGTCGAATCGCTCGGCGTCCCGGTCGACATCGTCGACATCTTCCGGCGTCCGGCGGACGTGCCGCCGCACGTCGAGGACGCCATCGCGGCCGGTGCGCGGGTCGTCTGGATGCAGGTCGGCATCGTGAACGAGGAGGCGGCCGCGCGCGCCCGCGAGGCCGGCCTCGAGGTGGTCATGGATCGCTGCACGATGGTGGAGCATCGCCGCCTCTCGCACGCCGGCTGAGCCAGGCCTCTGACGGGGAACCCTCTCCATTTCTCGGCCATCTCACCTCTTCCGGGTAGGCGCGAAGCCGGTGCTACACTGGGTATCTAGCAGGCCAACGGGAACTCGGGGCTCCACGGCTTTGCACGACGACCTCAACGAGAAATGCGGCATCTTCGGTGTGTTCGCCCCCGGCGAAGACGTCGCTCGCCTCACATTCTTCGGACTCCACGCGCTGCAGCATCGCGGCCAGGAGTCGGCCGGAATCGCCACCACCGACGGCAAGCGGCTGAACCTCTACGCGGACATGGGCCTCGTCTCCCAGGTGTTCACGGAGGAGACCCTGGCCGCGCTTCCCGGACGCGCCGGCATCGGCCACACCCGTTACTCGACCACCGGATCCTCCACGCGCGGTAACGCGCAGCCCTTCCACCTGAAGGGCGTCCATGGCGACATGGCGATCGCGCACAACGGCAACGTCGTGAATGCGGATGTCATGCGCGCCGACCTCGCGGCGAGCGGGACGGTGTTCGACACGTCGAGCGACACCGAGGTCATCGGGCGTCTGCTCATCGACGGCCCCGGCGAAGACTGGCCGGAGCGGTTCGCGCAGCTGATGCGCCGCGCGAACGGTGCCTACTCGCTCACGATCCTGACGCCGGACGCGGTCTATGCCGTCCGCGACCCGCTCGGCATCCGCCCGCTCTCCATCGGCCGGCTCGCCAACGATGGCTGGGTGTTCGCCTCCGAGACCTGTGCCCTGGACCACCTCGGCGCGGAGTACGTCCGCGACGTGCGGCCGGGCGAGGTCGTCCGGGCGGACGGGGAGGGGCTTCTCTCCTTCTTCCCGCTCGCCGCGGAGGAGGGCGGGATGGCCGGACAGATGACCGACCAGCCGCAGGCGCTCTGTCTGTTCGAGTTCATCTACTTCGCCCGCCCCGACTCTCGCATCTCCGGGCAGCTGCTCCACCCGGCGCGGATGCGGATGGGCGCGCGCCTGTTCGAGGAGCACCCCGTCGAGGCCGACGTGGTGATCGGCGTGCCGGACTCCGCTACCGCTGCGGCGATCGGCTACGCACAGGCTTCCGGGATCCCGTACGCGGAAGGCCTGGTGAAGAACCGCTACGTGGGCCGGACGTTCATCCAGCCCGACCAGCGTCTCCGAGACCGTGGCGTGCAGCTCAAGTTCAACCCGCTCCGCGAGGTCCTGGAGGGCAAGCGCGTGGTCGTCGTCGACGACTCGATCGTGCGCGGCACCACCACCCCGCGCGTGGTGAAGATGATTCGCGACGCCGGAGCCGCCGAGGTGCACATGCGCATCACCTCGCCGCCGATCACGCACCCCTGCTTCTACGGTGTGGACATGGCGACCCGCGGCGAGCTGATCGCGGCGAACCTCTCCGTCGAGGAGATCTGCGACCACATCGGCGCCGACTCGCTGGGCTACCTCTCGCTGGAGGGGACCGTGTGGGCGGCCAGCCTGGGGGAGGGGCAGCATTGCACGGCCTGCTTCTCGGGCACGTACCCCTCTGCGGTCCCCCTGCAGTTCGACAAGTTCGCGCTCGAGGGGCCAAGGCTCCCCGACCATGAGATCCCGCTGGCGCCCCCGGAGCCCGCGGTGGTCCCGCTGACGCTCCGGTAGCCAGCGGGCCGCCCGACTGTCCCGTCCCGCGTGACTGCGCTCAGCGCCCACCGGCGCTAGTCTCCAGTCCTCCCCCCCACGAGAGCCGACCGATGACCGACTCGCGTCGCGAACCGCTCACTTACGCCGGCGCCGGCGTCGACCTCGATGCGCGCGAGGCGACGGCGAAGCGTTTCGGCGCGATCGCCAAGCGTACCCACGGCCCGCAGGTCATCAACGTCCCCGGTGCGTTCGCCTCGTTCTTCGCGCTCAGCGGGCAGTACCGCGATCCCGTCATCGTGTCGTCCACGGACGGGCTCGGGACGAAGCCGCTGCTCCACCTCGCGCAGGGGACGATCCGGCTCGCCGGCCACGACATCGTGAACAACAACGTCGGCGACCTCGCCACCACCGGCGCGACGCCGCTGTTCTTCCTCGACTACATCGCGACGAATGGCCTGCCGCACGAGCGTCGGCTCGAGCTGGTGGAGGGCATCGCGGAGGCCTGTGTCGAGCAGGGTGTCGCCCTCATCGGCGGCGAGACCGCGGACATGCCGGACATCTACCGGGAGGGCGACTTCGACATCGCCGGCTTCGTCGTGGGCGTCGTCGAGCGCGACGCGATGATTGACGGCTCGACGATCGTGCCGGGCGATGTCCTGGTCGCGCTGCCGTCGAACGGGCTCATGACGAACGGCTACTCGCTCGCGCGCGAGGTGTGGGCGCTCGGCAAGGGGCTGGGCGAGGAGCACGACCGCGAGGTGCTCGACCGCCGCCCGGAGGAGCTGGGAGGACGGTCGCTCGGCGAGGCGCTCACCGTCGCGCACCCGGCGTTCGCGCCCGTCCTCCGGCCCGCGCTGCCGTACCTGAAGGGCGTCGCCCACATCACCGGCGGCGGCATCCCGGGGAACCTTCCGCGCACGCTGCCGGAGCACATCGCCGCCCGTATCGATCCCTCGACGTGGACCGTGCCCGGCTTGTTCGCGCTGATCCAGCGCGACGGGCGCATCGACGACGCCGAGATGTACCGCACGTTCAACATGGGCGTCGGCATGGTCGCCGCCGTCGCACCTGCCGACCTCGATGCGACGCTCGCCGCGATGCCCGGCTCGTGGCGCATCGGCGACGTCGTCGCCCGCGAGGGCGGTCCGGCGGTGCGTGGCATTCCCCTCGCGGACTGACAGACCGACAGGCAGAAGGAGTCCTCGTATGGCCACCCAGCGTCGCGCGATCCTCGCCGTCTACGACAAGACGGGCATCGTGGAGTTCGCCCGGGGACTGCACGACCTGGGGTGGGAGCTGGTCGGCACAGGCGGCACCGCGCGCACGATCGCGGAGGCCGGCCTGCCGATCACGCAGGTCGCCGACCTCACCGGCAGCCCCGAGATGCTCGGCGGGCGGGTGAAGACCCTGCACCCGAAGATCCACGGCGGCATCCTCTACCGGCGCGGCAACGAGGGTGACGAGGCCGAGGTCGCCCAGTACGGCGTGCCCGCGATCGACCTGGTCGCGGGGAACCTCTATCCGTTCATCGAGACCGTCACGAAGGGGACGCCCTCGCTCGCCCAGGCGCTCGAGGAGATCGACATCGGCGGGCCGACGATGATCCGGGCCAGCGCGAAGAACCACCCCTGGGTGCTGCCGGTCATCGACCCGGCCGACTACGGCGCGATCCTCGAGGCGCTCAGGGGTGCCGGCGGCGATTCTGCAGGCGTGGACGCGGCGACCCGTCGCCGCCTCGCCGCCAAGGCGTTCCAGCACGTCGCGCACTACGACACCGCGATCGCCGAGTACCTCCGCGAGGAAGAGCCGTTCCCCGCACAGATCACCTTCGCGGGGACCCGCCGCGAGGTGCTCCGGTATGGCGAGAACCCGCACCAGCAGGGGGCCTTCTACTCCTACGACTCCGTCCGAACGCCCGTGGAGGGCATCGGCGGCTTCGAGCAGCACCACGGCAAGGCGATGTCCTACGTGAACATCCTCGACGCCGACGCCGCCTACAACGCGGTTGCGGACTTCGAGGAGCCGGCGATCGCGATCATCAAGCACACGAACCCGGCGTGCTTCTCGGCCGGGGACGCCTCGCTGTCCGCGCTCTACGAGCGCGCGCTGGAGCAGGGCGACTTCGTCTCCGCGTACGGAGGCATCGTCGCGGTCAACCGGACGGTCGACATGGCGTTCGCCGAGGCGCTGCGCGAGGTGCGCAGCCCGAGCGACGGCGAGACGCGCATGTTCTACGAGATCGTGATCGCTCCCGGGTACGAGCCCGACGCGCTGGAACACCTGAAGAAGAAGTCGAAGGACCTGCGGATCCTCACCGCGCCGATCGGCGAACCCCGGCGCGAGCGCTTCGAGTTCCGATCGGTGCGCGGCGGCATCCTCGTCCAGAACGCAGACGTGCACTTCGTCTCCGACTTCGAGGTGGTGAGCGAGCGCCAGCCCACGGCAGGCGAGCTGGCCGACCTCCGTATCGCCTGGAACATCTGCAAGCACGTGAAGTCCAACGGCGTCGTGTTCGTGAAGGACGGGATCCTGATCGGCATGGGCGCGGGCCAGCCGAACCGCGTGGGCTCGGCCCGGCTGTGCGCGGAGCAGGCCGGTGAGCGCGCGCAGGGGGCCGTCTGCGCGACGGACGCGTTCCTGCCGTTCCCGGACACCGTGGAGGTCGCGGCGGCGGCGGGATGCACGCTCGTGGCGCACACCGGCGGCTCGATCCGTGACGAGGACTCGGTGCAGGCGGCGAACCGGCTCGGCGTGTCGCTGGTCACGACGGGCGTCCGGCACTTCCGGCACTAGCCTGCGAGCGCCCCGAGGCGTTCGATCAGGCCGTCCTTGCAGAAGCATCACGGGTCGCCCGTGAGGGCTTCGGCGTTCGCCAGGTTCCCCGATACTGTCGGGATGAAGGAGCGCGCTGATGGCCACGGTTGACCTCGTGATCCCCGTCTACAACGAGGAGCACGTCCTCGCGCAGAGCGTGGAGCGGGTGCTCGCGTGGTGCGACCAGCACCCGGAGCACCAGTGGCGTGTGGTCGTCGCCAACAACGCGTCGACCGACGGCACGCTCGAGGTCGCCCGGTCGCTCGAGGCGAAGCACCCCGGGCGCGTTGCCGTTCAGCACATCCCGGTGAAGGGCCGCGGCATCGCGCTGCGGATCACGTGGCTGACCTCCGAGGCGGACGTCATGGCGTACATGGACGTCGACCTCTCGACCGACCTCAACCACATCCCGGAGCTCGTCGACCCGATCGCCCGCGGCGACGTTGACCTTGCCTATGGCACGCGGCTCCATCCGTTGTCCCAGACCGAGCGCTCCGTGAAGCGGGAGATCACCAGCCGCGGCTACATCACCATCCTCAAGCTGGCCGGACTCCGGGTGTCTGACGCGCAGTGCGGCTTCAAGGCGATCTCGCGCGAGGCCGCGCGTGCCCTCCTCCCGCTGGTGGAGGATACGCAGTGGTTCTGGGACACGGAGTTGCTGTGGGTGGCCCAGGCGAACGGCTACCGCATGGCCGAGGTGCCCGTGAGGTGGGACGAGGATCCAGACACCCGGGTCAAGATCATCAAGACGGCCACGGACGATCTGAAGGGCATCTGGCGCCTCAAGCGCGGCGGCCTCCCGCGAGTGGCCGGACGGGTAGCGCCCGCGAAGCTCGACCGGTGAGGTCGCGGCTGGCCGTTGTAGCAGGGGGCACTTCCGTTGACCTTAATCGCGGCCTCTCGCTACATTCGCCCCGGCCCTGCGGTTCGCCGCAGGCTCGCGTGCGGCTGCCTGAGTCGCGCTGATGTGGAGGGTTGCCCATGATTGGCGAGGGAGAAGGCATCGAGCTGATCGGCGTCTTCATCACCTTCATGGTCGGGCTGGGCGCGATGGTCCTGCTCGGCAAGTGGTGGGAAGCCTAGGCAGCCATCCGGCGCCGACCGACCACAGAAGCGCACCGACAGCGGGGGACGCCTGGGGCAGAAGCCCGGGCGACTGACAGGAGCAGCGGATGGCCACCTCGGAACGACCGCAACGGCGGACGATGGGCGACCGTCTTTACGACGCCATCTTCTCCAACCGCCTGTGGCGCTCGATCTTCCGGTCTGGGTACCCGAACACCCCCCGGAACCAGATGCTGGCCGTCGCGACCAACGTCTTCCTGCACCTGCACCCCACCCGCATCCACCGCACCCACGTCAAGATCACGCACACGTTCTGCCTCGGCGGACTGTCGTTCTTCCTGTTCCTCGGCCTCACCATCTCGGGCGTGCTGCTGATGTTCTATTACGTGCCGTCCGTTGACCGGGCGTACGAGGACATCCTGGCCCTTGAGACAGACGTCCGCTTCGGCCAGCTGATGCGCAACATGCACCGCTGGATGGCGCACGGCATGGTGCTCATGGTGCTCATGCACATGATGCGCGTGTTCTACACCGGTGCCTACAAGCCCCCCCGGGAGTTCAACTGGGTCGTGGGCGTGGTACTGCTCGTCCTCACGCTCCTGCTCTCCTTCACCGGCTACCTGCTCCCGTGGGACCAGCTCGCGCTGTGGGCCATCACGGTGGGCACGAACATGGTGGGTTCCGCCCCGCTGCTCGGTGAGCCGAACCGTTTCGTGCTCGTCGGCGGCTACCAGGTGGGCCAGGCCGCTCTGACGCGGTTCTACACGCTGCACGTCATCGGCCTGCCGCTGCTGGCGGCCGTGTTCATGACGGTCCACTTCTGGCGCATCCGCCGCGACGGCGGCCTTGCGCGCCCGCTGTAGGTCGTAGGAAGGAACGGGACACCGATGGCTGCTACGCCTCAGGCCCAGGCCCAGGCCCAGGCCTCCTCCGCGGCCGTCCGCGCGCGCTCGCGCCGGGCGCGTGAAGAAGAGCTGCTGGTCTGGCCGGACCTCGTCTTCATCGAGTTCATCTCCGCGGTGCTCTTCACGATCCTGATCGTGGTGCTCGCGGTGCTGGTGGACTCCGTCCTCCTCGACCGGGCGAACCCGGCGGTCACGCCGAACCCGTCCAAGGCGCCGTGGTACTTCCTGAACCTGCAGGAATTGCTGCTGCACATGCACCCCGCCCTCGCCGGCGTGGTGGTGCCCACCGTCGCCCTGATCGCGCTCGGCGCGATCCCGTACTTCGACAACACCGCCGAGGGCCAGGGCGAGTGGCTGTCCACGCCGCGCGCGTGGCTCAACCTGCGAATCGGCGCCGCCGTCGGTTCCATCGGCACGCTGCTCCTCATCTTCTACGACGAGTCGAAGCACGTTCAGATCTTCGAGTGGATCGCGAACGGGAAGCTCAACGCCAACAACCAGGATCCAGACTTCGTCGCCTGGCCGGAGAGGCTGAACTTCCTGCGCGGCCTGCGTGGCCTGCAGAACGAAGTCAACTGGCCCGACTGGACGACGCACGTCCCGCTGGGCGACGTCCTGCGGACCGACCTCCTCGGCTTCCCCGCCATCGAGCTCGACTGGAACATCCCGGCGTTCTTGGTGGAGCAGTTCATCCCCGTGAACACGATGGTCGGGCTGCCCCTGGTGCTGTCCTTCGTGGCGCACCGCATGGGCTGGGCCAAGACGAAGCGGGATCACATGATCCTGCAGTTCTCCGGGTTCATCGCCGTCTACGTCACGCTGACGATCGTCGGAACGTTCTTCCGCGGCGAAGGCCTCGTGCTGGCGCCGTACACGATCTTCGCGCACGAGTAGCGGCTGTCGGAGGAAACTGTGGCCAACGAACAATCCCAGACCGACGCCTGGAAGGCCGCGCTCGCTTCGCGCCGGACCCAGGTCGCTGACTCCGAGGCTGTGCCGGCGGCGCTGGTCTCGCCGCTCGACCGCGACGTGTCGCGCCGGAACTTCATCCGCGCGTCCTTCTGGGGCGGCCTGGGCATGTCGCTGCTCGGCAGCGTCGGCCTGCTGCTCGACTTCCTGTACCCGCGGAACGTCCGCGGCTTCGGTGGCCCTGTGCCGGCCGGGAACGTCTCGGACTACGAGAAGGGCGCCCCCCCGATTCCGAACTCCGAGGGGCAGTTCTGGATCGCCAACCTCGACCCGACGGAGGATCGCCCGGGTGGTACCGGTGGCGCGGACGGGCTGCTCGCGCTGTGGCGCAAGTGCCCGCACCTCGGCTGCACCGTCCCGTGGCGTGGCACGTTCTCCTACGAGGGCGACGCCGGCGGCTGGTACCGCTGCCCCTGCCACGGCTCCACGTACACCAAGGCCGGCATCCGGGTCTTCGGCCCGGCACCGCGCTCCATGGACACGATGGCGATCGAGATCGACGCTGCCGGCAACATCACCGTGCAGACCGGCTCGATCACGCCGGGCGGCCCGGACAACCCTGAGCGGGCAATCCCGGTCTAGCCACCCGTTGAACTCGATCGTTACGCGGCGCGGAGAGTGATGGACGCATGAACACAAGCAAGCAGGTCAACGTCATGATCGGGCTGCTGTTCCTGGCGTTCCTCGCCTTCGGGGCGTACATCCTGAACGAGCCGAACCGCTCCGCCACCGCGGAGGAGGCCCAGGACGAGCTACTGATCCACCGTGGCGCGGACCTGTTCGTCAGCAACTGCCGCACCTGCCACGGCCTGACCGGCGAGGGCGGCGTGGGCTACCCGCTGAACAACCCGGCGTTCCTCATCTTCGAGGCCGACAACGAGCAGGGCGCCCCCGAGACGCCCGAGGGCGACGCCCGGACGATCCGCACGTTCCTCTTCAACACCATCGCCTGCGGCCGTACCAACACGGCGATGCCCGTGTGGTCCGAGCGTTACGGTGGTTCGCTCTCCGAGACGCAGATCAACTACCTCGTCGACATGATCACGACGCCCGGCGGCTGGGATGTGGTCGAGGAGGTCGGAATCGAGCACGACGTCGACACCGGTACTGACCCGGCGACGGTCGTCCTCCCGCTGGCCGAGGCCGGCGGCCTGTCGCTGACCACCGGCAACTGCGGCCAGTACCCCGGCGCCGCCCGCGCGGACATCGTGGCGCGTGACCCCTTCGCCCAGCCGGGCGAGGGTGGCGGCGAGGCGACGCCCGAGGCCACGCCGTCCGAGCCCGAGGCGCAGACGCAGGTCCAGGGTGTCCTCGTGGGTACCTTCTTCCAGCAGAACTGCGCGGTCTGCCACGGCCAGAGCCGCGAGGGTGGCGTCGGTCTGCCGCTGACGCCAGACGCCCTCACTCAGCCCGACCAGTTCTACATCGACACGATCACCAACGGCCGTGCCGGTACGGCGATGCCGCCGTGGGGCCAGTCCGCCGGCGGCCCGCTCTCGCCGGAGGAGATCCAGAACATGGTGGCCTTCCTCAAGAACGTCGCGCCGTAGGCTCAGATACAGGAAGTAACATTGATCGAGGCCCGGAGTGGGCCTCGATTAGAGGGGGAATCAATGCCAGCTGTGACCGGCAAGCGGTACAAGTGCCCGAATTGTGGCTCTGAGTTCATCGTCACCAAGGGTGCCGAGGACGCGGAACTTCGCTGCGGCGAGACGCCGCTCGAGCAGCTGTAGGACGGGGACTGACATGGCCGTTGCACTGGGCAAGCGCTACAAGGACGAGACGACGGGTGTCGAGGTGCTCTGCATCAAGCCGGGCGACTGCAACCTGAACGTCAACGGGCGCGGTATGGAAGAGCTCCAGCCGAAGGTCCTGCCCTCCGCCGACTAGCTCGTCGGTTCGGAACAACATCCACGGCGCGGCGGAAGCCGCGCCGCGTTGTTCTCTTCGCCGCGTTCCAGGCGGAGCCGCCGGCCGCTGGCCGACGTTGATCTCCCGGTCGGCGTGGCGATACGATGTTTGATGCGCGTCAGCGAGCGCGCCCTATCTATCTCGTGGAGCACGGCTGCAGTCCGGCAGCCGAGACGGATTCCCGAGCGGCCTGAGCGGCGCGTTCGGCGGGGGTGAACTTCGAGTGACTGAGATCTACGTCGGCGATTCCGAGTCCCTGGAGGCCGCGCTGCGGCGCTTCAACAAGCGCGTGCAGGCAGACGGGATCCTGACCGACGCTCGTCGCCACGAGTTCTACGAGAAGCCGTCCGAGCGCCGCAAGAAGAAGGAAGCTGCCCGCCGCCGCAAGCTGCGGAAGGCGATCGCCCGCGCGAAGACGCGCGAGCACGCGTAGCCGCCGAGCGGCCCCTCGAGCGGCCGCCCGAGACCGCCCGCGCTCCTCGGCCGCCAGCGTGCTCAAAGCTCCGGGGCGTCGTGTTCCGGTGGGGCGACGCGCTGGGACGTTGACCGGGCGCAGTTGAGGGAGCCGGCGTGGCGACAATCCAGGAAACCATCCGCGCACAGATGACCGCCGCCTGGAAGGGCGGCGACACGGAGCGTCGCGATGCGCTTCGCCTGCTCCTGTCCTCCTTCAAGAACGCCGAGATCGACGTCGGTCACACCCTCACCGATGACGAGACCATCAAGGTGCTCCAGAAGGAGGCCAAGCAGCGCCGCGACTCGATCGCCGAATACGAGAAGGCGAAGCGCGCCGACCTCGCGGCGAAGGAGCAGACCGAACTCACGGTGATCGAGGAGTTCCTCCCGGCGCAGCTCTCGGACGCGGAACTCGAAGCGCTGGCCCGCGAGGTGATCGCGGAGGTCGGCGCGAGCGCGCCGGGTGACGTGGGGAAGGTGATGCGCCCCCTGCTTGAGCGCGTCGCGGGCCGCGCCGATGGCGGCCGCGTGAACCAGGCGGTGCGGTCCATCCTCGCCGGCTAGTCCCCGGCGGGCGACCGGATCCCATGGTCAGCCGCTCTCAGACCACCTTCCGACGGGCCGCGCGTGAGGCGCCGAACGGCAACGTCTCGGTCGCCTTCGCGATCATCACGTCGCTCGCGCTCTTCGCCGTCCTCTTCCCCTGGTTCCCCGGCGGCCAGCAGCTCGAGGTCGGCACCCGCGCCGACAGCGACATCGTCGCCCCTCGCGACCTGACCTACGAGTCCGAGGTTCTGACCGAAGAATCGCGCGAGGCCGCCGCGAAGGCGATCGACGAGGTGCTCGTCCTCGACCCCGAGATCCGCGACCGCCAGGTCAACGAGCTCGACCGGATCCTCAACGCGATCTCGTCGGAGCGGGCCGACGCCACCAAGTCAGCCTCGGCCAAGGAGACCGCCATCCAGGCGGTCACCGGCACCGACCTCTCGGCCGACGCGGCCGGCACGATCATCAGCGTTGACGAAGAGGTATGGCTCACGATGCAGGAGGAGGCGCGCGACGCCCTCTCCCGCACGCTCACGGGCGCCGTGAATCCGAACGACCTGGACACCGCCCGGGCCCGCGCGAGCAACCTCATTTCGCCAACGCTCAATACCTCCGAGTCGACCGCGATCGAGGAGATCCTCAACCCGCTCATCGTGCCCACGCTCGCAGTGTCCGAGGAGCGGACCGCGGCGCTGCGCGACGAAGCCCGCGCCAACACGCCCCCGGTGCGCGTGACCTACGCCACCGGCGACGTGGTGGTGCCGGCGGGGACGGTGATCGACGACGCCGGCTTCGAGGCGATCCAGATGCTCGACATCCGGACTGGCTCGATCACCGTCGCGGCGATCCTCGCGGCCGCGATCGTCTCGGTCCTCGGAGGCGCGGGATTCGGCGCGCACCTGTGGGTCGCGAAGCCGCGCGCGCTGCGAGGGGCCCGGCGCCTCGCGCTCTTCCTCCTGACCACGCTCGTCCCGATCGCGGTCGCGAAGTTCGCCTTCCCGCTCATCCTCCCCGACCACGACAATCTCTCCCTCTCGCTCGCCCTCCCGCTCGCGTCCGGCCCGATCGTCGCGGCGGTCCTGCTCGAGGTCGGCAGCGCGGTCATCGCGACCATGCTCCTGTCGTCCGTGATCGGCTATCTCGCCGTCGCGGTGCCGAGCACCTCCGGGAGCCTCTCCGGGGACCTCGACGCGCTCGGGCTGGCGCTGGCGACAGGGGCGTCGTCCCTGGCCGGGCTCATGGTGGCCTCCCGTGCGGAGCGTCTGCAGGGCTACCTGGGCGCCGGCGTGACGGGGGCGCTCGCCGGCGGCGCCTGGATGACCGTCGTCCTGCTGCTCGACAACGACCGCTCATTCGAGCAGTTCGTCTGGATCGCCGGGACGTCCGCGACGGGTGGCATCCTCACGGCGACGATCTCGGTGGGCGCGTTCGTCCTGCTCAGCCGTCCGTTCGGCATCATCACGCGCGTCGAGCTGATGGAGCTGGTCCAGCTCAACCACCCGCTGCTCCGCCGTCTGCAGGACGAGGCGCCCGGGACGTTCCAGCACTCGATGCTCGTGGGGAGCCTGGCCGACCGCGCCGCGGACCGGATCGGGGCCGACTCGCTCCTCGTCCGCGTCGGGGCGTACTACCACGACATCGGGAAGCTGCACTCACCCGGGTTCTTCGTCGAGAACTTCGGGGACGGACCCAACCCGCACGACAACCTGGACCCGCTGCAGTCGTCCCGCGTCATCATGCGCCACGTCTCGGCAGGGGCGGAGCTGGCGAGGAAGCATGGGCTGCCGGAGGCTGTCGTGGCGTTTGTCCTGCAGCACCACGGCTCGCGCCTCGTCGCGTACTTCTACCGCCAGGCCGCGCAGGTGAAGCCCGACATCGACCCCGAGCTCTTCCGGTACCCCGGCCCCACGCCGCAGTCCCGCGAGGCCGCGCTCGTGATGCTTGCCGACGCGGCCGAGGCGTCCGTGCGCGCCAGCACCGACCGCACGTCCGACCGCATCCGTCAGATCGTGGATGGGGTCATCGCCGAGCGTCTTGACGAGGGTCAGTTCGACGAATGCGACATCTCGATGCGCGACCTGCGCATCGCCGCCGATTCCTTCGTGACGTCGCTCTCCGCCGTGTATCACCCCCGCGTCGAGTACCCGGAGCCGACGCGCCGCGAGCTCGCCTCGCGTCGCGCGTTCGAGCCCGTCGACGAGTCGGACGACGCGCTGGTTCCGCGGGCGGCCCGCGCGCCGCTGCAGCGAGCGGAGCGCCCCCGCCCCGCCGCCCCGCCCCAGCGCTCGGTGATCGTCGAGGACGAGGAGGACGCGCCGGTGCTCTCCGAGGATGACACCTAGCTCGGTCCGCCGGCACCCCGGACGTGCCGCGTATACTGGGACTCTCGCTCGCCCTCGCGTTCAGCCTGAGGAGCCGCCATGCGCGCCGCCGTGATCGTGTTCCCTGGCACCTGGAGCGACAACGACTGCGTCTGGGCGCTCGAGCAATGCGGGATCGAGGCGCGAAAGATCTGGCACCGTGACGTCACTGCCTTCGAGCGCGACGAGCTGGTGGTGCTGCCCGGTGGGTTCTCGTACGGGGACTACCTCCGCACCGGAGCGATCGCGCGGTTCTCGCCGGCGATGGACGCTGTCTACGCGCACGCGGAGGCGGGTGGCCTGGTCATCGGGATCTGCAACGGCTTCCAGATCCTGTGCGAGTCGCAGCTGCTGCCGGGTGTCCTCATGCGGAACGAGTCGCTGCAGTTCCGCTGCCAGGACTCCTACCTCCTCCCGGTGAACCGGACGTCCCCGTTCACGGCACACCTCGACCCGTCCCGGACGTACATGGTGCCGGTCTCGCACGGCGAGGGCCGCTACGTCGCCGACTCGGAGACCGTCGCGATGCTGGAGGACACGAATCGCATCGCCTTCCGCTACGCGACCCCCGAGGGCGACGTCACGCCGGAGGCGAACCCGAATGGTTCGACGGCGAACATCGCCGGCATCCTCAACGAGCGCGGCAACGTCCTCGGCATGATGCCCCACCCCGAGCGCGCCTGTGAGCCGCTCCTCGGCAACGAGGATGGCAACGCGATCTGGCGCTCGGTGCTGCAGGCCGTCGGTGCCGCGGTCTGAGCCTGACTCCCGCCTGACACACGTCGCTGGTAGGCTCGACGTACTCCCCGTTCACGCCCTGAGGTTCATGCATGCCGGTCAGTGACGACGTCCTCCAGCAGGTCGCGATGTCGCGCACGGAGTACGAGCGGCTGCTCCATCTCCTCGACCGCGAGCCGACGGACGTCGAGCTGGGCATGGTGGGCGCGCTCTGGTCCGAGCACTGCGGCTACAAGCACTCGAAGCCGCTGTTCAAGCATTTCCCGTCCGAGGGCGAGTACGTCCTGACGAAGGCCGGCGAAGAGAACGCGGGCGCGATCGACCTCGGGGACGGCTGGGTGTGCGTCTTCAAGATGGAGAGCCACAACCACCCGAGCGCCCTCGAGCCGTACGAAGGCGCGGCCACGGGCGTAGGTGGCATCCTCCGCGACATCTTCGCGATGGGCATGCGGCCCGTCGCGCTCCTCGACTCGCTGCGCTTCGGCCCGCTGACTGACCGCACCAACCGACGGCTGTTCCGTGGCGTCGTCGCCGGCATTGGCGGGTACGGCAACTGCATCGGCGTGCCCACGATCGGCGGCGAGGTGCAGATGCACCCGTCGTACTCCGGCAATCCGCTGGTGAACGCGATGTGCATCGGGATCGGGCGGCGGGAGCACCTGCTCTCCGCGAGCGCCCGGGGTGTCGGCAACCCGCTGGTCCTCGTGGGCGCCGACACCGGCGTGGACGGCATCCACGGCGCGACGTTCGCGTCGCTCGAGCTGACCGCGGAGTCGGAGCAGAGCCGGCCGGCCGTGCAGGTGGGCAACCCATTCCTCGAGAAGCTGCTCATGGAGGCCTGCTGCGAGCTGGCTGAGCTGCACTCCGACTGGATCGAGGGCCTCCAGGACTGCGGGGCTGCCGGCCTCACCTCGTCCTGCGTCGAGGCGGCCAGCCGCGCCGGTACCGGCATCGACATCGACGTCTCGCGCGTGCCGCGTCGCCAGCAGGGCATGACGCCCTACCAGGTGATGCTGTCCGAGTCGCAGGAGCGCATGGTCGTGATCCCGAAGGCCGAGCACCTCGATGAAGTGCTCGCGCACTTCCGCCGCTGGGAGCTCCACGCCGACGTCATCGGCATTGTGACCGACGACGGCATGGCGACGGTCCGTGACGGCGACCAGGTATTCGCCCGCATCCCGATCGGCATTCTCGTCGACCCGCCGCAGTACCCGCCGGAGGGGGTGCGCCCGGCGAGCCTCGACGCGATCCAGCGCGAGGACCTCGCCGCTCAGCCCGACGTCGTCGACCCGTCGGCGACGCTGCTGCGGCTGCTCGCATCCGAGAACATCGCCAGTCGCCGCTGGATCTACCGGCAGTACGACCACCAGGTTCAGAACAACACCGTGGTGAAGCCGGGAGGCGACGCCGCCGTCATCCGCCTCAAGGGTTCGACGAAGGGCGTCGCGGCGGCCACCGACTGCAACGGCCGCATGCTCAGCCTCGATCCGCGCACGGGCGCCGCGATGGCGGTCGCCGAGGCGTGCCGCAACGTCGTCGCGACCGGCGCGCGCCCGGCCGCGCTTACGGACTGCCTGAACTTCGGAAACCCGGAAAAGCCCGACGTCGCATGGCAGCTCGAGGAGGCGATCATCGGGCTCTCGGACGCGGCAAGGGTGCTGGGCGCGCCCGTGATCTCGGGGAACGCCTCGCTCTACAACGAGGCGCCGCGAGGGGCGATCATCCCGACGCCCGGCATCGGCGTGGTCGGCGTGATCCAGGACGTCTCGACGAGGCTCACGATCGCCCCCTCAGAGGGAGAGGTGATCGTGCTCCTCGGCGCGGACGTAGCGCAGGCGGCGAGCACCCTCGCCGGATCCGAGTACCAGGCGCTCACGCTGGGACGGCAGGCCGGCCTCCCGGTGATCGACCTGCAGCACGAGCAGCGGGTGCAGAACCTGGTCCTCGACCTGCACGAGCGCGGCCTGCTGACTGCCGCGCACGACCTCGCCGATGGCGGCCTCGCGGTCGCGCTCGCGGAGATGTGCATCGCCTCGGGCTCGGGCATCGACGCATCCAGCGCTCTGGTCGGTGATCGCATCGACGGCGCGCTCTTCGGCGAGGCGCCCTCGCGCTTCCTCGTGGCGACGAGGAACGCTGACACGGTCGTGGAGTTCGCACGGGGCCACGGCATCGCCGCGACCATGCTCGGTACCGTCGGTGGCGATCTCTTCCGCCTCGGCCCGGTCGACCTCGCGCTGGCCGACGTGACCCGCGAGTGGTCCGAGGGCCTCGATCGAGCGCTGGCGCCGATCTAGCAGTCCAGTACCTCGAGGTGGACGTCTACCTCGTCGCCCACACCGATGTCTTCGGCTGTGCGGACTTGCTTCTTCAGCGGCAGCACGTAGGTTCCGTCCGACTTCTGCGGGAAGACTGAGGTCTGCCAGCGCGTCGCGCCGACCGTGGCCGAGACGCGCACCGACCCGAAGCCACGCGCCATCTGCTCGCCGATGGTGCGGATCACCTTGGACTCCTCAGGCGGCACGGTCAGGAAGTGCCACCCGTCGTCACGAGCGTTCCAGAGCCAGACCTCTGCTGTGAAGTCGAAGTCCAATGACCTAGCCCTCGAACGCCTGCTTGAGCTTCTTCGGGGCGGTGAGCATCCACGCGTCGTGGACGAAGCCGGCGAGCTCGTCCCAGTCGGGTTCCTCGAGGTCCATGCGGATGCCGATCCAGCCGTGGCGTCCGACGAATGCCGGCACCCAGAAGCGGTCCGGGTCTTCCTCGACGAGCATCTCCTGCACGCCCTTCGCTGCCTTGAGGACGGCACCGCTGCGTCCGTCGTCACCAAAATGGTCGACGAGGTAGTAGCCGAAGCGCTTCCCGGCGACCTCCAGCGAGCGGTGCTCGTTGTCGTAGCGGTTGAGGGACTCCGTCTCTGGGTACCCCTCGCAGATCTTCGCGAGCCGATCGCGGCGCTTCCGGAGGGTGGCCGCGCTGGCGGTCGCAGCGCGGGTCGACGGCGTGCGTGGCGCGGGCATGGAGGGCTCCTCGGACCGTCCGAGCTCGACTGGCTCGGACGACGCGAGTCTAGTCCACTCGACGGCCGGAGCTCGCTACGCGAACTCCCACCGCCCGACGGAGTTCTGGAAGTCCTTCTCCAGCCAGGAGTGCGCCACGGCTGGCACGAGCAGGAACCACACGCCGCTCGGGTCCGCGCCCTCGCGTGGGTCGAACCCGTACTTCTCGGCGTACGACGCGAGCACGCTGTCCGGAACCTCGGACTGCGGCCGCGGCGCCACCTCGCCCTCGAGGATGACCACGTCGTCGCCACTCTCGTTGTGGACGGAGACGCGAGGGTCACGCGCGAGGTTGCGGCCGGTGACTGCGTTGGTGCCCGTGCTGAACCAGAGGCCGTCCGACCAGACGCCCCACACCGGCTTCGAGTGAGGGCCGCCGTCCCTCCGCGTGGTGCAAATCCAGTAGTTCCTCGAAACGGTGAGCTTCTCCTCGATCGCCGGCCAGGATGCCTCCGCGGCTGCGGTGGTGACGCCGTAGCTCGGGTGGAGGTGCGGATCGGTGAGACGCGGGTTGAGGGCCATGAGCTTGCTCCTTCTCGCGCATGCGCGCGCTCGTGCGTCCTCGGGACCGGTCAGGGTGCGCCGGCCGTCGAGGGGATGGAAGCGGGAAAACGCCCGCAGTCGTGAGAAGTTAACCAGAACATTCGTTTGACATGCAAGAACGGGTGTTCTATAGTGATGGTTGTCGTCGTCCTGGCTGCAGGCGTCGACATCGACCTCGGAAGGTTGTTCCTACAAGACGGTGGCGGGTACGCTCTTACGTCGCGGGGGTTCCGGAACGTCGGACCCATCCACGGAAAGCGCCGCCGGTTGGACAAGTTGAGTCCGACTGTGGCTCAACTGTCCAAACCAGTCTTGATAACTGCCGAGGTCGGTGCCGCCGTCTGCATCAAGATGGCGTCAGTCCCGGCTCCGGCACGCCGAAGGGTCATCTGACGTGAAGGTCGTGTTCCTGGAGACCGTTGAGGGATCCGGCTACATGGGTGAGGTCAAAGACGTCGCCCGTGGTTATGCCCGGAACTACCTGTTGCCGCGAGGCTTTGCCGCGCCGGCAACACCGCAACTGCTCGCCCGGTCCGAAAGGCTCCGGGAGATCGAGGAGGAGCGGCAACGGGCTGAGGACGAGAAGGCACAAGGACTTGTCGGCAAGTTCGAGCGCCCGATCGTTGTCACGGCCCGCGTCGGAGAGCAGGGACGGCTGTACGGGTCTGTCACAAATGCTGACGTCGCCGAGAAGGCTGGGGAGATTCTCGGCGAAGACCTGGACCGCCGTCGCGTACTGCTGCCCGAGGCGATCCGCCGAGTGGGGGTCTACACCGTCGGGATCCGGCTGTCGCGTAACGTGACGGCCGAGGTTCGGGTGGTGGTGGTCGCTGAGGACGCGCCGGAAGGCGTGGACGCAGCGGTCGAGGCGCTTCTGAATCCACCCGTGGAGGAAGAAGTTGTCAGGACCCCACGAGCCGAAGCGGCTGCCTCTTCGGAGGCGTCCGCGGAAGCCGACGACGCCGATGGCGCGTCGGAGCCGGGCTCACAGGACACCGAGGAGGAGGGCGCTTAGCCCTCCTTCTTCTTCTCAGGGACACGCCCTCGTTCCCCCGGGCACCCTGACGGGCCCGGGGGTTTCGTTTGGTCAGCAGCGGTCCTCGGTCATTCGGCTCCTTCGTCGGCGGCAATCGTGATCGCTTCGAGGATCAGCGCCGTCGGCCACAGACGGGCCTGCCGCCCCACGACGTCTCCGCCGAGGAAGCCGTCATTGCCGCGCTCCTGCTCGACGACGACGCCTACGCGCGCGTCCTTCCGATCGTCAAGCCGGAGGACTTCTTCCGCGAGCAGAACGGCTGGATCTACGAGTCCTGCCTCGCCGTCGCCGAGCGCGGTGACGAGATCACCATCCCCACCGTCGCACACGAACTCGACCGGGCGGGACATCTCGACGAGGCAGGTGGTGAGCCGTACCTGGTCGAGGTCGCCGGCAAGTACTTCACCGCCGTCGGCGTCGAGACGCACGCGCGGATCGTCGCGCGCGATGCGCTCTATCGGCGCCTGATCCAGGCGGCCGGGCAGATCGCCTCGATCGCGTACGAGGGCGGCCCTGACGTGAAGTCCGTGCTGTCGCAGGCGGAGGGGCTCCTCCTCGGGCTGCGCACGGCCGAGGCCGCCGGCGACTTCAAGGTGCTCCGGGACCTGCTCGACGAGTTCCTGGAGGCGCCCGCCGAGGACGAGGACGGCGAGCTCGCGTCCGCCGTGCGCACCGGCTTCATGGACCTCGATGAGCTGCTGGCCGGGGGTTACAAGCGCGGCGACCTCGTCATCCTCGCGGCCCGCACCGGCGGCGGGAAGACGTCGCTGATGCTGAACCTCGCGCGCAACTGCGCGATCGGCCAGCAGGGCACGGTCGCGATGTTCTCGCTCGAGATGGGGGGCGAGCAGCTCGCCATGCGCATGCTGTCCGCCGAGGCCGGCGTCGAGATGTCGCGTCTGCGCCTCGGGCGCCACACGGAGGCTGAGGAGGCCCGGGTGATGCGCGCGCACGGCCAGCTCGGTACCGCGCCGGTCTTCATCGACGACTCCGCCGTGCTCTCCGTGCCCGAGATCCGTGCGAAGTGCCGCCGCCTCCAGGCCGACCATGGCCTCGACCTCGTGGTGGTGGACTACCTCCAGCTGCTGCACGGCGCCGGCCGTGCCGACACCCGCGCGAACGAGATCAGCCAGATCTCGCGATCGCTGAAGGAGCTAGCCCGCGAGCTGCGCGTGCCCGTGATCGCCGGCGCTCAGCTCTCGCGTGCCGTCGAGACGCGCAACCCGCACATCCCGATGCTTTCCGACCTCCGCGAGTCCGGTTCGATCGAGCAGGACGCGGACATCGTGATGTTCATCTACCGCGAGGACATGTACCTGAAGCCGCAGGACTGGCAGGATCAGCACCCGGACGAGCCCGGCAGCGCCCACCCGACCGGCCTCGCGAACATCATCGTGGCGAAGCACCGCAACGGCCCCACGGGATCCGTGACCGTGCGCTGGGTGGACAAGACCGCGTCGTTCCAGGACCTGCTGCTGCGCCCGGAGCCGGGCTATGACGGCTTCTAGGAGCCGGGCGTTCGAGGGTTTCCGGGCCGGGCAGCGTGCGACCACGCTGCCGGTGCAGTTCTTCACGGAGCTCCTGGAGGCGATCGACGATCCCGACGAGCTGAGAGTGACGCTGTATGCCCTGTACGCGATCCCGCGCCCGGGCCGGCAGCACGCGCTCCGCGCGTCGACGCTGGCGGCAGAGGCGCCCCTTGCGCGGCACTACGGCGATCGCAGCCCCGAGGTCGTGCGGTGCGCGGTGGCGCTGGCGGCGGCGCGTGGGACGCTGCTGACGCTCGACCTCGACGGGGCCGCCCGCGGCGACGTCCTGGTCTTCGTGAACAACGAGGCGGGGCGCAGGCTCCGCGACCGGATCGCGAGCGGCCTGGAGGACGCGGCCGAGGGCGCGGCCGAGGGCGCGCGCGTCGTGGCGCGGACGGCCGTGCGGCCGGAGGGCATCGTCGCTGTGTATGAGGCCGAGATCGGCCTGCTCACGCCCTCGGTGGCATCGGCGCTCGCGGAGGCGGAGCTGGCGTACCCGGCGGAGTGGATTGCCGACGCGCTGCGCGAAGCGGCGCGGCAGAACAAGCGCTCGTGGTCGTATGCGGAGGCCATCCTCCGGCGCTGGCAGGCGGAAGGGAGGCGTGATGAAGCAGCTGAAGGACATCCTCGGCGAGGCGGGGCGGACCCCTACGAGCATCTCTACCGCCGCGACTGACCCCGTCGACGACGAACCCGAGGACGTCTGCCCGCTCTGCCAGGGGGCGCGCTTCGTGCGCGTCACCGCGGATCCGAGCGACCCGCGCTTCGGGCGCCCTCAACCCTGCGAGTGCGCGCGGTACGAGGATCCCTCGGACCGGCGGGCGCGCCTGCTGCGCTACTCGCGGCTCGGCCCGTTCCAGCGGCTCACCTTCGCCACGCTGATCGACACCGGGCGCTCGAACGACGCGCGACTCCAGCGGCAGTACAGCGAGGCCGTGCGGGTCGTGCGCCGCTACGCCGAGGTGCCCGAGGGGTGGCTCGTCCTCGTCGGTCCGCACGGGGCCGGCAAGACGCACCTCGCGGCGGCGATCGCGAACGACGCCATCGAACGAGGCAGGCCCGCGCTGTTCATCGGCGTCGCGGACCTCCTCGACGAGCTGCGAGCCGGCTACGACGAGGACGCCGAGGTGGGCTACGACGCGCAGCTGGAGCAGGTGAGGACCGCGCCGCTGCTGATCCTCGATGACCTCGACGCGTATGCGCAGACCGCGTGGGCGCGGGAGAAGTTCTTCCAGATCGTCTCGTACCGCTTCAACGCGGCGCTCCCGACGGTCTTCACGGCGGTGAAGCCGCCGACCGAGATCGACGACCGCCTCTCGAGCCGCCTCGTCGACCCGGCGATGTCGCAGGTCGTGGAGCTGGCGCACGGCGACGCGGCCCCGCGCTACGTCCACATCGGTGCGATGAACCGCGAGCGTCTGGCCCGCTTCACCTTTGAGGACTTCACGCCGAGCGGCATCGGCCTGAAGGGGCAGCAGCGCACGTCGCTCGAGGCCGCCTACCGCGATGCACTCAAGTGGGCCCGCGACCCCGAGGGCTGGTTCGTCCTCACCGGCGGGACAGGTTGCGGCAAGACGCACCTCGCGGCTGCGATCGCGAATGTGCGCCTCGACCAGGGCGCGCGCGTCGCGTTCGCCACGGTGCCCGACCTGCTCGACGAACTCCGCGCGACGTACGCCCCCGACGCGCCGCGGCGCTACGACCAGCTCTTCAAATCACTCGTCGACGCCGAGATGCTCGTGCTCGACGATCTCGGCGCGCAGAAGTCGAGCCCGTGGGCTGAGGAGAAGCTGTACCAGCTCCTGAACCACCGCCACGTCGCGCGCTCGTTCACGGTGGTGACGACGAACAAGCGCCTGGGCGACCTTGAACCGCGCATCGCCTCGCGGCTGGCGGACACCGAGGTGTCGCTTATCCGCGACATCCTGGCGCCGGACTACCGGACCCTGAAGCCGTAGGGACAACGCGCCCGGCAGCGAGCCTAGTCCAGCAGGCCCTCCCGGCGGGCCCAGGCGACGAGGTGGGTGGCCGCGTCGTGCGTCTCGATCGCGGCGAGGTCGGCGCTGCTGAACCAGCGGACGGCCTCGAACTCATCGGTCGGGTCGCTGGAGACGTCCAGGATCTCGCCGGTGTAGACGAGTTCGACGTGCTGGCCGCTCGCGAACATCCCGACGAAGCGGTCGGCGCGGGCGACCACGCCGGTCTCCTCGGCGAGCTCGCGCTCCGAGGTCGCCTCCGGGGTTTCGCCCGGCTCCATGTGGCCGGAAGGCAGCGCCCACTTGCCAGCGCCGTTGCGCCCCTGCCGTCGCAATCCGAGGAGCACCCGGCGCTCGCGGATCGCCAGGAAGCCCGCCGTGGGGCTCGGGTTGGCCCAGCGCCCCCAGCCGCACGAGGCACAGCGGACCGCACCGTCTTCGCCCGGCTCGCCGAGCGGCGACGCACAGCGGATGCAGAACCGGAGGGGCGTGCGGGCGCGTCCCGGCGCTCGGACTGGCTCGATGATCTCGACACCGGTGCCGGGAGGCGGCGGGGCGTCCTCGATGAGCCCACGGAGCGCGGCAACGGTCGTGGAGAACGGGATCTCGTCCCAGGGGATCGCGTCGAAGTCGAACCAGCGCACCTCGGAGGACTCGGGGCCGGGGGCGGGCACCTGGGACTCGTCCAGCTTCGCGAGGAACGGCATCACGACGTGGTGCGGATCGATGACGGTGCGCGGCGGGAGGGCCCGGAGCACGCGTGGCGTGACGAGCGCTTCCTCCTGCGTCTCGCGCACGGCGCCCTGCCAGGGCGTCTCGCCCAGCTCCACGAAGCCGCCGGGGAACACCCAGCCGCCTGCCCCGCGCTCCATCTGCGCGCTTCGACGGACGAGGAGGATCTGCCGCTCACGCACGATGAACGTCCCGGCCACCGGCAGCGGGTTCTTCCAGTCGGTCAGGCCACAGACGGTGCAGCGGCGGTGATGGACGAGCCGCGGCTCGGTGCGGTCGGAGCCGCACGCGGGGCAGTACCGAGGGGACTCGATGGGGGTCACGTGCCCGGCGTCGGGACGACGCCCTCCTGCCAGTGAGAGCCGTCCGGGCCCCACTCCTTCTTCCACACCGGCACCGTTTCCTTCACGCGGTCGACGGCGCGCAGCGCGGCCTCGAACGCGTCGCGTCTATGCGCTGCGCTCACGGCGACGACGAGGGACGTCTCGCCGACGACCAGCGGCCCGACCCGATGGTGGATCGCGATGTCGTGCACCTCGCGGCCGCGGTACTCCTCGGCCACCTCCGCGGCGACGCGCTCCAGCTGCCGGAGCGCCATCTCCTCGTACGCCTCGTACTCGAGGCGCTCGACGGGGCGTCCTTCGTGGTGGTTACGCACAACGCCTTCGAACACGACGCAGGCGCCGCTGGCGGGCGTGAGCACCGCGTCACGCAGGGCGCCGGGGTCCAGGACACCCGACGTGACGAGGAAGCGCGGCGTGCCTCCCTCGGCAGGGTCGAGTTCGTACCCGGCGCGAGGGGCGCCCCCCGAGATTGGCGGGATGAGGGCCAGCGTGTCGCCGTCGCGGAGCGTCGTCGTCGGGTCGGTCACGTACTCCTCGTTCAGGGCGATCGCCACGCGGGCCATGTGCGGCCCGAGGCTGTCCCGTTCCGCCAGCCGCGCCCGCACCTGCGCGACCGTCACCGTGTCGCCGTCGAAGCGCTCGGTGAGGCAGTCGGCGCCGGCGGCGTCGCGGAGGACGGCGAACAGTCGGACGGTGATCTGCACGGGCGGACTCCGAGGTGGGCCGGGACGGCCGGAGTCCTTCGAGTATAAGGCCGGCCACCGGACGTCCTCGGGGCTTCGTTCCCCACCGCGCGCGGCGGCAGGCCGCGAACGGCCGGCTCGGGGACGATCCTCAGTCCAGCGAACGCAGCTCGCGCTGGGTGAGCGCCACCCAGGCTACGGCGATGAGGATCACCACCCCGGCGGCCACGTAGACCACCTCGATCCCGATCGCCCGAGCGAGCAGGCCGACGACCAGGGCGCTCACCTGCATCAGGCCCTGCCCCAACATCAGCAGCCCGGTCACGCGCCCGAGGTAGCGGTTCGGCACGAGCGCCTGGACGATGCTCAGTCCCACAATGTTCTGCCCCATGAACGCGAGGCCGCCGACCGCGTAGAACGCGCACGCGAACCACATCTCGCGGCTCAGGCTGAAGCCGAGCACGGCGACGCCGAAGAGCAGCGTGAGCGCGAGGAAGGTCGCACCCCGGTGACGTGAGAGGCCTCCGGCGGTGATGAAGAGCGACGACGCGATCGACCCGATCGCCCAGAACAGCGACAGCGTGCTCCAGCCGGACGCGCCCTCGTCGAGGACGTCGCTCACCCACGCCGCCACGAGGATCCCGAGCACGCTGATGCCGGCCGTCGTCGCCGCCCAGGTGAGGAACACCGCCCAGCGAACGGCCGGCTGCTCCCGCAAGACGCGGAGTCCGTCGCGGATGTTCGCGGCGACGGACATCGACGACGCATCGGGGTCGGCGGCCGTGACGGTGCGGGGGAGGCGGAAGGTCAGCCCGAACACGAGTGTCGGGCCCGCCGCGGCCATGAGGTAAGTCGCGGGGATGCCGAGCCGTTCGATCGCCCAGCCGGCGAACGGAGCGGCAAAGAGGAGCATGCTCGCCATCGCGAGCTGGAAGAGCGCGATCGCGCCGCGGGCGAGGTGGTCTGGGACGGCTTCGCGCGCCATCGAGGTCCGCGTCGGGAGGTCCTGCGCGGTGATCAAGCCGAAGGACGCGAAGAGGGCGATCATCAGCGGCAGGGCCGCGCCCTCGCCCCGTCCGATCGAGGGCACCCACAACAGGGCGTCGATCGCGAGGATCATCGCGACCGCGAGCAGGTGAGACGCGCGCAGGATGCGGATGCGCGGGAAGCGGTCGGCCAGCGCGCCACCGACGGTGACGTACAGGAGGAACACGAAGCCGCGCGAGGCGCCGAGCAGGCCGAGGTATACGGTGCGGTCGCCTTCGGGCGCCGCCTCGTTCACGTACCAGCCCTGGGTGAAAAAGAGCAGCGGCTGGGCGAGCCCCATCACGATCTGGGTGAGGATGAGCACGCGAAATCCGGGCTGGTCGAGCGCTCCTGCGGCCGCAGCCCAACGCGACGGTGCCGGTGCGACCGGCGGCGCCACCGCCATCGTGCGATGCTCTCCAGGATGCGTACCCGGGACTCGGCCTTCGAGCAGACGCGCGCTGCCCCGCACCGAATGGGGGATCGCCTCCGCGCGCAGATTAGCGACTTCCTGCTGCCTCAGCAGTGCCTCGTCTGCGGTCGCTTCGGTGCGTCCCTCCACGGCGACTGCATCGACGCCCTCCCGGCCGCGGACGGGACGCGCTGTGTGCAGTGCTGGCGTCCGACGAGGACGACCTGGTGTGAGCGCTGCGCAGCGGGCGGCGCGGACGCGCCCTCCTTCGACGGGCTGCGCACCCCCTTCCGGTTCGAGGGCCACGCCCGACGCGCGATCCTGGAGGCGAAGTTCCGCGGGATCACCGCACACTTGCCCGTGCTCGCCCGCGCGGCCGTGGAGGTGCTCCCACCGGAGTGGCGCTTCGACGCCGTGCTCGGGGTCCCCCTCTCGCCGAGCCGACAGCGAAGGCGTGGCTTCAACCAGTCCTCCATCCTCGCTCGCGAGGTCGCCCGGGCCACCGGTGCGGCGGAGCGCCCTCGCCTCCTCGTGCGCACGCGGGCCACGGCGGCGCAGGCCACGCTCGGCGCGGAGCGGCGTGCGACGAACCTCCTCGGCGCGTTCGCCGCGCGCGCCGTCCCGCCGCCTGCCGTGCTCGTCGTCGACGACGTGACGACCACCGGCTCGACGCTGGACGTGGTCGCCGGGGTGCTCAAGGCTGCCGGGGCGGAGCGCGTGTACGCCCTCGCCGTGGCGCGGGAGGACTAGCGGGTGAGCGCCCAGCAGCCGGCACTCGTCGTCTTCCTCGGTGGCATGAGCGGCGCCCCCGTCGAGGAGTGGATGCGCGAGGTCCTCGAGGCCGCGGCGCTCGACACCGCGTCGATTGCGGTCGGATCGGGTGTGTTCTCCCGCGTCATCCTCGCCACGGACCGCCCGCCGAGCGGCGACGTGCCGGGCGCCGTCGAGGTGCGCGTGGACCAGCCTCGGGGCGGCGGGACGCCATTCCGCTTCGGGCCGGCGTTCGTGGAGGTGGCGGACGAGCTCGGCGTCGGGGGACTCGCATACGTCGGCGGCGGGAGCGGGCCGCTGCTCCGAGCCCGCGACTTCGAGGCGCTGGTCGCGCCGCTGCGCGGCGATGCGGCGACGGTGTGTGTCACCAACAACCGCTTCTCGTCGGACCTGTTCGCGCTTGCGGACCCGCGGCGCGTGGCGGACCTCGATCCTGTCGCGGAGAAGGACAACGCGATCCCTCGCCGCCTCCGCGACGAGCAGAGGTTCGAGGTGGTCGAGCTGCTGAGGACGCTCGAGACGCAGTTCAACATCGACACCCCGAGCGACGCCCTGGCCCTCGCGCTGTCTGGTCGTGCCGGGCCTCGGCTCACCGCTGCGCTGGAGGGCGGACCTGCGGTGGAGCGGATGCAGCGCGCGGCGCGGGAGTTTGTCGACCAGCGTTCCGAGGTGCTCGTGGCGGGCCGCGTCTCCTCGCGGACGTGGGCCTACCTGGAGTCGGAGGCGGCGTGCCGCATCCGGCTGCTGTCCGAGGAGCGAGGAATGCAGGCGGCTGGGACGGACGCGGACGGCACGGCGCGGTCGCTCCTGGGCCAACTGATCGCGGAGGCGGGCGCGCCGCGGGTGTTTGGTGAGCTCCTGCCGCAGCTCTGCCGTGCGGCGTTCATCGATCTGCGTCCGGCGCTCGTCCAGCTCGGCATCCGCGCGTCAAGGTCAGACCGCTTCGCCGCCGACCTCGGACGTATCGAGGAGATCGAGGACGGCCGGTTGCGCGAGATCGTGGCAGCGGCCGTCGCGGCGCCGGTGCCGGTGGTGCTCGGCGGACACTCGCTCGTGGGCGGGGCGCTAGAGCTGCTCAACCAGTGGGCCTGGGACGAGCACGATCGCAACTCCGCCGCTCGTTCGTGACGTCAGCGCTTCCTCTTCGCGTTCCTCGCGGCGGCCGCGCGGGCGCTCTCGAACCAGCCGCGGAGGGCGTCCGGATCGTCGAAGTCGTCCTCCGGGATGGGGTAGTAGGGCATCGCCATCCGAGTGCCCCGCCTGTACTCGTAGACCCACGGTCGCTGCCCTGCCGCCTCGAAGTCGGGCCGGTTCACGTCGTCGGCTCGGAAGTACAGCGTTCCGTCGTTCACATGGCCGATCATGACACCGTCCACAAAGAGGCCGAACGCCCCGAACATGAAGCGGGAGGAGACGTCCGCGAACGGGGACAGGCGCTCGACGATCTCCTCGACGAGTGGCGCGTCCGGGTGGTTCCTCTTCGCAGGCATCACATTCCTCGGATGTAGCGGGCGCGGGCGATACGATGCCGATTCAGCAGGCGCACCAGGCCTGCGGACGCTGAACGCGCGGAGCATGCCATGAGCGCCCTGGAACAAGTAGACCCGGAAGTCGCCCAGATAATCCGCTTCGAGGAACGTCGCCAGCAGGAAGTGCTGGAGATGATCCCGAGCGAGAACTACGCCTCGGCGGCGGTGATGGAGGCGGTGGGCTCGGTCCTCACCAACAAGTACGCGGAGGGCTACCCGGGCGCCCGCTACTACCACGGCAACGCCGAGGTCGACCGCATCGAGGACCTCGGGCGCGAGCGCGCGAAGGCGCTGTTCGGCATGGACCACGCGAACCTGCAGCCCCACTCCGGCGCGCAGGCGAACATGGCGGTCTACCTCGCCCTGCTGAACTTCGGCGACACCGTCATGGGCCTCCAGCTCGACGCCGGCGGCCACCTCACCCACGGCTCGCCCGTGAACGCGAGCGGCAAGCAGTACCACTTCGTCCCCTACGCGGTGGACCGCGAGTCGCACCTCATCGACTACGACGTGATGGAGAAGCTCGCGAAGGAGAACAAGCCGAAGGTCATCGTGACCGGGGCGACGGCGTACCCGCGGCTCTGGGACTTCAAGCGCGCCCGCGAGATCGCGGACGAAGTCGGCGCGATCCTCATCGCGGACATGGCCCACCTTGCTGGCCTCATCGCGGGCGGCGCACACCCGTCGCCGGCCGGGCACGCGCAGGTCGTGACGTCGTCCACCCACAAGACCCTGCGAGGTCCGCGCGGTGGCATGATCCTCTGCGACGCGAACCTGCGTCGAAAGATCGATTCCGGCGTGTTCCCGGGCACGCAGGGCGGCCCGCTGATGCACGTCATCGCCGGCAAGGCGGTGATGCTGAAGGAAGCAGCCACCGACGAGTTCAAGCAGTACGCGCACCAGGTGGTCGCGAACTCGAAGACCCTCGCTCAGGTGCTCCTCGACGCGGGATTCACGCTCGTCTCCGGTGGGACGGACAACCACCTCGTGCTGATCGACGTCACGAAGAACGGCCTCACCGGCGTGGAGGCCGCGGATGCCCTCGAGGCCGCGGGCATCGTCGTGAACTTCAACTCGATCCCGTTCGACACGCACGGGCCACGCGTCGGCGGCGGCATCCGTTTCGGCACGCCCGCGATCACCTCGCGTGGCATGGGCGAGGCGGAGATGCAGCAGATCGGCGAGTGGATGGCCCGCGTCCTGCGCGACGTGAAGGACAGCGCCGAGCACGCGAAGGTGCGCGAGGAGGTGCTCGCGCTGACCTCGAAGTTCCCGGCACGAGGCGTGCCCGTCCGCTAACACCGTCCGGTATCGACGCACTCACGCCCCGCGACGGCATGCCGTCGCGGGGCGTGTTTACATGGATCGATGACTCTCTACCTCGACCTGGACGGAGTGCTCGCGGACTTCGACTCGCACGTCTGCGACCTGTTCGGCCGTCCGCCCTCGGCGATCCCGCTCGCGGAGATGTGGCAGCTCGCCGAGCGCGCGCCGGGCTTCTTCGAGAGAATGCCGAAGATGCCGGATGCCGACGAGCTGTGGGCGTTCTGCGAGCCGTTCAAGCCGCACATCCTGACCGGGCTGCCCCGAGGGCGCTGGGCGGCGGCGCAGAAGCGCGCTTGGGTGAGCGCACACCTCGGCCCGGACGTGCCGGTGATCACCTGCATGGCGCGTGAGAAGTCTGCGCATGCCTCGCCCGGGGATGTGCTGGTGGACGACAACACGCGCTTTGCACGCCTCTGGCGGGAACGAGGCGGCGTGTTCGTCCGTCACTCCTCCGCGGCAGCGTCCATTGAGGAGCTCCGAGCACTCGGGCTCGACCCCGGAACACGCGCGTAGTGTCCAAAACCCCACGTCGAGGCCTTACCATGCGCCCGTGATGCTCGGCTCCCCGGGCTGCGCGTGCACCGTGACACGGGTGCGACGGAGGAACACATGGACTGGAACGACAACGAGGAACAGGCCGCCTTCCGGAACGAGGTGAAGACGTTCCTCCAGGAGAAGCTGCCCGACCGCTACAAGAATGCCAGCGACGACGATGACTTCGAGGGCGGCTGGCAGGCGGACCGCCTGAGCGACGACGCCCAAATAGCCGCCTCCGCTAAGGCCTGGTCGGACGCGCTCGCCTCGAAGGGCTGGATCGCCCCCCACTGGCCGAAGGAGTACGGCGGCGCCAGCCTGAGCCCGATGGAGCAGTTCATCTACAACATGGAGATGGCCGAGTCCGGCGCTCCGCGTGTTGGTGGCTCCGGCGTCGGCATGCTTGGCCCGACGCTCATCGTGCACGGCACGGAGGAGCAGAAGGCGCAGCACCTCGGCGGCATCCTCTCCGGCGAGGTGGTCTGGGCGCAGGGCTACTCCGAGCCGGGTGCCGGCTCCGACCTCGCCTCGCTGCAGACGCGAGCCATCCGCGACGGCGACGAGTACGTGGTGAACGGCCAGAAGATCTGGACGTCCGGCGCGCACCACGCTGACTGGCTCTTCATGCTCGCCCGCACGGACCCGGACGCCCCGAAGCACCGCGGCATCTCGTTCCTGCTGACTCCGAAGAACGCCCCGGGCATCTCCGTCCGGCCGCTCATCAACATGGCGTGGAGCCACGGCTTCAACGAGACGTTCTTCGAGGACGTCCACGTCCCGGTCTCCAACCGCGTCGGCGAGGAGAACCGCGGCTGGTACGTCGGCATGACGCTGCTCGACTACGAGCGCTCGAACATCACCGGCGCCGTGTCCGCCCGCAAGGACATCGACGAGCTCATCGGCTACGCCAGCGGCGAGGGCAAGTCGCGCTCGCGGCTTGGCGCGTTCAACAGCCTCCGCCTCGACGTCGCCGACCGGTTCATCGAGTCCGAGGTCATGTACAACTTCTCGTTCCGCATCATCTCGATGCAGGCGCGGGGCCTGATCCCCAACTACGAGGCGTCCACCTCCAAGCTCTACAACTCGGAGCTGGTGCAGCGGCTCTCGAACACGGGGATGAAGGTCTTCGGGCTCTACTCGAACGTGTGGGACAAGAAGAGCCAGTACTCGCCGGTGAGGTCCAAGTTCACCCAGCGGTACGTCTCCTCGGTCTCCGCGACGATCGCCGCCGGCTCCTCGGAGATCCAGCGCAACATCATCGCGACGCGCGGCCTGGGCCTGCCTCGCGGGTAGCGGTCGCTGTTCGCACGACGAGTGCCACGAAGGGCCGCCCACCGGGCGGCCCTTCTGCTTTACTCGCACGCATGGTCGAGGAGAGCACCCCGCCCCAGCTGCCGATGTTCGTCGTGAACACCACCGCGTTCATCTGGCACCAGGGCCGCTACCTCATGATCGTCCGTGCCGCGACGAAGGAGGTCGCCCCGGGCGCCCTCACGCCGCCCGGCGGCAAGCTCGAGGTGCCCTCGTTCGCCGCCGGTCCCGTCCACGACATGCTCGAGGACAACGTGCGCCGCGAGGTCCGCGAAGAGGTCGGCGTCGAGGTCGAGGCGATCACGTACGTCGAGTCGCACGCCTTTGAGGGGCGGTTCAACGGGGCGCCCGTCCCGGTCCTGGACGTGGTGTTCCTCACCCGGTACGTGTCCGGCGATCCCTTCCCGCAGGAGGAAGAGGTGGACGGCCTCGAGTGGCTGACGCCCGAGGAGATCCGCCGTGATCCTCGCACCAGGGACTTCACGCTCGATTCCCTGGCGCTGGCGGAGGCCGGGCGGGCGCGCCTTGGGTGGGTCTAGCCATCGGCGGGGGTGCTCCTAGTCACCGGTAGCGAAGGGGACGGGGGGATGGGCGCCCGAGAGCGCCTCGACGCAGGCGCGTGCTGCCCCGCCAGCCATCACCGCCGATCTTCACCCGCATTGATCGTGCGGAAGGGCGCTCCGTACACTCGGTGTTCATCCATTACCGCTGGATCGGGGTGGACCGGTCGGATCACCTGCGGGTGAGGCCGGAACAGCCACCTCCTTACGTCCAGGATCAGCGGAGGCACCGTTGAACGAATACGAAATGATGACCGTGTTTCATCCGCGTCTCGGCGCGGACGAGACGACCGCCGCGATCGCGGGGCTGGAGGAGCAGATCGTCGCCAACGGCGGCGAGGTGCTCTCGACGGACAACTGGGGCCGTCGCCGCCTCGCCTATCCGATCGACGGCGTGGTGGACGGCACGTACGTCCTCTACACCTTCAAGATGCCCGCGTCCGGCACCACGGCGCTCGAGCGCTGGATCCGGATCTCGGAGAACACGCTCCGGCACTTGCTGATCCGTGGCATCATCCCCTTCGAGGGTGGCCGCGACGATCGCGACCGTGACCGGGATGACCGGGACCGGGATGACCGTGACCGGGATGACCGTGACCGGGACGATCGCGACGAGGACGACGACACCGGCTCTGAGGAGCCTCGTGCCGCCGCCCCGGCTCCCGCGGCGGAGGCTGCCGACGCCTCTTCCGAGGAGAACACCGCTGAGGCCTCCGACGATGGGGCCGAGGCGGACGCGTCCTCCGAGAACGAGGACTAGTCTCCCCCCGACGGAGATCTCGACGTGCTCAACAAGTGCATGATCATCGGCAACCTCGGTGCCGACCCCGAAATGCGGTACACCGCGAACGGGTCGGCCGTGACCGAGTTCCGCGTGGCCGTGAACCGGACGTTCACGGACACGAGCGGTGAGCGGAAGCAGGAGACGGAGTGGTTCCGCGTGATCACGTGGAACCGGCTCGCGGAAACGTGCGCCCAGTACCTGACGAAGGGCCGCCTGGTCTACGTGGAGGGGCGTCTGCAGACCCGCTCTTGGGAGGACCAGCAGGGCCAGAAGCGCTACACCACGGAGCTCATCGCGCAGGAAGTGAAGTTCCTGGGTGGTGGCCGTGACGGTGGCGGCGGAAGCGGCTTCTCCAGCCCCGGCTTCGCCACCGGCCCCGACAACGAAGGTGACATTGACCCGGACGACCTGCCCTTCTAGCGAGTAGCAGAAGGCGGGCGTTGCCGGGTCTTCGGAGGATTCCCCAATGAACGACCGTGGTGACCGAGGCGAACGAGGCGACCGCGAGGGCCGTGGCGGCCCGCGCCGTGGCGGCGGTGGCGGTGGTGGAGGCGGCGGACGCTTCCGGCGCGCCCGCGGGTGCGAGTTCTGCCGTGGCAAGGTCGACGTCGTCGACTACAAGGACGCGCAGCTGCTGCGCCGCTACATCACGGAGCGCGGCAAGATGGAGCCCCGCCGCAAGGTCGGCACCTGCGCGAAGCACCAGCGCACCGTCTCGCAGGCGGTCAAGCGCGCGCGGCACCTCGCGCTGATCCCGTACACCGCCGAGCACGTCCGCGTGGCCGGCAGCGGGATGGGCCGCCGCTAGCGACGGCCCGCCGCAGGCTGAACGCATGAGACGCCGTCGCGAAGCCGCGACGGCGTCTGTCGGAAGGAACTCGGACCGTGGCGGGCTCTCCAGCCGATCGTCGCATCAGCCGGCGCGACCGCGCCTCTCACGATGACCGCCAGCAGCGGCTGATCTACCTCGGGGCGGGCGGGATCCTCCTGCTCGTCGCGATCATTGTCGCAGCTGGCGTGGTGCTGACGGTCATCCTTCCGCCGCGAGCGCACGTCCTGACGGTGGGCGATGCCGACTTCAATGCCCGCCAGGTCGCGGACCGCGCGATCTACCTCGCCGCCAGTGGGAACGGCAACGCGCAGCGCGATCCGGCCGGCGAGGCGATGGACTCCCTCATCGGCCAGGAGGTGCTGTTCCAGGTCGGAGCCTCCCTCGTCTCGGAGGTCACCGAGCAGGACATCAGGGACGAGATCGCTCGCCGCCTCGGCCTGAACGTCCCAGACCCGGAGGACGCCGCCGCGGCAGCGACCGAGACGCCCGAGGCCACCGGGACCGCGGAAGCGACCGGCACCGCCGAGGCGACCCAGACTCCCGCGGCGACCGAGCCTCCCGCGGCGACCGAGACCGCGACCCCCGCGGTCACCCCATACACCGACGAGGAGTACGCGCAGGCGCTCGCCGACTTCTTGCGGGCTGCGCCGATCACCCGCTCGCAGCTCGAGGACATCGTCCGCGCCGGGCTGATCGAGCAGCGGCTGACGGACCAGTTCCGCGGTGAGGTGCCCGAGGCCGGCGACCAGCTCCTGCTGTGGGCGGTTCCGACCAATGATCGCGCCGCCGCCCAGAAGCTGGTGGACCTCGTCCGCGGGGGTGCCTCGTTCCGTGGTGCCGCCGTCGAGGCCGGCATCGTTGAGAACCCTGACGAGGGTGTCCAGGAGCTGGGCTGGTTCGCGCCGACAAGTCTCAACGACCGCGTCGCGCCGTTCGTCGCCGACCTCCAGGCGGGCGGAGTCTCCGACGTCGTCGATGACGCCAACAAGATCGGCTACGAAGTCTTCTTCGTCGCGGAGCGCTCCACTGACCTTCCGTACCAGGAAGAGGTGAAGGACCAGCTCGCGACGCGCGCGTTCAACGAATGGAAGGACGAGCAGGAAGCGGCGATCAGCGTCGAGCGAGACCTGTCCGAGGGCGAGGAGAGCTGGATCCGCGACGAGCTGGCGGAGTTCCTGCGTGGCTAAGGCTATCGGGCTCTCGCTCCTCGGCGCCGGGAACATCGGGCTCGCCGTCGTCGGCGCCGTGCAGCGCGCGGGCGAGCGGTACGCCGCGCGCGTCGGCGCGCCGCTCGAGATACGGCGCGTCCTCGTTCGCGACACGGCGCGTGCGCGCCCGGGCATCGACCCGTCGCAGATCACCGGATCCATCGATGACGTCCTGGGCGACGAGGGCACCTCGATCGTCGTCGAGTTCATGGGGGGCGAGGAGCCCGCGCGCACGTACATCGAGGCGGCGCTCAGGTCCGGCCGTCACGTGGTCACCGCCAACAAGGAGGTGATGGCGAAGCACGGGGCAGCGCTGCTCCAGCTCGCCTACGAACACGGCGTGCGGCTGCTCTACGAGGCCTCCGTCGGTGGAGGCATCCCGGTGATTGCGCCGCTCTCTCGCGACCTCCTGGCGAACGAGGTGACCGCCGTCACGGCGATCATCAACGGCACGACGAACTACATGCTCACCGCCATGACCCAGCAGGGCGCGAGTTACGAGGACGTGCTCGCCGAGGCTCAGCGCCTTGGCTACGCCGAGCCCGATCCCACGGCGGATGTCGAGGGCATCGACGCCGCCTACAAGATCGCGGTGCTCTGCGGGCTCGCCTTCAACGTCGACGTCGCGCCGAGCGAGGTCGACCGCCGCGGCATCTCGACGATCACCGCGCGAGACATCGCGTACGCGACCCAGCTGGGCTACGTCATCAAGCTCCTCGCCCGCGCCCGCGTGGTCGACGGCGAGATCGAGGCCACCGTCCAGCCCACACTCGTGGGCGCGATGGAGCCGCTCGCAAAGGTCGATGGCGTCCTGAACGCCGTGCAGTTCGAGGGCGACCTCGTCGGCCGCGTGATGTTCGAGGGCCCCGGCGCCGGCCAGGGCCCGACGGCATCCTCGATCCTCGCGGACGTGCTGGACGTAGCGCAGGACGTGGCGCAGGGACGCAAGCCGCTGGCATTCATCCCGCGCCGCAAGCTGCGCGTCCGCCCGGCGGAGGAGCACGCCACTCGCGCCTACATCCGAGTGGGCGTGAAGGACCAGCCGGGCGTCCTCGCCGCTATCGCGACCGCGCTCGGCGCCGAGGGCGTCTCGATCTCCTCGGTGCTCCAGTACGACCCCGAGTTCACCGGGGGCGACGAGGGGACGGCGGAGCTCGTGCTCACCACCCACGGTGCCCCGGGGCGCGCGTTCAACGCCGCGCTCGACGTGATCCGGGAGCTGGACGTCGTCCTCGAGGTCGGCAACGTCCTTCCGATGGAGGGCTAGGCGATGGCGGCCGGTGACGGACGCGATGCGGGCCTCGGCGACGGCCTTCTGCGCGATCGTTCCGGCGACCCGTTGCGCGGCACCTGGGTCGATGACCAGGTCCAGTTCGCCCTTGCGCGGGTGGAGGCGCTGACGCGCGAGCTCGAACACGTCGAAACCGCGCTCCGCTCCCAGTCGGAGGAGGTCGCGCGCCTGCACGACACCGTCGGCGTCGTGGAAGGACGCACCGCCCGCCACGAGGTTGGCCAGGAGCAATCGCGCGAGGTCCGGCAGGAGATCGCGGAGCTGGAGGAGCGCCTGGCCCAGGAGGCCGCGCTCCGGCGTGACCTTGCCGGGCAGGTGGAGCGCCTTCGGGGCCGGGACGTCGAGAACCAGCAGGAGCTGTTCCGCGCGCTCCAGGTGATCGCCTCCCGGCTCGACGACATCGACGGGCGCGCCTCCGCCGAAGCGCTCCGCCAGCGCCATCTCACCGAGGAGATCGCCGAGGTCGACCAGGAGAGCGAGGGCGTCGAGGAGCGCCTGCAGGCGCTGGAGCGCCGGATCGCCGCCGAGTACGAGGGCAGCCGCCACCTCGGCACCGAGGTCGCCCGGCTCGCGTCGAGCGTCACGGGCCTCCTCGCCGCGATCGACACGGTGGAGGTGCGCACCCGCGCGATCAGCGCGGACCAGCACCGCATCGCCGAGGAGATCGCCACGCTCCGCACCATGCGGGACCACGAGGGCGAGCTGCGTGAGCTGGTCGAGCAGCAGCGCGCGACGCGCGCGCGTCTCGAGGAGCGCATGGCGCAGGCAGAGGAGCTGATCGCCGACCTCGCACGGCAGGTGGCCGAGTCGGCCGAGGCGCGGGCACTACTCCAGCGCCAGGTCGCCGGCGAGGCGGAGCAGCGCCGCGCGCTCGTCGAGCGGCTCGAAGCGCAGCGCGACACCTTCATCGAGCACATGCGCCGGCAGGCCCGCGCACAGGAGGACAGCCACCGCCGCCTGATCGAGGACGTGGAGCGCGACATCCGTACCTCGCGCCAGCTCCTCGTGCGGCTGGCGGAGGACACCGACGAGTCAGAGCAGGAGCAACCGCTGTGAGCCCGAACGCGACCTCTGCTGTCCCGCGCTTCATCCTCGAGCGGTACCGCGACCGGCTGCCCGTCACCGACCACACGCCGATGGTCACGCTCGGCGAGGGCGGGACGCCGCTCCTTCGCTCGCGGCACGTCGAGCAGCTCCTCGGGCTCAAGGAGCTGTACTTCAAGCTGGAGTTCGTGAACCCGACCGGCTCGTTCAAGGACCGCGGCATGGTGATGGCCGTCGCGAAGGCCGCGGAAGCCGGCGCGCGCGCGGTGATCTGCGCTTCGACCGGCAACACCTCCGCTTCCGCGGCCGCGTATGCCGTGCGTCACGGGCTCAAGTGCTACGTCGTGGTACCGAACGGCAAGATCGCGATGGGCAAGCTGGCCCAGGCGGTCATGCACGGCGCGGAGATCGTGCAGATCGAGGGTTCGTTCGACGACGCACTGAACATCGTGCGCGACCTCGCCGAGCACCACGAGGTCGCCCTTGTGAACTCGGTGAACCCACACCGCATCGAGGGCCAGAAGACGGCCGCGTTTGAGATCGTCGACGAGCTCGGGGACGCGCCCGACCTTCTCTGCATCCCCGTCGGCAACGCCGGCAACATCACCGCGTACTGGCGCGGCTTCGGCGAGTACCACCGCGCGGAGCGGTCGACCCTGCTGCCTCGGATGTGGGGCTTCCAGGCCGCGGGCGCGGCGCCGCTCGTGAGCGGCGCCCCGGTCGCGAAGCCCGAGACGATCGCCACGGCGATCCGGATCGGCAACCCCGCCTCATGGGACGGGGCGATCGAGGCCCGCGATGCGTCGGGTGGCTCCATCACCGCCGTCACCGACGACGAGATCCTCGAGGCGTACCGGTTGCTCGCCGCGCAGGAGGGGGTCTTCTGCGAGCCGGCGTCGGCGGCCTCGGTCGCCGGCCTGATGCGCCGTCACCGCGAGGGCGAGGACCTCAGCGGCCGTGTCGCCGTCTGTATCCTCACCGGCCACGGCCTGAAGGACCCGGACACCGCGCTCCAGGTGGAGGCGGTCCGGCACGAGGCGCCGGCGGACGTTGAAGCCGTCGCGCGCGTCCTCGGTTGGGCGTAGGATTCACTTACACACAGTAATTACTACTGCGCCACATTCCTTCCGGAACGACCCGCCGAGGCACGCGCAACCCGAGGCTGTGAACTCCGCGGCACGCGGGGCGGCATTGGGCATGGGTACGCCCGGCGGGACAGAGGGCGTGGTGGAACGAAACGGTGATCGGACCGCCGGCATGACGATCGAGACGACACACGAGCCCGACCGTGACCGCATGATGGTGGCGGTCGCCGAGCTCATCGATGCCCTGGGGCTCGATACCTCGTCGGAGGGACTCGCCGAGACCCCTCGTCGGATCGCGGACATGTACCTCGAGCTCTTCGAGGGGTTGTGGCTGGATCCCCACGAGCCGCTCTCCGTGCAGTTCACCGAGGGGCACAAGGAGATGGTGATCCTCAAGGACATCCCCTTCTACTCGATGTGCGAGCATCACTTCCTGCCGTTTCACGGGATCGCCCACGTTGGCTACCTGCCGGACGGCCGCATCGTGGGGCTCTCCAAGCTGGCGCGCGCGGTAGAGATCTACGCGCGTCGTCCGCAGGTGCAGGAGCGCCTGACCAGCCAGATCGCCGACTGCCTGGAAATGGTGATCGGGGCGGAGGGTGCCGGCGTCGTCATCGAAGCGGAACACCTCTGTATGACGTCGCGAGGCGTCCGCAAGCCGGGCAGTGTCATGGTGACCTCGGCCATGCGTGGCCGGTTCCGCGAGGACGAGGCGACCCGGCAGGAGTTCCTGCGGCTGATCGGCCAGTAGCGGCCGGACGGACTTGGCGAAGACGGTGGGCGGGATGACGGGCGACATGACTCCAACCGGACGCTCGACGATCCGCGTCGCGATGCTCTCACTGCACACGTCGCCGCTGGCGGCGCTCGGTGGACGCGAGACCGGCGGAATGAACGTCTACGTCCGCGAGGTGGCCACGCGCCTCGCCGCGCTGGGAGTCGAGGTCGACGTCTTCACGCGGCGAGCGGACACTGCCCTCGCCGCCGTCGTTGAGATCGCGCCCGGTGCGCGACTCGTGCAGGTGGACGCTGGCCCGCCGGAGCCGATCGAGAAGGAGGCGATGCCGGACCTGACGGCCGCCTTCGCCGAGGGAGTCGACGCGTTCCGGGCCGCCGAGGGCGTGACGTACGCCCTCGTCCACTCGCACTACTGGCTCTCCGCCGACGCCGGCGACCTCCTCGCGGAGCGGTGGGACGTGCCGCACGTCGCGATGTTCCACACCCTGGGCGACGTGAAGCTCCGCGCGCGGGCGTCCGAGCGCGAGCCTGCGGTCCGGTTGAGCGCCGAACGGCGCCTGGTCCACCGCCTCGACCGCATCGTCGCCGCCACCGAGCACGAACGCCGGCTTCTGCGTCAGATCTACCGCGTCGCCGAGGCGCGCGTGTCCGTGATCCCGCTCGGCGTCGACCTCGGGCAGTTCCAGCCGGGCGATCAGCGTGCCGCCCGTGGGCGGCTGGGTCTGCCAGTGGACGAGCGCATCGTCCTCGCGGTTGGACGGATCGAGCCGCTCAAGGGGCTCGATGTGCTCATCCAGTCATTGAGCGCGATGAGCCACGCCGAGCAGGTGGGTCTCTACATCATTGGTGGCGACGAGCGCGCCCGGCCCGAGTTCGACCGCCTCGCCGCGATCGCGCGCGTGTTCGGCGTCGAGGACCGCGTCCACTTCCTCGGCGCGCGCCCGCACGAGGACCTGCCGGATTACTACCGCGCCGCGGATGTCGTGGCGGTGCCGTCGTTCTACGAGTCATTCGGGCTGGTCGCGGTCGAGGCGATGGCGTCCGGCACGCCGGTCGTCGCGTCTCGCGTCGGCGGCCTCGCGTCGACCGTGGTGGACGGGCGCACTGGCTACCTGATCGCCTGGCGCTGCCCTGAGCCGTTCGCCGAGAAGTTCGACCTGCTCCTCGCCAACGAGGAACTTCGTCGAAACCTCGGACGGTCCGCCCGTGCGCGGATGGAGGCGTCGTACTCGTGGGCTCGCGTCGCCGAGGCCGTCGCGGCGCTGTATGTCGAGCTCATCGCAGAGCACGCCCGTCCCTCGGAAGTGACCGCCTCCTAGCGCCACCGGCTCCTGGCGCCACCGGCTCCTGGCGCCGTCGTCCAGGCGTGGTGGCCCCGCCGTTCCGCGCTCCGCTACCGTCGCGGCGACAGCACGCGAGGGCGAGGTGAGCGATGGTCCAGGATCGGATGCGGGTGAGGGCCGAAGATGCACTCGTCGTGGCGCCCTCAGCGCTGCGTGAACAGATCGCCGCGATCTTCATCGCACGCGGCACGCCCGAGGATCACGCCCGGATCGTCGCGGAGATCCTCGTCACCGCCGACCTCCGCGGGGTCGACTCGCACGGTGCGATCAACGCCATCCGCTACGTCACGGACATCGACACCGGCAACTACACCGTCCCCCAGGCAATCGAGGTCGTCGTCGACACGCCGGCAATCGCCGTGCTCGACAACGGCAACGGCTTCGGGTTCGTCGGGGCGCACTGCGCGATGACGATGGCGATCGAGAAGGCGCGCGCCGTGGGGATCGGCCAGGTCGCCCTGCGCCGCGGGCACCACATCGGCATGGCGGCGTACTACCCGATGATGGCGCTCGCGCACGACATGATCGGCATGTGCGTCACCAACTCGACGCCGCACATGCGGCCGGCGGGCGGCCTCGGGGCCAGGGTGGGGACGAACCCCATCGCCTTCGCCGCGCCGGCCGGCGAGGAGCGTCCCTTCGTCCTCGACATGGCGACGACCACCGTGGCGAACGGGAAGATCCGGCTCGCTCACCGTCTCGGCCTCCCGCTGCCCGAAGGCTGGGCGGCCAGCTCCGAGGACGGCACGCCTGTCCTCGAGGCGCCCGCGTCGGCCGCGGACTGGTGGACGCTCGAACCGCTGGGCGGCTCGCTCACGCTCGGCGGCCACAAGGGCTACGGCCTCGGTGTGATGGTCGACGTCCTCGCCGGTGTCCTCTCCGGCGGAGGCTTCAGCCGCGAACTCGCGACCGGCCACAACCAGGCGTGGTTCATGGCGATCGATATCGGCCGCTTCCGGCCGGTGGCGGAGTTCAAGTCGCACATGGACGCGATGATCCGCGAGCTCCACGCGACTCCGACCGCCCCGGGGCACGAGCGGGTCCTCGTCGCCGGCGACCCGGAGGCCGAGACGTACGAGCGTCGATCGCGGGAAGGCATCCCACTGCAGCGCAGGCTGGTGGAGGAGATCCGCGCGAAGGCGGCCGAGCTCGGCGCGCCCGTGGTGATCTAGCGTCTCGACGGGCTCGGGAGCCTCGGCAGGCCGCCCCCGCGTGCCCCCGCCAGGAGCATGACGACGCCCGAGGCGCCAAATACGACGAGCAGAGCGCCCTGGGGCCCACCCTGCCAGCGCACGATCGCGGTCTCGACGGCAAGCCAGGCGAACATCACGAGGCCGTTCAGCACGGCGACCGCCGGCCACGAACGGTGGCCAGCAATCGCCAGGGCCGCGCCGACGGAGTTCCCGAGGCCGATGACGGTGAGCAGAAGCAAGCCCGGAACGAGGTAGTCCTCGAACGGCGAGTCATGGAGCCAGGCCCGGTCCATGCCGAACCCCTCGGCATCGTCGACCAGAAAGTAGCCGCCGTAGAGCGCGCCGGCGCCCATGAGCGCCTGCGCGACGGTCGCCGTGAGGCGGGTGCCAGGTCCAGTGGATGGGCGCACGGCGAGTGTCATGGAAGCTCGGCAGGCCACCCGGAGCGCCTGCCCCGGCTCCCCTCGGTCGAGAAGGGGAGCCGGGGGATCAAGAGGGCGCGATGAAGCTACAGCGCGGGCGGGCGCGCGGCTGCGGTCCGAAGTCCTCCAGGCGAGTGACGTTCGGGCAGGGACGAGTACACTCGCGCGCATGGTGAGCCAACCTCGCAGGACGCCCCGCGGCAACGCTGCCTCCAGCGCGCCCGCACGCACCACCCCGCTGGCGAGGCCCACGACCGGGCCGCGCCGATCCGGTCAGTCCGAGATCGACCCGTCGAAGGACCTCATCGCCGAGGTGGGCCGCAAGTTCGCGAAGCGCGCCCTCTGCGTCTTCGCGCACCCGGACGACCTCGAGTTCAGCTCCGGAGGGACCGTCGCGAAGCTCTGCGCCGAAGGCTGGACCGTCGACATCATCGTGACGACCAGCGGGAATAAGGGCACCAAGGATCCGAGCGTGACCGGCCAGATGCTGGCGGGAGAGCGTGAAGAGGAGGCGCGGAACGCCGCGGCCATCCTCGGCGCGAACGAGCCGGTGTTCTTCGGCTTCCATGACGGCGGGACGTCTAACGATGACGAGCTGCGGGCGCTCATCGTGCGGCACATCCGCCGTACCCGACCCGAGCTGGTGATCACGTGGGACGGGTTCCGACCGGGCTTCAACCATCGGGACCACCGCGTCGCCGGCCAGGCGACGTACGACGCGATCTACCCCTCGTCTGACGATCACCTCTACTACCCCCTCGACAAGGAGGAGGGCCTGGAGCCGCACCGCCCCGCGGCGATGCTCCTTGCCGGCGGTGGCATGGCGGCCACGCCGACCGCCGACTACCACGTCGACATCGGGGGCCACTTCCGCACCAAGATCCGCGCGATCCTCGCCCACACCTCGCAGATGGGCGGCCGGACCGAGGCGGACATGGTGAAGATGTACGAGGAGCGACGCGCCCAGGCAGCGAACAACGGCGAAGATCCGAGCCTTCCGCCGCTGCGTGAATCGTTCACGAAGGTGATCTTCCGGCGCTAGCCGCCGTCTACGCCCCGCAGCAGCCGTCAGTGCTCCTGGCGCCCTGCGGCCAATTCGGGAGGCAGGAGGCCAGCGGCCGATGAACACGATCATCGACTTCTTCACGTTCATCGGGATCGGCGTGGTGGTCGGCCTGATCCTGGGTGTCGTGATCAACGTCGTCGACGGGCAGGCGCACCCGGTGGTCACCGGGATGATCGTGGGCGCCGTGACCGGGGTCGCCATCCTGTTGGTGCCGAGGCGCACCCAGCCACCCGGGATCTAGGCGCGAGCGCGCCCGAACTCTGGGTGTTCCTCGCGCCGGAGGGCCTGCCGGGACATCTTCCCGCAACCGCCGAGGCTCGCACGTACGGGTGATGAGGGTATCCTTACGGGGTTCGCGCGATGAGCGGGCTGCGTCCCCAATGCGGCGGGGACAGACAGCAGGCGCCTTCGTCTCCCTGCTTGCAGGTTTGACACTGTCGCCCGATAGCCTCAGACTCAACCCTTGCGCCTCTAAACGGGCGCGCTTGGACCCACGCGAATCGGTCGTGTGACCGACGGGCGTCGAATACCGCCGGCATTCAGGGTGACGACGTCGCCTGCCGCGCTGGTTCGAAGCCAGGTCATCCGGCCGTTGTTGTTGTCATTTTGCGACCTTCGTTCTGACTCGCGCGCCCGGTGCGCGAGGGCGGATTCGGGGGCATGGGGTAGGGAGTCGGCGTGCCGACGATCAACCAGCTGGTCCGCAGCCCGCGGGCCCAGGTCCGCAAGAAGACGAAGGCGCCGGCGCTGCGCTTCCGGTTCAACACGCTGAAGAACCGGATGGTCCGCAGTCCCAAGGGCTCGCCGCAGAAGCGCGGCGTTTGCACCCAGGTGCGCACCGTCACCCCGAAGAAGCCGAACTCGGCGCTCCGCAAGGTCGCGCGTGTCCGGCTCTCCAACAACATCGAGGTGACCGCGTACATCCCCGGCGAAGGCCACAACCTGCAGGAGCACTCCGTGGTGCTCATCCGCGGTGGCCGCGTGAAGGACCTGCCGGGAGTCCGTTACCACATCGTCCGTGGTGCGCTCGACGCCCAGGGCGTGAAGAACCGCAAGCGCGGCCGCTCCAAGTACGGCACGCGCAAGGGCGCGTAGCCGCCGAAGGAATCTGAGAGAGCCAGATGCGACGTAACCGCGCTCCCGTCCGCCCGACCCACCCCGACCCGCGCTTCGGGTCGCGCACCGTGACCAAGCTCGTCAACATGCTCATGCTCAGCGGCAAGAAGGGCACCGCCGAGAAGGTCGTGTACGGCGCGTTCGACCGGATCGAGGAAGTGACCGGCCGTCGCGGCATCGACATCTTCGACCAGGCGCTGCGGAACGTGACGCCGGTCATCGAGGTGAAGCCCCGCCGAGTCGGTGGCGCCACCTACCAGGTGCCGGTGGACATCCGCGGTGAGCGCCGCCAGACGCTGGCGCTGCGCTGGCTGCGCGAGTCCGCCCGCCGTCGCTCGGGTCACTCGATGATGGAGAAGCTCGCCGCGGAACTGCTCGACGCTGCCAACAACCAGGGCAACGCCGTGCGCCGCAAGGAAGAGACGCACCGGATGGCCGAGGCCAACCGGGCGTTCGTGCACTACCGCTGGTAGACGCCCGCCGGTAACGCTCCCGCGGGAGCGACGGAGAGTGGCGTCGGCCACCGGAGTTTCGAGGAAGAACGACCATGCCCCGGACAGTCCCGGTCGAAGACATGCGGAACATCGGCATCATCGCGCACATCGATGCCGGTAAGACCACGGTGTCCGAGCGCATCCTGTTCTACACCGGCCGCACCCACAAGGTGGGCGAGACCCACGAGGGCACGGCGGTCATGGACTGGATGGAGCAGGAGCGCGAGCGCGGCATCACGATCACGTCCGCCGCGACCACCGCTCAGTGGGCCGGCAAGACGATCAACCTGATCGACACTCCAGGCCACGTCGACTTCACGGTCGAGGTGGAGCGGTCGCTGCGCGTCCTGGACGGCGGCGTCGTCGTGTTCGACGGTGTGGCCGGCGTGGAGCCGCAGTCGGAGACGGTCTGGCGGCAGGCGGACAAGTACTCCGTGCCGCGCATGTGTTTCGTCAACAAGATGGACCGCATGGGCGCGAACTTCGCGCGCTGCGTCGAGATGATTAAGACCCGCCTGGGCGCGCACCCGGTGCCGATCCAGATCCCGATCGGCGCGGAGGATTCGTTCGAGGGCGTGATCGACCTCATCCAGATGAAGGAGCTGACCTTCACCGGCGAGCGCGGTCGAGAGGCCGCCGTCGGTGAGATCCGCGAGAGCCTCAAGGAAGCGGCCCAGCAGGCGCGCGAGGTCATGTGTGAGCTGGTCGCCGAGAACGACGACGAGGCGATGGAGGTCTACCTGGAGGGCGAGGCGCTCTCCAACGAGCTCATCCGGGCCGCGCTCCGCCGCGCGACCATCGCCGGGCGGATCACGCCCGTCCTCTGCGGTTCCGCGCTGCGCGACAAGGGCGTCCAGCCGCTGCTGGACGCCGTGGTGGCCTACCTTCCGTCCCCGGCAGACGTCCCGCCGGTCCCGGCGCACGCCGTCGACGACGAGACGGTCGTCATTGAGCGCCACCCGGACGACAGCGAGCCGCTGACGGCGATCGCGTTCAAGGTCGTGGCGGACCCGTTCGTCGGCCGCCTCGTGTTCTTCCGCGTCTACTCGGGCGTGGTCCGCACCGGCGACCAGGTCCAGAACACCACCCGCAGCAAGCGCGAGCGCTTCGGCCGCATCGTGAAGATGCACGCCGTGAGCCGCGAAGAGATCGATGAGGTGTTCGCGGGCGACATCGCCGCGGCGATCGGCCTGAAGGACACCTTCACGGGTGACACGCTCTGCGACCGGGACAACCCGGTGCTCCTCGAGTCGATCACCTTCCCCGAGCCCGTAATCACCATCGCCGTCGAGCCGAAGACCCGCGAAGACCAGGCGAAGATGGGCGAGGCGCTGCAGAAGCTCGGCGAGGAAGACCCGACGTTCCGCGTCCGGAACGACCCGGAGACCGGTCAGACCGTCATCTCCGGCATGGGCGAGCTGCACCTCGAGGTCATCGTTGACCGCATGAAGCGCGAGTACAAGGTCGAGGCGAACACCGGCAAGCCGCAGGTGTCCTACCGCGAGACCGTGACTCGCCCGGCGCGCGCCGAGGGCCGCTTCGTCCGCCAGACCGGCGGTCGCGGTCAGTACGGCCACTGCGTGCTCGAGATCGAGCCGCGCCAGCCGGGCGAGGGCTTCGAGTTCGAAGACAAGACCGTCGGTGGCTCCATCCCGCGCGAGTACATCGGCGCGGTCCGCCGCGGCGTCGAGGGTGCCCTCGGCTCTGGCGTCCGCGCCGGATACCCCGTGGTGGACGTGAAGGTCGCGGTGGTCGACGGCTCCTACCACGAGGTCGACTCGAACGAAATGGCGTTCGAAACGGCGGGCTCGATGGGGATGCGCGAGGCGCTGGCTGCGGCCGGCTCCGTGCTCCTCGAGCCGATCATGAAGGTGGAGATCACGACGCCGGAGGACTACTTCGGCGACGTTCTCGGTGATGTGTCCAGCCGTCGCGGTCTGGTCCAGGGCTCCGACACGGTGGCGAACACCCGCATCATCCGCGCGTTCGTCCCACTGTCCGAGATGTTTGGCTACACCACTGACCTGCGGTCGATGACCCAGGGACGGGCGACCTCTTCGATGGAGTTCGACCACTACGAGCAGGTGCCGTCGAACATCGCGGACGAAATCAGCAAGGCGAAGGCGTCCTAACAGGACCCACACTCGAGACGCGTTCTCGACCAACTCTGGGAGATAGGTAGACAACGATGGCCAAGGGCGTATTCGAGCGGACGAAGCCCCACCTGAACGTGGGGACGATCGGGCACGTGGACCACGGGAAGACCTCGCTGACGGCGGCGATCACGAAGACGCTGTCGCTGCGCGGGTTCGCG